>WNFI01029332.1_pt1 | contig 12360 bp, 9 predicted proteins | sample 5400471 | NCBI WGS metagenome assembly WNFI01 (sample SAMN13153348, study PRJNA577476) | soil metagenome | isolation source: 100 cm saprolite on Douglas fir-dominated hillslope | place: USA:California | collected 2013-09-17 | reverse complement strand
CAGCGGGCCGAATTTGGGACCCAGGATTTTGACCTGCGGTTTCAACGTGTAGGCCAGCATATCATTGTCAGCGCTCAGCAGGTTGAGTTGCTTGATATTCAGTTCCTCAAGCACCTGGCCTTTGAGACGTTGCAGCGCTTCCTCCTCGCTCTGGCTGGTCACGCGTACATGCAGCGCGTTGAGCGGTTGGCGCACCTTGATCTGAGCCTTTTCGCGGGCGGCGCGACCCAGGCCGACCACCAGCATGACAAGATGCGTCTCATGGGTCAGCTTCTCGTCGATCAGGCTCTCGTCCACCTGTGGCCAATCGCAGAGATGGACGCTGATTGGCGCGTTCGCGTCAACGCCGCGCACGAGGTTCTGATACAGCTCTTCCGTGGAAAACGGTACGAACGGCGCCAGCAGGGTGAGCAGGCCGGTCAGGCACTCGTAGAGCGTCAGATACGCCGCGAGTTTATCGCTATCCATGCCAGTCTTCCAGAAGCGCTCGCGACTACGGCGCAGGTACCAGTTTGACAGATCCTCCAGGAACTCCTGAATGGCCCTGGCTGGCCGCTCACTGTCATACTCTTCCAGACCTGCTGTAACGTCGCGGATGGTCGAGTGCAGCTCTGAGATGATCCAGCGATCGATCTCACTGCGCTCGTCGACCGGTAGTTTGTGCTGCGTCGGATCGAAGCCGTCGATATTCGCGTAGGTCACGAAGAACGAGTAGATGTTCCAGATTTTATCCAGCGTACGCCGTACCAGCATCCATTTCTCGCTCAGGCGCACCGGACGACCCGTGCGGGCCGACACATCCATATCCTCAGGCGTGGGGATACGCGGGAAATTCAGATTTTGCTCCGGCACGTGGTTGGCAAAGAGCCAGCGCATGGTGTCCGAACCCACGCGATCAGCCGCCTCGTCGAAGACCACCAGATTGCCCTTGGACTTGTGCATGGGCGTGCCATCCTCGCCCATCAGCGTTCCGTAGCCGAAGAGCGTCTTGAACGGCGCGGCGTTCTCCAACACGGTGCTCATGACCAGCATCGAGTAGAACCAGTTCTTGAACTGACCTGGGAACGACTCGGTCACGAAATCCGCCGGGAACCACTGCTTCCAGTATTCAGGATTGCTGCGATAGTTCATAGTCGAGTAGGGCACGATGCCCGCGTCGAGCCAGGGATTGCCCACGTCCTTGATGCGCGCAGCCTCCGCGCCGCAGCCTTTACAACTGATCTTCACGTTATCGATCCAGGGCCGGTGCGGCGAATGGCCATCGAACTCTTCCCAGCCGCTCACCGCGCGCGCTTTCAATTCTTCTTTGCTGCCGATGACCTCGAAGGTGCCGCACTGTGGACAATCGTAGATCGGCAGCGCCAGGCCCCAGTAGCGCTTCTTAGAGATCATCCAGTCGTCCATGTTGTTCAACCAGTCCATCTCGCGATCAAAGCCAAAGGCCGGAATCCAGGTGATCCCTTTGACCACCTCCATGATTTCGTAGCGCAGCTTCTCCATCGAGATGAACCACTCGTCCACCAGGCGGAAGATCAACTCGGTCTTACAACGCCAGCAGATTGGATAGCGGTGCTTGTAGGTCTGCGGGCGATAGAGCACGCCTTTCTGGGTCAGATTGTCCGCTACCTGCTGGGCCACTTCAGAGGCCTTCTGCCCGGTCAGCCAGTCGTAGCCCTCAACGTACACGCCGAAGTCGTTGACCGGCGCGATTACTCCCAGGTTGAACTCTTTTGAGAGACCAAAGTCCTCGCGACCGCAGCCGGGTGCGATATGCACGATGCCGGTACCATCGTCCGCGCTGACATCTTTCCAGGACACGACCTTATGCTCGACGCCCTGCGTGGCAGGCAGCTCGTCGAAGGGACCGCGATACTTCCAGCCGACCAGATCGTGGCCCTGTAGCGTTTCGACCACATGATAGTCGCCCTTGTCGCGTCCCTTGAGTTGCTTGAGGACAGGCAGCAGCTTCTCGGCCAGATAGTAGAATTCGCCGTCTTGCTCCACTTTCACATACGACAGTTCCGGGTGAACCGCTGCGGCCACGTTCGCCGCCAGCGTCCAGGGGGTCGTCGTCCAGACCAGCAGATTCTCGCCGGGACGATCGACCAGTGGCAGGCGCACATACAGGCTGAGGTGGCTGATCTCCTTGTAGTCCTCGCTCAGTGTTTCCATATTCGAGATACCGGTCGCACATCGTGGACACCACGTCATGACGTCATGACCCTTGTAGATCAGACCCTTCTCCTGGCACTTTTTCAGGAACGACCAGATGGTATAGTTATTCTCATCCGAGAAGGTATAATAATCGTTGCCCCAATCGGCCCATTGGCCCAGGCGGACCGATTGGCTGGTGATGCGTTTGGCGAAGGTCACCACGCGCTCTTTGCATAACTCGACAAACTTGGCGATTCCGAACGCCTCGATCTCCTGCTTATTTTGCAGGCCGAGTTGCTTCTCGACCTCGACCTCGACCCACAGGCCCTGGCAGTCGAAGCCGTTCTGGTAGCGCTGTTTGAAGCCCTGCATGGTTTTGAAGCGTTGGTAGAGGTCTTTGTACGTGCGACCCCAGGCGTGGTGGACACCCATGGGATTGTTCGCGGTCATCGGACCATCGAGAAACGAATACCGTTTCTCGCTTTGCTCGTTGCGTTGCAGGTAGAGCTTCAGGACGCCATTGTCGTCCCACCACTGCTGGATCGCGCGCTCCAATTTCGGGTAATCGACGCGATCCGCCGCCTCCACGGGGCGGAAGACACTTGATTTCACTGACACAACAACTTTCCTCCTGGGTACAGGACATAATAAGGACGAAATGATAGGTGCCTCGCCCCGGCCCCCAGGGCGGACACAAGGCCGCCCGTACGATGGACGTGGCATGCTAGACGGCTAACGGATCAGCCTCAATGAAGCTACGAGCAATCCAAAACGCCCCATTTATGCGATAATATTCCAATTATAACTATCCCTCGTCCATCGTACGGGCGGCCCTTGTGCCCGCCCTGCTCGCGGCCCAGCCACTAATCGAGTAATTTTATTTCCAGGCGTTTATTAATTTTGCCTTTATTCTCTGTTTTGGTAATCTGAATGCCGCCGACCTCTTTGGTGTGGCCTACATGCGTACCGCCATCCGCCTGGAGGTCCAGGCCAACGATTTCCACAATGCGTACTTCCTGCATCTCAGGCGGTAGTAGATTAATTTTGGTGCGAATCAGGTCAGGGATCGCGAAGGCCTTCTCGCGTGGCAGGATATAGACGCGTATTGGGTAATTGGCCTGCACGTGCTCGTTAATTTTCTCTTCGATGAGGGCTACGCGCTCTTTACTCAGATCCTCCATCGCAAAGTCCATGCGGGCGCGATCGGGATACATCTGGCCGCCAGTGACCTGGACGCCAAACTCGCGCCAGATTGTGCCGCAGAGGATGTGTAGCGCGGTATGCGTGCGCATCATGCGGTAGCGGAAGTCCCAATCGATGCTACAGACAACCTCGGCCCCGATCGGCGGGGGTGGGCAGTCCAGGGTGTGCCAGACGACATCGTTGCGCTTATTTAGTGCGATGATGTTGCCTACCTGTTGTGCAGCTTTCCAACTCATCGTGCCATGATCGGGTAATTGACCACCGCCACCGGGATAGAAGACCGTCGCATCCAACGCAATTTCATCTGCTTCTACCGCCATAACGGTAGCCGTAGACTCAAACATAAAGCTATTCTCGTGATACAGCAGTTTGGTTTTCATCGAGCATGCTCCTTTGCATTCTTGCTGCTGGGCATTTTTCATACATTGCAAAAAAAATCCTCCGTCCGCCAAAGGGACGAGAGGAACTCCCGTGGTACCACCCTGATTAGCCAGAGAAGCGTGCACTTTTGTTTGCGCACGCGCTGGCTCACTCACGTTACACCGATCCATGGGCAAACGCTCCAGGATGATGTAAGCCTCTCTGTTAACGGTGAGGTTCCGGCTGGCTCTACTGCTGCTTCTGCCAGCGGCTCAGGAGTGATCTTCGGCGCGCTTCCTGGGTCCGGTTTCACCAACCCCGAACTCTCTCTGCCAGGAAAAAGCGGTCTACTTGCTCCCTCGTTGCCTGCAAGTTTTCTTCTATAATACCAGAGAAAAGTAATTTTGACAATCTTTTGAGCAGAGAAAAAACGGTTGTGTTTTGCACAATCGTTTTTTCTCTGCTCAAAAGGTATACTATCTATTTTCCGCGGCTAGATTTTTACCCTCATTTTGCAATACAATGGGAGGAGGTGAATGTGTGCGGAAGAAAGTGGAGAGGTCAGTGTGGACTATCTGGTGGGAAATTTTTAAGGAATAGTAATGGACAATTTACAAACATTTCATGGGCCGAACGCAGGCTACGTGCTGGAATTATACGAGCAGTACCTCAAAGATCCCGCATCGGTCGATGCTGTGACTCGTGCCGCGTTTGCGCAATGGTCCCCGGAGCAGGCTGGGCCGGTGGCGACGCTTGCGCCCGCTTTAGATACGGTGAGTGGTGGTACAAGAGAGAGGGGAGCAGCCGCGCCTTTTGAGGTTGCGCATGTGATTGCGGCTGCTGAACTGGCGCACGCCATTCGCTCACGTGGTCATCTGGGCGCGCATCTGGACCCTCTGGACAGCGAGCCATTGGGTGACCCGGCGCTTTTGCCGGAGACCCATGGTATTAGCGAGGCCGAGCTGACGAAGCTGCCACCAGAGGTCGTGGGTGGGCATTCTGCCGAGGGAGTTAGTAATGCTTTAGAAGCCATCAATGCCCTGCGCGCCATGTATTCGGGCACGATGAGTTATGAATTTGATCAGGTGAAAAGTCCGGTGGAGCGTGGCTGGCTGCGCGATGCCGTTGGCCTGCAACGCTATCGCGAGACGCAAGACATCGCCGCGAAACGCAAGCTGCTCAAGCGCCTGACGCAGGTTGAGACGTTTGAACGCTATTTGCACTCGACGTTTCCTGGTCAGACGCGTTTTTCGCTTGAAGGCACCGATATGCTGATCCCTATGCTCGATGAAGTGGTTAGAGGTGCGGCTGAGTCAGGATCTGAAGAAGTGATTATCGGCATGGCCCATCGTGGGCGACTCAATGTGCTGGCGCATGTAGTGGGCAAGGCTTACGGGGCAATCCTTGGCGAATTTATGCACATGAAGAGTAAAAAGGGTTCAAAGGGCGAATCGATTACTGACAGCTTTCGCTTTGGCTGGATTGGCGATGTGAAATACCATCTGGGTGCTGAATATGTGCTGGATGAAAAGACCGATGTGAGCCTGACTGTGACGCTGGCACCTAATCCAAGCCACCTGGAATTTGTTAACGCAGTTGTAGAGGGCATGACGCGCGCGGCCCAGGAGGCACGCGATCAGCCAGGCTTTCCCACCCGAGATGCTGAACGGGCGCGCGCCGTGGTGATCCACGGTGACGCGGCCTTTTCTGGTGAAGGGATTGTGGCCGAGACGATGAACCTCTGGAACCTGCGCGGCTATAGCGCGGGTGGTACCATCCATCTCATTGCCAACAACCAGCTTGGCTATACTACTGAGTCATCTGATAGTCGTTCGACACATTTTTCTAGCGACCTGGCCAAGGGCTTTGAAATTCCGATTATCCACGTGAACGCGGACGATCCCGACGCCGCTCTGACGGCCATGCGCCTGGCTTTTGCGTACCAGGACGAGTTTCACAAGGACATCCTGATCGATCTGGTGGGCTATCGGCGCTGGGGTCATAACGAGGGTGACGAGCCGGGCTTTACCCAGCCGGTGTTATACGAATTGATTCGCTCGCATCCCACCGTGCGCGAGATTTACGCTCGCCAGCTTGCTCAAGAAGGGATTGTGACAGCCGAAGAGGTCGAGCAGATGGTCAAAGATGCCACAGACGTGCTAGAGCGCGCGAAACGCAAAGCTGAAGAGGGCATTTATGAGATCACGCAGGATGAGGCTGCCGAGCAGAGTGAGCAGCTGATCGAGGCTGAACAGGTGTTACCACCCAATGTTCCCGCTGAAAAGCTGAGCACCTTGAACCAGGAACTCTTGACCTGGCCGCAGGGCTTCGCGCCCAACGCCAAGCTTGCGCGTCTCTTACAGCGCCGGGCTACGACCCTTGGTGAGGCTGGTGGCATCGATTGGGGGCAGGCCGAGGCTCTGGCCTTTGCCTCGATCCTGGCCGATGGCACGCCGATCCGCCTCTCCGGGCAAGATTCTGAACGCGGCACGTTTAGCCATCGCCACGCTGTGCTCCACGATCAGCGCACTGGTGAGAGTTATATTCCCTTGCAGCATTTGAGCGAGGACAAAGCTTCGTTTGCCGTCTATAATAGTCCGTTGAGCGAGGTCGCGGTGATGGGTTTTGAGTACGGGTACGGAGTGCACGCGCCTGAAACCCTGGTGCTCTGGGAGGCGCAATTTGGCGATTTCGCTAATGTGGCCCAGATTATTATCGACCAGTTTGTATCTTCCGGACGCACCAAGTGGCTTCAGGAGTCCTCGTTGGTCTTGCTGCTGCCGCATGGATACGAGGGCAAGGGTCCAGAACACTCTAGCGCGCGCCTGGAGCGCTTTCTGGCGCTCTCCGCGCAGAATAACTGGCGCGTGGTCAACTGTTCAACGGCTGCCCAGTACTTCCACGTCCTGCGCCGCCAGGCTTTCTACCTCACACGCGATTCGCCGGATTGTGCTCAGTTCGGGCAAAATGTCTATCGATCTTGCGGGAAGTGAGCAGCGCAAACGCGCCGAGGATGTGGCGTTGGTGCGAGTGGAGGAACTCTATCCGTTCCCGGAAGAGGCGTTAAAACGCGTGCTGGACAATTATCCGCGGGTGAGAGAGGTGAGCTGGGTGCAGGAGGAGCCGAAGAACATGGGGGCCTGGAAGTACATGTCTCCTCGCCTGAACGTGCTGCTTGAGCCAAAGGTCAAACTATACGTGATTGCTCGCCCTGAGTCCTCAAGCCCGGCGACGGGGTTCTCCGAGCTTTTCCAGGCCGAACAGGACCGGCTGATTCAAAGCGCGTTAAGCTCTACTATCAAAGAAGTTGGAGGCAGTAAACATGTCCGTTGAGATACGGGTACCGGCCTTGGGGGAATCGATTGTGGACGCGGTGGTGGCGAACTGGTTGAAACAAGAAGGCGATCCAGTGGTCCAGGGTGAGGCTCTGGTGGAACTGGAAACCGATAAAATTAATCTGGAAGTCTTTGCCGACCAGAGCGGCGTGTTGCAGAAGATTGGCAAACAGACTGGCGATGTCGTTGCGGTTGGCGATGTGCTGGGGATGATTGGTGAGAGTACTTCCGCGAGCGCGCCAGCGCAAAGTCCCACGCAGCCCGCGCAGCAGAAGCCCGCTCCGGAGATTATGACGACGCCCAGTGGGCAATTGTCGTTGGTCGATAGCCATCGTCCGCCCTCGCCGCTGGCTCGGCGCATCGCTGCTGAGTATAACGTGGACATCTCGCAGGTCAAGGGCAACAGTGGTCATGGTCGCGTGATCAAGGACGATGTGATCAACTACCTGGAACAGAGCAAGTCTGGCTCGCTGCCCGCGCTGGCTTCGGCTCCCACGCCTGCTCCGGTACCCGCCGCGCCTCGTCCGGTTGCTCCTCCCGCGCCTGCTCCACAGCTCGCGCCAGCGATGGAGCAGCGCGAAGAGCGCGTGCGGCTCTCGCGCCGCCGCCAGACGATTGCCCAGCGCCTGGTCGAGGTGCAGCATACCGCTGCCATGTTGACCACGTTTAACGAGATCGACATGAGCGCGATCATGGATGTGCGCAAGCGCCGCAAGGATGCCTTCAAAGAACGTCACCAGGTTTCGCTCGGCTTTATGTCTTTCTTCACCAAAGCCGTGGTGGGCGCGTTAAAAGCTTTCCCGCGCGTGAATGCTGAGATCCAGGGCAACGAGATGATACTCAAGCACTACTACGATATCGGCATCGCTGTATCCGCTGAAGAGGGCCTGGTTGTGCCGGTTGTGCGGGGAGCCGATAGCAAGAGCTTTGCCGAAATTGAGCGCGAGATCGCCGAGCTGGCGAAGCGCGCGCGAGAGAACAAGCTGGGCCTTGCCGAACTGCAGGGTGGGACCTTTACGATTACCAACGGTGGCATCTTTGGCTCGTTGATGTCCACGCCGATCCTCAATGGGCCGCAGGTTGGTATCCTGGGCATGCACGCAATCCAGCAGCGGCCCGTCGCGGTGGATGGTCAGGTCGTCATTCGCCCCATGATGTATGTCGCCCTCTCCTATGACCATCGCATTGTAGACGGCAGCGAAGCTGTCCGTTTTCTCGTACGCGTGAAAGAATTAGCAGAGGACCCCGAGTCGCTGCTCCTGGAGGGGTAAGCTCTCGGTAGGCGGTGGGCCATGGACGCGGGTGGGCGCACGACGATGGCCAGCATCGCCACTACACGTTACGTTACGGGTTCGGGAGGCAAGCTCCGGTTGGCATTTCGTCGATCTGGACCTCGAGTCCATAACCCGTAACGTGTAGCGGCGGACCTGGCGTCCGCCGTGTGCTGGCGTCCGCTGCGTTGCCCGTTTGTTAATGGCATCCTAAAAAGCCGATCCCTCGACAGCGGCTTTTTTAACCTGTATAATCAGTGGCAGGAATAGAGGGGGCACTATTACGTATGCAACAAATGGGAACAAACGGTGATATGGACGCGCTGGTCGGCAAATCGCTTGGCCAGTTTCGTATCGTTGAACGGATCGGCGCGGGCGGTATGGCAACGGTCTTCAAAGCCTATCAGCCGGTCCTGGATCGTTATGTCGCCGTCAAAGTCCTACCCGACTATCACGCTCGTGATCCTATTTTCAAAGAACGTTTTCTCCGCGAAGCGCGCTCCGTAGCCCGCCTGGATAACCCAAATATTGTGCAGATCTATCTCTTTGGCGAAGAAGAGGATATTACCTATATTGTCATGCAATATGTGGATGGCGGAACGCTGAAGGAGAAGCTCAAACAGAGCGGCGCGTTATCCACGGCGGAAGCGTTGAAGTTTGTGATCCAGGCAGCTGAGGGTTTGGGGGCTGCACACGAGCAGGGAATTATTCGCCGAGACGTGAAGCCCGCGAATATGCTGTTCGCAAGGATGGTCACCTTCTGCTCTCCGATTTTGGGATTGTCAAAATTCTGGAAGGCACTACCAATCTGACGCGCGTGGGCACTGGAATCGGCACGCCACAATATATGTCGCCTGAGCAGGGAACTGGTCAGCCAGTCGATGCCAGTAGCGACATTTACTCGTTAGGAATTGTCTTCTTTCATTGCCTGACTGGTCGTGTGCCATTTAACGCGGATAGCCCTTTGACGATTACGGTGAAACATTTGAACGAGCCACTGCCGGTGGCCTTCCTGCGTCACGCCAATGTGCCACAGTCGATCGAGCAGGTTATACTAAAGATGACAGCGAAAATACCCGCGGATCGCTATCAGACAACGGCAGAGGTGATCAGTGAGCTGGTCCGGGTGGCTGCGGCGGCGCGCATTCAATTGCCATGGAATATGTCCGGATCGCTGCTCGCGACTAATGACTTGGGCGCGCTGCCTCGGTGGCCAGCCAGCCAGTCGTGACTGTTTCGTGTTTTCGCTGTCAGGCGCAAAATCCCAGCGACCGCCTCTTTTGCACCTCTTGCGGCTATGAGCTGGCGGATCGCAAAGCTGCGGCGGATCGGGTGATGGGTCCAAATGGACGCCCGATTCTGGCGCGCTTTTTGCTCCAGAATGGGCAGATGGCCGGGCGTTCGTTCCGCTTTCACCAGGATCTGACGACGATCGGGCGCACCAATGGCAACGACCTGATTATTCAAGGGAAGACGGTTTCCCGACGGCACGCGCGGCTCTGGTTTGATAAAAATCACTGGTTCCTTGCCGATATGCAGAGCGCGAACGGGACATTTGTGAACAGCGTGCGTTTGCAGCCGAATCAGCCAGTTGCTTTAAATGATGGCGATGTGCTCAATTTTGGGGATGAGATTGTCCTGTTTACTATTATCTATTAGGTGATCCCGGCCTGCCTCAGCTAGCCGGGCCTCGGTTAGCCGAGGGATGTATATGCAGAAGGGGGTCAGACTGATGAGTTCTCTCAATCCTATTAACCAGTTAGCACAGCAGGTGCTCCTTGGCGGAGCGGTGAAGCAGAATCATGCACTGGAGCACGCAACGATTGTCTTGCTCAGCCGCCAGTTTCCCGAGGTTCGCCTGGCTGGTATTTCGTTCGCGGCAGGCTTCTTTGTCTTTGGCGAACTGCCGACCGAGGTGATTCTGCCCGCTGCTCACGAGGCGCTTACGCTTCTACGCACAACTTCGCCTGAGATGGCCATTCACGAGCGCTGCGGCACTAACCTGGCCGTGACGGGCATCCTGACCGGCCTGGCTGCCATGGCCGTGGCCAGGATGCGCCGCCCCTATAATTCAGCCAGTAATGTGATCGTAGCCTCGACCGCGGCCCTGATCCTGGCGCGTCCCCTGGGCTTGACAGTGCAACGTTATGTCACGACCCAAACGCCCAATGCCTCGATGACGATTACTGGCGTAAAAGCGCTGAATTTCTTTGGCACTCCCGCCCATTTTGTCAGCACCGATAACCCAGAGGCTGCGAACCTGTTCGCCTGATAGGCTCTCAGTTTCTCTTTCGTTTCCCGCACATCGCGCACGAGCAGCGGGATCATATTCATGCAGAGGGCCAGCTCGCCGCCCAGCAGAAAGACCACTGGTGGGTCCAGTCGATCTGTTAAGAAGCCTGCGAAGATTGTGTTGTAAAAATAAAGCTGATCTGTTAAAGTCGGCGAAAAAGAACAGAAAAGGACCTCTTCTGACAGAGCAGCACCCGTTCAAATGGCGGCATTTTGAAGCTGAGATCATGTAACTCTGCGTTCGTTGGTATTTGCGCTCTGCGCTCAGTTATCGCGATCTCGCAGAGATGATGCAAGAGCGTGGGCTGACCATTGATCATCCCACGATTGACCGCTGGGTTCCGTGTTCTGCCCCTGAACGTCGGACTGAGACACGAAAGGGTTCTCTCTATGCCACGACACGTGAGGTTCCGGGCGGGTCTCGTGCTCAGTCTCGCCCTGGCACTGATCCTCACCGCGACGATGGGCGGGCCTCGGCCTCATGCCCAACACGCCCCGCTGCTGACCTATGCCGACTATGGCAATCAGGCCATGACCAACCTGCTCAAGGACTTCTATACCAAGGGGAAGTGGAAAGGCTGTATGTCCGGATGCGCAGCTTCCAATCAGGACTGGGGAGCCGACGCGATGACCTTTACCCTCTTTCTCCGCTGGAAAAGCCATCCCCACGATGCGCGTGTCGAATCTTCCCTGACCACCCTCGCTCAGACGGCACCTCACTACCCGTCGCCGTGCCAGAGCGCACGTGGCTGTGGCCAGTGGAGCGATGTGCCGATGTGGGATTCGCTTGCCCTGGGCCGGGAATATGAAGTGACCGGCCGGAAGCAGGCGAGTATCCTGTTGAAAGAAGAGGCCGCGTTCAACATGGTTGACCGCGCTGGCTCCTCTGTCTACGCGTTTGGCGCGTGTCCAGCTATCCATTACCAGCAACCGGGTGGGAGAAGGAACCAGCTCAAGACGTTGGAGACCGACTCGAATTACATCAAGGCTGCCCTGTTGCTGTATCGTTCCACCCAGAAGGGTTCCTATCTCAGCAAGGCCAGAGCCGAATATGCGGCGGTCCGCCGGTATTTCCTTGATCCACATCTGCCCTTATACAGTGTCTATGTGTTTGACGACGGCAGAACCTGTCGCCAGGTCCATGGTCGCTTCTTTGCCTCAGTCAATGGGAACATGATTGACAATGGCTTGCTGCTCGCGCGTGCGACTGGCGACCTGAGCTATCGCGACCAGGCGATCGTGACAGCCCAGGCGGTGGCAAGCTTTCTTGCCAAAGCACGTGAAATGCGGTGACAAGCAACACGGCTTTGCTGCGCATGCGCTCTGGCCACACGCTTCTTTTCATAAAGAAGAGGTTCCAATGGTGCTCGGTGTGCTTCCCTCGATCAAGCAGCGCGTTTGTTCTCGCTTGCGCGCACTCCGAAAACGTTTTCTGTATTGGACCCAACCATCGACGACCTCCCTTGTTGTCGGCACTCTTGTCAATTGAACCAAAGGGAAAAAGGACATGCGCGGACGTTCGTCCAAAACACGCCCGTGGGCAGACCTGATTGACAACTCAGAAGGGAGTGCTACGCTCTTAGCGGTAGCGCCGCTCAGACTCCTGAATAGGATAATCATTCGCGCTCATATCGCGCCGCTGCATGAGCTGGACTTTATCCAAATTACGCCGTGAAGGCGAGGGTATCCACGAGGCGCTCGAAAAGTGCCCGTGGAATGCGCGACCATCTCGTGCTGAGAAGACG
>WNFI01661309.1_pt1 | contig 12361 bp, 13 predicted proteins | sample 5400471 | NCBI WGS metagenome assembly WNFI01 (sample SAMN13153348, study PRJNA577476) | soil metagenome | isolation source: 100 cm saprolite on Douglas fir-dominated hillslope | place: USA:California | collected 2013-09-17 | reverse complement strand
TAAAGCATTGGCGAAGGCGTCAGCGGTCTGGAAGCGTTTTGCTGCGTCCTTGGCGATCGCCATGAGAATGATTTCGTTCAAGGCTGCCGGCAGCCCGGGATTCAGTTCGAGAGGCGGCTTGGGGGCCTGGTTCAGGTGCGCGGCCATGATCGAGTACTCGCTGTTGGCCAGGAAAGGCCTCCGGCCGGTCACGAATTCGTAGAGCACGATACCGACCGAGTACAAGTCGGAGCGCGCGTCCACAGGATCGCCCCTCACTTGTTCAGGCGACATGTAGCCGATCGAGCCCAAGGTGGTACCGGTCATGGTCAGACCGCGTTCGTCACCGGAACGCGCAATACCGAAATCCATCAGCTTGATGACGCCCTGCGTCGTCAACATCATGTTCGCGGGCTTGATGTCGCGGTGAATGATGTGTCGCTGGTGCGCGTAGCTGACCGCGCTGAGCACCTGGCCAATGTACTTGACCGCTTCGTTCACCGAGAGCGGCCCCATATCCAGCTTGGTCGCCATGGTGGTGCCCTCGACGTACTCCATCACCATGTACAACCGGTTGTCGTTCGAGAATGCAGTTCGAAGCGCGCAAATATTGGGATGGTCGAGGCTGGCCGTAAGTTTGACCTCGCGCAGAAAGCGGGCCGCCAGATCCGGCGTTGAGGCCAGGTCGGGGAGCAGGACCTTCATCGCTTCAATGCGGGGAACTCTTCTTGCCGGGGGCAGGGACACGGTTTTCATACGGAAAACCACAGTCTTACAAGAGCACAATTATGCTCTGCCGCCAACTGCGGGTCAAGACGCTTACTGGTTATTCCCAGGCGTGAACAGGTGACGGACCCCTGTATTTCTGAGTATTTTGGCAATGAATGGCCCTCCGCCCGCACACTCCGGTGCGCGGGGATCGATCATGTGAGCCCGGTGCGCCGCAAATGGGACCCCAGCTATACTTTCCGCAACATGCCGAGGCTGGAGTCGCCTGAGGGTGGAGCAGGCCCTTAGCGCTGCTCCACCCAACTCCACCCCCCTTGACGAACCCCCGCCTCCCCCGCTACCATTCATCAAGTTTGCTCTATGGAGCAGACCTTGGATTTCATGCAGAGTGGCTGAGGGACGAGCCCTAAGAAGCCACGACAACCGGATCGGAAGGAAACTTCTGGTCGCCCGGTGTCAACTCTCGCCCTACACAGGGGGAACATGAGATTCGGGGTGCCGAATTCTTAGCATCTCGTTCCTCTTTTCCTCACTAATCAGGGAAAGAGGATTTCGCTTTTAAGGCACTTTCAGGACGGCTCGTCCCGCCGCTACTCCAAAGCGAGTAGCTCATGACTTACGAATTGCGCTGTCGCGAATGCGGCAAGAGCTGGGGAAACCAGCCCCGTTCCATCTGCGACGATTGTTTCTCTCCCCTCGAAGTTTTCTACGATTACGAAGCTGCGCGCCCCACGTTTAGCCGTGAGCGCATCCCCCAGGGTCCCGCCAGCATGTGGCGTTATTCCGCCCTGCTGCCGCTGCCGCAAGACTATCGGCCCACGGTTCCAGCCGGCTTTACCCCACTGCTCGAGGCGCCACGCCTGGCTCAAAAACTGGGCGCGAAGCGCCTCTATCTGAAAAACGACGCGGTTTGTCAGCCCTCCCTCAGCTTTAAGGACCGCGTCGTTGCAGTGGCTTTGGCCCAGGCTCGTAATTTTGGCTTCGATACCGTGTCGTGCTCGTCTACTGGAAACCTCGCCAACTCAGTTGCGGCACAGGCGGCGCGCAACGGGTTCAAGGCCGTGATTTTCATTCCCGCTGACCTCGAACCGGCGAAAATTCTGGGCACACAAGTGTTCGGAGCGAAGCTGATACGCATCTTGGGAAGCTACGACCAGGTCAATCGCCTGTGCTCCCAGATCGCCGACGAGCGGAATTGGGGCTTCGTCAACGTCAACCTGCGTCCCTATTACGCCGAAGGCTCGAAAACGGTTGGCTTTGAAATCGCCGAGCAGCTGGGATGGCGTCTGCCTGACAACGTCGTCGTCCCCATGGCGGGCGGATCGCTGATTGTGAAAATCAAGAAGGCGTTCGACGAACTCGTCCTGCTGGGCCTGGTGGAAGCCAAGGCCGTGAAATTCTTTGGCGCGCAGGCCACCGGCTGCTCTCCAATTTCGACCGCAGTGAAGGCTGGCAACACTGAAATCGATCCGCAAAAGCCGTCAACCATTGCGCGGTCGCTGGCCATCGGCAATCCTGCCGACGGGCACTATGCGATCAAGGTCATCACCAAGAGTGGCGGCTGGTCGGAGGATGTTTCCGATCCAGAACTGGTCGAGTGCATCCAGTTGCTGGCGGAAACGGAGGGCGTTTTCACCGAGACCGCCGGCGGTGTGACTGTCGGGACGGCGCGCAAGCTTTACAGCCAGGGACGTATCTCACCCGACGAGACATCGGTGCTATGCATTACGGGCAACGGGTTGAAGACCACCGATGCGCTCGCCGGCAAGTACCAAGCCGAAGAGCCCATTGCGCCCAAAGTCGCCGAGTTCGAAAAATACATGGAAAGAACGCTGAATGCTTCCCCGAAAGACGTTCCGGAAACTGTGGAGGTCTAGATGAACATCACAGTTCAAATTCCGACAGCGCTGCGCCGTTTGACCGCGGGCAATGCTCGAGTCACCTGCTCGGCGGCCAATCTCGGAGAACTGTTTACGGCTCTCGACCAGCAGTTTCCCGACCTCAAACCCCATCTGCGGGATGAAGCGGGAGAAATTCGCCGATTCCTGAACGTCTACGTGAACGAAGAAGACATCCGCTTCCTGGGCGGAAACAAGTACGCGTTTCAGGACGGAGACGAAGTACTGCTGGTACCGTCCATCGCCGGCGGCGCAAGATAGCTGTCATCCTGAACGCGGAGTCGAAGGACCCCTACCGATTGCAATGACGATTGCGTCTTGGAGATTTCTTAGCCCGGTCTGCCGACACGGCCACCCCGCCGGCTGCCGATTTAGCTACAGGGGTCCTTCGACTCCGCAGCTGCTTCGCGAAGCGAAGGAGCTCCTCCGCTCAGGATGACAGGAGCAGCTAGGGCCTTCTGAGAAATTCACGCCCGCTTGCTGAAGGCCGCACGAATACGCTGGCCCACGATCGCATCTTCACCGGGCTGCAACATCCATACTCCCACCACCAGTGTGTTTGCGTCTGCTGGAATGCCCTGGTTGGGTTTTTGCCCAGTGTTCGGGTTCAGTTCAATCGAAGGGTTCCCGCTGCGCAGAGCGGCGACGATCTGGCCGGTGGTGACTCCAGCGACAGCCGGGTCAAAGCGTATGAGGAGATGGGGAACGTGGTTGGCAATCTTCGGAACCACCGTCTCCGTCGTGACTGAAGGGATGCCCTTCACCTCACCAATGATGCGATCGACCCTCTTCTGATAGTCGCCCTGCATCGACTCTTCCGTGTGCGAGAGAACCCAGTCGACCGCTGCAACCATGCCCACAATCTGCTCCTTGGCTACTTTCATGCCGCGGCCGATTCCCTCTTCCGGATTGTTGTTCTCATGGGCTAGGTCGGTCAGGTCCTTCCGACCAAGAAGCAGGCCTGCGTTTTGGGGACCGCGCATCCCCTTGCCCCCTGAGAACGCCACCAGGTCGAAGCCCATGGCAGTGTACTTCCATAGATTCGAGATCGGAGGCATGTCCGCCGCGGCGTCCAGGTGGCATGGAATCTTGTAGTCATGCGCCACGCGCAGCCACTCTTCTCGGCCGATCTGCGCGCTGCCTGCGATTCCAACCTCGTCTTCCGCAGCATTGAAAAAATTTGTCATCACTGCGTTGCCTGCGCCGCACGCGCGCTTGTAGTCATCGAGTGTGACGACTTCCGTCACCCGTGCTCCGCAGAGATACATGGCACGGTCATAGCCATAGCGGTGCGCGCGTTGCACGATGACCTGGTTCTTCATGCCGTCAATCGCCTGCGGCATGTCCAGGACATTGCATTTGTTTGCCTGCTGCATGCAGGCGGCGGTGGCCAGGCTGATGGCTCCCGAGGCCCCCGAAGTCACAATCGCGCCCTCGCACTTGAGGCGCTGAGCTATGTACTCGCCTGCCTTTCGCTGCAGATCGTGCAGCCGGACAGGATGGAGCGCGGCCTTTTGTACTGCAGCCAGAACCTCAGGGGGCATGCAGGCAGCCGTCAGTGTGGTATAGGTGCCCGCGGCGTTGATGATCGGTGCGACGCCGAGCTTCGTATAGTAGTCCTCACCATCTGGCGGTACGACCGGCGACGAAAGAGTCTTGGCGGACGAAACCAGAGGCGCGGAGCTCAGCGCCGCGGCGAGCGAACTGGCCCAACGAACGAAACGGCGGCGGGACAGAAATCCTGCTGGAGATTCATTCGCTGCCAACATGCGGTTCGCTCCTGATGTCAAGAAAGTTGCAATCAATGTGCCCAGGGTTCGGGTTCCCGGTCCCAGCGATGGTCCTTCAATTTGCGCAGGAGCGCCGCATCCAGCCCTCCCGCATCGCTGGCCGCAATATTCTGCCGCACATGCTCAGGCTTTCTCATCCCGACGATGATGGTGCTTACCGCCGGGAAAGAGAGAATATAGCGCAGCGCCATCTGCGGCAGCGTAAGGCCAGGCGACAGCACCGTCTTTAATTTCTCCACTCTCTCGATGGTCCGTGGGAGATTCTTCGGGCCGAAGTACATGGCACGCCAATCGCCCTTGGGAAATTTTGTTTCGAGCGTCATCTTCCCGCCCAGGCTGCCTTCGTCCAGCGGCACGCGCGCGATTACACCGACATTCAGCTCCTGACAAACCGGGAAAAGCTTGTCCTCGGGCGCTTGATCAAAAATGTTGTGGATCACCTGTACCACATCCACCAGGCCAGTGCGCAAAGCCTTGAGGCCATTCTCGGGCTCCCAGCGATTAAGGCTGAGGCCGAAGTGGCGAATGATTCCATCACGCCTGAGCTTCTCGACCGTATTGCGAAATTCAGGTTCGTTGGTCCAGCTGTCGTCCCAAACGTGAAATTGGAGCAGATCGATGGAGTCGACTCGAAGTTGTTTCCGGATCAGGTCGGCGTGCTTGAAAACATGGTCCGCGGGAAAAACATCCTGATACTTGTATGAAGATCGCGCCGGCCACCTGAGATTCATGGGCGGAATTTTGGAAGCCGCATACAGCCGCTTGCGGGGATTCGGAGGAGAAGCATTCTTGGACAGAATCTGGCCCAACAGGCCATCGCTCTTGCCCTCGCCATAGGCCCAGGCAGTGTCGAAGAAGTTGCAGCCCAGGTCGGTGGCCAACTGCAAAGCGTCCAGAGATTCGCGGTCTTCGGAGCCGCTCCATCCGCTCATTCCCCAGAGTCCGTGCGCCATCTCGCTGACCTCGAAGCCGGTGCGGCCGAGTACCCGGTATTTCATGGCCCTCCTAGGGTGATCTAAGCCTCTTCGATTGTATCTGTTACAGGCACAAAAATGTATTGTGCAGCGCTCGCCGTCGGTGTATCATCTAACTAACTGGTTAATTAATGAGAGATCGGATATGAAAGCCGCTCCCTCCAAACCGCGTTTGGGTTCCCGTGGTCGGCCGGAAGAAAGCCGGGCCGCCATCTTGCAGGCTGCGGTCCGTGAATTTTCCCGCGAAGGCGTGGCCGGGGCCCGCACCGACGCCATCGCGCGCGCCGCCGGAGTCAACAAGGCCCTGCTGTATTACTACTTCAAGGACAAGGAAACTCTCTACGGCGCGGTTCTCGACCAGGTTTTCGGGGGATTGAAGCAGAGCATCGAGAAGGCGTTGTCTAGTGACTTGCCGCCCCGGGAAAAATTGCTGGCCTACGTGGGAGCGCACTTCGACTACATCGCCAGTCATCCCCTTTACCCCAGAATCACGCAGAGCGAAATGATGCGTGCGGCTCGTGGCAAAGCGCCACAACTGCAGCGCATCGCGAAGCAATACCTGGTCCCGGTGTTCGGCAGGGTTGCCTCCGTGATCGAGGAAGGGCAGGCTTCAGGTGACTTCCGCCCAGTGGACCCCATGCATTTTGTTCCCTCCATGATCGCAATCATCGTATTTCATTTCATCAACGCTCCAGTCCTGCGCATAGTCAAAGGGATCGATCCCCTGGCGCCGGAGTTGGTGGCCGCTCGCCGGGCCGCGGTGCTCGATTTTATCTCCGCGGCATTGTTCACTCAGGCAGCGAGTTCCGAAGGAGAGCGAAAGTGAACGCGCGCAATAAATTTCTGATCGTCCTCGCGGTGATACTGGCCGCGTCAACGACCTACTATTTTGTTTCGACGCCGCGCTCCAGCGACCTGGTGCTGATCGGCACCGTGGATTCCAACCAGATCATCGTCAGCCCCCAGATGCAGGGCCGGATTGCCAAGCTGTTGGTGGACGAAGGCACGCAAGTCAAACAGGGAGACCTGATCGCGATACTCGACCCTTCGGAACTGGAAGCCGAAGCGCGAGCGGCCGCCGCCATGATCGACAGCCTGCGGTCGCAGGTCTCGGCCACTCAGGCCACCAGCGCCGCGACCCACGGCTCAACTTCGAGCAATGTAGTGAATGCACAATCGAGGCTGCAATCCGTTCGCGCCCAGTTGTTGCAAGCAGAGGCCATGCTGCAACGCACGGAAAGCGACAGCCGCCGCATGATTGAGCTGGCCAAGCAGGGTGTCGCCTCCGATCAGGACCGGGTGCAGGCGGAAAGCAATCTGAAGGCGCAGGCGGCGACGGTCCAGTCTCTGAGAGACCAGGTCAGCGCAGCCGCAGCCGATTTGAACACAGCCCTTGCCAACACGCACCAGGCCAATGCGGCTGCCAGCACCGTGCAATCGACCCGCGGTCAACTGGCCAACGCCGAGGCCCAGCTTAAGGAAGCTGAAGTCCGCCTGGGTTACACCAAGATTTACGCGCCCGTGAATGGCACCGTATCCGTGCGCGCCGCCCGCGAAGGCGAAGTCCTCACCGCGGGGCAGCCCATTATCACTCTGGTCGATTTGCGCGATACCTGGGTGCGCGCTGCGATTCCGGAAACTGAGTCCGATCACATCGGTCTGGGTGACACGCTGCGCATTCGCCTGCCTGGCGGAACTCTCACCTCAGGCAAAGTGTTCTTCAAGGCTCCGGAAGCCGATTTCGCCACCCAGCGTGATGTAAGCCGGCGTAAGCGCGACATCAGAACCATCGTGCTCAAGGTCCGGCTGGACAACCCCAAAGACGCTTACGTGCCGGGCATGACAGCCGAGGTTCTGGTTTCGCAGGATCAACTCAAGGCGACGGTCGCCAACACAGGCGCAGGCGTGGACAAACAGCAGTGAGTGCAAATCATGGTTGCTGACTCCAAACCGAATGGCGCATCCGGCGCACGCGAGCCCGCGATCGATGGGCGCGCCAAGCCGATCAACCCGGGCAACGCCATTGAAGTGGACCATATCGTCAAGAAGTATGGCGACTTCACTGCCGTGAATGACGTTACCTTCAACGTAAAGGAGGAAGAAATCTTCGGACTGCTGGGTCCGAACGGAGCCGGGAAATCCACACTGATCCGCATGATGACCACGCTCATCCCGATCACCGCCGGAGCGGCCCGGGTTGCCGGACACGATGTGAGCAAAGACCCTGACGGCGTTCGCCGTACCATCGGCGTCATTCCCCAGGCCCTGACCAGCGACCTCGACCTGACCATCGAAGAGAACCTGAATATCTACGCCAAGCTCTACGACGTGCCCGCCCAAAGACGAAAAGCCGCAATCGACGAATTGCTGGAACTCGTAGACCTGACCAAGTGGCGTGGCGCGCAAACCAAAACGCTTTCCGGCGGCATGCGGCGGCGATTGGAGATTGCGCGTGGCCTGGTGCACAGCCCGCGAATATTTTTTCTGGATGAACCAACGACCGGCCTGGATCCTGTATCCCGCGTGGCGGTATGGGAAATGCTCACCAACATTAAGTCGCACCGCCAGCTCACCATTCTGATCACTACGCACTATATGGACGAGGCCGACCGCCTGTGTGATCGCATCGCCATCGTGGACCATGGCAAGCTGGTAGCGCTCGATACACCGCCTGCGCTGAAGGCGAGTGTGCCGGGCTCCAATGTGATTGAAGCGCAGTTCGAGAATGCTCCCGCGGAGTGGGAAAAGAGTTTGCACGAACTGAATGGCGTCACCTCGGTGCAGCACGAAGGGGCGGGAATGTACCGCGTGCTGACCGGCGACGGATCGCGGACCACCACGGAACTCGTGGAGACGGCAGTGCACGCAGGAGTCACGGTGAAATCGCTCTCGGTGCAGAACACCAGCCTGGACGATGTTTTCGTCCACTACACGGGAAGGCAGTTGCGCGACGAACTGGTGAAAGCGCACAGCTTTGTCATGCCCCCCAGACCAGGAATGCAGCCATGAACCGGATGTTCGCCATCGTCGAGCGCGAAATGCGCAAATTCTTTCGCTCTCCGGCACTGATGTTTGTTTCGATGGTTTTCCCGCTGGTGCAGCTTATCGTGTTAGGAAACGCCTTCGGCGGCAAGATACGAGATGCCCGTCTGGGACTGGTCGACCAGGATGGCGGAACTCAAGCGCTGAAAATTCGCGAGGCCTTTGATTCGGTCCGCGCCAACATCCGCACGTTCGAGCCAATTTATTACACCGATCCCAGGCAGGCGATGGAAGACGTGCGCAACGGAAAACTGGAGGGCGCCGTCATTATCCCTCCCCAGTATTCCCGGAAGGTTTACGAACAAGACCAGCCGCAGATTGCCTTGGTGGTGGACAACAGCGACAATTTCATGAGTGCCGCACTTGAGGACGAGCTCTCGCAGATCACGGCTGCGCTCAACAATCCCACGGTCGAGCCGCGCCTTTTGCAGAAAACCGTCCTCCAGATCGTGGAACTCTATCCCTACATCGAGTACATGAAATTTCTGTTGCCCGGTTCGATCACGCTCGCGATATTCATGTCCGTCATGATCGGCGGCGGCATGCTCTACATCGATGATAAGGCCCGCGGAGTGCATGAAGGCTACCTGGTAACCCCTATCACCAAAGCAGAACTTGTCCTGGGTTTAAACGCTGCACACGATGATGTTTCTACTGGTTGTCCGCGTGGATGACCCGCTCGTGCCGCGAGCAATTTTTGGGATCCTGAACACGCTGCTGTTTTTCCCCAGCGGCGCGGTCTATCCCATACAGGCATTCCCGTGGTGGCTGCGCGGAATCGCCAGAGTGGATCCATTCACGTTCGCAGTGCACGGTTTCAAGACTCTGCTGCTGAAAGAAGCAGGATTGTCCGCCATCGTGCCGGACATCATCTATTTGTCGCTCTTCGCGGTGGTCGCGTTAAGCATCGCGACGCCTCTGTTCAAACGCACCCTGTGAGCCGCTGTCATCCCTCTGCAGTCGAAGGACCCTAGCAGCGGCAACTCGATTCCTGTGAGGGATTTACTCTTTAAGCGTCCGTCTCTCTCGGTGCAGCCTGTGCCACTCATTGGGGGTCCTTCGACTCCGCGGCTGCTTCGCGAAGCGAAGCAGTTGCTCCGCTCAGGATGACAGGAACTTTTACCTCTGTCCCGAAGTCTATTATGCTTAGAGAACCATGACGTTGTTGGATGCCACACCTTACGACCCAGGTCCGGCGCGCCGTCGCAAGATTAGGATTCTCGCCGCCGTGGTCGTCATCCTGGTTCTGGCAGCCGTAGCGTGGACGAACCGCTACTGGTCAGAGGAGCGGGTGGTGGACAAATTCTTTGCCGCCCTCCAGAACAAAGACTACGAAACGGCCTATGGAATCTATTATGCCGATGCGCAGTGGAAGACGCATCCCGACAAATACTCCAAGTATCCCTTGAACCAGTTCATTCAGGATTGGGGGCCCGGCGGACAGTGGGGGCTCATCAGAAGCTATAAAGTGAATGGCTCGAGCACCTGCTCCAGCGGCGCCAGCGGCGTTGTGGTGGATGTCATCGTTAACGAGCGCACCGAGCACGCTCAATTGTGGGTGGAGAAATCCGACAAGACGCTGAGCCCTCCGCCCTGCGAACTCCTGTTTCGTTGACCGGCCTAGACTCGCTCCGCAGTCAGCTGTTCGAGAGTCTTCACAAGAGAAGCTTCATCGCCTACATTCGCGCATGCTTTTGAGCGGTCGATCTGGCGCATCAGTCCACACAACACTTTGCCTGGGCCGACTTCCACAAGTGTCTGGATTCCTTTCGCGATCAGCAGGCGCATTGACGAGTCCCATTTCACGGCGCCGGTGACCTGCCGGACCAGCGTATCGCGGGCGCGCTCGGCATCCTCGACTAACTCTGCGTCAACATTGCATACGACCGGAATTGCCGGCTTTTGGATTCCCAGCGACTGCAAATCCGTAGCCAGCCTGTCCTGGGCGGGCTTCATCAACGAACAGTGGAAGGGCGCGCTGACCGAGAGCATGATGGCGCGTTTAGCGCCGCGTTCGCTGGCCAGCTTGATGGCGCGCTCGACTGCCGCAGCGTGGCCGGAGATTACGATCTGTTCCTCGGAATTGATATTTGCAGGCTCACAAACTTCGCCTTGGGCAGCATCCGTGCACACTGCGGTGACTTTCCCCAGGTCCATTCCCAGAATTGCGGCCATTGCGCCCACGCCAACGGGGACAGCCTCCTGCATATACTTTCCGCGGTTACGCACGGTGCGTACCGCATCCGGAAAACTCATGGCACCGGCCGCGATGTGAGCAGAGTATTCGCCCAGACTGTGTCCGGCGACAAACCTGGGGTTCACGCCTTTCGTCCGCAGAACTCGCAAGGCAGCGATGGATGTAGTGAGGATCGCGGGCTGTGTGATTTCTGTCAGGCGTAGCTTTTCTTCCGGACCCTCGAAGCATAGTTGTGAGAGCTTGTAGCGGAGAGCTTCATCGGCTTCATCGAAAGTCTCTCGGGCGACCGGATATTTTTCTGCCAGCTCTTTTCCCATGCCCACGGCCTGAGAACCCTGGCCGGGGAAGAGAAACGCGATAGGTTGCGACATGGTCATAAGGTCTTGCTCTACGTAGGGTCAGGTGCCCACCTGTCAGGCCGAGCGAAGTTCTGGCTAACGACTCGAACAATTCAAGCATCAAACCCCGGCAAGCTCGTTCACCCGCCCAGACGAGGACGTCCAGGCCTACGCGGTTCGTGCTAGCCGCTCACAGGCACCGAAGGCCTTAACCCGGCCACTTCCTTCGCGATCTTGTCATTGATATTGCGCTCGGCAAATTCGGCGGCCACACGCAGCGCATTCTTGATTGCGTTCATGTTCGACGATCCGTGAGTAATAAAGCACACGCCGCGCACGCCGAGCAGCGGCGCGCCGCCGTACTCGGTGTGGTCGAGGCGCTTTTTGAAATCGGCAAACGCACTGCGCGACAGCAGATATCCCACCTGGCGTGTGATCGTGGCCTTCAAAGTCTCTTTCAGCGTGGCGCGCACCAGGTTGGCCACGCCTTCGGACGTTTTCAGCGCCACGTTACCCACGAAGCCGTCGGCGACGATTACGTCCACCTTGCCGCTGTAGATGTCGCGTCCTTCGACGTTGCCGATAAAATTCAGCGGCAGCCGCTTCAACAGCTGGAAAGCCTCGCGCGTCAACTCGTTGCCTTTGCTCTCTTCTTCTCCGATCGAGAGCAAGCCCACACGCGGACGCCGCGTCCCGAACATGCTGCGAAAGTAGATTTCGCCCATGACCGCGAACTGTTCCAGGTTTTCCGGCTTGCAATCGACGTTGGCGCCGACGTCGAGCAGGATGGCGACCGTGCTCACGGCGGTGGGAAAAACCGCGGCCAGCGCCGGACGGTCCACGCCCGGAATTCCTCCGAACACCATTTTTGCCGTGGCCATCGCCGCCCCGGTGTTTCCCGCGGTCACGAAGCCGGCGGCACGGCCCTCACGCACCAGACGCACCCCGACGTGAATGGAAGAATCGCGCTTGGATCGGACCGCCTGCACCGCCTTGTCATCCATAGTGATGACTTCACTGGCGTGCACGACTTCAATCGGAAGTCCGGCGGCGGCGGGATGGCCAGCCAGCTCGGCCCGCAGGTCATCCTCGTTTCCGACTAGTAGAACGTGAACGCCGTGGTGCCGGGCCGCCTGGATTGCACCTTCGATTTCAGGTTTCGGGGCTCGGTCCGAGCCCATCGCGTCCAGCGCTATGACGCTTGGCATGGAAAGTTCAGGCTAACTGGCTTCTTTGACGTCCAGGACTTCGCGACCCTTGTAGTGTCCGCACTTGGGGCAGGCGCGGTGCGGCATCTTGCGCTCGTGGCAGTTGGGGCACTCGGAGAGCGAGTGACTCTTGAGTGCGTCGTGAGCGCGACGGATGCTGGTGCGCCGTTTCGAGTGTCGCCGTTTTGGATTAGGCATTCGATTCC
>WNFI01201005.1_pt1 | contig 12361 bp, 9 predicted proteins | sample 5400471 | NCBI WGS metagenome assembly WNFI01 (sample SAMN13153348, study PRJNA577476) | soil metagenome | isolation source: 100 cm saprolite on Douglas fir-dominated hillslope | place: USA:California | collected 2013-09-17 | reverse complement strand
TCACCGGCGACAAAGGCGTTGCGGTGGCTTTCGACTGTGTCGGCGGCGCGCTCTTCGAGCCGGTGCTCTCCACGCTGGGACAACTCGGCCGCCAAATCTCGATCACGTCGGTCGGCACGCGTCGCGTGAGTTTCGACTTGCTCGATTTTTACCATCGCCGCATCACTCTTTTTGGGGTCGATACCCGGGCCCTCACCGTAACAGATTGCGCCAGACTGCTCGGCGCAATGTCCCCGCTGTTCGAAGCCGGCCGTCTGCAACCCTCGGCCGTAGCCAAGCGCGGAACGCTCGAAGATGCTCTTGAGCTGTATTCGTTTGTTGATAAGGGCGGAGCCGGCAAGGCAGTCTTTGTTTTTGAATGAAAACGGTCTGGACGTCATTGCTCGGGGGCAGGTCCGGGTTCCCGCCTTGAAATAATTCGCAGGGCGGGGTTGACGAAGTGCTTTGCCCGGCATAGTATACGAACTGGTAGCACCGCCTTTTAGGTCCCGAATGGGAGGACCGTTGGAGGGGTGGTGGACGCAGCTCAGGTTCCGAATAGGTGAACCTAACGTGCGACGTCATCCCACGCTACTCCTCCAACTCTCCTGTTCGATTTAACAAGGCTGCCTGCCCGCTCTACGGAGCGATCTTTAGGTCCGCAAAACGGACCGAACAAGGAGCAGTCAAATGCATCTCAAATCCACCGTTGTATATCAACCCGATCTCAGCCTGATCGAGCAACTGAAGAATAGCCCAATCCATGGATTACAGCCTATTGACGAGCGTGAGGTTGATCTCTCGCTGATCGACACTGATCCCACGAATCCCGGGGCCGATGAATACTCGCACCGGTACGAGAGACGCTGGGCGTCTATCAGCGAAAGCTTTGACATCATTGGCGGCCCCGTTTATCCCCTCGTAATTTGTGAGCACCCCAGCAAGCCTGGGCGCTACCTCACCGTAGACGGCCACGGGCGCGGTGATGAAGCACGCCGTCGGGGGTTCAAGAAAGTCCGCTCACTCATCTTTCCCAAGTTGAGCCTTGAGCAGCGTATTTGCCTGAGAGTCACTCTGAACGCTGCACAAGCGCCATTCGACACGCCTCTCGTACTTAAGGACCTTCAGTTACTCGCAAGAGAGCGGGGTTTGGACATTCGAAACGACAAACATCTGCACGCCCTTCTTGTTGACTTGCCTTTGAGCGTCCGTAAGCACCAAGACAAGCTCAAACTGCTCACAAAATGGCCTGCGGACGTAGGGGGCAAAATCGGCGTTGATGATGACGACGAAGCCGGCGTGGTCGGATATGACAAGGTGAAAGAATTGGATGGTCTCGTCAACATAGTTCGCCGTGGACACCCTGACGCTGCCGCTAGCTACCCTGAAGATCAGCTCTATCGTCAAGTACTTCGGATGTACTTTGATGGTGCGTTTCGCGATGGACGCCGGTCACAGGACACCATCCGGGACGCCCGCAAGTTGATTAAGAAACTCCCTCAGGATCACGCGCTAGTGAAGAGATTCCTGAAGGGGGGGCTCACGTTCTCGGACTTCGCAGCCGAAGCTGAACCGAATATTCATGATTCAGCTGAGCACGATGACCTTACTCCCCTATGCAAACGGCTGAATGCTTTGCTCACCGACATCGACGCGCACAACCTCACGGCTGCCGAACGGCGGTCGTTGAAGAGGACCGCCGACCTCGCGTCACAGGTCCTAGTTGAGGTTGATAGCTAGTCGAGGGTGGAGGGGGCTCTGCCCGGAGCCCCCTCGTCCCACGAGTATTTTTTGGACATAGGAGGCGATTACCTTGCGAGACCAACTGCCACCCCACTACTTGGAACTGGTCGCTGACGCAGCCCTTAATTCCTATTGGAGAAAACGAACCCTGCGGACATTCCTCCGCCGGTGCGGAGTCTCCGAGTCTTTTTTATCTTCTTGGGCCAGTGAGGAAACGAAGCGGGATTTGCTTAACCGGCTTTTTCCGAAGCTTGAGAAGACTGGCGACTCTGGGATCCGGTTAATCAACCGAATGGCAGACGCAATGATTCAACAAACATCGTTTCCTGATCTGCGAGGCTGGGAAGATTCCGAGCAGAAAATTGACAATGCCAAGCGCGCGATAGCGGCCCTGAAACAATATCGAGACCAGCAGCGCAATGAGGCGGAACAGGAGCGCGAGATAAAGGCTACAAGGAAACGTGCTGAAGAGGTTCAGAAGGAGATTCGTCGTCGCCAGGATGATCTGCAAAAACTCTCTGATAGCTTGACGGAGTTGGCCAAGAACCTCGGGACACAGCGAGCCGGTTATGATTTCCAAAAGTGGTTCTACGATTTGGCTGATTATTTTGAGGTGATTAATCGCCGACCGTACGTAACCGCGGGCCGACAGATTGACGGTTCCATCACTGTTGATGGTACGACATACCTGATCGAGTTGAAGTTCACGCGGGAGCAGTCGGATTCGCCCGATATCGTCTCATTGCACAAGAAAGTGTCCAGTAAGGCAGACAACACAATGGGCATTTTGGTGTCAATTTCGGGTTATGCGTCGGTTGCCATTAGCGAAGCCTCTGGCCCCAAGACTCCGTTGCTACTCTTGGATCAGAACCACATATATCTACTTCTTAACGGCTCGCTAACCTGGATGAGTTGGTTTGCCGAGTTCGGCGTCATTCCTCACAGACCGGAGAGGCGTACCTCTCCGCTCATGACCTTTAGCCGCTGAAGATATCTGCGACGTGAAGACCGGGGATTTCAAGATAATCAGGAAATACATGAGGGCGATTCCGAGATAGGAACTATGGGCCAGGTGCCCCGGGTTCCTAGTTGGATTTTTCTGAGCCTCACGATCCCTGAGGGTGGCCCACTGTTCGCGGTTTTGTTTCTTCCGAAGGGTGGGCGAGATCAACCGTCGCGACTGTCATCTTGAGCAAGCACGAGGGAGCGGAGCGACTGAGGGCGCGTCGAAAGATCCCGAGGATGGTCGCACTACCATGCTGATTCAGGGAGTTTCTACGAGGGACTGTCCCGGAAACCGCACTTCCCGGCCCCAGTTTTCGGCCAGATCCTGCCAGCGGGGATTCAACTTCACGATCAAACCGATTTTCTTCTCACGCCGCCAGCGCTTGATTTGTTTTTCGCGGCTGATCGCGATTATCGCGTCTTGGAAGCTCTCGTAGTAGACCAAGCGATGGCACTGATACTTCTTGGTGAAGCCTTCAATCGTGTCGAACTTGTGTTGATGAATACGTTTGTCGAAATATCCAGTGATTCCAATATAGAGCGTACCGGTGCGGCTGGTCAGGATATAGACCCAGAATTTGTAATGGAATCCGTCGCGCACGCAGGAAAGGGTAGCACAACCGGCATGGGTAGAAACACCTCGAATCTGCATGGCGGAACGCACATCCTCGGGATCTTTCGACGCGCTCTCAGTCGCTCCGCTCCCTCGCGCTTGCTCAAGATGACAGCCTTGGTCTGCATGGGCAGGGGCGTAAATTCCTTGTGGCCCCAACGCCTGGCCACCCAAAATACAGGTATCGTCCGCCATTCGGTTTGTAGTCTTACGCTTGACATCATCGTACCTATCTGCCATGATTAAGGCAGAATGAATCTGTATTCTACAACTCAAGCGGCCAAACGCCTGGGGATCAATGCCAAGACGCTCAGTCGCTACATCGCTGAGAAGAAGGTACCCGCTCCGAGATTCTTACAGTCGGGGATGGTTACCCACCACGTTTGGACGGAAGCCGAGGTCGAGAAACCGGCGGCTCGGAATGACAAATCCTAACGGGCAGCGCCCGGTGTTGAAGCACCGAACGCGCCCTAACCAAATCGCCTACCGAAGGAGGCAGGATGGCTGGTATTTACGGTAAAGCAGCAGTTCGCAATTGGCAATCCACGGCAGTTGGCCAGAAACCCCAAACGGCGGTGCGGCCATGAAGCGCAGAACCGCCGGCAAGAAAACCCCCAGCAAGAAAATAACGCTCCGCAAATCAAAGACTTCCCGGGTCCCTTTTTCCCTGGTCGAACGCAAATTCGAAGGCCGGAAGTTTGTGGAATTCCCACAGATGAAAGGCAAGACCCTCGACAAGGTCGAGTTGTTCACCACCGCTGAATATCACTCGATCAGCCTCGAATTTCAGGACAAGACATCGCTGGCGCTCAGGATTGAGCCCTGCTTTGCGCTCCAGGCCACGTATTCCGACTTTCATACCGGCGACCAGAAAATTCTGGAGGAATGGCTGCCGGTGCACAGCGCTACTGATTGATGCGCCGTGATCCGCGGGCAGCCCCACGGCACGCCGAGGCAGGCGGGACAGGTCGCCGTCAGGCCAACAAATTCTCGATCTTCACCGGCAGTTCTCGCACGCGAATTCCAGTTGCGTGGTGGACTGCCGCGGTGATGGCGGCGGCGATGCCCGCCAGGCCGATCTCGCCGATCCCGCGGGCGCCAAGTTCGTTAATCTCTTTGTCCGGGAAGTCGAGGAAGTGGACTTCTATCGGCGGCGTGTCGGCGTTGACCGTCATCACGTAATCGGCCAGATTACTGTTGATCGGCGCGCCGGTCTGGGGATCGTAAGACGTGTGCTCGAACAGCGCCATGCCGATTCCCATCACGACCGCGCCCTCAATCTGGTTCCGGCCGGCCAGCGGGTTGATAATGCGGCCCGCATCCATGACCGCCACAACCCGGCTGACGCGCAGCCGGGCGATTTCCGGCTGCCAGGTCACTTCGACGAAGTGACAGCCGAACGAGTGCGTCGAGTACTTCGGCTTGGGATTGCCGAAGGTTGATTCGGACCTGCCGCTGCCTGTGACCAGGCGCAGGTTGGCGCGGCGGAGCAAATCGGCGAATGGCACACCTTGAGCAGCGCCATCAGCCTTCACAAAGACCCGGCCGTCTTCGAATGCCAGATCTGTGGGAGGGCGGTTCTCGAACGGCGAGCCCGGCGTTGTCGCTGCGATGGTCAGCAGCGATGCGATCGCGCTGTCCGCGGCCGCAAAGACGGCCGGGACCACCGATTCGGTCGCCATCGAGCCGCCGGAGAGCGGGCCTTCCGGAAGTGACGTATCGCCCAGTGCGACTTCGACCTTGTCGAGCGGCACGCCGGTCTTCTGCGCGGCGAGTTGCGCGAGGACCGTGTACATGCCGGTGCCGATGTCCTGCGTGGCCGATGCGACGCGGGCCGTACCGTCGTCGCGGAGCTGCATGCTCGCCGCGGCGGCGAAGCGCGCCGCGACCCACGAGCACCCGGCCATCCCCCAGCCGAGCGTCAAGCCATCGCGCTTCATCGAGCCTACCTCGGGCCTGCGTTTCGACCAGCCGAACTTCTCCGCGCCGAGTTCAAAGCACTCGAGCAAATGGCGCGATGAGAATGGAACCCCCAGCGACTCATCGATCTTCGGCTCATTGATGACGCGGAGGCGGACCGGATCGATCTTAAGTTGATCGGCCAATTCATTCATCGCCGACTCGGTCGCGTAAAGCCCGGTTACGCGGCCGGGGCCGCGCATGTCGGCCGTTGCGCCGATGTTGCGTTTGGCGCGTCCGAAGGTCACGCGCAAGTTGGGCACGCTGTATTGGAACGGCGTCGCTTCGCCGCAGTCTTCGTGGTGGGCATCGCTCATGGACCGCTGATAGACGTAATCGTGCTGGAGCGAGACGAGTTTGCCGTCGGGCGTGGCGCCAACGCGCACGCGCTGCTGGGTGCGCGGGCGATGACCGACCGACTGGAACATCATTTTACGGCTCAAAACGAGTTTCACCGGCTTGCCCAGTTGCTGCGCCGCTGCGGCGGCGAGCGGACAGTGCGTCCATGGCCACAGCTTGCTGCCGAAACCCGAGCCGACAAACCTGCTGATGATGCGGACGTTCTCGTTCGGCAAGCCGAACATCTGCGCGAGTACGGTCCGAAGGTTGACGACTCCCTGCGACGACTCGTACAGCGTTAGCGTCGGGCCATCCCAGATCGCGGTCGTTGCATGCAACTCAAGCGGGTTGTGCGTCTCGGCCGGCGTGACGTACGTCTGGTCGAGCTTGACCGGCGCGCTTGTGAAAGCGGCATCGGCGTTCCCGCGCTGGCTGTCCAGGCGGGCCCGCATGTCGAATGTGGTGAGAACCACGTCAGGATCGGGGTCCGCTTCAAGGTGGGTCCCCACATTCGGCTTGTCCTTGGCGTACGTCGCGCGGACCGCATCGGCAGCGGCCTTGGCGGCCTCGAACGTGTCCGCCACAGCGAGCGCGATGTATTGGCCGTAGTAGCGAACCACATCGTCCTCGAACGGCGGGCGCCGTTCTTCACAGATGCCTGCGAATCCCGGTCCCGCGGTCGAGCGGAAGATCTTCCCGATGTTCTCGCGATGAAAAATCGCGCGCACGCCCGGCATCTTCTCCGCCGCGGCCGTATCAAGCTTGAGCACTCTGCCGTTGGCGATCGTCGCCTCGACCGGCACGGCATACAGCATCCCGGGAAAATGGAAGTCGGAGGTGTACTGTGCCAGTCCGCTCACTTTGCGCGGGCCATCCACTCGGGGCGTGTCGCGACCAACCGGAGAAGCGGTCGGAGTTTTCTGTGTTGTCGGCATGTTCGCTCCTTCGGTGGAATCAGCTTCGCGCCGCCATTTGCAGGGCGTGTGTAAGGCAGCGCCTGGCCAGCTCGATCTTGAACCTGTTCTCGCTCTGCGGCTTGGCGTCGCGCAGGGCCGCTTCGGCAGCCTTACGGAAGTTCGCTTCATTTGCGGGCCGACCCACAAGCCCGGCTTCGGCCTCGGGGGACCGCCAGGGTTTTGTGCCCACGCCGCCGAGGGCAATGCGGGCCCGCGTCACGTTCCCGCCCGCGACTGTGATCACGACGGCGGCCGACGCCAGCGCGAATTCGTAGGACGCTCGATCGCGCAGCTTCAGATACACCTGCTTGCTCCCGGCGATGGGCGGCGGGAGCGTGACGTGCGTGATGAGGTCACCCGGTTCGAGCACCGTTTCACGGTCCGGGGTGTTGCCGGGCAAAAGATGAAAGTCACCGATGGGGACCGCGCGCGGTCCCTTCGGTCCCTGCACGTGGATCGTCGCTTCCAATGCTGCCATCGCCACGCACATGTCCGACGGGTTGGTCGCGATGCAATGTTCGCTTGTGCCCAGGACAGCGAGCGTGCGGTTGCTGCCGGTGATGGCCGGACAGCCGGTTCCGGGCTCGCGCTTGTTGCAGGGCATGGCGGTGTCACGGAAGTACATGCACCGCGTGCGTTGCAGTAGGTTGCCGGCAGTCGTCGCCATATTCCGTAGTTGTGCCGATGCGCCGTTGAGAATGGCCTGCGACAGCACGGCGTAATCTCGCTGCACCGTCGGATGGTGGGCGAGATCTGAATTTCGAGCAGTGGCGCCGATCTTCAGCCCGCCGTCAGGCGTGGCTTCGATCTTATCGAGCGGCAAGCGGTTGATGTCGAGGACCCGCGCAGGCGTTTCGACATTCAACTTCATCAGATCGAGCAACGTCGTCCCGCCGGCGACGAACCGCACGTCCGCACCCTGTTGCGCGGTTTTTGACCGCGCGGCGGTCGCGATCGCCGCCGCGGAATCTCGGATGTTGCCGCTCATCAGTTCCTTCACGGCCGCGTCGTCGGGACCGCATGGTTCCTTGAGCAACGCAACGGCCGACATGATCTGGCCTGACGTGCAATACCCGCACTGGTACCCGTCGCAGACAACGAATGCCGCCTGCATGGGATGCAATGCGTCGGGCGTGCCCAGGCCCTCAATGGTTGTGATCTCTTCCCCGTCGTGCATCAAGGCCAGGCTAAGGCATGAATTCACGCGCCTGCCGTTCACATGCACTGTACATGCGCCGCATTGCCCGTGGTCACAGCCCTTCTTCGTTCCGGTGAGGGCAACGGTCTCACGGATGCAATCCAGCAGCGTCGTCCGAGGGTCAACGCGAAGTTGGCGGTCCTGGCCGTTAATGCGCAGTGTGATCGGGACCGCGCCCTCGATGTTCGGTCCGTCCGCACTTGCCGCGGCCGAGCCGCTCTGCCCGGCAGTGCTGTTCGCGTGCGCCGGTACGCACGCTGCAATCACTGTTGCTGCCGCAGTACCTCCCGCAGTCACAAGAAATGCCCTGCGGGTCGGCTTTGACAGGCCCGATTGTGGATCGTCTCGCATAGGGCCTCCATTCGGGTGAAGCTTAATCGAAGCAATACGTAACTGTCCACCCCTGTTGCGTGGAAAACGAACGCTGGCAATTGACCGAGAAACAGCCTTTCTGGCCCTTCAGGCTGCGCTAAAAACGCCACCACGTAGCCCATTGAAAAAACAGACAATTTAGCTGTTGACGTTCGCCATGGCTTCGCGGTACCATCCGCGCTCTTTAAGCCAGAAAACCGGCCCGCCTAGGCGGATCGTTGGCAGGTCTTTGAAAACTGAAGCGAGGAAACATTTAGCGATCGGCCAAAGCTAGATCAAAATGGGCTTTGACGCTCGAAATCTGTCTAACTCATTTTCTGTCAATATGTTATCTGGAAAATCCTGGAACAGGGGATACCCTAGAAATCGCTGACTAGCCCGGTGATCGGAGAGCCAGCAGCCGCTAAGTCCTTTAGGCATTGGGATCCATTGGGATCAATAGAGCTAAGCCCTTTGGAATCCTAATTGACCCGGGGGGAGGGGTAGGGGGGTACCACCGGATCGAGTGATCCAAATGGTCGGGTGATCTGAACCCGGACCAAGATGGGTCAGGGGTTGAATGCTGACCGCTGAGTGCTCAACCCCGATTAACATCCATAACTCACGGGGAGTCTCTACAAGCAGACCCCGGGGAACAGATCATTCACGGTTAGCGTATTGTTGTTTAGCATTGAAGAGTAGGGCCAGAGACACATGCAAAATGCGTTTCTGGTGGGGACTGGGGTCGGGGAGACTGCTTGGAAGACCAACAAACAGGAGCTTTGGTCCGTAAGTGCCTGGCTGGCGATGCCGCGGCTTGGGAGGGGATTCTGCGCCTGCATCAGCGGCGCATTTATAACCTCTGCTACCGGTTCACCAACTCGCCGGACGATGCCCAGGACCTGACCCAGGACGTGTTTATCCGCGTGTATCGTACGCTGGCCAGTTATGACGTGGACAAAGGCGCTTTCACCACGTGGCTCACTACCCTTACCCGCAACCTGCTGGTGGACCATTTCCGCCGCAGCAAGCAGGACCGCGTGACGGACTCGATCGACGGCGGGCTGCGGGAAGACGACGAATCTCCTTCTTTGAGCGACCGCCTTCCCGACCACGGCCCTTCGCCGGACGACCATCTGGCCAGCCAGGAAACGCAGAAGATTGTCCGCCATGCGCTGGCCCGGCTTTCTCCGGACCTGCGGGAAGCCGTGATTCTGCGCGACCTTCAGGACATGGATTACCGGGAAATAGCGGTCACTTTACGGGTCCCCGAAGGCACCGTGAAATCCCGTATAAACCGCGGACGCATGGAACTTGCGCGATTACTTTCTCGTAATAAAAGACAGGTAGGCAGCAAATGAATAGCCAAGATCACAAACACGATCCTAAAGACGGCGGCAACGGACTCGAATGCAGTCAGTTTGAGGGCCTGCTGGCGGACGCTCTGGACGGTGTCCTTTCCCCCGGAGACCAGACGGCTTTTGATGCCCATGCACGAAGCTGCACTCTCTGTGGTCCCATGCTGGCGGACGCCCGCGAAGGCCGTCTGTGGCTGGAGACCCTGGAAGAAGTGGAACCGCCGAAGAACCTGATCCACAACATTCTGGCGGCCACTACCATGGCTGAAGCCGCGCCCGGAGCTGAACCCGTCGCCAGCCGCAGCAAGAAGACCGGGTTTCGTCCATTGCTGGTGGGGTTCTTTCGTTCTCGTTTTGCTACGTCCTTCTCCATGGCGTTTTTCTCGCTCAGCCTTACGCTGACCGTGGCCGGGGTAAGGGTTTCTGATCTGGCCAAAGTTGACTGGCATCCCAGCGCGCTGGGCAAGTCCATCATGCTGCAGTACACGCATGTGGAGTCCGCCGTGGTGAAGTATTACGAGAACATGCGCGTGGTCAATGAATTTCAGACGCGCGTAAAAGAGCTGCGCAAAGCGACTGCTACAGACGACACCGACAACACCGACAAGAAAGACAAACCTAAAGACGATAAAGAAAAGAAGGGCCCCAATGACACCAGCGGGCGTCCGGAACAACATCCTGATTACAGCATGGAGCGAGACAGCAACGTGATCGCTCAATCCAGCACGAAACATGAAGGGGGCCGACTATGAACTGCGCCACACACACTGAAACGCCCGCAACCGGCTTCTGTCGCACCTGCGGAAAAGCGCTCTGCGACGACTGCAAGCGCGACGTGATGGGGGCCATCTATTGCGAGCCCTGCATCGCCGCTCGCCTGCATGGCGCTGGACCGGCAGTGGCGCAGCCTGTTGGAGATCTGCCGAACCCGGCAGTGGCTGGCGTACTCGGATTCCTGGTGCCCGGAGTGGGCGCATGGTACAACGGCCAGTTCGCTAAAGGATTTATTCACGTTCTGATTTTTACCCTGCTGATTGTGTGTACCAACAGTCTGCATTGGGCTTTCGCATTCGGAATAGCGGCATTCCCGTTCTACATGGCTTTTGAAGCGTACTCCACAGCAAAGGCCCGGCAGATGGGACAACCCGCGCCTGATCCATTGGGTCTGGATCGCTTGTTTGGCCTGCAGGAATCGCAGCCAGCGGCATCGGGACAAAATGTTTCAGGGCAGGCTACGGCGACCGGGACAACGCAGGCCACGTCGTCTGCCAAGCCGGTAGCCGCCTTTATTTTGATTGGGCTCGGCTTTCTCTTTCTTTTACAAAACCTCGGCCTGTTTCCGCACCTGCATCGGATTTTTGTACCGCTGGTCTTAATTGGCCTGGGTGTTTGGATTGCCTATAAACGCATGGGAAGGGCCTAAGGGGAAGACGATGTCTGTATACATAAGAAACAAAGCTTGTCCGTGCCAGAGATGCAAAGCACGGGGTTTATTGGGAGCCGCCATCTTGATCACGCTGGGTGTACTGTTTATGCTCTCCAACTTTACCCCGATCGGTTTTGATGACACGTGGCCGGTGATTCTGATCGTGATCGGCGCCTTTTTGTACTTCGGTCGGACAGCTCCGATTGAAGGCCATATTCCACCTTACTACCAGGTTGGTCCAGTTGCGCCTCCCCCGGCGCAAGCTGCTCCGCCTCAACAAAATAACTCACAGGTGAACCAATGAGCACTACTACACCAAATCCCGTTCCTGCGCCCGTTCGTCCTTATCGCCCACGGTCTATTTTTGGCCCGCTGGTGCTGATTTGCATTGGCTTGCTCTTTCTCGCCCGCAATGTGGGCTGGATTTCCAGCCACTCGCTCTTCTGGTGGTTCAGCCGCTGGTGGCCGGCGATCCTCATCCTGTGGGGGCTGGTTAAGGTGGCCGAGTACGTATGGGCCAGCCGCAAAGGAGAGCCGGCTCCGCGCGGCATTGGCCCGGGTGGAATTGTGTTCCTGATATTTTTCATCATGTTCGGCCTGGGCGCCACCGGCGCCTCCCACGTCAATTGGGAAGGCTTCAACTGGAATCCGGATGGCTCGTTTTGGGGGTTCGACAACCATTACGACTTCACGGAAAATTCGGCCCAGCCTATGGCCGATGTCGCGCAGATCAAAGTGGTCTCCGGCTGGGGTGACGTCAATGTGAACCCCAGCCCGGACAACCAGGCGCATATTTATGTCAACAAAAAATTGCCGGGCGATTCCCAGGACGCCGCGAACCGCATGAACGACGCCACGCATCCTCGCTTTGTGCAGCAGGGCAAAGTGTGGGTCATGGACCTGACCAGCAGCGCCTTCGACCGTGGACGATTCAATCTTGACCTGCAACTGCCGTCCAATGCCACGCTCTCCATCACCACCCGCCGCGGCGATATTACCGTTTCGCAACGCGTGGGCGATGCGGAGCTGGCAACCGACCGTGCCAGCATCACCGCCAAAGAAGCAAAAGGCAACGTGTCATGCCGGCTGCACCACGGCGATGTTACCGCCGAGGGCATCACCGGAAACGTGCAAATCAACGGCAGCGGCGGAGACGCGAACATCTCGAATGTGACCGGCACGCTCACCGTGAATGGCGAGTACGGCGGCGATTCGCGCTACTCGCACGTCGGCGGCCAGGTGCAGTTTAAATCCAATCGCACAGACTTGCAGTTTGCCAAACTGGACGGCGAGTTCAACATGGATAGCGGCGACCTGCGAGCCGACTCCGTCACCGGTCCTTTCCGGCTGCAGACCCGTTCTAAATCCGTCCATCTGGAGAGCGTGACCGGCGACGTCCGCATTGAAGACACCAACGCCGGCGTGGAGGTTGTG
>WNFI01119147.1_pt1 | contig 12363 bp, 10 predicted proteins | sample 5400471 | NCBI WGS metagenome assembly WNFI01 (sample SAMN13153348, study PRJNA577476) | soil metagenome | isolation source: 100 cm saprolite on Douglas fir-dominated hillslope | place: USA:California | collected 2013-09-17 | reverse complement strand
GTCAGGGTGCTGGAGTAGATGATCCCGGTGCAGCGCCCTCTCCTTGCCGCCGCCCTGCTCTGCGCCTGCGCGCCGGCAGCGCCACGGACCTGCGTCCGGCCGGCCGGCGACGTGGTCGATCCCTGCGGCGAAAACTCCGGCGGCGGCACCGGAGCGCAGCCAGGCACGCCCGACGCGGGCGCGGTGCCCACGGGCTCGGTCGGCAAAGGCGGCGGCACCGTCGATCGCCTCTGGTTCGCCACCACCGGCGACACGCGGCCGTCGAGCTGCAACGACACCGCGGGCTATCCGAAGGCGGCCATCGCGCAGATCGCGGCGGCCATGAAGGCGCTGCGGGTGCAGTTCACCGTCGACCTGGGCGATCACATGTTCGTCTGCAGCGACCAGGGCGGGCTCAGCCCGGCCGAGCTCGACCTCGCCGCGCAGTCGCAGATGGGCGACTACATGGGCGCCGTCGCGCAGGGACCCTCGACGTGGTGGATGACGATGGGCAACCACGAGTGCGACGCCGCATACAACCTTCGCCAGCCCTGCCTCGTCGGCGGGGCGCACGACGCCAACTTCGCCGCGTACATGGCGGCGCTGGCGCGGCCGCAGCCCTATTACGCCACCGACGTGCAGACCAGCCTCGGGCTCGCGCGCTTCGTGGTGATCGCCGACGATTCGTGGGGCCCCGCGCAGTCGGCCTGGCTCTCGAGCACGCTGGCCGACGCCGACGAGCAGGCGAAGTACACCATCGTGGCGCGGCACCATCCGGTGACGGGGACGCGCACCGGCTCGGCGGAGATCGTGAGCCTCCTCCAGCAGCACAAGTATGCGCTGGTGCTGACAGCGCACAACCACGACTACGAGCACGACGCCTCGTCCTGGGGCGGCCGCTCCGCGGTGGTGGGCCTGGGCGGCGCGGGCGGCATCTGGGGCTTCGGCACCGTGCTGCAGAACGCAAGCGGCACGCTGACCTTCCTGCGGCGCGACGCCAACGGGAATCCTATCGGCGCTCCTTGGTCGGTTTCTCCGCAGTAGCGTCCTTGCGCAGCGGCAGGCCCTTGGCCAGCTCGCGGGACTGCGGCTTCAGCCACCAGCGCGGCTGCGAAGGACGCGCAGAGGGCAATTCGCCCACGTCGATGCGGACGATGGCGCCCTTCTTGAAGTCGATGCGCGGCACCTCGCTGCGCGGCACGTCGCCGAGCGCGGCCACCAGCTGCGACATCTGCGGATCGTGGCCGACCAGCGCCACCGACTGATCGTCCTTCACCTGCCGGCCCACCTCGGCGAGCAGCTTGCCGATGCCGCCGTCGGGCCGCAACTCCTCCAGCACGTCGACCTCGTCCTTCTTGAGAGCGCCGGCGAGGATCTCCGCCGTCTGCACCGCGCGCGCCAGCGGGCTGGTGAAGAGGAAGTCCGGCGGCTCGCCCAGCCGGGCAAAGGCGCGGGCGCTGCGGCGGAAGCGGCGGCGGCCCTTGGCGGTGAGCGGCCGATCGTCGTCGGCGAGCGCCCCGCGGTCGGCCTGGTCGAGAGCGATTCCGTGGCGGACGAGATAGATGCGGATCATGGTCACCCCTCGATGAGGCGGAAACGGATCTGGCCGCCGCAGACGTCCTCGAGCAGGTCGGCCTTCTGACCCGCCGACCAGACCTCGAGCTCGCTGCCCTTCTCGGCGACGACCTGGATCTGCAGGCCGGTGCCGCGGCGCAGGACTTTGACCGATCGCACGTGGCGGCGGTGGCCGCGGTCGAGCCCGTCGGCGACACGCAGCACGGCCGCGAGCCTGCGCACCACGATGCGCTCCTCGGGCGTCAGCCGCTGGAACTCCTCGCGCTCCTCCTCGCCCAGCCGGTGCACCTCGCGCGTCTGATCGAAGAGAGAGAGGGAGAGCTGCGCCACCTGCTCCGCGTGCTCCTCGCGGTAGCCGCAGCGCCGGCCGAAGGCGCGCAGCCCGTCGAGCACCACCATCTCCTGGTGCAGGTGCGCGCCGCGCGGGCGCACCGTGCGGCGGACCAGGTCGGCCATGGCGCCGTCGCGCAGGCCGCGCGAGGTGATCTGCAGCTCCTCGACGCGCAGCTTGCGCATCACGCCCTCGGCGATGGCGGTGCCGGCATAGATGATGTCGTTGCGCTGGTCGTCGACGCCCAGCTTCTTGCGCTCCTTGGCGGTCGCGCTGCGCAGCCACTCGAGCACGCGGCGCACCTGCTCGGTGCTGACCGGCAGGCTGGAGATCGGCTCGCTCCCCGAGATCCTGCGCGCCAGCTGCGCCACCGCGCTGGTGGTGCCGGCGGCGCCGATGATGCGCTTGTACTTGCCGATGAGGAGCGGGTCGACCTGCGCCAGCGCGTCCTGCACCGCCTCGTCGATCAGCTTCGCCTGCTTGCGCGAGGGCGGGTCCGACTCGACGAAGAACTCGGTCAGCCGCACCGATCCCAGCTGCAGGCTCCACGACGACTCCGGCTCCTCGCCGCGCGCGGAGATGATCTCGGTGGACCCGCCGCCGATGTCGAGGATCAGCGACCGCTCCGAGGGCGGCTCTCCCTGCAGCACGCCCAGGCAAACCAGGCGCGCTTCCTCGGCGCCGCTGATCACCTCGAGGTTGATGCCGGCGTGGTTGCGCACGGTACGCACCAGCGCGGCGCGGTTCGACGCCTCGCGGACGGCGCTGGTGGCGACGGCGCGCACTTTCCGCGCTCCGGCGCGCTGGGCGAGCTTGGCGAAGCGCTCCAGCGCGAGCGCCGTGCGGGCGATGGCCGCCGAGGAGAGGCGCCCGGTCTTGAAGACCTGCTCGCCGAGGCGCACCGCCGCGCGATCCTCCGCCAGCACCGAGATCTGCCCGCGCGCATCGACCGAGGCGATCTGCAGGCGCACGGCGTTGGAGCCGAGGTCCACCACCGCGAGCGTCGCGCTCCGCTTCCTGGTCACGGCTCCATCACGAAGTCGTGGATGGAGGGAACCTCCGGGGACACCTCGACGGGCCGGCGCGAGTGGTCGGTGTCGAGGTGGACGACGACCGCCTCCGGGAAGCTGCGCTTGTACGCGTTGACGTGCGTCGGCTCGTTGTCGAAGGCGCAGGCGATGCCGCGCAGGGAGAGCAGGCGCTGGTGGCAGAGCTCCTTCCACCGGTCGTCGTCGTCCGCGAGCTTCGGCTTGAGCCAGAGCTGGACGCGCTCGCCTTCGGGCAGCGGAAAGCCGGCGCGGCGGAAGCTCTCGAGGGTCCCCTCGCCCATCTCCTCGGGGCGGCCGGTGATGTAGAGGATCTCGCCGCCCGCGCGCAGCACCTCTTGGAGGAAGTCGCGCGCGCCCGCGACCGGCGTGTCGTCTTTGCAGTACTCGCTGGTGAAGAAGCGCGCGCGCCAGAACTCGTTCAGCTCGGCGTGGACGGCTTCGGCCTCCTGCGCGGAGAGGCCGCACAGCATCGCGGCCTCGCGCAGGTCCCAGGAGACGATCGCCTCGGGCGGACAGGCAGCGAGGCGGCGGTCGCCGTTCTGCGCGCCGAACTCGCGGACGATCCGCCTCTGGCGGGCCTTGTTCAATAGAAGCGTCGAATCGAGGTCGAACGCCGCCGCCGGCCGCTGCGGGCGGATGGCATCGAGGGCCGCGCGCAGGACGCGGGTCTGCCCGTCGCGGCTGGCGCGGGAGCCGAAGGGAGCGTGGGCGAAGTGGGCCATGCGCAGGGAGCGGATGTACCAGAGGCGCTGCCCGGTGGGAACGGAGGTTCTTCGCTTCGGCAGCGATGTTCCCAGGCGGTCACGGCTCGGGGTCCGGCCGCACGTCCGGGAGCGCGTTTGGCCCGCCCCTCGCAAAGGAGGCGGGACCCCGGTACGGCGGGGCGGGGGTGGTGCGTGGGCAAGGTTACCGGGATTGCGCTGGCGGTGGCGTTCTGCGTGGGTTGCGGGTCGAAGCAGGCGACGCCGCCGGACAACGGTGGAAATCCGAACACCGGCGTCGACGCAGGCAAGCCCGCCCCCGGCCCACCGGACGCCGGTCCTCCCGATTCCGGGACTCCCGATGCCGGAACGCCGGACGCCGGCACGCCGGACGCCGGCACGCCTGATGCGGGCCCGAAGTTCGGCGGCCCCGGCCCCTGGCCGATGACGAACCAGATCTACGGCGCGGCCGACGGAATCGTCGAGCAGCCCGTCGTCGGCGTCTCCACCGACGAAACGCAGAACCTCTGGGTCGCCACCAACCAGGCGCTCTATGTGATGCGGCCCGGCGAGACGAAGTTCCATCGGTTCGACGCGAGCTCGGGCTCGACGACGGTCGAGTCGAACGGCGTCGAGCATCGGCTGCACCTGCCCGGCAACGTCGCCGCGTCGTGCCCCGACCCGTCCGGCACCTTCACGCCTTGCTTGCATGGCGACGCAGATTCGCCCGGCATCAGCGAGATCGCCGGTGGCGGCATGAACGAAGTCTTCGTCGGGTACTACGGCCACCACGACTGGAACGATCCCAACGACGGCACCAATCTCGATATCTGGCGGCACAGCGGCAAGCTGGACCGCGTGCAACTCAAGGGGGACGGGACGCTGGATGTGGTGCGCTTCGACATGGTCTCCAGCGACACCACGCAGTTCTGGCACAACCACAGCGTCGAGCGGATGATCTACGACCACTTCAAGCACCCGCACGAGTTGTACGTCGGGACCGATCACGGCGTCGACAAGTTCAGTCCCGACAAGTGGCACCCGCCGGTGGGCTGGTTCAATTCGCCGCAGAACAACCTGCAATGGATGAGCGATCACCTGCACCCGCGGGCCTGCTACCACGCGGTCTGCGCAGGCGACGCCAACCAGCGGCTGGGCGACTGGCGCGGCCTCGCGCTCGACTCTGGCGGCGACTTGTGGGTCGGCGGCCGTTGGGCGGCGGGCGCCATCACCTATCTCGCCGACAACACCAATTGGTACAACAACCCGCGCGACCCGGTTACCAAGGCCTCCGCGTTCAAGCAGGCCTTCGGGGATCCATACTACGGGAATTGCAGCGGCGAGCGCCCGGTCTTCTGCACACCGCAGGAGGGCGACTTCGTCAACCTGACCGCGGTGACGGTGACGAAGGATCCGAAGACCGGCCAGGACAAGGTCTGGTATTCGAGCGGCGTCATCTACAACGACCCGGCCGACGTGAACTACGGCGTCGCCGCGTTCCTCGCGCATCCTGGGCCGGGCGACCAGGTGTGGACGTACTTCGATCCGATCCGCGACATCGGCATGGCGGAAGTGAACGTGCGCGACATGGTGGCGCTGCCCGACGGCCGCATCGTCTTCGCCGGGCCGAACACCGGTCTCGCCATCTGGGATCCGGTGGCGAAGACGCACGTCTCCATCCGCGCCGGCCAGGGAATTCCCAGCGACAACGTGCTGCGGCTCGATCTCGACACCATGGTGAATCCGCCGGCGCTGCACGTGGCGACGTACGGCGGCGCCGCGGTGCTGAGGGTCCTGCCGTGAGGCGGCTCGCCGTCGCGCTGTTGCTCGCGGCCTGCGGCGGCACCGCGGTCACCGGCGCGGGCGCTGCCGGCGGAGCGGGCGCCGGCGCCAAGCCCCCGGGCTTTGGCGGCGCAGGACCGTGGGGCGCGGAGGACCGCCGCTACCGCCCGGCCGAGGGAATCCTCGAGCAGCCGGTGGTGGGCGCGACCACCGACGAAGCGCAGAACCTCTGGGTGGCGACGCACGACGCGCTCTATCTGCTGAAGCCCGGCGACAAGGCCTTCCGCCGCTTCGACGCGCGCGACGGCCTGCACTTGCAGTCGAACCCGGTGCCGTACTGCGACGAAGACTTCGGCGATCACGCCTGCCCGATCGCAGGCGCGGCGGCCGATCCCGGCATCAGCGAGATCGAGGGCGGCACCGCCGGCGAAGTCTTCGTCGGCTACTTCGGCATCGACGACGGCAGCGACGACTGGACCGATCCGAATCGGCACAGCGGCAAGCTCGACCGCGTTCGTTTGAGCTCAAACGGATTGCAGGTGGACCGCTTCGATCTCTCCAGCAGCAACACCGCCCAGTTCTGGCACAACCGCACCGTGCAGCGGCTGGTCTACGACCACTTCCTGCATCCGCACGAGCTGTACGTCGGGACCAACCACGGCGTCGATCGCCTGTGGCCCACTTCCGCTACTTCGATCCGATGCGCGACGCCGGCCTGGGCGAATCGGACGTGCGCGACATGGTCGCGCTGCCGGACGGACGGTTGGCGCTGGCGGGAGCGTCCAGCGGCCTCGTCTTCTGGAACCCGCAGACGGGCGCGCACACCTCGCTGCACGCGGGCGCGGAACTGCCCGACGATCACGTCTTCCGCCTCGAGCTGGACCAGATGGTCTCGCCGCCCACGCTCTACGTCTCGACCTGGGCGGGTGTGGCCGCACTGAGGAAGCTGCCATGAAGGCTGCGGTGGAGTAGCGCCGCGGGATGTGAAAGATTGCGCGCATGGGGCGGAGCTTCCTCATCGCGATCCTCGTGCTGTGCGGCTCCTGCAAGCGGTCCGCGCCGCCTGCGCCCGATGCGGTGCAGGTCCTCGTCGCCTACGGCAGCGAAAAGAAGGCCTGGCTCGAGCAGGAAGCGAAGACGTTCGCGGGCGGAAGCCCGAAGACGAAGAGCGGCAAGCCCATCCGCCTCGACCTGCGCGCGATGGGCTCCGGCGAGGCGATGCAGGCCGTGCTCTCCGGCGATCTGCAGCCTGCCGTCTTCAGTCCCGCCTCCGGCGCGTACGTGGCGCTGCTCAACCAGAACTGGCTGGGCGTCGCGGGGCACACCGCGCCGATCTGCCCGCCCGGCGAACCGGTGGTTCTCTCGCCGGTGGTGATCGCGCTCTGGAAGCCGATGGCCGAAGCGCTGGGCTGGCCGCAGAAATCGCTCGGATGGTCCGACCTGCTCAAGGTCAATGCCGACAAAGCTGGCTGGGGGGCGTTCGGCCATCCGGAGTGGGGCGCGTTCAAGCTGGGCCACACCAACCCCGCCTACTCCAACTCGGGCCTGCTCTCGGTGCTCGCCGAGGCGTACGCGGGGGCGAAGAAGACCCGCGGCCTCGACGCCAAGGACCTCGCCGCGCCCGCCACCCGCAGCTTCGTCGCCTCCGTCGAGGGGACCATCGTCCACTACGGCAAGAGCACCGGCTTCTTCGCCGAGAAGATGATCAACCGCGGACCCTCCTACGTCTCGGCAGCGGTGCTCTACGAAAACCTGATCGTGCAGTCGTACGGGCGCCTTCCTCGCTTTCCTCAAGGCGCGGCCCGCGCAGGAACGGGCGCTGGGGTTCGGCTTCAGGCCCGCAGAGCCGTCGGTGGCGGTGGGCGCGCCCATCGACGCGGCCCACGGGGTGGACCCGAAGCAGCCGCAGACGCTGCTGGAAGTTCCCGGCGGAGCGACGCTGCAGGCGCTCCTCGCGGTCTGGAGCGAGAGCAAGCGGCCCACCGATGTGGCGCTGGTCTTCGACAAGTCGGGCAGCATGAGGGGGCGGCCGATGGAGCAGGCGCAGGCGGGCGCCCTCGCCTTCCTGCGCGCGCTGCACGATCGCGACGACGTCTCGCTGATCTTCTTCGACCGCAACATCTACCCGGCCTGGGGCCCGGTCCGCCTCGAAGGCGGGCGCTCCGGGCTGGAGGAGCGCATCCGCACCGTGGTGGCGGAGGGCGGCACCGCGCTCTACGACGCCACCGCGCAGGCCTTCGCCGCGGCAGGCGAGCGGGCGCGCCGCGACCGGTCCCGCATCCACGCGGTGGTGGTGATGACCGACGGCAAGGACGAGGGCAGCAAGCTCTCGCTGGAGGACTTGCGCGGCAAGCTGGGCGGCGAAGAGAGCGACGTGAAGATCTTCACCATCGCTTACGGCGAGGACGCCGATCCCGGCGTGCTCTCCGCCATCGCCGAGGCGGCCAAGGGCACCAGCGTCAAGGGCAGCGCCAAGGACATCGTGCAGGTCTACGAAGAGATGGCGTCCTTCTTCTGATGGGGCGCGCAAAGGAGATCGCGCGCTCGGCGACGAGCACGCTGAACTTGCTGGTGGCGGGAGGCGCCGCGGTGGCGGCAGCCGCGCTGGGATCGGTGCCGGTGGCGGTGCTGGGCGGGGCCGCCTACCTGGCGCTGGTGGCGTGGGACGTGGTGGGGCGCAGGCAGGACTCTCCTCCGGCGCTGCCAGATCCGGATTCGATCGAGAACCCCGAGGCGAAGCAGGCGGTGCGCTCGCTGCTTGCTGCGCGGGAGGAGCTGAAGCAGGTGGTGGCGCAGAGCCCCGCGCAGATCGGCCGCTATCTGGACCTGGCGCTGACCTCGATCATCGAGCTGGAAGCGCACGCCGGGAAGCTGGTGGTGCGCCTCGACGAGCTGGCCCGCTATCTCGCCACCACCGACGGGAAGGCGATCCGCCGCGAGATCGACGAACTGCGCGCCAAGGCCCAGCGCACGCAGGACGCGGAGGCGCGCGACCAGTTCACGCAAGCCGCCGACGCGCGCACCGCGCAGCTGCACACCATCGACGATCTGGTCGCCGCACGCGACCGCGCCCTCGCGCACCTCGCGCGCATCACCGCCACCTACGAGGCGATGCCCAGCCGGGTGGTGCGCATGCGCGCGCTGGACGCGCAGGCCGCCGACGCGCTGGGCGGCGACGTCGGGCAGGAGGTCGACCGGATGAACCACGAGATCGCCGCGTTCGAGGACACGCTGCAGGCCCTCGCCGCAAAGGTGGCCGCATGAACGGGAAGGTCGTCATCGTCCTCGTCTTCGCCGCCGCGGTGGGCGCCATCATCTGGTTCAACCAGCGCGGCAAGGGCGTGCCCGGCATTCCCGGCAAGGGCGCGCCCGGTGAAGCTGGTCGGCAAGGGATCGCTGGACGCGGCGCAGGCGCTGGTCGAAGGCAAGCAGAAGCCCACGCTGTGGAGCCCTGCCGACTCGCTGGTGCTCAACCTGGCCGCGGGCGACTGGCACACGAAGTACGGCACCGCGCTCTTCGCCGGCGAGGGGAGCGCGGAGGCGCCGCAGCCGCTGGTGCTGACGCCGCTCGTCTTCGTGGTCTGGGAAGATCGCGCCAACGCGCTGCTCAAGTCCGCGGGCGGCAGGCTGACCTGGAAGACGATCCACGACGCCGTCGCTTCCAACGCCGGCTGGCCGGCGGTGGGCGGCAAGCCCGAGTGGGGCTTCGTCAAGCTGGGCCACACCGACCCGACCCGCTCCAACTCGGGTCTTTGCGCGCTGCTCCTCATGTCGCTCGAGTACTACAAGAAGACCGCGGGCCTGAGCGTCGGCGACCTGCTCGACCCCAAGTACCAGGAGTGGGTGAAGGAGATCGAGAAGGGGGTCGGGCAGTTCGAGACCTCGACCGGCACCTTCATGACCGACATGATCCGCTTCGGGCCCTCGAAGTACGACATCGCGGTGGTCTACGAGAACCTCGCCGCCTCGCAGCTGGAGAACGCGCAGGGACGCTGGGGCAACCTGAAGCTCTACTACCCTTCGACCACCATCTGGAGCGACCACCCGATGGGGCTTCTGCAGGGCGACTGGGTCAGCGAGCTGCAGAAGAAGGCCGGCCGCGAGTACTTGCAGCACCTGCGCAGCAGGCCCATGCAGGAGCTGGCGCTGGAGTACGGCTTCCGTCCCGCGGACACCCAGGTGCCGGTGAAGACGGCGGACCCGCACAACCCCTTCGTGCGGCTGGCCGCCTATGGACTGCAGGTGGACATCCCCACCGCCGCCTCCACGCCCGACGCGGCGGTGGTTCGCAACCTGATCACGATGTGGTCGCGCGTGGTGGAGAATCGTTAGAGATCCACCGGGACGGTGTCGTCGTCCGGGTGCTCGTCGGCGGCAGCGGCGGCGGCCTGGATGCAGACCCGCTTCAGCTCCGGGCGCTCCTTCCACCGCAAGAGCTCCGGCTCGTCGCACGGCAACAGGTTGTTGCCCTCGGCGCGCGCCTTCTGCAGCTCGGCGACGGCCTCGGGATACTTGTTCTGCTTGGCATCGACGCGCGCGAGGTCGGCGTGGGCGATGCCGCGAGTGCGCGCCTCGTCTTCGCGCGTGGCCATGGCGATGCACTTCTCCAGCGCCTCGCGCGCCTCCGGCAGCTTGTGGCCGCGGAAGTAGAGGTAGCCGAGCCGCAGGGCCGCGAGCGGGCGCGGGGGCTTCGAGTCCATCGCCTGCCGCAGCAGCGGCTCGGCGCGCGGATCGCGGCCCGCGTCGATGTAGCGCGACGCCGTCTCGATGAGCAGCTCCGGATCGCCCGGGTTCATGCCCAGCGCTTTTTCGCTCAGCTCGATGGCCTCGTCGGTCTGGCCGAGCCTCGCCATCTCGCGCGCCTTCTTGGCCATCGCCCAGGTGTGATTCGGCGAGGCCTTGAGATACCGATCGAAGAGCGCGAGCGCCAGCTTGTCGTCGCCGGATTCCATCGCGTCCTCGGCGAGGTAGCCGAGCGCGTGCAGGAAGCCGGGCCGCTCGGCGACCCCGTTGGTCAGCGCCTGGCGCCAGCCCTCCGGATCGCGCAGCCTGCGCGCGGCGAACGCCTCGGCGAGGACCCCGAGGGGCACGAAGCGATCCTCCTGCGCCTTCTGCGCTTGCTTGCGCGCCTCGGCGAACTTGCCGCGCACCGCCAGCGTCACCGCCAGGCCGGCGCGGGCGAGGCCGAACTTTGGATCCGCCTTGAGCGCCTCCTTGCAGGCTCTCTCCGCCGCGGCGAGCTGCTCGGATCCGAGCGTGATCTTCGAATGCGCGCCGAGCGACTGGCGCGCCAGCTCGGCCTCGCAGCGCGCGCCCGCCTCCAGCGCGGCCGCGCTGCCGGTGATGAGGCCTTGCGGAACCACGCCGCCCAAAAGATCGGTGCCCGCTTTCTGCGCGAGGCCGGCGAGCGCGGCGCGGGCGCCCTCGACCTTGGTCGAGCCTGCGACGCTGCCGTCCGCGACCTTGAGCCTGCGGGCGTCGATGAGCCACTTGCCGCCGTTGAGCCAGACCTCGCCGGTGATGACGTCGCTCGCGCCCAGCGTGCGCGCCAGCTCGACGGCGTTGCGGGGAATGTCCGCGTCGGTCAGGCGCAAGTCGCGCCGCCGCAGCACCGCATCGAGCTGCTTCAAGGTGAGGAAGTTGTCGATCTTCCCCTGCACCACCACGTCGAGGATGCTCTCGGCCAGCGCGACGCCCGAGGCTGGCGGCGCATCGCCCTTGGGCTCGAACGGCACGACGAGGATGGTGGCGGCGGCGAGGACTGCGATCATGCGCCGATGCTACCGCGCGAGCCCGGACGCGAGGTAGCCTCGGCCTCATGGCCATGGAGATCCAGCATCCGGACGGTCGGGTCGAGCTCTCGGACGACCTCAAGATCGAGCGCAGCCCGCTCTACAACCACGACCTCGCGCCGGTGCGCGTCGCCGGGCGCAACTGGTCCACCTACAACTTCGCCGCCCTCTGGATCTCGATGGCCCACTGCATCCCGACGTACATGCTGGCGTCGGGCCTGATGGACAAAGGCATGAGCTGGAGCCAGGCGCTGTGCACCATCGCGCTCGGCAACCTCATCGTGCTTTTGCCCATCCTGCTCAACTCGCACCCGGGCACCAAGTACGGCATCCCCTTCCCGGTCTTCGCCCGCGCCTCTTACGGCGTCTACGGCTCCAACCTTCCGGCGCTCTTGCGCGCGCTGGTGGCCTGCGGCTGGTTCGGAATCCAGGCGTGGATCGGCGGCCAAGCGGTGCACACGCTCGTGCGCGTGCTGTTTCCCGCCTGGCCCACGCTCTTCGGCTCGTTCGGCGGACACACCGGCAGCGAGTGGATCAGCTTCCTCGTCTTCTGGGCGCTCAACATCTTCGTCGTCTACAAAGGCATGAACCTCTTGCGCCACGTCGAGAACTGGGCGGCGCCGTTCGTGCTGGTGATGACCGCGGCGCTGGTGTGGTGGGCGATCGACCGCGCGCACGGCCTCGGTCCCATCCTCGCCCAGGGCGGCAAGCTGCACGGGCCGTCGTTCTGGATCGCCTTCTGGCCGGCGCTCACGGCCATGGTCGGCTACTGGGCGACGCTGAGCCTGAACATGCCCGACTTCACCCGCTTCGGACATTCGCAGAAGGAGCAGGCCTTCGGGCAGGTGGTCGCGCTTCCGACGACGATGACGGTGTTCGCCGGAATGGGCGTGGTGATCACAAGCGCCACCGCCATCATCTACGGCAAGGCGATCTGGGACCCGGTCGAGCTGGTCGGCCGCTTCGAGAGCCGGGCGCTGGTCGCCGTCGCCATGTTCACGGTGGTGGTCGCGACGCTCTCGGTGAACATCGCCGCCAACGTGGTCTCGCCCGCGAACGACTTCTCCAACGCCTTCCCGAAGTGGATCAACTTCCGCACCGGCGGCGTGATCACCGGCCTCATCGGCATCGCCATGCAGCCCTGGCGCTTGCTG
>WNFI01003104.1_pt1 | contig 12363 bp, 8 predicted proteins | sample 5400471 | NCBI WGS metagenome assembly WNFI01 (sample SAMN13153348, study PRJNA577476) | soil metagenome | isolation source: 100 cm saprolite on Douglas fir-dominated hillslope | place: USA:California | collected 2013-09-17 | reverse complement strand
ATGGTTTCCAACATCGAAGGCAACGGAATATCACGTGAGTATCCTTTGGGGCGAAAGCCTCCTGTTGTCTGGAAACCGCGTCCAGAGACCTGCAATCGAGGGCCTTGCACCAGCCCGTTGTTAATGGCAGTTCTGAGATCGACGTCGCCGTACATACCGCCCAGAGTCTTCAGATCGCGGAGCGTCGTGAAGCCTACATAAAGGTCGCGCTGCGCATTGACCAGCGCTTCTAGTTCGCGGTACTGCAAAGACTCTTTCAACATCTGCGCATCGAGGTCTGGGCCGCTGGCGAAGATGTGAGTGTGCCCGTCAATCAGGCCGGGTAGAACTGTGGCGTTGGTTAGATCGAGCAATTCCGTGCCTGGCGGGATCTGTACTTCACTTGCCGGCCCTACTTGTACGATGCGTGTGCCTTCGACCAGAATGACCTGTTGTTTGGCGAGAGCGTCCGATTTTCCGTCAAACATACGTCCGGCACGAATCGCTAATCTCTCGTGCATTCGGGCTTGCGGAGGAGGAAGCGGCGGTGGTGGCGGTGTCTCGGGTTCTCGTTCTTGCGCCAATATGGAACCCGGAGACAAGCACAAAGCCAGAACCACCACGGCCACGATGTGGATTAAGTTCTTAGGCAGCCGATTTGCATCAGACAACATCGTTCCTCCTACGATCCGGCTTCCGCATGCCTGGGAGCCATCTTAACCAGCATCGTGAGTCCAGCTGCAACCAACGTAATTACGCCCAAATATGTAAATCCCGCCAGAAAACTACCAGTCCTCTTGTTGAGATATCCGACGATCAGCGGAGCGAAGTACGCTCCCAGATTGCCGATAGCGTTTACGAAACCCATTACTGAGCCGACAATCTTTGGCGACAACGTTTCCGTCGGGATAGCCCAGAACGCGCCCATGGGACCGTAGGCTCCCACTCCGCTAAGCGCGATGAAGCCGAACGCGACCAGCAGGGAGTAGGGAATAATGGCAACGGCGAGCAGGATGCAAGTTCCGCCAAACAACATGGCACCAGCAGCGTGAAAGCGGCGCTCACGCATTTTGTCCGAATGACGAGAGACGAGCAGTACTGAGATGGCGCCCACGATGAAAGGCAAGGTGTACAGCATTCCTGTCGAAAGACTGCTCAGCTTCCTGAATTTGTCCATGGCGCTCGGCAGCCAAAACAACAGTCCCATCTGCCCGCTGACAAAGCAGAAATAGATGGCCGCTAGAAGAAACACCTGCGGACGCAGTAGCGCCCGAAGGTACGGGACCTTTTCCGATCCCTCGAGTTCAGAAGACTCGCGATGCAAGGTTTCGACCAGAACAGAGCGCTCGTCTTCCGGAAGCCAGGACGCCTGCGCAGGATGATCTTCAATAAATAGAAGCCAAATCGCCAGCCAGGCAAAAGGTAATGAGCCTTCGGCGACCAGCATCACACGCCAACTCCAGTGGTCCAAAATCCATCCAGAAAAGGGTGATGCCAATATCACCGCCCCGGGGAGGCAGAGCAGCCAGAATGCATTGGCGCGCGCCCGTTCGGCACGGCTAAACCAGTGTGAGAGCAGTATCAACGTGGCCGGATAGACTCCGCTCTCCGCGACTCCCAGAAGCAACCTGAGCATCAGCAGTTCGCGATAAGTACGCGCCAAGCCGCAGCCCACCGCGAAGATGGCCCATACGACCAATAGAACGCTGATGAATTTCTTCGCACTCCAATGTTTGGCGAGATGCCCCCCGGGAATCTGCAATGCCAGGTAGCCCCAGAAGAAGATGCCCGCGACTGTCCCAGCTTGTGGAGGATCCAAATGCAGGTCTCGGCTGATATGCGGCAGGGCAAGAGAAATGTTTGTCCGATCGATAAACGCGATCGTGTACATGATGAGAGCGACAGGGATGATGCGGATCCAGCGAATTGAAACTCTGGATGGAGAGGCTTCGATTTTCGCGCCCTGCGGTTCGGCGGTTGTCATTGAGATCGCTGAGTCTCGCGAGTGTTGAAAGTTCCTCATTGCAGGTCAGCAAAGTGACTCGAACTAAGGCTGCACCTCGTATACGCGGACCTCGGCGTCTTTATTCTCGTGATGAGGGACAGCCAGGTAGTAGCGATTCAGTTCCGGCACCAGAATACCCGTCTTCGCGCGGAAAGCTCCTGGAACCTTCGCCAATAGAACGTAATGGTCGGGATCTTTCTGTTCGAAAACGTCCAAAGCTCCGTCGCCGGCCAGGTAAACACGCTTGTGTTTGGCGTCGTAACTCATGTCATCGACCATGCCTACGGCAGCCAGACTAATGACCACTTTACCGTTGTCTGAGTTGAGGACGATCAGCTTTCCCGGCTTTCTAGTTGCGACAAATAAGCGATGGTCCGGCTCATCGAAGGCCATTGCAACATTCGCCTGGTCGCCGGCCGGCAAAGACCAGGTAGCCGTCAACGCAGCTGTCTTCCGGTCGAGTACCCCAACCGTACTCTTGCCCGTGAGATTGCAGAACATCCGCGATCCAGACTTTTCAGGCACCATCGCTTCGACATGATCGGTGTCAATTTTGATATCGCGTAACTTCTTCGAGGCGTCAGTATCAATCACGCTGATCAGTGAGTACGGGGTATGAGCCTCCCGGCCTCCATTGACCACGTACAGGTCGTGAGTAGAAGAATCGTAGGCGATGGAATCCGCGTCGATCGAGACCCTGATCTCTTCAAGCATTTTGTAATTATCGCTGTCGTACACCTGAACTGCAGAAGCGTCGCCAGCCACAATGAAAAGTTTTTTTAAATCCTTGCGAAACAAAAGGGAGTGCGGAGCCTCCACATTGTCAAGAGTGTGGACGAGCGTGTTTGTGTTTGTGTCTAGGACAAGGAACTTATTATTCTCTTCCGCGGTCAGGAAAAGTCTGTGTCCATCGACATCTGGAGCGAAATGATCAAAGTCGCCATCGTGGAGCCCGGGTAAAGGGATGGTCGCTACCAATTTTAAAGGTGCGTGATCTTGAGCCTGGCAGCTAATCGCCAGCACCATCGACAGCGCAAAAATCACAAAAGTTGTTCGCTTCATAATTTCTCCATAGTGTCTTGCGGCAGTCTATAAAATCCGGGGCACTCGACGGCGGATGCTATCCCACCGTAGTTGCCGAGTCAACGTGTCTTCTTACCGAGGAATAGCTAAAGGGCCTCGCGTTACGTCAAAGTAGCGTGTTTTCAAGCGAAATTATTCGTGCGTCATTTTTCAGCTAAACGGAAATTAATCTTGATTTCAGTTCGCGTTGCGATGAATGAATTATGCTGTCAGCGCAAGGTTTGGCGCGGTCTCCGGGCCGCATCAAGATCCAACAGTTTTCAAATTTGGTTCACACTAGAACGCGCTTACGGAGAGAAGATGAAAAAGTGTTTCTTGGTTCTCATCACGGTCCTCATTGCACTCGGCATAAAAGTCCAGGGTCAGGAAACGGCGCCCCTCAAGCCACTCCAGACCATTACACTACCGGCTGCCGTTAAGGGGCATTTCGATCATTTTGAAGTCGATCTGAAGGGTGCGCGGCTTTTTGCAACTCCAGAGGGGTACAAATCCGTCCTCGTTTTCGACCTCAAGACGGGCAAACTCATCCACACCATAGGAGGGATTGGCAAATCGCATGCTGTGCTCTATCGCGAAGACCTCAACCGTATATACGTAACAGATGGTGAGGTCGGCGACCTCAAGATATTCGACGGCAAAACCTACCGGTTGCTCTCCAGTGTGAAACTGTTGGAGGACGCTGATTCGATCGGATACGATCCGGCAACAAAATACTTATACATCGACAATGGTGGTGGCGATGTCCACCAAACGTATTCGATGGTCAGCGTTGTCGACACCACTGCTGGCAAGAAGCTGGCTGATATCAAAGTCGACGGAGACACACTGGAAGCCATAGCTCTGGAGACATCAAGCCCGAAAATATACATCAATAACAAAGCGAAGAACCAGGTTGATGTCATTGACCGAGAAAAACATGAGGTCATTGCGAGCTGGCCGGTTTCCAAATGCAAAACCAACGTTGCCATAGCATTGGATGAAGCGGACCATCGATTGTTTGTGGGGTGCCGCAGCGGGCAAATTTCCGTGATGGACACTCAAACCGGAAAGGAAACAACCACCCTGCCAATTACAAAGGGTGTCGATGACATGAAGTACGACGCCACCAGTAAACGTATTTATTCCGCCGGCGACGGAAGCGTCGATGTTTATGAGCAGACCGACCCGGACAACTACAAGCTGCTTGGGACGATTCCAACCGGACCGCTTGGGAAAACCGCGCGCCTAGTCCCTGAATTGAATCGATACTTCGTGGCGGTACCACAGCACGAAACGGAAAACGCCAAGATTCTTGTATTCGAGGTGCACTGAACGAACTCTCGCATTGGCACATCACTGGCTGCCGCCGCGTGGAGGCATAGGAGGCGTGCGCTGATCTTAGGTGTGCGATGATATTTGAAAAGGCTGTATGCGCATTCTTTTAGTTGAAGACGAACGCAAGGTTGCCAGCTTTATTGCGCGCGCATTAAGAGAGAATACCTATGCCGTGGATGTAGCTGAGACGGGCGAGAAGGCATTAGAAATGGGAACCGACCTCCACTACGACGCCATCCTCCTCGACGTCCGACTACCCGGCATGAGTGGTATTGAGGTGTGCCGCGAACTACGGCAGCGGAGAATTGAGTCGCCTGTACTGGTCCTGACCGCGCGAGGGCTGACCGAGCAAAAGGTAGAGGGACTCGACGCCGGCGCCGACGACTATCTAACCAAGCCCTTCGTATTGGCCGAACTACTCGCGCGGGTACGCGCCTTGGTTCGACGAGGTTTCCATAGCGGCAATGCAAAATTAAGCTATGCAGATCTTTCGCTGGATCGGCACCGCCGGCGCGCAACCCTTGGCCGTGAAGTGATTCCTCTTACCAGCAAGGAATTCGCGCTACTCGAGCTGTTCCTGCTTCGTGCTCCCGAGTTGGTCACGCGCAGCGAAATTGTCGAGCATGTGTGGGATTGCCACTTCGACAGCGAGACCAATTTGGTGGAAGTCTATATCAACCGGCTGCGCAAGAAGCTAGAAGAAGGTCAATCGGTAAAGATGATCCATACCGTTCGCGGAGTCGGCTACCGCTTAGGGATGCCGGAATGAAAGGGAAGACGCTTCGCTTTCGCATGATGTTGCTGTTTACCACGGTGGTCGGCGTTCTCCTTGCCGGGTCGTATCTTGCGTTCTTCGGCCTCCTGGCCCACGAAGTTCCTAATCAACTCAACCGTCAGTTACTGGAGACGGCACGACCTTTGATTGCGGACATCATCACTGAACCCAATGCGCAAGATGTGAACAGGCTGGACATTCCAGGAGAGTTCTTTGAGCTGTTGGACACGAATGGAGAGGTCCTTCAACGCTCCAGAAATACCCCGGCTCCAATCGATTTGCACGGGATCCACCCCGCGGTTTCACATCCGACCTTTGGCGTTGCCACTATCGGGCAGGGGCAAGCAGTCCGCATAGGCCTCATTCCTTTTCAACAAGGTAGTCGAGCCCGAATTTTGTTGGTGGCTATTCCCACCCTGGGTACCAATAGTGTGCTCGACAGCTTTGGCAGGGTCGCCCTGTTGCTGTTTCCTCTCAGCCTGGCACTTACGGCCAGCATTTCGGCTTTTTATGTAGGGAGAAGTCTGGCGCCCATCAAGGCCCTCACCCAACACGCCGCTCTGATGGCGAAAAGGGTTACCAATCGGAATGGGTTCTGGTCACCGCTGCCCGTGTCCTCTCCTTATGACGAACTGGGTCGCCTTTCCGAGACATTTAACCATTTGTTCCTGGGGATCGACTCAGCAGTGGGTCAGTTGCGTCAATTTGTCACGGATGCTTCGCACGAACTGCGTACACCTCTGTCCGTTCTTCACGGTGAGACTGAACTGCTGCTGTCCAAACCCCGAAGTGCCGAAGAATATCGAAAAACTCTGTCCGACTTTGGTGACGAGTTCAAGAAGCTGAATCGCATAGTGGAAGGATTATTCACGCTTTCCATGGCGGACGCCGGACAGCTCCAGTTGATGTCCGAACCTGTTTACATTAACGAGGTGCTCGAAGAAGCTTGTGTCTTGGTGAAGTCACGTGCACTGGCGAAGAATATTGCCATTGTTCGCGAACTAAACGAGGAGCACCCCTATTTCGGAGACGAGGCTTTTCTTCATGAGCTCTTCGTGATTTTTCTCGATAATGCGATCAAGTATTCTCCGGAAGGCACCCAAGTCCGCGTCAGTCTAGAGCGAGAGTCAGGTAAGATTCGAGCTCATTTCCAAGACCAGGGCATAGGAATCTCAAGCGAGCACCTGCCCTTCATATTCGAGCGTTTCTATCGTGCGGTTCCGCATAGCAGCGGCGAAACTCATAGCGGGGGGCTGGGCTTGGCCATCGCTCAGGCCATCGTTCGTGCCCAGGGTGGCGCCATCGAGTGTCAGAGCGCGCCGGACGTGGGCTCAACTTTCACCGTGGTTTTGCCTGCAACTCACTCCGAAAGCAATCTAGAAAGTAAACCTGAACGGAAATTAATCTTGGATTAACGGACATACAGGCGTACATTTGCCTCCGCCACAATGTGGGGGTGATCCGTGCCTTCTGGAAGATCGATAAGCCTAGCGGCAGCGACGTTGTTTCTCGGAATTCTGTCTTCAATCCCAGCGGGCGCGCAGGTCGCGGGAGCAACTCTTTCGGGGACGATCAAAGACTCCTCAGGCGCAGTGGTTCGTGGCGCACAAGTGGTCATCAAGAATGTAGCCACAGGGGTGACAACAGAGGTTACGACCAACCCGGACGGCTTCTACACCGCCGCGAACCTCCTACCAGGAGAATACGCCGTCACCGTATCCGAAAAGGGATACACCATCGAGGAAAGAACAGGAGTCTCGCTAACAGTCGGGGCGGAACAAGTTTTCAATCTGACTTTGCATGTTGGAAGCACCAAAGAAGTATTGGTAGTCACCGCGGAAGCCCCTGCCATAGAACTCAACAGTTCAGATATTAGTGCGGTAGTGAATGAGACCACTGTGCGGGAGTTGCCGCTCAATGGCCGCAGTTGGACCGATCTGGCACAACTGCAGCCTGGAGTGAATGCAATCCAGACACAACCAACCTTTGCGCAGGGTACGGATCGCGGAAATCGTGGTTTTGGCCAACAGTTGACTATTTCGGGAGCACGGCCACAGCAAAACAACTATCGTTTGGATGGCGTCAGCCTCAACGATTACGCAAACGGAGCACCCGGCAGCGTGCTTGGGGGCAGCCTGGGCGTGGACGCGATTCAGGAATAACGAGCAACTACTCCGCCGAGTACGGCAAGACCTCGGGTGGCGTCGTCAACGCAATTACGCGTTCCGGCACCAATCAGTTTCACGGAAGCGCTTATGAGTTTCTTCGAAACAGCCGACTCGATGCCAGGAACTATTTTGACGACCCAACACAACCAACGCCTCCATTCAAGCGAAACCAGTTCGGGGGAGCAATTGGCGGACCGATCGTAAAGAACCACACCTTCTTCTTCGCAGACTACGAAGGCATTCGGCAATCGAAGGGCATTACAACTGTCACGTTCGTGCCCTCCACCGCAGCTCGGGGCGGGACTCTGTGCTCGACTCCCGATCCCGGTAGTACATGCACCCCGACTAGCGTGCCTGTAGATCCGGCCGCGCAGGCGTTTTTCACTTTCTACCATCTGCCTACAAATGGCGTGGTCCCAGGAAGCAACGGAGATCTCGGCATATATACATTTCCCGGACAACAGATCGTCAACGAGAACTTCTTCACCACACGTCTCGACGACAAGATTTCCGAGAAGGACGGCCTGTTCGGCACGTATATGTTCGATAAGACCCCATACTCGTCCCCGGATGGATTGAACGATGTTGAATTTACTACCCTAACTTCCAGACAGTTCCTTTCCGTGGAGGAGACTCACATCTTCGCTCCCGGTTTCGTGAATTCAATCCGCGTTGGTGGCAATCATGAAGCCGTCAATAACAACCAAAGCCTAAAAGCCATCAATCCGGCTGCGGCAGATACGTCTTTGGGAGTTGGAGGGTCCGCGTTTGCGGGCCGGGCTGCACCGCAGGTTCTTATCGGCGGAGGAGTCACCGACTTTACCGGTGGAATTGGGGGCAGCCCAACCTATTTCTACCGTTGGAATTCGATTCAAATTTACGACGATGCATTCTTTACCAAGGGTACGCATTCTGTGAAATTTGGAGGTGCCGCTGAGCGTATGCTGCTCAACGTTCTTGCCGACACCGATCCCAACGGGATCTGGCGCTTCGCCGACTTTCAGGGGTTCCTCACCAACAATCCCACTAAATTCCAGGGTGGAATCGCGAGCACGCTTTCACCGCGCAATCTCCGCCAGAACATTCTTGGTCTGTATGTCCAGGACGACTGGCGCTGGCGGCCGGACCTGACGCTCAATCTGGGCCTGCGTTATGAGACGGCAACGGTACCAACAGAAACAAGCGGCAAGCTAGCCAATCTTCGAAACTTGATGGATCCGTTGCCGGTTTGTGGAAGGTTAGTGACGGGAGGGTGTTCAGGCAGGGGTTCTTTCTTCAGCAATCCGACTCTGCACAACTTCGAACCCCGGTTCGGTTTTGCCTGGGACCCGTTTCGCAATGGAAAAACAGCAGTGCGCGGAGGAGTAGGGATGTTCGATGTGCTCCCGCTGCCTTATCAATTCGTACTTCTGACCACCCAGGCCGCGCCTTTCTTTTCGTATACAGCGATTAATAGCCCGGGAACCGGTTCGTTCCCTAACTTCCCGGGTCAAAACATTACGTTCCCCGCGAACACACTTCGCTCCACGTACGTTCAACACCCCGAACGCAACTACGTGATGCAATGGAACCTGAATATCCAGCAGCAGCTTACGCCCAGCCTGGCCGGCATGGTCGCCTACGTTGGGTCGCGCGGCGTTCATCAACCTTTCAGGGTCGACGAAGCCGATCTTGTACTGCCCGCTAGGAAAACGCCCTACGGGTATCTCTGGCCGCAAGTAGATGCGCTGGGAAACATCTTTACGCCACAATGCAACCAACTCGATCCTAACGGATCGGACCCGAGCCAATGCCTTCCCCCCAATACTATCAACCCCAACTTTGGATCCGTTCGCGGAATGTTTTATGAAGGTCACTCTTACTACAATGCCTTTGAGGCGCAGTTAGCGAAGCGCATGAGCCATGGCTTTCAACTGCAAGGTACGTACACTTGGAGTAAGAGCATTGATACGAGTTCCGCGTCAGTTGCCGGGGACTCTTTTGGGAACTCAATCTCAAGTCTCCCGTGGTTCGACTTGAGATTGAGCCGCGGTCTCTCAGATTTCAACGTTGGACACACTTTTGTGTTGAATGGCACCTGGGAGGTTCCAACACCGCAATCGCTGGCTGCCCCAGCTCAGTGGGCACTCGGAGGATGGGAATTGGGGCTTATCTTCACTGCCAGCGATGGGGTGCCAGTTAGCCCAACTTGGGGGACAGGCTCCGACCCCCTAAACAGCCTCAGCAGCGACGATTGGACGTTCGTAAACCGGCTGGGCGGCTCCGGGTGCAAATCTCTCACAAATCCGGGTAACCCCAACAATTACATCAAGACCGGGTGCTTCTCGGTTCCCACGGCGCCGAATTTACCCTTCTGGAATGCGAACTGCGATCCGGCGCCGATTAGCCTGGGACAAGCCTTCGACCCCGTCAATCCCGCTAACAGTTTCAACGGCAACCCGCCCACCCCTTGGCTCCCGCCCTTGGCGTGCTTCAACCTTCGCGGAAATGCGGGCCGCAATATCATAGTCGGTCCGGGAATCACGGAGTTGGACTTCTCCTTGTTTAAGAACAACTATATCAAGCGTGTCTCGGAGCGCTTCAACGTGCAGTTCCGGGCCGAGATGTTCAACATTCTCAATCACGCCAACTTTGCTCCACCCGCGACGCCTACAAACACTGACATTTTCGATGGGACCGGGGCGGCGTCAGCCGGGGCTGGTGTGGTGACCAGAACCACGACTACAGCACGGGAGATTCAATTCGCGGTCAAAGTGATCTTTTAGGGTGTTGGCACCGACTCAATGGTGTAACGCTGGGTTGGTGTTCCGCACCCATATCCGCTGGTTGTTATTCGCTTTGGCTGAACCCTTCGGAGGCCCGCGCCGCTTCAACCGTCAGCTGTAACTGCTAAATCGTAATCGTAATAGTAATAGAGATGAACTGCTTCTTTTCCAAGGTGAAACGTGAATTCGGAAGATCGATATGCCGAGTTGCAACCTGAATTCCGCCCGCTAACTCTGACCCGGCGCAGTCTATTGCAGAACTCTGCCTGGTTTGCCGCAGCTTCTATACTTCCACGCTTAGCCACAGCTGCCGCGCCTGAGATCAGTCCGGCCATGGAGAAGCTCAGCTCATATATGTCCGACGCCCGGAACCGTGCGTTGCCCGACAATGTAGTGCTGGAGACAGAGCATCACATCCTCGACACGATCGCTGCGATGGTTTCCGGGGCCGACCTGCCTCCGGGCCGCATGGCTATCGAGTTCGCTCGCTCCTACGGCGGGGAGAAGATTGCGACGGTAGTCGCTTCTAACATCCTCTGTGGACCGATCGAAGCGGCACTCGCCAACGGCGAGCTCGCGCATTCCGATGAAACCGACGACGACTTCACCACAGGAGGAGCGCATCCTGGATGCGCCGTCGTACCCGCAGCGCTGGCTGCAGGCGAGCAGTTCGGTGTCAGTGGAACGCATTTCCTGCGGGCTGTCACGCTCGGCTACGACATTGCACTGCGGGCCATGAGGACCGCTGGCTCTGGAATGAAAGAAACCCACAATTTGGTCGGAACCATGGGGGCCACGGCGGCGGCGGGGTGTACCGCCAGTCTTAATCCGCAGCAAATGCGCTGGCTCCTTGATTACGCGGCGCAACAGGCCGGCGCTGGCATCGGCGTTTGGCGGCGCGACACTGACCATATCGAGAAGGGGTTCCTGTTCGGCGCCATGGGAGCGCGCAATGGTGTGAACGCTGCATTAGTAGTCCATTCCGGCTGGACCGGAGTGGACGACATTCTGGCCGGCCCCAACAACTTTGTGGAATCTTACAATCCCAAAGCTGATGCAGCAGGCATGGTCGATCACCTGGGCGAGGTCTATGGCGTGACGCTGACGACCATCAAGAAGTGGACAACCGGAGGTCCCATACAGGCGCCGCTGGACGCGCTCGAGAATTTGCAGAAGCGCCAACCCTTCCAGGCAGATCAAGTCAAACAGGTGGTGGTGCGTGTCGCCACCAGCGCGGCCTATACCGTCAATAATCGCGATATGCCCGATATCTGTCTGCAGCACCTGGTCGCAGTGATGCTGCTCGACAAGACAGTTTCCTTCCGCGCAGCCCACGACAAGGCACGCATGCAGGACCCGGCCGTCCTGCGTGAGCGAGTTAAGGTGCAGCTGGTCCCTGATGCAGACCTGGAGAAGCTGATACCGGTGCGAGTGGCCGCTGTTGAAGTAACCCTATCCGACGGAATGCAGCTTAGCGAACGTGTTGAGCACGTCCGCGGCACTCCTGAAAATCCGATGACTCGCGATGAGGGGGCGGCGAAAGCGCGTGAGTTGATGACACCAGTCCTTGGTGGGGGAAAATGTTCGAAGCTGATCGAGCGTGTGTTAGGACTGGATACAGTGAAAGACATACGAGAACTGCGTCCGTTACTTCAGGCACCTGACCGAATAAAAGACTCTGCCACTACGGCGACGTTTAAGTGTTTGCGCCGTTAAAAGGCTGATCAGGTTGGAGCGAAGATGAAAAAAATAATCGCCCTCTCTCTAGTCGTAGTAATTGCTGGGGCGCTTGCACTTTCACAGGACCAGCCCGTCACGGATAAACCAGCGCCCTTGCTCCTGGTCCAAGAAATCCCGTTACCGAACGTGGGAGGTCGCATCGATCACTTCACGTTCGACGCAAAGCGAAAACGGGTTATTGGCGCTGCCCTCGGCAACAACACGGTCGAAGTCGTGGACACGTTTTCAGGTCGTGACATCCACAGCATTCCAGGCGCAGCTGCACCGCAAGGATTAGTGTACGTGGCCGACATTAACAAGCTTTTCGTCGCGAACGGCACAGACGGGAAGCTCAGGATCTACGAAGGAGATTCGTTCAAGCTGCTCGATACGGTCGATATCGGGGAGGACGCCGACAATGTCCGATATGATCCGGCAGGAAAACAAGTCTATGTTGCCTTTGGGGGAGACGAGGAGGGTAGCATTGCCGTGGTCGACGCCGCCAGCGGCAAACGGCTCGCGGATGTTGCCAAGCTTGACGCTCACCCAGAGTCG
>WNFI01251419.1_pt1 | contig 12364 bp, 12 predicted proteins | sample 5400471 | NCBI WGS metagenome assembly WNFI01 (sample SAMN13153348, study PRJNA577476) | soil metagenome | isolation source: 100 cm saprolite on Douglas fir-dominated hillslope | place: USA:California | collected 2013-09-17 | reverse complement strand
CAGCCGAGATGGTCAAGGGGTCACCGCCCACCCGCTCTCAATCTACAAGTAGTTGATAGATAGCAAATTAGTCTGCATTCTCAATTTGAGTCAAGGGAATAAGCAGGGTGGGTGCCCAGATGGTGACAACCGGAATCGCCTCAATGCTGGCTTGTCTCACAGTGAGATCGTGACCAACCGATGAGACGGTTCTCATCCCGGTTTCGGTGCATCGATGCGATTAATTAGCGCGACTAAGCGTCTACAAATGAATGACTTAAAGCCCTGTGGTTACCTTTGGGGGTTGCCTTCGACGGGCTGGCATCGGCATTGCACTTGAGCGCATGGGGAATCTTCATCTTTACGCTGGGGGAACGGGTGCGTTTGACGACGATGCAGCGACGGGTAATGAGTGTGGTGCTGGCCCTTTGGTTGGTACCGACGGGGGTAGCGTTGCTTGGGCCTTCGCAGGCAGGGGCGCAGGAGCAGGCGAAGCCGGAGGAACTGTCGCGCAAGGCCAAGACCAGGATCGCGCCGATTTACCCGGACGTCGCGCGCCGCATGAACATCGCGGGCACAGTGCGGCTGGCCGTGGTCGTGTCGCCCAACGGAACGGTGAAGAGCTCGAAGCCAGTGGGTGGGCATCCGCTCTTGGTGAGCGCAGCCATGGACGCCATTAAGCGGTGGAAATTCGAGTCCGCCCCGACGGAAAGCAGTGGAGTTGTGGAATTCAAGTTTCAGCCTCAAAACTAGTTCGAAACCGGAGCGGTTCGCCCCGCGTCAAGAGGCGCGGCAGCAGAGAGCGGAGGAATAGCATGACGATCGGTAGAAAACTTTATATGAGCTTCGGCGCAGTGCTCGTCATGGTGGTGGTGTTGTTCGCCGTAAACCTGGCCGCCGTTTACCGCGAGCACAGCGCCAAGGCCTCCGCCTCTCAGGCTCTGCAACTCGCAGATGCGACTGACAAGATCAGATTTCAGATGATGCAGAACCGCCTCTATCTGACCAACTACCTGCTCAGCGGAGACAGCCGCGAAGCCGACCATGTAAATGAAGGCATCCGTCTCCTGGGTGACCGGATGCAGAGTGCCACCGCTTTAGCCACATCCGAGCAACAGCGCACCGCCTTCGCCAAAGTGCAGCAGACGGAACAAAATTGGGCCCGGGACTTCGCCGAACCATTGATGCAAAAGCGGAAAGAAGTCGATCAGGGCAACTCCACGGTTGCTGAACTGCAGATCTTCTACTTGCAGAAAGACGCGGGCTCCTGGGTGAAGAGTTCTACCGAATATCTTGATCAGGCGGACTCGGAAAGCAAGCGCGTGCTTGAAGAGCGGCGCCAGAGTGACGACTCGGCAAGCAATTGGACCGTCGGAATCGCGCTCCTGGGCACGCTGGCGGCGCTGGTTCTTGGCACCGTCATTGCCATCCGCACCGCCAAGTCCATCACCGAACCGCTGGGTGACCTCATCAAGGTCACGAAGCAGATCGGCACGGCGGGCGATCTGGACCACGAAATCGATATCAAGCGAGAAGACGAGATTGGTGAACTGAGTCGCACCTTCAATAGCATGGTGGGATACCTGAAAGAGATGGCATCGGTCTCAGAGGCCATTGCCGGTGGCAACCTTTCGGTTGAGGTCAAACCTCGCTCCAAGGATGACACCCTGGGTAACGCTTTTGTGCGCATGGTGGACGGCCTGAGAAACCTGGTGCGCAACGTACGAGACGCCGCTTCCCAGGTGGCCAGCGCTTCCAGCCAGGTAGCCGGGGCCTCCGACGACTCGGCCAAAGTCAGCCTGCAAACCGCTTCGGCCATCGATGAAGTGACCAGCACCATGCACGAGATGAGCGTCAACGTGCAGAATATGGTGAAGAACACCCAGACCCAGGCCTCGAGCGTAAGCGAGACTTCCGCCTCCATCGACCAGATGGTGGCCTCGATTCAACGCGTGGCCGATACCGCCAAAGTTCTGCTCGACATCTCCAACCGCTCGCGCGAAGAAGTGCACAGCGGGATCAACACCATGGAGAAAGCCACGGACGGACTGAACAAGATCAACATCACCATTCGTTCGTCCGGCGAAATCATCGATGTGCTAGGACAACGGGCCGATGACATCGGCAAGATCATCGAGGTCATTGACGACCTGGCGGAGCAGACCAACCTCCTGGCGCTGAACGCAGCCATCGAAGCGGCCCGAGCCGGTGAACATGGCCTGGGATTCGCTGTGGTCGCCGACGAAGTCCGCAAGCTGGCGGAAAAATCGGCGCAGTCCACCAAGGAAATTTCCGAGCTCATCCAGAGCATCCAGAAAGAAGCGCGCAAAGCGGTCGAGAACATGGAGCGCAGCACCGGCATCGTCAACGACGGTCTCGGCCTGGGACAGGAACTCAACGGCGCCCTGCGCAAGATCTCGAACGTGGTGACCGAGGTCTACAAGTTCGCCCAGGAGATCGGGGCCGCCACCAACGAGCAGTCGCATGGTTCATCGCAGATCGCACGCCGCGAGTTGTTGGATGCCATGCACCGCTTTGCTCTGGAGCAGACGGAACGGGTTCCCTCGCGTTACGAAGAACAAGCAGCGTCTGCCCACTCCAAGCGTGCGGCTGCCGGCGCTCGGGCTTAATGTCCACCATGAACCCTGAATTGCAGATTGTCGGATTCCAGGTGGGGCGCGAGACCTACGGCGTTCCTATCACCTCACTGCACGAAATCGTGCGCGTGCCTGAAATCACGGCTGTGCCTGATGCTCCTGAGTACATGGAAGGGGTGATCAATCTCCGGGGCAAGATTGTTTCGGTCGTCGATCTGCGCAAGCGCTTTGGCGAGCCCAAGAGAGCGCTAAACCGCCGCAACCGCATCCTGGTGGTGGAACACGGCGGACGTCTTTCGGGGCTGATCGTCGATTCCGCGTCGGAGGTCATCAAGATTCCGGCGGCTGAGATCGAGCCCTCTCCGGCGACATTGCAAGAGGGCGGTCTCAACTGCGTGACCGGGCTGGGCAAGTATCGCGGCCGCTTGATTGTGTTGCTGGATATGGCCAAGCTGCTCGACAGCAGCGCCCGAAAAGAAGCTATAGACCCGGCAAACGGTGACGCACACAGCGCTGCTGCAGCCAAGTAAAAGTCCTTCGATGAAGGGATTAGGACGAACCGGAACTCATGGGCACATCCAGCATACCTGCGCAGTTTTCCGAAGCTGAGCTGAAGCTTCTGCAGGTGCTCGTCTACCAGGAGTGCGGCATGCACTTCGACGAGCGGCGTACCCATTTCCTTCAGGACCGTCTGCAACGTCGTTTGAAGGAGTGCCAGCTCGATTCGTTCTACAGCTACTATCGCCTGCTGATCAGCAAGGAAGGTAAGGCCGAGCTGGCGCGGCTGCTGGAAAATCTTACGGTCAACGAGACCAGCTTTTTCCGCAACAAGGCTCAGCTGGATTTGTTCCACAAACACATCCTCGACGACCTGATGCGCCGCAAGCAGGCGCAGCGGGACTACTCGTTGCGTATCTGGAGCGCCGGTTGCTCCACCGGCCAGGAGCCTTACACCCTGGCTATGCTCATTGCTGACAGCCTGGCTTACTACTACCTGCGTAATCCGCAGTCCGTGACCATGCCGTCGCCCAAGCCGCTGATCCCACCGCCCTGGAAGGTCGAGATCATTGCGAGCGACATCAGCTATTCCGTCTTACGCGCAGCCCAGGAAGGCATCTATTCCGAAACTCAGATGGCGACCGTGGATTACAGCTACCGCTTGCGCTACTTCGACAAGGTCGGCGAGCGCTACGCCATCAAGAAGGCACTGAAAGAAGTTGTCCACTTCGACTTCCACAATCTAAAGACCGAATACCTGCCGCAGCGCAATGACGTGATCTTTTGCCGCAACGTCATGATGTATTTCGACGAAGCTGAACAGAAGCGTTTGCTGGAAAAGTTTGCGCGCTGTCTCAATCTTCAGGGCTACCTGTTCGTCGGCCACGCTGAAAGCCTGCTGGCGCTGACCAATAAGTTCGCCATGGTCCATCGCAACAGCGGGACTGCCTACCAGAAGGTCGAGGTGACGGCGTGACCCAGTTTTCCGATGAGCGCGGCGCCGAAATGCGGGAACTCTTCTTCGAGACCGCGCAGGAATTACTGCAGTCGCTGAACGAAGAGGCGCTGAAGCTTGGAATCCGCGTCCTCTCACGGAAGCCTGGCAGAGGTGGCTTTCACCGCCGCTGACACCTTCGGATCCATGCTGGCTGCCTACCGCCGGAAGGGGAAGCTGCCCTCGTCCGCGCCTTTGGCGAAAATGATTCGTGAGCTGGCCCAGCAACCCAAGGGCAATGGGAAGAAGCGCTCAAAGAAAGCGGCCAAAGCGGCCGTCGTCCCTGCTGCCTGGACCGAATACGAAAAGCTGGCAATTCAGAATGCCGTGGCCCGGGGAAAGAGCGTGCACCACATCACGACCGCGATCGACCCCCATTGCGCCATGCCGATCGCCGCCCGGCAACTAGTCCTGAATGGACTGGCGCCGTCGGCTGAGGTCTTGGGAGCACGCCCCGAGGCCGGTTCGCCGGCCAGCACCCAGCGCCTGGAGCTGCTGGTGGCAAGCGAAAAATCGGCTGACCAGTCGCCGAGCCCAAGACAAAAGCAGCAGCAGTGCCGGCTCCATCTCAGAACGTGCCTGCCCCGGAATCCGGCGATGAACCGGCGCCGGCGGGCAAGCCCAGTCACCCCGTGCTCGCCGAAAACATTCTGCGCGTCGACGCCGAACGCATCGACAGCGTGCTCAATCTGGTCGGGGAATTGATTATCGGCAGGTCCATGCTGCAGCAGGCGTTCACGGAATTCGCCCGTCACGTTCCCAAGGAGGCCTTGCGCGGCCGCTTCAGCGATGCCATGGCGTTTCAGTCTCGCGTGCTCAGCGAATTGCAGCATTCAGTGATGAAGATCCGCATGGTTCCGGTCGAGCAGTTGTTCCGGCGCTTTCCCCGGATGGTGCGCGACGTGGCCAAGCAGTGCGGCAAGGAAGTGGGACTAGTGATGCGGGGCCAGGAAACCGATCTGGACAAGGGCCTTCTCGATGTGATCGCCGAACCGATGACCCACCTGGTCCGCAATGCCGTCAGTCATGGCATCGAGAGCGCCGAGGAGCGGGTGCGAAAGGGAAAGCCGGCGCGCGGAACCATCCATCTCACTTCGTATCACCACGGCAATCAGGTTATCGTGGAAATCACCGACGACGGTGTCGGTATTGACGTTCAGAAGGTCAAAGCCAAAGCTCTCGAGAAAGGCCTCCTTACTCCTGAAGAGGCGGACAGGTTAGGAGAAACCGAAATTCTTGCACTGGTGTTCCGGCCCGGGTTCAGCACGGCTGTTGAGATTACCGAGATCTCCGGCCGCGGTGTCGGCCTGGACGTGGTGCAGACCGTGATGCACCGCCTGAAAGGCTCGGTCGAAATTGAAACTCGGGTGGGCCAGAGTACGACCTTCCGCCTGAAGTTGCCGCTTACGCTCGCGATTATCAAAGCCCTGTTGTTCCGGGTGGAGCAGCGGTTGTATGCCGTTCCCTTGAACGCGGTGGCGGAAATTGCCCGCGCCCGGGAATCCGACGTCCACCAGGTGCAGAACTACGAAGTCTTGCAACTGCGCGATCGTGTCTTGCCTCTGGTCCGTCTGGGGTGCGCCCCAGGTTCCGGCGATAAGGCTGGCTCCGGAAAAATCTTTGTGCTCGTGATTGCCATGGGCGAGCGCAAGCTGGGGATGATCGTGGACCGTCTCGAGGGAGAGGAAGAACTGGTGATCAAGGCGCTCGACGACCAGACGGTGGCGACGGACTTGATCAGCGGAGCGTCCATCCTGGGCGATGGCCGGGTGGTGCTCATCGTAAATCTTCCCGCAATCGTAGATCGTCACAGCAAGTTTCGCCCAGAACAGGGAGACAGCATCATCTCCGGCATCCTGCTTTCGCACGCCGACCGCAAAAGTCTGCGCGAAGCCCCGGCGGAGGCGCGCTCATGAGCCCGGTGCGCGTGCTGGTGGTGGACGATTCCGCGCTCATGCGGAAGTTGATTCCACAGATTCTTCAGACCGACAGTTCAATCGAAGTGGTGGGCACCGCGATGGACGGAAACTTCGGCCTGCGCAAAATCGAGGACCTGAAGCCTCAGGTTGTCACCCTTGATCTGGAAATGCCGGGCATGGGCGGCATTGACATGCTCAAGGAAATCATGCGCCGCCACCGCCTGCCTGTCATTGTCGTGAGCTCCCACAGCACGGAGGGAGCTTCCATCACGCTGCAGGCATTGTCACTGGGAGCGTTTGATTTTGTGGCCAAGCCGAATGACGTCTCCGCTCGCATGCCCCAGATCGCGGCGGAATTGATCGGCAAGATCAAAGCAGCGGCCCAGAGCCGAGGAGTAACCGTCAGGCAGGTGGGCGTAACCCCGCGGTCAGGAAAAAAAGCTCCGCTTGATGCCAAAAAAAATCCGACAAGAGTGATCGCCATCGGCGTTTCCACAGGAGGACCGCAGGCCTTGCAGTATGTTTTCTCGCAGTTGCCGGCGGATTTTCCCGGGTCCATCGTTGTGGTGCAGCACATGCCGGAAGGCTTTACCGAAATGTTTGCCCGGCGTCTGGATGATATCTGCGCGGTCGGGGTCAAGGAGGCACAGTCGGGAGATGTCTTGCTGACGGGACGGGTGCTTATCTGCCCGGGCAGTCGGCACATGAAGGTGAAACGCCTGCCGCTCGGAGACGTCGTTGTACTGAGCGATGAGCCACGAGTCAACGGCCACCGCCCCTCGGCCGATGTGTTGTTCAAAAGCATGGCCGAAGAATTCGGGCCTAAAGCCGTTGCCGTCCTGATGACCGGAATGGGAGACGATGGCGCGTCGGGTATGGGCGCGGTCAAAGCCGCGGGAGGAATGACGATCGCCCAGAGTGAGGAGTCCTGCGTGGTCTACGGTATGCCCAAGGCAGCCATCGATCGCGGCTTTGCCGTGCGCGTGGTCGGGCTGGATATTCTGGCTAACACCTTGCAGGCCCAGGCTATGCCAGAGCGCAGAAATGGATTTGGAAACGAGCCCGGCGAAGGCGGCAAAGCTGCCGGTGTCGGACGTGATTAGTTTGTGCTGTACGGTTAGTTTCAATTTCTACAGATAAAAGCAGGAGGAGTGTTATGGAGCAGTTTGCATCGTTAAAACGCAGCAAGGACGGTCAACCGGTCCGCTACCTGGTGGTGGACGACTCCGTCTTCGCTCGCAAGAACCTGGCCCGTATCGTCGAGACCTTTGGCGGCCAGGTCGCGGGCGAAGCCGGCGACGGCATGACCGCCATCACCGAATACGACCGCACCAATCCCGATATCGTGCTCATGGACATCACCATGCCGCAGATGGAAGGGATCGAGGCGGCCGAAAAGATTGTGGCCCAGCATCCCGAGGCCCGCATCGTCATGGTGTCTTCCGTGGGCTATCAGGAAAACATTGTGGCAGCGCTACAACGTGGCGCCCGTCACTTTGTGCAGAAGCCGGTCAAGCCGGAGGTTCTGTATGAAGTGATCAAGTACGTGCTGGGTGAGGATGGGGCCGTGGCGAGTGCTGCAGGCGCGGGAGCCTGATTTTATGAAGATGGAGTTGATCCAGCCGTTCATCAACGCGGCGGACGCCGTCCTGGCCCAGGGCCTGCAGTCTCCCATGTCCATCGGGAACCTGAGCATGGAGCAGGAGGCTTACCGGCGCAAAGGCGTGGCCGCTCTGGTTGCGATCACCGGGGACATCGAGGGCCGAATTGTGTTCGACCTCGATCCCGAGACCGCCCTGCGTGTAGCCAGCCACTTTGCCGGCGGCGAACTGCCCGAGTCCGATGACCTGGTGCGGGAAACAGTTTGTGAATTAGCCAATCAGGTGACGGGAAATGCCGTCACTACCTTGAATGACCAGGGGTTCCATTTCCGCGTCCATCCCCCGGTGCTGCATACCTCGGAACACGGTCCTACCAACACGGAAGACACCGAAGCCCTGGTCGTCTGCTGCGAAACCGCCAGGGGAAATGTGTTCATGAACATCGCCCTGCGCTACAACGTCCAGTTGCCGGGTGCCCAGACGGCGGCAGCCGCGAAGTAAATCGGACTTCGGGCGTTGGACCGCAGACGCAGACCCTAGACCGTAGACCTCAGACCACGGACTCCAAACCTCAGACCTAAAGCTTCAAATCTCAAGTGACTTGCATTTGAGGTCTGAGGCGGAGGTCCGACGTCCGCTCTACGGTCCTGCCAGCACGAACACGGGATTTTGCGGCAGGGCATTGCCGCCGTTGGGTGGAGTGACCGTGCTCAACGGGGCGGGCATGTCAATCACAGCGGTGTCATCCGAAGTGCGGAGGATGGTCGTGCTCCCTGAATCGCACTTTCCTACAACTACCTTTGTACTGTCGGCGGAAGCGGCAGCCGAAAAACGGAAGCGCACGCCAGCGATCGTGCCGCCCGGCACGCCCAGGCCGCTGATGTCGCAACCGGTCGGATTCGTCGTCGAGATCTCGACCACGACGGCTCCCGTTCCGCTCTGGCTGGCCGCCGTGGTCCCGATGGCGTTGACGACCGTGAAGGTTCCCGCGTTTACCGCGGCCAGTGTGAATGTTCCGTCGTTCCCCGCGTCTGCCATGCCCGAGACCACCATTTCCATTCCCGGACGAAGGGCGGGGCCGGAAGTGGAGGTGTAGGTGTAGGTAGTGCTGGAACCACTTTGCGCTGTCGCCGTAATGCTGACTGTGGGCTCGAGAGGAACGGTCTTTCGAACGCTGCCGTCGCTGGCGTTGATCACGGTAGCAACGGAGCTGATGCAGAGCTGGGTATCCAAAGGATCGGACGGTTGGATTGTTGACATAGAGGCGATTCAATTTGCCGTCATACGCCATGTAATTCGCGCCCGCACCTACGGCCACAGAGCTCAGCAGTGTGTCGGTTGTGGTGTCGATTGTGGAAACCGTGCCCCCGCCGCTGTTGAGGACGTAGATCCTCGCACTGTCAGCGCGCGCCACCGCCCAGACCGGAGTGCTCCCGGTGACCACGGCTGGGTTCAGGGGTCGATCCGTCAGGTTGATCGGGGTCACGCTACCATCGCCCTGATTGACGGCGTAAAGTTTCTTCTGGTCCGGAGTCTCGGCCAGAGCGACCGGGTTAGTACCCACCGTAATCAGCGGGTTTAGCACCACGTTGGTTGTGATCGAGATCGCTGCTACCGTTCCCAGGCCGAAATTGGCCACGTAAACTGTGCCGCCTTCTGTGGTGTGGACAAACACCGGATTCGAACCCGCTGGAAGAGATGTTGTAGTCACTGACGTGGCCGTCGATCCGGGTGTCGGAGAGTAGGAGGATACCGAGTCTTCGCGGGTATTGACCGCGTACACTCGAGCGCCGTTCGGGATCAGCGTGGCATGGGCGGGCCCCCGCCCAAGTTGGGCGACGCCGATATTGCTGTCACCGGAAACATCCACACGACTGCTGGCGCCAGGATCGCTCGCGCCATTGACGCTGAACACCAGCACGAAGTGGACGGCCTGAGGATCGGGCGGAGGGGGGACAATAGGAATGGCCACGGGGCGGTATTGATCTCCGCAGCTGACGCAAATCAGGCCAAGAATTAAAACGCCCGACACGCGGGCAGCACGCCAAAATTTCATCCCCACCCCTGCAGAACCGTCCATGAAAGAGTTCCCATTTTAATGGTTGGTAGGGATATGCGCCAGCGAGCAGGTCTTAAAAACAGCCGGTATCCGTATGGGGCGGACACTCCTGTCCGCCGCTTTTGACGTTGATTCTTGGTTGCAGGCTATTGGTTGCTCTGAAGCAGGAATGAATTTCGAAAAAGCAAAGTCAAAGTCAAAAGCGCCGGACAGGAGTGTCCGCCCTACAGGGACCGTTACGCCTTTCCTCTCGATCGTTTTCCCTCTGCTTCCCGGGCGGGCGCTGCTGGTTTCTTTTTTCCTTCCATCTCGGCCAGACTTTGTTTCAAGGCAGCCATCAGGTCCACCACCGGGGCCAGCTTTTTCGGCTTTTCCACTTCGGCGATCTTGCCGCCTTCCAGTTTGGTTTCAATGAGCTTTTTCACATTCTCCTGGAAGGTGTCGTGGTACTTTTCCGGGTCCCACTCAGCGGCCAGAGCTTCAATCAACTGGTGAGCGACTTTGACCTCTGCTGCTTTCAGTTCTACGTCGGGTGCGCCGAAGCCTTCCACCTGGCGAACCTCGTCTGCGTAATACATGGTGTGGAGCATGAGTCCGCCGGAATGGGGTCTCAGAAACACGGTGTACTCGCGGTTATGCATGGTCAGCTTGGCAATAGCGACGTACTCGCTTTCTTCCAGGGCCTTGGTCAGCAATCCGTATGGCCTGCGTCCGGCCTCTTCCGGCAACATGTAGTACGAGGATTCGAAAAACACGGGGTCCACTTCGCTGGTCTTCACGAACTCCAGGATCTCCATCGTCTTTGCGGTTTGCGGTTCGATCTTCTTGATCTCTTCGGGTTCGATCACCACGTATTCGTCCTTGCGGAATTCGTAGCCCTTCACGATTTCACTGCGATCGACCACGCGATTATCTGCGGGACAGTAATATTGCTGCTTGACCCGCTGCAGGTCATCGCGATGCAGCATGTTGAAGGAGATGCCGTTGCTGCGGGCGCCGGAAAAAAGACGCACCGGCATTGAGATCAAGCCGAACGTAAGGTATCCCGACCAAACAGAAGCTGCCATAAAGTTCACCTCAAGCCGGAAAAGGGCCAAGCGTAGTGCAGTTTAGACTACGCAGAAGACTTTGATGCACTTCGTAAACGCTAGTAATCCGAAGACCAAGCCCTATCTGTAGCACGGCCGGAGGAACTACGCTATATCTTGTGGATGACAGGATCTACTCGTTCGACTGGCGCCATTTATCGTGACCGATGTGTATGATCTCTCCCGACTTACCGAAGTGACGGCCTCCCTGGGACAGTGGGTCGTGGGGGTTCTGCTCACGCTGGCTTTCACCTTGCTCGCCCGGGGGATGCGTGGAGTCACGAACTCGGGCGCCCTGGCGGGAGCCGTCATCTGTATTGTGCTTTATCTGTGCGGCGGTCCGGGGGCTTTTGCGGCCCTGATCAGCGTCTTCGCTCTTGCCTGGGTCACGACCCGGCTGGGGTATCAACGAAAGCAGAAGTTAGGGATCGCGGAGCGCCGAGAGGGCCGGAAGGCATCCCAGGTCCTGGCCAATCTGGGGGTGGCTGCAGCTTGTGCTGCGTTCTCTGTCACGAGCCATAGTCGCGGGCTTTTCTTGCTTGCCGCGGCCGCAGCACCGGAATTGTGAGTTCCGTTTGTCTTGTCGGCGGTCTGCTGCCTCTGCGGTGGCTGGCAATCTCGGTGGGCGCCGCGATCCTGGGAATGGTCGCGGACAGCTTTCTCGGGGCCTGGCTAGAGAGGCGCCATCTGATTAATAACGACTCGGTAAACTTCCTGAGCACCGTGGTAGCGGCTCTGGCCGCGTTCTGGCTAGCCTGATCGCAGTATTCCGCAACTTACCCCAGTCGGACATGTACTGACGGACCTTGCTGGAGGTAAACGTCCGCGCGAAAATTGTGAAAGAGCATCTTCGCGCGCGGGTGCTCGCATCTCACTGCTTAACTTGGGTTTCCAGAGTTTCTCGGAGGGGCCTGAAAAGCAACGAAAGACGTTTAGAAGTAATGAGGATCCATACGTTTGTAATCGGTTCGGTGCTAGCCCTGGCACTGTTTTTGTTTGCCCAAAAGCGTCCGGAAACGGCGCAGCCGGGTGGGTTTCGCGAGGTCGTGGACCTCACTCATTCGTTGCCGGCGAACGGCTTCGAAAAGCCACAGAAGTCCGGCTATCGGCTTGAGACGGTGGCTTTGTCCGAGAGGATTCCCACATCCCGAGGTTCAGAATCCCAAGCTTCAGAATCCGAAGCTTCAAAATCCCAGGCTTCGGCACAATTCGCTACCCGCATTGATGCGCCCGCGGGTTTACGTCACGGCACCTGGACGGTAGATCAGATTCCAGCTGGCAGGTTGATCGGGCCGCTGGTGGTGCTCGATGTCAGCGCCAGCGCAAAGAGCAATCCGGACTATGAGATTTCCGTGCAGGACATCGCAACCTGGGAGCAGGCTAACGGGCAGATTCCCCTGGGCGCGGTCGTGATGGCGCGTACGGGATGGGGCTCGCGGTGGAACTCGGTCAGAAGCTATCGCAACGCCGACTCCAAAGGCCTAATGCACTTTCCGGGATACTCCAGGGACGCCGCCCGCTTTCTGGCCGAAGGACGCAATGCTCTCGGACTGGGCATCGATACGGCAAATCTTGATCGCGGCTCGGCTAGAAAATCCGCGGTTGCTCAATATGCGGCAGAACATGGCC
>WNFI01305635.1_pt2 | contig 12365 bp, 7 predicted proteins | sample 5400471 | NCBI WGS metagenome assembly WNFI01 (sample SAMN13153348, study PRJNA577476) | soil metagenome | isolation source: 100 cm saprolite on Douglas fir-dominated hillslope | place: USA:California | collected 2013-09-17 | reverse complement strand
CTAAACGCAGCACTCAACAGATATTTCATCGGGGGCTCCTTACCAATCATGCATGGTCCTATCGAGCTTGCGATTCACTGGCAGATAGGCTCGCCGATAGGGAAACTGTGTTGCCAGGTTTTCGTCGATCTCAACTCCCAAGCCGGGCTTGTCTCCGGGGTGCATCCATCCATCTTTGAAGTAATAGGAGTGAGGAAAAACTTTGTCAGTTTCTGGAGTGTGGCGCATGTATTCCTGGATACCGAAGTTATGCACGCTCAAATCAAAATGCAACGCCGCCGCCATGCAGACTGGGCTCAAATCAGTGGCGCCGTGAGAGCCGGTCCGCACGTGATAGAGTTCCGCAAGTGATGCGATCTTCTTGAGGTGCGTGATCCCGCCTGCGTGCACCACAGTGGTCCGGATATAGTCAATGAGCTGTTCCTGAATCAATTGCTGGCAGTCATAGATCGTATTGAAGACTTCGCCCACGGCCAGCGGCGTAGTGGTGTGCTGGCGAATCAACCGAAAACTCTCTTGTAGCTCCGCCGGTGTTGGATCTTCCAGCCAGAACAGATGGTGTGGTTCAAGCGCCTTGCCTAGACGCGCCGCTTCAATCGGCGTGAGCCGATGATGGGCGTCATGCAGCAGATGAATTTCCGAACCAAACTCTTTGCGCAGTTTGTCAAAAAACTGGGGGACAAAGTTCAGGTAGTGCTCCGTGGACCATGTGTTCTCCGGAGGAGCATCTTTCTCCGCCGGCTCGTAATACATATCGCCGCGGCCTACTCCGTACGTGCTCTTCATGCCAGGAATGCCAGATTGCGCGCGAATCGCCTTGTACCCTAGCTTGAGGTACTTGCCGACAGCCTCGACGGTTGAATCAAGGTCTGTACCGCTGGCGTGGCCATAAACCAGCACGCCGTCTCGAGAAGCACCTCCCAGCAATTGATAAAGAGGTGTGTTGAGGCTTTTCGCCTTGATGTCCCAAAGCGCCGTATCGACGGCGGAGATAGCGCTCATGGTGACCGGCCCGCGGCGCCAATACGCTCCTTTATATAGGTACTGCCACGTGTCTTCGATTTTGCGGGCATCGCGGCCGATCAACAGCGGGAGCACGTGGTCGGTCAGATAACTAGCGACCGCCAACTCTCGGCCGTTGAGAGTGGCGTCACCCAGGCCGGAGATTCCGTCTTCCGTCGTAAGTTTCAGCGTGACGAAGTTTCGTCCCGGACTGCAAACAATCACTTTGGCGTCTGTGATTTTCAATGGCTGCTCCGTTGCGGTGCTTCGGCTTCAAGGGCTTCCAGCGCAAGTAAAGTTTCCAAAAGATAATACTGGCCGTAAATCAACATGCCGTCGTTGGGCCGCGTGCTGCTGCCATGACGGAGAATTCCTGGCGGCGACGAATCAATACTGCCTACCGGCGAAAGGTAGCGGTCAATCAGCGCTTGCGCGATGCGCTTGCTTTCCTTGCGATACAGCGCGGCTTTCGCTGGGTCAGAAACCTGGTGGGAAAGACTGAGCAGACCGCCAGCGATGATCGCCGCCGCCGAGGTGTCGCGGTTGCGATAGTGCACGCCTTCATCGTCAAAGTCATACCAGGGAACGGCATCTTCCGGCAGTTCGCTGACAATATAGTCCGCGACCTTCACAGCAGTGGAAAGAATTGCTGGATCATGCGTGGCCTCATACGTCTTGCTGAATCCATAAAGCGCCCAGCCAGCGCCACGCGACCATGTGGTGCCGGATTCAAACCCCTGGTGTGTGTGTTTGAACAATAAATCTCCCGGCGCACTGTGGTTGGGCAATTCGAAGTGGGCGTCCCGCGCGGTCCCGCCACGCAGATCCAGACGCTGGCGGCCATCGCCGGGATTGTAATGCACGGATTGAGTCACTGAGCCATCAGGCCTGACAAACCATTCCGCGGTGCGCCTGGCGTGCTTCAACCCCAGGTCGCGCCACTTGGGATCACCAGTCTGCTGGCTGGCCCACCAGAAAATCTGTAGGTTCATCATGGTGTCAACAATGGAATCGTCGCCATTGATCTCCCATGCAGCCGCGAGTTGTGTTTGTGGATTGAACAGTTGGGAAAGACGCTGTGCGGCCCGCAGCCCACTCTCTTTCAGTTCCGGAGAGTTTGTCTGCTGATATCCAAAAACGGACGAGTAATAATAGAGAAAGCCGGCATCATGATTTTGCTGCGACTCGGCTCCTACCATCCGGGCATTCCACAACTCCGCCCAGCGACGGTATTTCTCATCATGCGTGTGCGAATACATCTTCCATAGTTCGCCCACCCAGAAGCTGCCGGTCCAGAAGAAGCCTTCACGCTGCTTCCATTCGCCGGTCTGGTTGTCGCCGTCGGTGAAAAACCCCAGGCCTTTGTTCGTGCCCATTGTGCCGGGCGCGGAGGCAGTGACGATTGGCTCCCACTTCGTGGCTGTCCGGTCGATCTCCTGTTTGAGTAAGCCGATCGCCTGGGCATATGTCTTTGGCGCTGAGCTGGACAGCGTGTCCGGTGGAGCAGATTGCAGCGTTGCGGCAGAAGACAGGATCTTCACTTGCACTGGATTACCGAGAGCATCTGCGGTACGCTGCATGGTCCGGCTGAATTCATCTTTATTTTGGAGGCCGGGATGCGGCGTTATCAGCGAAGACCGCTCCTGCATCTCTGGATTGCTGGCCACCGCAACACGGTCGTTGCTTCCCTCCTGGTCCCACGCGGCCAGCGTGTACCAACTCGCCTTGCCGGCCTGCGTTGGAAAAGTCAGAAGATGGTTGCCGGGATCGTCAAGAGAAGCGGCCGCAGATGGCGTGATCATGACCAAACCCAAACCGAGATTGGTTCCAGCAACCGGCCCTGTAGCACGGGCTCCGGGCTTAACTACTTGCTCGCCCCAGCTTGCCAACCAGGTGCGTCCGGCTGTGGAGTGGAGCACGGGGGCTTCAGATTTTAGCGGGAGGCCCGTTGCAAAAGTGAAATCAGGCGCGGCATCGGTAGTGATTGTTTGATAGAAGCCCCGATCGCTCGCCCACTGTGTAATACGCGATTGGACTTTTATCTTTGTATCCCCGGCGCTCCAGCCTTCGTAAGTAATCTCGACTATCGCGCGCACGGGACCGGTAGAAATCACGCGGTAGGTTCGGGCATGCACGTCAGCGGCTTTGATAACCTTGCCGTTGCGCCAAGCTGCCACTGAGCCCAGGCCAATTGCGTCGCCGATCTCATAGGTGTCCCTGCCGTCAGGCGATTCGGCGTGATAGTCATATTCCGGGGTGGTAAATCTCTTCAGCAGCAGCATCGAATGGCGTTTGCCGAACAGGTCAATGGCGTTCCGAGGATCGAAGTAGATGCGCCAGGCGTTCTTCTCTGACTCCCAGCCCAGACCTTGAATCTTGTTGGCAAACAGTGCGTCCGTCCGGGCGGGATAGTCTCCGCGAATTTTGAGGACCCTGTTTGTCTCACCGTAAGTAATAGTCACAATGCAGGTCTCATGCGGCTGCAAGTCGAGTTGGAAGGCGAGTTCGTCGGCTTTCCCGTCGTCGTCCAAGTCGTCGACCTGGGAAGGAACCTCGGTCGCTTGGAGCGTGGCAGCATCCTGCTGCAAGTCCGAAGCATGAGTAACAGTGACGATCAACGATCCGACACGCAAGTCCGGAGCGATCTTGCGCAGTTCGGCGATAGGAATCACTATAGGCTCTCCGCGCCGTTCGTCACCAGAAGGGTTGGTAACAGCAATCTTTATGCCCAGTAAATGGGACTTGGCCTGGGCCCATGTGTTGCAGGAAAGACCAAGCCAAACAATCGTTGCCACTGCGAAGCGGCGAATTGCGAGGTTTCTGAAGCAGGAATTCAAAATGGCTATCATCGTCCCATCCATCCACCGTCGACGACCAGCGTATGGCCGTGAACGTAGTCACTAGCAGCAGAACAAAGGAATACGGCAGCGCCGCCAATGTCGGCCGGCTGCCCCCATCTTCCGGCGGGAATACGCTCTAAAATTTGCCGGTTTCGTGTTTCATCACACTGCAAAGCTGAGGTGTTGCCCGTTACGATGTAGCCGGGCGCAATCGCGTTCACGTTGATCCCGCGCATGGCCCATTCATTGGCCAGCGCCTTGGTAAGTTGCGCAACTCCGCCCTTGGAAGCAGCATACGCAGGAACTGTTGTGCCTCCTTGAAACGCCAGCAAGGAGGCGACGTTCACGATCTTGCCCGTCTTGTTCCCGTCAATCCACGCGCGCCCGGCGAGTTGGCTCAACTGAAAGACGCTCCGCAAATTCACCTGCAACACCAGGTCCCAATCCTCCAGCATATATTGATGGGCTGGCGCGCGTTTGATGGTGCCGGCGTTGTTTACCAGGATGTCGATCTCAGCGAAAGACCGGGCTTTTTCAAACAACGCCTGCGCGCCATCAGAAGTAGACAGGTCTGCCTGGATCGCCGTAGCGCGCCGGCCCATTTGCTGAATCTTCCTGCACGTATCCGATGCCGAGCGGGCATTGCCGTGGCAAATCACGTCTGCGCCGGATGTGGCGAGGGCCAGGGCGATGGCCGAACCCAAGCCGGTTGACGAACCAGTGACCAGGGCCACTGTGCCCGTGAGACTAAAGAAATCATTTGTCATTTTACTTGCGGCTGGCCTCCAACCCTGAGCCGGTCCCGAACTCGGGCTGTACATTGACCACGCCAAACTGCCGGTCCTCGCGTTCCCGGTGCGCGGCCATGGCCCATAGAAAGCCAATGCGGTGTCCTGGAGCGGCGACATTGGGATGATAGCCGCGCGGCATCAACACCGCGTCACCTTCGCGGACCACCGTTGCCAGCTCAGGCTCATCCGTGTCTGTGTACACAAACTGCAAACCGAAAGCGGGCGCGGGCATTTCAATATAGACGTACATCTCTTCAAGCATCTTGGCATGTTCGTGCGGTGGCCAACTCGTCCAGTTTCCTGGATCTGAGATGGTGAAGCCCGCAAGCACGCGGCCTGCTTGAACGTTCTTGCCGATCAGGATGTTCAGATCTCGCGTAGTCGCAGCAGCTCCGGCGGCGAAGTGGAGTGATTTGTCCGCCTTGACGTCGGCGTACTTTACCAGTTGCAGCGGATAGTCCCCTTCCACATCTGCGGAGAATTCAGCGATGTCAGCGGACTTACCACGGATCTGCACGTCGGATTTACGGGGCACGTAAATGGCATCGTACTTATCCAAGTTAAATTGGTTTTCGCCAACTTTGAATTCGGCTTGTCCTGACAGGCAGATGAAAGCGGTTTCATGGTTAGCGGTATTGAAACTTACTTCGGGCGTAGCGGCGTCCAGCTTGATGCGGGCATAACAAAGATGCTGCATACTGCTGTTCTCGGGGGTAATCGCTACTCTACGGCCGGAATGAGCGTGGGTCTTCCGGAAAATATTGCCTTCACGAACCAGCCGATCTGTTTCTGAATTAGTTTGCGTGCTCATGAATCTTCTCCAGTTAAAGAGGATCTTAGCGCGAATCCCGCTAAGGTCCCTCGCATCACATTCTGAATTCCGACAAATACTATTTTAAGCAGGTTCCGGACACACGAAAGTCCGTAAGCGCTTTCTAAAAGGTGAACCTTGCACCAAGCTGCAACTGTCGCATGGTTTGGGCGCCAGTTATCGTTCCAAAGTTGGCCGTACCTACAGTGGCGCCGGGAGCATTCAAGCTGACAATGTTCAAAACATTTAGCGCCTCCGCTCGGAACTGCAGATTGAGGCGCTCATGAATCTTGAATGTACGAGAGATTGCCAGATCCACATCCCTGTATGCCGCCTGGTTTAGAGAGTTTCTGGGAGTATTGCCGTCAGTGTGAACGCCATTCGTTGGTAGGTTCTGTGTGAAAGCTGTGGTGTTGAACCAGCAGGCAACTGAACCCACCGGAGGCGCCGGCGTCCCCGGGCAAACCCCGCTCCGAGGATCGCCCACCAGTTGCGCTCGGTCAGTGTTATTGCCGTCCAGGTTGGCGTCTTTCCCATTAAGAACGGTGAAGGGAAAACCGCTGTGTAGCTTCAAAATCGGCGCGACCGACCAGCCGTTGACAATATGGCGCACAACGGAACTTCCGCCACTGTAATAGTCAGGTTGCCAAATCATAGAAAGCACAAGTTGGTGGCGCATATCGGTATCAGCCGGGCCACGGTCCCCGCCGATGTTGGCAAAATCCTGCACCAACGCCTGGGTGGTGCTGTTCTGGAGCTGCACGCTGTCAAATGTCTTGCTGTAGATGTAAAAAGCGTTGAACGAAAGATGGTGTGACATTCTTTGCGTCGCGCTGATCTGCAGGCCGTTATACGACGCGGTCTGCCCGGATTGCATCGAAAGTACCGCTCCAAAGCCCTGGCTCGGACGCCGCGCTTGAATATTGTTGGATGTGAAATTGGCGGCTGTGGGAACCAAGGGTACAACTGGATAGTTCGCGTCCACGGCGAAAGGCAGATTGTGACTTAACGATCCCACGTAAGCCACCGTGACGCCGAGGCTGTTCGTAACCTGCCGTTGCACCGAAAAATTGAGTTGGTACGTGTAAGGCCAATGAAAGTTTGGCGACGGACCGAAGATGGAACCACCGGGTACAAACTGTCCGTTATAGGGGAAAGGATTCCCGCCCAGTAGATTCCTGTAGGGATTACTCAGGGTAGCGCCTGTGGTCTTGGTTAGGCTGTTGTTGTTGGTGAAGTTGAGCCGGATAGCAAACGGCTCAAAGTTGGACGTGGTGTTCCACTGGTTTCCGGATACGCTGCCGTAAAAGATGCCTGCACCGGCGCGAATCGCAGTCTTGCCGTCTCCAAATGGGTCCCAGGCCAGACCAACGCGCGGAGAAATGTGGTTCCATGGAACGGAGACGATGCCGCGAGTGAATCCGGCGTCTCCGGGAAAAAGTATTCCCACTGGGGCCGTGGGCCGCACCGTTGATTGAACGCCCGCCACATAGGTGGATTCTTTATTCTGTGCGTCGGTGGGCGGGGTCTGGATGTCCCAGCGCACTCCCAAGTTCAACGTCAGGCGCGGATGGACCCGGAAATCATCCTGCGCGAAGACTGCGGTGTACCAGGTGTTGGTGTATCCAATGACCGGCGCATCCTGCGACAACGAACTGGGAAGCCCAAGTTCGAAATCCGCCAAAGCAACGTTGCTGACCACGCCATTGAAGGTGAAAGCGCCGTAGTTGTTCAGCAGCGTCTGTTGAATGTCCTTGTCGAGCGAAAGCTCGCCGCCAAACTTTAACGCGTGGCGGCCCCGGTTGTAGCTAAAGGTATCGCGGGCCGAGTAGAAGTTCGTTCCTGCTACCGGACCGGCAATGGCCTGGGTCAAGTTGAAGAACCCGCTCACGGTAATCTGCGGAAGCGCAGGCGCGCCTTGAATGGTTTGCAGGGATCCCAGGCTGGCCAACGTGGTTTGCGGTACGTTCAGCCGGCCTCCGAAGTTGCGCGTGTACGTAAGCCAGATCTGATTGACTTTGCTGGGACTGATGGACCAGGTGTCACTCACATTGGCTTCATGCTGGCGCCAGTCAAACTCCTGCCGCGACCAAGGCAATTGCGAACTACCACTGCCTGGTATAAGCGTATTGGTCCCGCTGGTCTCAAAGTAACTGACAGTCAGGCGGCGGTTGTCGTTGAAACTGTGATCGATCTTCCCCAGAAATTCGTTGGTATTGTACGGACTGGGGACAAAGCCTTGCCATTTGTTGCCGGGAATATTTGCCTGCGGAATGAACTGATTGAGAATGTTCAACGCAACTGCATCGCGGCTGCCTGCTGGGATGACATTGCCGGGAAAGCACGCAACTTGACTGGTCTTGTTGCACGCGCCCACCTTGGTGGGATCCTTGACGAAGACCTTGTTGCCATTTACATCCACTGTCTGCGAAAAATCTCCCACGCGCTCCAGAGCCGAAGGCACGAGCGCGCCATTAAGAAATGTGCTTGTATTTTGCCGTAACCCACCGTAAGAGGCAAAGAAGAATGTTTTGTCCTTGACGATCGGACCGCCCAGCGTGGCGCCGAACTGGTTGCGGTGCAAAGGCGGTGTCGCGAAAGCGTTGCCCCAGTTATTGGCGTTGAGGACATTGTTCCGCAAGAACTCGAATGCGGAACCGTGAAATGTATTGGTCCCAGACTTGGTCAGTATGTTGATAACGCCGCTCGCGAAGCGGCCATATTCCGCGCTATAGCTGTTGGTCTGTACCCTGAATTCCTGAACGGCGTCAGGATTGGGAGGAATGTTGCCGGTATTGCGCAGCCCGGTCATGCTGACCCCGCCGTCAAGGTAGTAGTTGACCGAGCCAGCGCCACCATCCACGCCGCCATTGATCAGCGTCCTTTGCTCGGGATACCCGAGAACAATGGTATTGTCATTCCTCTGCACGCCAGGCGTAAGGTCCAACAGTGTGTAGAGGTTTCGGTTGACCAGCGGCAGGTCGGCGATCTCCTCGTTCTCTACCGTGCGCCCGAGCTCAGGGCTGCTGGTGTTGACGATCGGAGAAGCTGACGTCACTTCAATCACTTCACCGGTTGATCCCACGTCCAAGGAAGCATCCACGCGGACTGCCGCTCCAACCTCCAGAGTCACTCCGCTCTGGACGAATTTCTTGAACCCAACGACATTGACTGCCACCGAATACTTCCCTACTGGCAGGAACTCAATCCGGTATTCGCCTTGTTCGTTGCTCTTGCTGGATCGCGCGAGGTTGGTGCCGGTGTTTGTAGCGGTCACTTCCGCGCCGGCGACCACAGCGCCGGATTTGTCCGTAACGGTCCCAAACACGGTAGTGGTTGTGATCTGCGCATTCAGAACTATGGGCGCCAGAACTAGCAAGCCGATAGCGCTAAAGAACGACGTGGTCCTCATGGTGAAGCCTCCCTCTGTTAAGCCGCCTCATTCGCTGTACCGCTATATGAGACGATGTCTCATTGTTAATCACATGCACAAAAAACTCGGCTTATGCCGAGCTGAACTACTTAAGCCAGAATCGTAGCTTTTGCCCTGTGGGCTAAACCCGCTGGTTTTTCCTTGAATCCCAATTCTGACGAGAGACCGTGCGCCGCAGCCACCACGGGAATTGCCAGACCCGCTACTTTTCCCTGCGTTACGCGGAACGCCGGTCCGGAGACGCTGATGGCCGCCAGCGGCTCGCCGGAAAAATTGCGCACCACGCATCCCACGCACCGCACCCCTTCTTCAATCTCCTCGTTGTCAATCGAATAGCCACGTTCCCTGATGGTCCTCAGTTCTTTCTTGAGCTCAAGAAAATTGGAAATCGTGTTGGCCGTCATCGTCTTCATTCCTTGCCTGCGAATAATCGCCTCCACCTCACCATCCGGCAGATAAGCCATGATCGCCTTGCCTACGGCGGTGCAATGCACGGGGTTCCTGCGTCCGACGCTGGTGGCCATGCGCACAGATCGTTCTGGCTCAACCTTGTCGAGGTAGACCACTTCCGAGTTGTCCAGAATGCAGAGATGGACGGTTTCGCTTGTTTCCAGGACCAACCTCTCCAGGAAAGGCCGCGCCCGTTCCCGAAGGTCCAGTTGCGAAACTGCCTTCGTTCCCAGTTCGAATAGTTTCAGGCCAAGACGATACCGGCCGCTGACCGAATTCCGTTCAATGAACTTATGTCTCTCCAGCACCATGATCAGGCGGTGTGCCGTGCTCTTATGCAACTCCAGCTTGTCAGAGATCTCTCCCAGCGAAAGATCAGGGCCCTGGGTCGAAAGTATTTCAAGAATCGCCAACGCGCGATCCAGGACTTGGACCCGGTAGGGAGATTTGGTCATAACTCTTGTCTTAGAATGTGACACGGTGTTGCATTATAAAAAAACTAAACGTTAAGTCAAGATTTTTTTAACGACTGTATATTTCGTACGGTGAATCGACAATTTTGTTGGTCAAAGTATGCATAAAATCTAAGAATATGCTCTCCATCTGTGCATCGCACTTCCCCTCATTCAACCCCTTTCAGTTTGATCACAGCCGCCGTAGCGGGCGGGATGACGAGCGAGAGTCCTTTGCTTTTGCGCGAGCGAGGCAAAGGAGTCCATTCCCCTTTCCACTGTCCGTTATCCATGATGGACGCGCCGCCCAGAGTTATGCCCGATTGCGCGGATACATCATTTTGCGGCGCGGTCAATAACATCTCTTGCGCATGCGCGTAGAAATTTCCTGGGTCAATGGTCACGGCAGCCGCACGGCCCGCGGGACCATGATCCTTGTTGATGATCGTTATATAAAGGCCCCGGTCTTCGGTGAGAACAGCGTAAGCCGTCAAATGAACGCCGTCTCGATTACTGATAACTTGCACCGGCAGCAACCGACCGTGGCTGCCTAACTCAAAGGCTTTCATCCCGTATCCAAGAGGATGAACGGAGTACCCCGTTGCCGATGTCCAGAAAATAGCGTACCGGCATGGTGTCTGTTGCTCACCCGCAGCGACGTTATCGCCAGTATGAAAATTAATTCCCTGGGCGTTGTGCGCAGCCCACCAATAAAGATAATCCAGCCCCCAGAGGGCAGAAGCAAAAGTATCGCTCACGTCTTTCGCTCCGCCATTGAAGAAGTTGTTGGTCTCCTCCAATCGATACGTCAACCCGTCGCTCGATACCTGCGGCGCAAACAACCCGTACAGATGCTCATAAGATTGCTGAAATTCCGCCGAGAGGAGCGCGTCACGTCCTGCGGCTGCATCCGTTACTTTTCTGCCGCTGCCACCCGGATAAGAATGTTGAGTGACCCATTGAACGCGTCCGGAAGGACTGAAGTCATCGGCAAACCCGCGCGCCCATTCCGGTTTGCCCGGAGTTGTGCTGGGACCGCAGAACTTCACTCCAGAACTCTGCGGTAAGGCCGCGATCGCATCCAAGTATTTTTTTAACTGGTCACGATACGCCGGATAATCCCTGAAATAGACATTGGGTTCGTTGCCGATGGAGAGACAGTCGATATCTGACCGGTAACGGGACAGGAGATACTGCGCGGCGTTCACCGCGCCCTCGGGAGTGGAATCCCTGAGCCGCAACGTATAGATCACCCTCACTTTGGCCGCTCTGGCGAAGGCAAACAGATTGTCTACATCAGTATTGCCGGGAATCTTGACCGTTGGGCGGTCGGCAGTGTTGCCGCCAATTCGTAAGCTTCTGCCGTTGCCGTCGTTGGGCAGGACCGCCGCTGTCTCAAAACTCAGCCCAATGAAGTTGGAAGGAATGGCCGGGCCGGGCTTTTCCGGGTGGACTTCAATTGAAACCGGTGATTGCGCGGCAGCGGAAGCCACAAACAGCAAGAGTATCGCCGCCAGTTTACTCATTTGAGGTTTGCTCTCTGGTGTCAAGATAGACGATTACCGGCTGCTGGACCGGAACGGTCACGCGGATCCTGCCGCCGTCAACAGCCACATGAACTTCCTGCGGTGTCCCTCTCGTAAGCGTGCGCGCAGTGATGTTTGCCGAATTCCAGCCTTTTGGCAACGGCGCCGAAAGTTCCTTCGCAGCGTTTGAGTAGAAAGCGATCCGATGGTCATCGAGCGGACAGCAAGTGCTGCCGTCGCGGGCGATCTCAGCGCCGTCAATCGTCACTTTGTAAGTCTTGTTCTGCCAATCCAGGTCGATCTCTGCATTGCCCTGCAACACTATAAGAGTCCGCTCGCCCTCACGCTGGAACGACTCTATATTGCGGGATTGCAACTTGAACCACGGGACCATCATTAAATAGAAAAGATCGGTTATTTCCGCCGGAGCCGAACTAGTGGTAATGGAGAGATGAGGGCATGCGTTGTAAAACAGCATATTGAGAATGCGGTCAGGATACTCGCGGTTCCGTCCCCAATCTCCCCAAATGGCGCTCTGCCGGTAGATCAAGGGCAGCAAAGGAATCGGCTTGCCTCCGAATGGGCACGGTGACGGCGTGGGCATATGCCAGTAGTAGCTCATCTTTCCTACAAAGGCATAACGCAAGGCTTCCGAGCTGACATCAACTCCGCGCTTGGCAAATTCTTCCATCACGCGGTATCGGCCTTCCACCAGGTTCTTGATTCCGCTGGCCGGCTTGTCATGGTCCCAGTCATTGCGTATAGAATAGTACGAAAGCACATCAACGTGCGTGGTTTCGCGCAGCTTGTAACGCTCACAGGTGTAGCGGACGCGCTCCACGCCCGGGCCCTGCATATATTTCGCCAGCCCGATGATGTAGGAATTCTCACCAGTCCAATTGCGGCTCTCCCAAAGTTCTCCATCGGGCCGCCTTGCAATCAGCTTTGGGTCCCAGGCGGGGCTGCTTTTATATGCGTCATCGTAATTGTCAGAGAAAGTGACATTGCAGTTGGACTTTCGCGCGTCTTGCATCAACTGCATGAGCTCTTCATAGCTTCC
>WNFI01135209.1_pt1 | contig 12366 bp, 14 predicted proteins | sample 5400471 | NCBI WGS metagenome assembly WNFI01 (sample SAMN13153348, study PRJNA577476) | soil metagenome | isolation source: 100 cm saprolite on Douglas fir-dominated hillslope | place: USA:California | collected 2013-09-17 | reverse complement strand
GCACGGTAGTCGGTAATGATGTCGTGTCCATCCACCATGACCTTGCCTTGAGTAGCCACGAGGATGCCGCAGATAATTCCGATTAATGTGGTTTTGCCAGCGCCATTTGGTCCGAGCAATGCGAAGATTTCGCCACGGCGAATGTCGAGGTTGACGTTATTTAGTGCCTTAAAGCCAGAGGCATAGCTTTTCGACAGATCTTTGACGGAAATGACTGGTTGCATGAGGGGCGGCAATCGAGGAGGGGGCGCAATTGCCATATAGGCTGCGGAACTCGACGACGCCAGTCCCGCGACGAAAGTGCTAGGCGATGTCTACGATTGCGCGAAGATCGCTCAGCGTCTGAATGGGCGGAAAATCCGGATATTCGTCCGGGAGCTTGCTCCGATTAATCCAGAGTGATCGAAAGCCGACGGAGACGCCGGCCATAACATCCCAGCGGTTCGATGAAACGAAGGTTACGTCCTTAGCAGCGCATCTAAAGTGATCGGTGACAAGACCATAGACCTCCGGTCGCGGCTTAAACATTTTCAGTGAGTCGACCGAAAGGACGGTATCAAGTTCAGCGCCAACGCCGGCGCCATCGACGGCCGCCTTAAGCATGGCGGGCGAGCCATTTGAGAGAATGCTGGTCTTGCATCCCTTCGCCTTCAATGCCTTGAGCGCGGTTCGTGCATCGGGAAATGCGTCGAGCTTGAAATAGGCGTCGAGCAACTTTGGCTTGAGGGATTTATCAATGCTGGGCGTGACGGCCAACGCGTAGTCGAGCGCACGTTCAGTAAGCACCCAAAAATCCGTGTAATGCCCCGCGAGCGTGAGTGTCCAGCTATATTCAAGTTGCTTGGTCCGCCAGATTGCCGAGATGCGGTCTGCGTCGCGCCCGGCCTGATGGCGGTGGCGGGCAATTGCGGCATTCACATCAAAGAGCGTGCCATACGCGTCGAAGGCGTAAATCGTCGACATGGTATCCTCCGGGCTGGCTTTGAGTATGATCTTTCCGAAATCCGTTGCCCACTTTTCGGGGTCATTGCGCTATGGTTGCAAAGCTTGGTGGCCGGCGCAAAGCCAAAGAGGCGCTGCCACAATCGGGAGTGGTGAATGGCGTCGGGACAAGACTGGTCAAAAACTTGGACTTATTACGAGGGCGATTGGCGCGAGGGCAATACCCCCATTATGGGCGTGCGCGACCACGCCACATGGCTGTGCTCTTCGGTTTTCGATGGAGCGCGCACCTTTGAGGGCGTCTCGCCCGACCTCGACCTCCATTGCGCGCGAGTAAATGCCTCAGCGGAAACAATGCATCTCAAGCCAAAGGTTTCGGCCGAAACCTGGATCGGGCTCACTCGCGATGGGATAAGGCGGTTCGAAAAAGACGCCGCACTTTACATTCGTCCGATGTACTGGGCTGAGCGGAGTGGCACGCTGCTGGTCGCCCCCGATCCCGAGTCGACCAAATGGTGCCTGAGCCTTTACGAGGCGCCGATGCGTAGCCCGGAAGGTTTTTCTATTACGCTATCGCCGTATCGCAAGCCGAGCATGGAATGCATGCCGATCGACGCCAAGGCAGGTTGCCTTTACCCCAATAACGCGCGTGCGCTGCTTGAGGCGAATTCGCGCGGTTTCGGCAATTGCGTGGTACTCGACTTGCTCGGCAACGTGGCGGAACTTGCTACCGCCAATTTATTTATTGGCAAAGAAGGAGCGGTGTTCACGCCGGCACCGAACGGCACATTTCTTAACGGCATCACTCGCCAGCGCGTCGTTAAATTGCTGCGCGACGCCGGTGTGAGCGTGATTGAGACGACGCTAAGCTACCGCGATGTGCAGAACGCTGACGAGATTTTTTCCTCGGGCAACTATTCCAAAGTCATGCCGGTGAATCGCATCGACGATCGTTCGTTACAGCCCGGCCCGCTGTATCGTAAGACACGCGAGCTTTATTGGGGCTATGCGCATGGCTGATCGTACGTCCCCCGTTGCCATCATTGGTCTCGGGCTAATGGGTGAGGTTTATGCCGAACGTCTGATCGCTGCAAAAATTCCGGTGACTGGCTTTGATATCGATTCCGCCAGGGGCACACAGCTTGCGAAGATTGGTGGTCGTCCAGTGGCCTCGATTGCGGAATTGGCCAAACCCGCACGCTGCATCATCGTTGCGGTATTCAATACCGAGCAGGTCGAAGATGTGATCGAAAATCATCTATTGCCGGCGCTGGGCGATGGTTCCGGCAAGATCGTCCTGTGCATGAGTACGTGCGATCCCGACCGCGTGACGGTGCTGGCCAAACGTCTCGTCCCGCGCGGCATCCGCTATCTGGATGTGCCGGTATCGGGAACGAGCGACCAGGTGCGCCGTGGCGATGGTGTGGCGCTGATTGGCGGCGAAATCGGGATCGCCGACGAAGTGAAGGACGTTTTGGATGCGCTATTCGTGCGCAGCTTTCATGTCGGCAATGTGGGCGATGGCGGGCGCGCCAAACTGGCGGTAAATTTAATCCTTGGCCTCAACCGTCTTGCGCTGGCCGAGGGGCTGGTCTTTGCCGAGCGGCTCGGACTCGATCCTGCCGCCTTTCTCGATGTCGCGCGTGGCTCCGCGTCCTATTCGCAGGTGATGGAAACGAAGGGCCCGAAAATGGTCAATGGCGATTTTTCGCCGGAAGGCCGGGTCAAGCAGACGTTAAAAGACGCTCATCTGATCCTCGATCAGGCAAGCGCCGTCGGACAGAAACTTTCTATGCTCGAGGTGCATGCTGACGTGCTGGAGGCGTGCGTGCGTGCAGGTGAAGCCGATCTCGATAACAGCGCGATCATCAAGGAAGTCCGTCGCCGAGGTACGAGTACATAAAGCTGCACGGAATCGCAGGGTGGGAGGAACAAGGGGATGAAGAAGCTGTTGTTTGCGGGCGCCTTGATGCTCGCTGTAAATCAGGCCACTTCCGCTTTCGCGCAAGAATGGCCGCAGAGACCAATTCGCATCATCGTCTCGTTCGGGCCAGGCGGTGGAGCCGATATCATCGGTCGAATCCTGGCGGACTCAATGTGACCGCGTTCGCTCCGGTTGGCCAGATTGCGACCGCCAGCTTGTTGATCGTCACGCGTCCGGACTTTCCCGCTAACAATGTGAAGGAACTGGTCGAGGCCGCAAAAGCCGACCCGGGCAAGATTGTCTTCGCGAGCCCCGGATTCGCCGCCACGCAGCATTTTGCCGGTGAAATGTTCAAGCAGACCGCAAAGGTGAATTTGCTACACGTTCCGTTCAAGACTTCGCCCGAAGCCATTAACGCGACTCTCGGCAAACATGCCGATGTGCTGTTCGACACGGTGTCGGCACTGATAGGACAGGTGCAATCCGGTCAACTCAAGGCGCTCGCAGTGACCGGCAAGGATCGCTTTCCCGCGGTACCGGATGTTCCGGCTGCGGCTGAATCCGGAGTTCTTCCGGGCTACGACGTGACGACCTGGTACGGCCTGTTCGCGCCGCGTGGCACACCGGCACCGGTGATCGTGAAGCTGAACAAGACGATCAACGAAAGCCTGGCAGATGAGAGTGTACGCCAGCGCATGGCCGCGGCCGGCGTCGTGGTCAAGACGTCCACACCGCTGGCGTTCGGAGATTTCATGGCAAGCGAATACCAGCGGTGGGATGCGGTGCGCGAAGCCGCCGGGATCCCGCAGCAGTAGTGAATCAGCCGCGCGATACGTTGATTGGACGATTTTCCGCCATCGAACGAATGATCGCTTCAAATGCGCCGGCTACATCGAGCATTTCGGCGGTAGAGACTGGAAACGGCTTGCCAGTCTCGATGGTATCGCCGAAGGCTTCCAACAGCACCCCAAGCGAGTCGACCGCCGGATAAATTTGGGTCACCGGCTGCTCGCCGACTTTGGCAACGGTGAGCGTCGTTTCCTCACGCGCTTCCGCCCAGCCTTTCGTGCCGAACACCATGATGCGCCAGTACATCGGTGCTGCGCGCACCGTCGCAAGCACTCCGGTAGCGCCGGTCGAAAATTGCATCAGCGCTGCGGCCGCATCGCGTGGATCAGGTGGTGCCTTTCGCGAGTGGACGCGGGCGTCGACAGTTTGGATCGGCCCAACGAGACTGACGAAAGCGTCAATCACGTGCAGCCCCGCGCCAGTCATACCGCCGCCCGGGGATTCGCGCGGGTCGTCGCGCCAGCCGCCCTTCACGCGCGCCGAATGCTCGTTGGTGAAATTTCCCTCGATATGCAGGACCTCGCCGATGACGCCGTCAGCCACCACACGTTTGAGCTCGCGCATGGAGGAAAAACATCGCTTGTTGTTTCCGAGAGCGAAGGGTACGCCGGCTTGTTTCGTGGCGATGACCGCGCGCTCCGCTGCTGCGCGCGTGAGAGCGAGTGGCTTTTCACACCACACCGGCTTGCCCGCCGCCGCCACGGCGGAAATCTGCGCGACATGGAGGGAATGTGGCGTTGCAAGAAATACAGCCTGAACGCGAGGGTCGGCGATCGTGTCCTCGAGTTCGGTAGACAATTCGAAGCCTTTGGCCGCTGCGAAGTCGCGGACGAGGTCCGGCTCCTTGCTCACCCCACGAATAAAGCGCAGCCGCTTGCTTTTCCCCTGCACGGATTCGACGATATTTTTTCCCCATCGGCCAAGGCCGATCACGGCGGCATCGATCATTGATGGAAGTCCTCAGGCTGGTGGGGAAAATATGTCATAAGTCATTTTAGATGGGCGATCTTGCGAACGGCAACCGGGAAAGGAAGCGAGCAATGGATGAAAAACAACTTCACGACCGCGGCTTGAAGCTGCGCGTCGACATGTTCGGGCGAGAGGCGGTGGACAAGCGTATGAATGCGTTCGGTGATTTCGGAAAACCGCTCCAACATATCATCAACGCCTATGCTTACGGGGATGTGTGGCAGCGGTCCGCATTGTCGCCTGGAGTAAAATCCCTCGTCATGGTTGCGATGATGGCCGCCGCCGGGCATCAGAACGAACTGCGCGTACACCTTAAAGGAGCACTGAAGAATGGCTGCACAGCTGAGCAGATTCAGGACGTCCTTCTGTTGTTGACAATGTATTGCGGGATCCCCGCCGCCAATGAAGCGCATCGCATCGCCACCGAAGTCCTGCGGGAGCAGGAGGCCCGTTGAAACTAGCCCCTTACGGTGGCGGTTCGGTGAGCAATTTTGGCACAGGGCGGCCGCGGATATCATAGACGTGCGCGTAGTCGACGCCCTCGCGGTTAATCTCGACCAGTACGCGCGCGGTCAGATCGCGGCAATAATACGTGCCGAGCATCATCGCGAAGTCGGCGCGCTTACGGTCCCAGGTTGTCTCGAATTCCGGACCTAAAGCGACTTCTGCCGGACGTTGCGGGCCGCAAATTTCGATCGTCCAACGTCGGCCGGCGGGCGGCTTGAGATGCATATCTGCGAGTTTTGCGCGCAGGGCCTCTCCGGCTTGTTTGAATGCAAGGCCCCAGTAGTCGAGCATGTAGTTGTCGCGAGCCATGCGGACGCCGCCGGAAGCCCAATTAAAGGTGGTGTATTGATAAGGATGCAGCCGAACCATGTCGCTTATCGGCAGCGCAACACCAACGACGATAGCGGCCGCGAATGCCGCAGTGGCCAGCGTGCCTAAAGCGCGAACCCGTTCGAAAATCCACGCGCCGCCGAGGCCGCCAAGGACAGCGAAGGGCGGGACAACAAACACGAAATGCCGTAGCCCGTTGTACAGCGCCGGATGAGCGAGCATTGCCAACATGACTGGAAAAATCGCGGCGAGAACCAGTAAGACGTAGGCAGCGCGACGGTTAAGTGGCACTTGCCGCAGCGCGGCTCTGATCAGCGCGCCCGCTATTCCGCCAATCCCGAGCGCTAACATTGCTTCCGGCAGTTTAAGCGCGAAAAGACGCGGGAGATAGCCTGCCGGCATTTGCGTCACGGCGATTAGCTGACCGGCGTAGAGTTCTCGCCACGGTTTCTCAAAAAAGGTGTCGAAATATTCGGCGGCCCGCATCGGATTGAGCGGCGCGAGAATCGACCATGGCCACAAAAGCCCCATGATCAGATAGCCGAGCGCCAGCGCCGGCAGCAGACGCCAAATGAATTCGCCAACCCGTGATGCCGTCGAGCGAATGCCGAGCGTGCGTGTTTCGACAACCACGATAAGGAGCAACGCGGCCACGGCGTAGGGTGCGGCGATGCCGGCGAGAACGCGTGAACCGAAAGCAAGACCAGCGCCAATGCCTGCGAGAGCGACCGTGCGCGGATTTGGCTGCGGATATTCTTCGAACGCACGAACCATGCCGAGCAGCAACACGGCCATGGCTGTCGCGAACGGCGTGTCCTTCGCGTTTATGAACATATGGCCGTAGTAAAGCGGACAGGCCGCGAGCAAGACGAGTGCGATCAGTCCGGCGATCGGTCCGCCGAGACGGCGAGCGATACGCCACGTCGCGATTAGACCGATAATGCCGACGGCGGCGCCAACCAACCGCCGCGTTTCGAACAAACCGAATGGCAATACCTTGGCGGCAAGCGCCGCCAACATGTCGAAACCGCCGCCATATTTATAGAGATTGACGAATGAGAGTGCGCGGTCGTCTCTAAAGCCCGAGCTGTAAAGCGCGAGCAGCAGGTCACCATATTGAGAATGAGTGTAGTCGTCCCAACCGAGTCCGTAGTCGCGGAAAGTGATCCCCGCAATTGCGGCTACAATAACGAGTACGACAACGGAAAAGCGGTCGGCAGCAGCTGCTGCCGACCACTTGCCGAAAGGGGGCACAAAATGGGTCGAGACGTTCGAGATGTTTACTTGCTCGCAGCGCCGAATAATTCCTCGACGTAATCCCAGTTTACCAGGTGATCCAGGAAGGCTTTCAGATAATCAGGCCTGCGATTGCGATAGTCGATATAGTAGGAGTGCTCCCAAACGTCGCACCCCAGAATTGGCGTTGCGCCGTGGACTAGTGGATTTTCGCCATTCGGCGTTTTGCTGACGATCAATTTGCCGTCTTTTACCGCGAGCCAGGCCCACCCGGAGCCAAATTGGGTAACGCCGGCTTGCGCGAAATCCTCTTTCATCTTCGCAACGCCGCCAAGATCACTATCAATCTTTGCCTTCAGGTTGCCCGGAATCTTGTCGCCGCCGCCATTCGGCTTCATCCATTTCCAAAAATGGGTGTGATTGTAGTGCTGGCCGGCATTGTTGAAGAGGCCTGCATTCTTGCCAAAAGACCCTTTCACCACCTCCTCAAGAGATTTGCCTTCAAGCCCGCTGCCTTCCAAAAGCTTGTTGCCGTTGTCGACGTAGGCCTTGTGGTGCTTGTCGTGATGATATTCGAGCGTTTCGCGCGACATGTACGGCGCGAGCGCATCGTGCGCGTACGGCAGGTCGGGCAGCTTGAACGACATAATGTCCTCCTCGATCCACAAACGATGATTACGGGATAATCCGGTCTATACGTGAAACCTGCCCGTCCCGGGCGAGTTCCTCAATCAAGTTAATTAGGCGGTGGCAACGCTTGGGGCAACGGCTGAAAAGTAAGGATAGAGCTGTGGATGCCTAAAAGCCTGCCTTATTACGGTTGACCGGCTTGATCGCATTCGCGGGGTATTTCACTTTTGCTGTTGCCGCCGACCTTCGAAAAAGCGAGAATTCGTCATTGCCAGAAGAATTTAGCCGATAAAGTTACGGCGAAAGTTGCTGGTTCAGAGAGGAACGAAAAAGTATGCCGATTTTGTTGTTTGGCATAGGTGCTTTTGCCCTTTTTGCGGGGCTTGCGATGGTCGGGTTTGGTATTCCGATCAATGAATTCAGCTTTGGAAATACCCTCATCAGCGCGGGTACGACGGCAGTTGTCGGAGGCTTGATCATTATCGGGCTCGGAGTGCTAGCCGGACAGCTACGGCGCGTTGCTGAGGCTCTCTCTGTTCAGTCGCCGGCCCGATTTGGGCAGCCGATGGAGGCGTTTGAAAATCCGGCCGGGGCCCGCAGCACCATCCCGCAGGGCCGCGTGCCGTTTCCTCCCAGACCCAAATCCGAGAGCGATCTGGCGTCTCATGTTGCCGCTGCTGGACCAGACGACGATCAGCCCGCCCAAACCTTCGTACCGACACTGCGTAACCCCGATGAACGGTCCGTAACGGTTGAGGACGATGTCTCGCTATCTCCGCATCAACCGGGCGCACCAGCTTCACCGGCCGCTGCCTCACCGTTTGGCAGCAACGGATCAGGCATCGGTGACAAGAGCCGCGAGTCGATGGCGGGCTGGCGTTCTCCGCCGCCGCCCGTGCTTTCTGGCCCGCCACCGCAAGCGCGACCGCTCCATACCGCCAATTTCGACGCCATGTGGCCGGCCGAAGGGAAATTGCCGAAGATGGGCTATACGCTGTATGTCGACGGTTCTATCGAAGCGGAATTGCCGCAAGGCACGTTGCATTTTGCGTCGATCAATGAATTGCGCAATCACCTAGGAAAAAGTTCTTAAAAATTACGGGCAAATAACGTTTTGTTCTTGGCGGTAATATTTAGCTTTTCTTTGTTGGAAGTCGTATTTAACCAATAACTGTCGCACGAGACAGCGATGTTTTTCTTGCGACAACTGAAAACTGATAGTATTTTTAAATATAGGATTCGACCTCGTTATTCGACATACTGTCGACGAATAGATTGACCTCTTTGTCTGAGGTCTTGTTTGCGGCTTGCCGGTTCAGCCCGCCGCTCGCCAGAAGAGCAGCTTCAATGAGCGACAACACAGCCAATGGAAATTTTATTGAGCTGACCGCGGAAATTGTTTCCGCATATGTGAGCAACAATACTGTGCCAGCCGGAGAAATTTCCGGTCTGATCAATCAGGTGCACGCCGCCCTGAGCAGGGTATCAGGAAAATCATCCGAAGGGCCGTCCGAGCCGCTTAAGCCGGCCGTTTCGGTGAAAAAATCTATTACGCCCGAGCACATCGTTTGCTTGGAAGACGGAAAGAAATTCAAATCGCTCAAGCGTCACCTGCGTACGCAGTACAACATGACGCCCGAGCAATACCGGGAAAAATGGGGATTGAGCACCGATTACCCCATGGTCGCGCCAAATTATGCCGCTGCTCGTTCGCAATTGGCCAAGCAAATGGGTTTGGGTCAGCAGCGACGGCGACGAGTTAAATAGCGAGCAGTGTGTTTTTCTTGGGATTTGCCTGAAACGGCACAGCGCTATTGTGTCTGGATAAAATTCCTAAAGCTGTGGATAAGTTTCGTCATCCTCTGCGGGGCGGGTGGCGATATTCCTACGATCTCAATCCTTTAGTGAAATATAAGGTCATATTCCGCGAAATTTCCCTTTTGGCGACGATGTAGGTAAATAATCCTACAGGAGGTCGCCAATGACCCATATCGGATCCCAACACAGACGCCGTCGTCCGAAACGACAAGCACAACCCCCGGAGCTGCAACAGCTGCCTTTAGTCGATAGCTTTCGCGCCCAACATCTCGCGTTAGTGCAACGCGAGTTTGTCACAGAGTTTGGCCGTACCAAAGTTGTTTGCGACGAAGCCGAAAGTCCTCTGGCTTGGCTTGCAAGAAGGCGGGGCCGCGATGGCCGCGCGCTGATTGAAGCTCATCAGCTCCAGGCCGGCGAACGGCTGCGCGCCGATTTCACGCGCGCTCATCTTATGCCCCGTACGACATCCAATTGGACAAATCCGACTTCATCTCCTCGCGGCAATGGCGGCGGAAGCCCCGGCACATTTACTGAAACAATGATTGCTGCTCGCCAGCGCGTGCATCATGCGCTCGACGCCGTCGGTCCGGAATTTTCGGGCTTACTGCTCGACATTTGCTGTTTTCTTAAAGGCCTCGAAGATATCGAACGTGAGCGCGCGTGGCCGGCCCGCTCGGGTAAAGTGGTGCTGCAACTAGCCCTCGATCGGCTCGCTCGCCACTACGGCTATGCCTCAATTGCACGCGGGCCTGCACGCTCGCACGTGCGCACTTGGCTTGCGGATGATGCAGCTTTCAGCACGGATAGTTCTTGACTATGCCACGGCAGCCATAGCGGCCTTGGCCTCGGCGCGGATACGCTCGACCATTGAACGCAAACCATTCGAGCGTTGCGGTGTAAGATTTTCACGCAACCCTATGCGGTCGAAGAGTGCAAGGGCGTCCGTTGTCAGAATCTCGTGGGCGCTTTTGCCTGAGTAGAGAGCGAACAGGATGGCGATCAAGCCGCGCACGATGTGTGCATCGCTGTCGCCGTCGAACGTAAGGACAGGGCCTGCGGCTCCATTCGGCTTCACATGCGTGAGCAACCAAACCTGGCTGGCGCAACCCCGAACTTTATTGATGTCGGTGTGGGCACTATCCGGCAGCGGCTGCAACGTGCGTCCGAGCTCGATGACATAGCGATAGCGGTCGTCCCACTCATCGAGGAGCGTGAAATTTTCAACGATTTCGTCGATCGCAGCCATGGCTGTCATGATATATATGCCCGAGCATGGCAATGGCCAAAAAAGATCGCGGTTACGGGGCAACCCCGCAAAAACGCTTATAAATCGGGTGTTCTAAACCGCGGGCCGGTCGCCGCGAAGGCTTGGCGTTGGCTTTTTCGTTCGACGCCGATTTCTCGCGTAGCTTGACGATGAAATCATAGAGTGTACGCGCGCCGGCTTCGGCTTTATGGCCAAGCGCGACAGCGACTTTTCCGCCGGTCATGCAGGCGTCGGGTTGCCGCTCGCAGAACCCACGCATATCCGAGACCGCAGCGCTCGCCAGTGTTACAGCTTGCGTGGCGTCGATTTGCGCTTCCGATGACGTTGATTTGGTGCCGCTTGGCAGCAGCACGCACACAACGCACAGCCAAAACGCCATTCGTAGAAGGAAGAACATGACCCTACCCGCAGCTGTCCCTGGCGACTTATTTGCCGCCTTTGAACTAAACCGTATCAGATAGGCCTGAAACTGTTGTTGGAAATGCACCGAGCTTTTTGGATAAAATCGACGAGATTTTTCTTCAATATTTAGAATTCCGCATTTGATGAAACTTTTAGACAAGTGCCGCGAGGCGCGGTTTCATGCGGTTTTCGTCCGTGTCGACATGGTTACCAGAGCGGTAATAAATGGCCGTCAGCGCTCCGTCGCGGCGTCCAAGGAAACCTAATTTTCACCATGAGCCCCAAATAGCGGTCCGAACTTATTCGGATGCCGGCAGTAGCCAGCGATTGAGCTTCATTGGAGCTCCGCCTTAGTGTTCGCTTAAGCGGCTCTCCCTAAGGTCCGCAATGAAATAGGGGCGCGTCTGTTTCGACAAGACGTGAGACAGGGACCGTGAGTTATCTCACGCCAGTTTGGAATTATGTCGACACTTTGGTGCACCCCGCAGCTCAGCAGGATGCGATAACTGCGGCGCGCCACCGCGCCTTCATAGCACCACGCTTGCTCGGCAGTTTTGTCGCGCTGGCGAGCTTTCCTGTCTATATCGCGGTTCGTGGCGTGCCGAGCGCGCTGGAAATTGGCGTGTTCTCCTGGCTCGCGGCCCCGATCCTGATCGTCTATTACCTTTCGCGCACCGGCCGCTACGAAAGTGCGCACGTCCTTTCGTCGCTGTCGCTCACCATCCTCGCGTCGGCGGTGGCGTTATGGACCGGCGGCATCGGGTCATTCGCTGCAATTTGGTTGGTGGTCGTGCCGTTGGAAGCGGCGCTCTCCGCTTCGCGCCGCGTGGTTGCAATAGCGGCATTTTTTGCCCTGAGTGCTGCTGCTGCGCTGTTCATCTTTGCCGCCACCGGGATGCTTCCCCATATCGAGACGACCGCAGAGGAACATAGCGCGCTGGCGGCAATCGGCGTCATCTCGGCGATGCTATACGCCACCGGTCTTGCGCTCGGTGTAGAATCGTTCTCGCGCGCGAATTTATGGTTGTTGCGTTCCGAGGAAGAACGTTACCGCTTGCTCGCGGACAATGTATCCGACGTCGTGGTTCGTTTCGGCCGTGCCGGTTCCGTACTGTTCGCGTCCCCCACAGCTGAATCGCTCATGGGTGTGCAAGTAAAAGAGCTATTGGGCGATAGCCTTTTTGAGCGGGTCCATGTCGCCGATCGACCAGCCTATTTGGCGACGCTTGCAGACACCGCGAGTTTGAACGAGGAACGCTCACTGGCGTTTCGTGTCCGGCGTGGCGGCGGCCCACAATATGCGGGGCAGTTCGTATGGGTTGAAATGCTGTGCCGGCCTTTCGATTGTATCGACGATAAGCAAATTCAGGCGAATCGTAACGTGGTTGCGGTGCTGCGCGACATTAGCGAGCAAAAATTACAGGAACGCGCGATTGAGATCGCGCGATCGGAATCCGAGCGCGCCAGCGCTGCCAAGAGCCACTTCCTCGCG
>WNFI01694754.1_pt1 | contig 12368 bp, 12 predicted proteins | sample 5400471 | NCBI WGS metagenome assembly WNFI01 (sample SAMN13153348, study PRJNA577476) | soil metagenome | isolation source: 100 cm saprolite on Douglas fir-dominated hillslope | place: USA:California | collected 2013-09-17 | reverse complement strand
TCGACGATCCAGGAGGTCAACAGGGTCTGTTCCCACTCGCGTCCAAAGAAGGTCGTGACGGTGGGCGCGTCACCCCAATCGACGCGCGGCCCACCGCGAACAAGAGGAGCGAGGACGGAGGTCATGCCAATGGTCTCCTCGACCGGCTGGGAGAAAGGGGACACCTCTGCGTGGAGCAGTAGCGTGCCAAGCCACGCTTCATCGAGCAGCACCTTCTGGCGGGCCGCATGCCAGAAGGTACGGATTTCCTCTTCCTCGCGCCTGAGAGGAAAAGCCTGTTGCTCAACGGCCAGAGCAATGAACACTTTGAGGTGCTCGGCTTTGGGATACGTGAGGCCTGCTTCCCATTCCCCCACCGCCTTTCGGGAGACGCCCAGGTGCTTGGCCAGTCCCGCTTGCGTCAGCCCGATGGCCGTACGCAGGGTCTGCATGGCCTGCCCAAAGGCGTAGTCTCGATCGCGGTACGAAGATCCCTTCATGGACGTTTTCCTTCAGTCTGCCCTGCCCCCAAAACTGCAGCGATGGGAAAGAATGAGAGGTGGAAATGCCACCTGATGTCCGGTGACTTCGAAGACGATGACTAGTATACTTCCACTATAGACGATAATCTCACCAAGGGCAAGGTCGTCATGAGCAGCTTGTCAGTAAACAACCGGAAAAGCAAGGCTTGATGCCGTGATGTACCCTCATGCCGCGCTTCTGGAGGCATGACGTGGATGTCGTCTGGGAACCATCACATGACGTACTTTGTCACTCGTAGCAAGAAGGGAGACAGATGACCAGCAGGATCCAGCTAGAACCCGAGGCGCAAGCGTTTGCGGAGGCTGTGGCGAAGCCACCCTTTCTGTTCACCCTTGGTCCCCAACAGGGACGGATTGCCCTCGATGAGGCGCAATCGGGCCAGGTGAGCAAGCTGCCGGTCGACATCGAGGATCTCACGGTTGACGACGGCCCAAGCGGCCAGGTCGCTCTGCGCATCATGCGGCCACAGCATGCTCCGGCAGCGCTTCCCGTCATCGTGTACATCCACGGTGCTGGGTGGGTGTTCGGCAGCATGCAGACGCATGACCGGCTGATGCGCGAACTGGCGGTCGGAGCCGAGGCTGCGGTCGTGTTCCCTGAGTACCGTCTCTCCCCGGAAGCCAAATACCCGACGGCCATCGAGGAGTGCTACTCGGTGGTGAAATGGGTCGCCGAGCATGGGCGGGAGCTTGGGATGGACCCGGAGCGCCTTGCCGTGGCTGGCGACAGCGTCGGAGGAAACATGACAGCAGCAGTTACGTTGTTGTCCAGAGAGCGTGGGGAACCGGACATTCGGCTCCAACTGCTGTTCTACCCGGTCACCGACGCGGCCTTCGACACCCCGTCCTACCACCAGTTCGCTGAGGGGTACCACCTGCGTCGCGATGCCATGATGTGGTTCTGGGATCAGTACACCACCAACCCAGGCGAGCGCAATGAGATCACCGCCTCACCGCTGCGGGCCAGCACAGAGCAGTTGAGGGGACTCCCGCCAGCACTCGTCATCACCGCCGAGGCGGACGCGCTGCGCGATGAGGGTGAGGCTTATGCCAACAAGCTGCGGGAGGCTGGGGTGCGTGTGACGGCTGTGCGATTCCAGGGGACCATCCACGATTTCGTCATGTTGAACGCCCTGGCCAATACCGCGGCGGCACGTGGAGCAATCGCCCTTGCCACGGCCTGGCTACATGAGGAGTTCTCGCAGAAGCATTGAACGGGAAAATCTCACCGATTGACCCAACTAACACACCCAAAGGAGTACACTATGACAGTCCTCACGATCCATGAACAGCAAGAGATCGACCGCGCCAACAACTCGGGATTGCAGCCAGTCGTGTTCGTACACGGACTCTGGCTCCTCTCGAGCAGCTGGGACAACTGGCGCCAGCTATTCGAAGAGCAGGGCTACACTACGCTCGCGCCGGGATGGCCAGATGAGCCTGAGACCGTCGAGGCGGCCAAGCAAGACCCGGAGGTCTTTGCCCACAAGCGGATCAAGCAGGTCACAGATCACTACATTGACGCCATCCATCAGCTCAAGACGAAGCCCGCCGTCATCGGCCATTCCTTCGGCGGCCTCATCGCGCAGCGGTTGGCTGGGGAGGGCGTAGCCGCCGTGACGGTCGCCATTGATGCCGCCCCGTTCCGCGGCGTGCTGCCTCTGCCGCTCTCGGCGCTGAAGTCCGCGTCGCCGGTGCTGGGCAACCCCCTCAACTACACCCGCGCCGTCCCGCTGACCTACGAGCAGTTCCGGTTCGCCTTCGCCAACGCCGTAGACGAGAGCGAAGCTCACGAGCTGTACGAGACCTACTCGGTGCCCGGCTCCGGTGTGCCGCTCTTCCAGGCGGCCACCGCCAACCTCAACCCGTGGACGGAAGCCCAGGTCGACACGAAGAACCCCGAGCGTGGGCCGCTGCTGATCATCTCCGGCGAGCACGACAACACCGTGCCGTGGGCGATCGCCCATGCCTCCTATAAGGAGCAGGAGAAGAATCCCGGCGTGACCGAGATTCGTGAAATACCCGGCCGCGGGCATTCCCTGACCATTGACCACGGATGGCGTGAAGTGGCCGAGATCGCGCTCGCGTTCATCGCGAAACAGCTTCAGAAAGGCTAGGAGTCGCGGCATATCGCTCGTTCGGTCGCGAGTTTCGCTGGTTCTTGCTGGTTTCAATGGATGGACATGCACACGTCCTCCTGGTGGAATGGCCTCATGCTTCGGGGTCGCCACACATGGGACAGGAGGACGTAGGCAAGATCACCAATCGAAAGGAAAAGAGTGTTATGAGTTCACTTGAAGGTAAAGTTGCTTTAGTGACAGGTGGCAATAGCGGGATTGGCCTGGCGACGGCCAGAGAATTTCATGCCAATGGAGCCAAAGTCGTGATTTCAGGACGCGATCGTGAGACCCTTGAAGAGGTCTCTCGACAATTGGGTCACGATGTGCTGGCGGTTCAGGCGGATGTCACGAAGCTCAGTGATATCGATCAGTTGATGGCTCGTGCATACGAGACGTTTGGCAAACTGGATATCCTGTTTGTCAACGCGGGCGTTTACAAAGGGGCCCCTCTGGAAGAGGTGGATGAAACTGCTTTTGACGAGATGATGAATGCAAATTTTAAAGGAGCGTATTTCACCGTCCAGAAGGCCCTCCCCTTTTTATATGAGCCAGCATCGATTATTTTCAATGGCTCGGTCAACTCCCTCACGGGTATCGCCAACAGTTCGCTCTATACGGCCAACAAGGGTGCGGTTCACGCGCTTGCTCGGGCCCTCGCGGCAGAACTCATTGGTCGTGGTATTCGTGTGAACACCATCACGATTGGTCCCACTGCGACGCGGCTCCTGACCCGGTCGGGGTCTTCGCAAGAGATCCTGCAGGCTCAGGATGTCGCGCGTATCAGTCGTTCGCCGGTCAAGCGTCTGGGCCGTCCTGAAGAAGTGGCCAACGTCGCGCTGTTTCTCGCTTCTGATGACGCATCTTTTGTGGTGGGATCAGAGATCGCAGCGGATGGCGGCTGGCTGTTAAATACCATGTAGAATCCTCGCCATAGCAGGCAGCCTGCGGCAGGGTTCCTACAATCGCGGGCTGCTCTACGTGTCGCCCAGGAAGTTGCGCCCGAGTGGGTCCAGGAAGCACGCAGCAAAGCATGAGCAATCCTCGCGAGATCTGGCACTATGTCTGCCGTGTGTCTCAGATACTCATTGCATCCTGGAGAAAATGGCATTGTGATTGTGATACGATTTTTGAGATTCGCAAGGGGAAGTCACATGTTTGTGCTGGTGGTGTGCCGCGACGCTGGAAAAGCAGAGCCATGTGTGTCAGAAAACGGTCGGTATCGAAACGAAGCGAGATGGCCATTCACACGCTGCTCTCTCTCAAGGGACACGCAATGGGTCTGGTATGCGCAAAATCAGACTGGCACTTGTCCCAAAAAGGACAGCTCAACCCTCTTTCTTTGTGATGGTCACAGATGATGGTCATCACGACAACGTCTTTACTCATAGAAGGAGAAGGAACATATGGCAAAAATATATAAGGCCCCGATGTATGTACGTGTGGCAAATGTTCTGACAACGACCCTGCTGCGCGCGGGCTTCAAGCTAGTAGGACCCGGGAACTACCCCATGTATCTGCTCACAGTGCGTGGGCGCAAAAGCGGACTGCCGCGTATTGTCCCGATAGCGATTATTGAGCGCAATGGGAAGCGCTATGTGGGCTCCGTGTATGGAATAGTGGATTGGGTGCGCAATCTGCGAGCAGCGGGAGAGGCCATTCTCACACGTGGGCGTCGTTCTGAAACAATCAACGTAAGAGAACTGCCCAAAGGCGAGGCGGCCCTCGTGTTGCGAGAAGATATCAAGGGCGGCAACCCCTTCGCTCGCTACTATGGCGTCACCGCAGACTCTTCACTTGAGGAATTTGAGAGTGCGGTGCTCACCCATCCGGTGTTTGTGTTGGAAAGGAAATAGCACAGGCGCCCGCCCCGGCAGAAATGCCGGACATCTTCGTTTTGACAAGGCGTCCTCCTGGAAGAGAGGGCCTTGTCGCTCTCGTAGTGTAGAAGAGCTGAGCTCCTCTATCGCCTTGAGTGAGAAGACGCCACGATCGGTGCGTTGCACAAACTCGCGGCGGTCGTGCTCGCTCAGTTGCAGCCAGTTCGCAGCGTGCTGGTGATAGCTGTATAGGCTGGCGAGCTTGCCATCGGGGTCAGAGAAAAGCCGGTTCTCCTCAAAGCCCTCATCGCGTGAATAGATTACGCCGTAGGGACTGATGACCTCGATAAACGCTGAACTCCTGAGCGCTTCCACCAGCGCGACGACGATGGCAGCGGCTGTTTCACCCGTGCCGATCACGCCAATATTTAGCGGCTGTGTGACGTGTGACCATAGGTGCACGAACTCCTCACTCCCCAGCAGGCCGAGAGGTAGGGAAAACCAATGTCCTTCTCCGGGCGCGTGCCCAGAAACTGATGGCCATCGGTGAATCCTGTGTTGCCTGTCCAGTTTGTTGCCACGCCTCGCCGATCAATAATGCGTACATGTGGCATAGGATAGCCCAGCTTTGCCAGCATATGCCTTTTCGCCGCGATCGCGACTGCCTTTGGTCCGGCTCCTACCACCAACAGTATCGGTGTAGACGCTGTGGCATCTCCCTCCGAGGTGTCGGTTGGAGCAGACTGCGTGCTCTTCGCTTCCTGGGTCACACAACCCTCTCTCTCTATCTCTGTCCTGAGTACTCTGGAATAGTCTGAGATGCACACATGCCAACAGTCTACCATTTCTGCTTACACTGTGGTGATGCGTTTGATTGCATTCTTCATACCCTCAAGTTTATACCGACCCTCCTGTCTTCTGCCACTGCGGTGTACTCGGAAAGAGCATTGTGAGGTTCTGCTCCAGGTGTCTCCATGTCACGCGCTTCAAGAGCGGCGGTTCAAAAAGAGCAAGATTGAAGAAAAAAATGTGCCATCGGTGTGCTACACTTTCTTTTGAGGTAGGTCTAGCCCTCGACAGAACTGTCTCTCCAAAATGAGACGCACAACGAGTTTTGGCGGATGTTTAACGGATGGACGCTCCGAATAGTCATCTAGAAAGAAGGGAGTGAGCCAATGTTCAAGACACGAAAGCATTTTCCGGTTTTTCAGTAAAAGACGTGCAAAACAGGCATCGTTGTTCTTTCCTACCAACCAGCAGGAAAGGGAGGAGAATAATAACATGAGAAAAGTCACGGTATCACTTATGGTCACACGTGATGGCACCATTTCCGGACCAAACGGAGCAAGGCATGTGCTGCCAATGACGAGCAACACCATATGGATGAGAGGGAACAGGCGATGAGCACTGCAGGATTGTCCAAGGCGCGGCTCGGCCGCATGCACGACGTCATGGTTGGCTATGTCGAGCGCGGCGAAGTGCCCGGTCTCGTCACGCTGGTCAGCCGGCGGGGCGAGGTGTATGTCGATGCAATCGGCACGCGGGCGATCGCAGACCCCGCCCCGATGCGGCGCGACACGATCTTCCGCATCTCCTCGATGACCAAGCCGATCACGGCCGCAGCGACGATGATCCTGGTCGAGGAATGCAAAGTGCGGCTGGACGAGCCGGTGGATCGGTGGCTTCCTGAACTGGCTGAGCGCCAAGTGTTGAAGCGACTCGAAGGGCCGCTCGACGACACTGTGCCCGCGAACCGACCGATCACGACGCGTGACCTGCTCACCTTCCGCATGGGCTTCGGACAGATGATGGCGCCGCCGGAGGCGTATCCGATCCTGAAGGCAGCGAACGCGCAGCAGATTGGCATGGGGCCGCCGAGCCCGTCGACGCTGCCTGCGCCGGATGAGTGGATGCGCCGCTTGGGGCAGCTTCCGCTCATGCACCAGCCGGGTGAGAGGTGGATGTACAACACGGGATCCGATGTGCTAGGCGTGCTGATTGCGCGCGCCTCGGGTCAGCCGCTTGAGACGTTCTTGCGCGAACGCCTCTTCGAGCCGCTCGGCATGAAGGACACCGGTTTCAGCGTACCGGCGGCATCGCTCGACCGGCTGGCGACCTGCTACTGGACTGATCCCAAAAGCGGGGAACTCAAGCTCTATGACAATGCCGGGAGCAGCCAATGGAGCCGCCCGCCTGCCTTCCCGTCGGGAGCTGGGGGGCTGGTTTCGACCATAGACGATTATCTGGCCTTCGGCCAGATGATGCTTTCCCAGGGCAAACACGCAAGCTCGCGCATCCTGTCGAGGCTTTCGGTTGAGCTCATGACAACCGACCAGTTGACGCCCGAGCAGAAAGCGGTGTCCAGCCTGGTCCCTGGCTTCTTTGACAGCCACGGCTGGGGGTTCGGCGTCTCCGTGGTCACCAGGCGCGACGACGTGGCAGCGGTGCCTGGCCGATACGGCTGGGACGGCGGCTTGGGTACCTCCTGGTATTCAGACCCCAGGGAGGAGATGGTCACCATCCTGATGACCCAGCGCGCCTGGACTTCCCCCAGTCCACCGCACGTCTGCCTCGATTTCTGGACCTCAGCCTATCAGACGATCGACGACTGAGGCGCCTCATGGCGAGCGACGAGCGCAATTGAAACGCGCGGTGAGTCCTCTTCATGTGGTAGCAGCAGAAGACAGGAGTAAGCAGCCCGTGATCGTGATTACAGCATATGAATCGGCCCTGAATAAGTGGGAACCGGATATGAAGACCAGGAGGAAACACTCATGAAGTGTATGATCTGCCAATACGGTGAAACTGAACCAGGAACCACCACGGTCGCGCTGACCAGAGATGACACCACCATTGTCATTCGTGATGTCCCCGCCCTCATCTGCACGATCTGTGGCGAGGAATATGTGGATACAGCAACGGGCAGTTATGTTGAAGATTGGTGACTTTTCCAGGTTGAGCCTGGTATCGGTCAAAGCGTTGCGCTATTACGATGAACTGGGGCTGCTCAGACCTGCGCGGGTTGATGAGTTTACCGGCTATCGCTATTATTCGGCCAGTCAGCTCACCCGACTGAACCGCATCCTGGTCCTCAAAGATCTGGGCTTGTCCCTGCAGAAGATCGCTCTGCTGCAGGACAAGGAGCTGATCCCGGACCAGATCCGGGGGATGCTCCGGCTCAAACAGGTTGAATTGCACCAGCAACTCGAAGAGGGACAGACTCGACTGGCACGGATAGAAGCGTGGCTGCAGGTATTTGAACAGGAGGCTAGTATGCCAGCATATGATGTCGTTCTCAAGAACGTGGCACCGCTCCAGGTCGTCCAGGTAAGCGGTGTCGCTCTCAGCATGGAGCAGATAGGACCGACTCTTGGTCGCCTCTTCGGCCAGTTGTTTGGATATATCAGTCACCATGGCGCGACCCCCATTGGGCCTGGCATTACACTCTACTATGACACCGAGTACTGCGAACGCGATATCCATGTCGGAGCCTGTCTGTCCTTTGAAGGCTCCCTCAACGATGGCGAGGAGGTGCAGGTGGTCGAACTACCTGCTGTAGAGACGATGGCCTCGGTGATCCATCATGGCAGTTTCAGCACCTTGAACCAGGCGTACAATGCGATTCTCAACTGGATTGAAACCAACGGCTATCACATCAGTGGCCCCAATCGCGAGCTCAACCTTGAATATGAGCCCGGTGGCGATGAATCGAAGTTCGTGACAGAGGTCCAGTTCCCAGTCGAGAAGCGTTAGCTTCGATCTGTAGAGGTGGGACACACTCCTGCGCGTCCTGCCTGTGGCTCGCCACCCGTATCGAAAGGGTGGTCTTTCGCTAAAAATAGGTACGCAGGTCTGCAAAGGCTGACAACGTCAACAGTTGCCCCTTTCCGGTGTTCTGGACCTCCTCATGTTCGAGATGCCAGGTATGGGGGTGAGGAATATAGACTGCATTGAGTCCAGCGTCCAGCGCCGGGTTGATATCCGAGCGAGGAGAATTGCCAACCATCCACGTGCGTTGCGGGTCAACCTGCAGCTCCCCGACGACACGATGATAGGTAGCGACATCTTTTTCTGGAACAATTACCACCTGTCTGAAATACTCTGCAATCCCCGATCGTTCGACCTTGAGCTTCTGTTCTTCGACGTCTCCTTTCGTAAGCAGGACAAGGTCGTGTCGAGCAGACAAATAGTCGATAGTCTCTTTAACTTCGTCAAGTAACTGCAAGGGATGAGAGCGAATTTGTTCTCCGAACTGGCGAACCTGCTGGACATCCCCATCCTGAAGGTCCCTTTCTGCAAGACGGCGATAAGTTTCGACCAGGCTCCTGGTAAAATTTGCCGATCCATAGCCCATGAGACGCTCTACATCATCCAGAACAGCGCGCACCTCCCCTGGAGTAAGCCGAGAGTGATTGAGGAATGCAATGAAGGCATGAATGGCCTGCTCAAAATAGATATTGTTCTCCCAGAGCGTATCGTCTGCATCAATCAAGAGGTGATATCCCATATCCTGTCCTTTCCAATGCCATTGTCCTTTGTCAGGCACAGCACTCTATTCATTTCCCCCATTACCTGGAACTGACCGCGGAGGTGGATGCTCGGATCATCAGTTCGAGTGGAACGGTGATTTGAGATGGAACGTTATCTTCTTCCAGCATCGCCACCAGGAGTTGGAACGCTTGCTCTCCAATGACACTGGCTGGAATCGCTACCGTTGTCAACTCTGGATCAAGAATGCGCGCGATGACACTATCATCGAAGCTGACGACCGATAGGTCCTGTGGAATCGCGCGTTGCAAGTCTTTCGCCGCCTTGTACACGCCGACCGCCAGTACATCGCTGTCACATACAATCGCAGAAGGTGGATCAGAGCGCTCCAACACCAGGCGCGTGGCTTCATACGCATCAGCGATGGTGAAGGGCGCGTGCACCTGGTAGGCTGCCGTGACGGAGCATCTTGCTGCCTGCAAAGCATCCACATAGGCTTGATGTCGCAGATGAAAGGTTTCAGCATCCACAGCAGCGGCCAAGTGAGCAATCCTCCTGTGTCCCAGATATAGCAGATGAGTCATCGCAGCATGCATTCCTGCCTCGATATCCAACTGAAGAGATGGCAGTCCCCTACAGAATGCATCGACCATCACCGCCTTTCCTTGCAAAGCCGCTTGCTCTTTAACCGTCGGAGGCTGCACTGAGCAGAGCAGAAAACCATCCACAGCCCAGGACGTGAGTGCATCAAGGACCACCGGCTGCCAATCCTGCTCATCTCGGACGCTAGCAAGCATGACCGCATAGCCATGCTTACGAGCTGCTTGCTCGGCTCCCTGAAGAACGGCGGCAAAGTAGGGATTACTTACATCGGGAACAGCCAGGGCTACGAGATGGGATCGACCTGAGCGAAGAGTACGTGCAGCACTATTAGGGCGATAGCCTAATTCGTGCGCCGCGCGCAGGATCGCTTCCCGGGTCTGCTTCCCAACACGACCAGTAGCTTTCTCCCCGAAAACAAGAGAGACCGCTGACTGTGAAACTCCTGCTCGACGAGCCACATCAACGCTCGTCGGAGGAGAATGTGTCCCCTCGTTTTTCATATTCACCTTTCTCCCTCAACCTGCAACACCTGCTACGTTCCACACATATGAGGCGCCCTAAGAGACTGAACCCCTCGGCCTCCCTTTACTCTATTCGTCATACGTATGACGTATTTATACACGATGGGAGCCCCAATGTCAACAGGAAGCTCAGTAGGATATTGAGGGTGTAAACGTCAAATATTGTATAATACTCGTGGGTTAGCTTTAGCTTACCCGAAAAAGGGGGGTGTAGACTCTTATCGTTCAGAATTGCCTTGCCTGAGTGGCAGAGAAAGCGAGGCAATGAGCGAACATACAACACGTAATTGTTGCAAGTTTTGTTTACTTAACGTCGACCTTTGATCATACAGACTCACAAAGGGAGGATATCATGCAAAACGTAAGCACCACAAAGCGTCCCCTGGGTATCACCATCATCGCTATCCTACTGTTCATTCAGGCAGTCTTTGAGATTGTTACCGGCATCTTTTCCTTTATCGGCCATATAATAACGAATCCTTTATCAGGGCTTTTAGTGGGATGGATTCCGCTGGCCGTAGGCATTCTCTTATTCATTCTGGCCTGGGGACTGTGGACGCTCAAGCCGTGGGCGTACTGGGTCACATTGGTGCTAGAGATTGTCAATATCGTGCTTCACTTTCTTGGCTATGGGCAAACACATTCAATACTGGCTATTATAAGCGGCGGGATTATCTCCATCATCATTGTGATCTACCTGTTGGTAGATGGTAATGTTCGTAGAGCCTTCCGAACCGGCATTTAGAGCCTACTACTCGGATAAACAACAAAGATGGAGCAGCGATAGCGTTATCGCTGCTCCATCTTTGTTTGCTATCATGAAATCACTTTCCTGAAATGAGCACATAGACCGTCTCATCGAGCACTTCCGGAGCGGGGAGTCCATGCTGTTCATAGAGAACTAATATGGATCATATTGTTGCTATATGGTCCGTGGTATGTTATTCTCAACAATAAACATGCAAATAGGTTTCTGATTCTTCCATGAAGAGTTCAGTAACAGTAGACACGCTATTGTGAGTGCAAGTAGACCTTTGCCAAAACTGACCACAGGCCGTTAGTAGGGCTCCAACGCCTCCAACTAGTCGGCCAATCCAAGTTCTTGGTAGACTCCTGCCACTATGCCCAAATGAGGTACAGCCCCACTAACCGGTGAAATTGTGGGGGAAAGCTTGAAAAAGGGGGAATCCATCGGCATGATGTGCATATGCAAACGAACACAGCAGAGCCGATGGACGCGTCGAAGCAATTTTGCCCGAATTCGGCGTGTTCCGCAAGAGGCCAAATGGGAGCGGGCAACATTCGGATTCATTCGTATCAGCCCCAGCGGTATCGCTGCCACACATGTCAAAAGACCTTTAGCGCTCGACAAGGCACAATGATGCAGGGATTGCGCAGCCCAGCGGATCTGGTGATAAGAGTGATCATTTTACTCTGCTATGGATGCCCCATCCAGGCGATTGTGCATGCCTATGGCCTGGATGAACGCACGGTCGCCGATTGGCAACAGCGAGCCGGAAAGCACTGCCACCAGGTGCATCAAGCGATCGTGGAACAAGGAAAGGTCGAGACCCATCACGTGCAAGCCGATGAAATCCGGGCGAAAGGCAGGAAGATGGTTGCTTGGATGGGCATGGCTCTCGATGCGACGAGTCGTGTATGGATGGCAGGAGTCGTAAGCATCCATCGCGATCGAGCACTGGCGGATCGCTTACTCCACCAGGTTCGTGCCTGTTGTCAAGGCGTGCGAGCGCTTCTGGTCTGTACAGACGGGTGGAACGCGTATCCCAACAGCATTCTGCGTGTCTTTCGAGAAAAAGTGAAGAAGCAAGCAGGGCCAGGAAGAGCGGGGTTAGCAGTCTGGCCCCAGCTCTGTATCGCGACGGTGATCAAGCACACGAAAAAGAAGCGGGTAGTGGAAGTCACACACAAGCTCACTTGGGGAACCCTTGAGAAAGCACAACACTTGCTCACCATGACGAGCGGATGCAAACAGTTCAATACGTCCTTGATCGAACGCTTCAATGCAACCATGCGGGAACGTCTGGCTGCTTTGACGCGCAAATGTCGGCATGCCGCCCAACGTCTTGAGACCCTTGAGACGGGCATGTATGTGATCGGCAGTACCTACAATTTCTGTTGGGCGCATCATGAGTTGAGTAACAGCAAGCATTTCGGGTATCAATGCACACCGGCCATGGCAGCAGGACTGACCGATCACATCTGGAGCGTTTCTGAATTGCTCAGTTTTAAGGTGGCTCCTGCTCCTTGGGTCGAACCAAAACGACGAGGACGACC
>WNFI01656105.1_pt1 | contig 12368 bp, 22 predicted proteins | sample 5400471 | NCBI WGS metagenome assembly WNFI01 (sample SAMN13153348, study PRJNA577476) | soil metagenome | isolation source: 100 cm saprolite on Douglas fir-dominated hillslope | place: USA:California | collected 2013-09-17 | reverse complement strand
ACACAAAAAATAAGCGGCGGTGACCAGAGTTTAAGAGTGGCCTGACCGCAAAGATCTTTGAGGAAAACTAGAGTGATAGGAAAAGAAAGAATTCGCATACGGCTGAAGGCGTACGACTACCGCATCCTGGACCAGTCCACGGGTGAGATCGTCGACACGGCAAAGCGCACCGGCGCGCAGATTGCGGGACCGATCCCATTGCCGACAGTGAAGAACAAATATTGCGTGCTGCGCTCGCCCCACGTGGACAAGAAGTCGCGCGAGGCATTTGAGATCCGCACGCACAAGCGCCTGATCGACATCCTGGAACCCACGCAGAACACGGTGGACGCGCTGATGAAGCTCGACCTGCCCGCGGGCGTGGATGTGGAGATCAAGGCGTTTGGGAAAGAACACAAATAGCACTTAGCCATTAGCACTTAGCCAACGCGGTCAGGCTAAGTGCTAAAAAGCTGAAACCTACAGTTCCTGCTGTCGCGGCAAAGCTGATGCGGGAATGATGAGGAGAGGAAACAATGGTTAACGGAATTCTCGGCAAAAAAATCGGCATGACCCAGGTCTACGACGACCAGGGCAACGTCCATCCGGTCACGGTGCTGCAAGCCGGGCCGTGCGTGATCACGCAGATCAAGCGCGCCAGCAAAGAAGGATATGAATCGGCGCAGATCGGTCTGGTGGAGTTTGTGAAAGGCAAGAACGTGGGCAAGGCCATGCAAGGCCACTTTGCCAAGCACGATCTGCCTCCGGTGAAGTTCATGCGCGAAGTCACGCTGGAAGCGGAGGCCGCGGGGGAAGCTCCGGCACAATCTGCCGGGGCGCCCGGTGAAGGCGAAACGGCCGACGGCAACAGTTCAAAAGTCGGTGACAAAGTCGGCGACAAAGTGCTGGTGGACATTTTCAGCGGCGAAAGATATGTGGACGTGATCGGCGTCAGCAAAGGGCGCGGCTTTGCCGGTGTGGTGCGGCGGCACAACTTCGGCGGCGGTCCGGCGGCCCACGGGCACATGTTTCAGGTGCAGGGATCGATCGGCGCATCGTCATTTCCGTCGCGCGTGTTTCCCGGAATGCGCATGTCCGGACACATGGGCGTAGACCAGGTCACGGTGCGCAATCTGAAGATTCGCGGCATCGATAGTGACGACAACCTGTTGCTGGTGGAAGGCGCGGTGCCCGGCCCGAGAAACGGGTACGTAGTGATTCTGAAGGCGAAGAAACCGCCACGGGAGCGTCGCGGATTTGCCGGAGCAACAACACTTGACCCATTGAAGGCGGCGAAGAAAGCTGCGGCGGGCAAGTCGAAGAAATAATCGAGCGCAGGCGAGGGCGCCTGCGCTCCACAAGAGCTGGGGGTGAGCGCGGAGCGAGCGCCGTGAAAAGCGCGAGCAGAACGCGAGGGCGAAGCAGTAAAGCTGCGGAGCCCTGGAGAATAGAAGATGGCAAAGATTGACGTTGTAGATCTGAAGGGCAAAAAAGTCGGCACGCTGGAGCTGGTGGACGAAGTCTTCGGCGGGATCAATGAAGATCTGCTCTGGGAGGCGGTCAAGCATTACCGCGCGTCCCGGCGCGCCGGCACGCACGCCACCAAGAACAAGAAGCTGGTCTCCGGCGCGGGCAAAAAGTTGTGGAAGCAAAAAGGGACTGGACGCGCCCGCGTGGGCTCCATCCGGTCGCCCCTGTGGCGGCACGGCGGCACGGTCCATGGACCGCAGCCCCGTTCCTACGATTATCAGTTTCCGCGGAAAAAGCTTCTTGGCGCGCTGCGCTCGGCGCTGGCGGCCAAACTGGCCGATGGCAAGCTGACTGTGGTGGAAGACTTCGACCTGGCCGAGATCAGCACCAAGGCGTTTCGTGGCGCGCTGGACGCGCTGGGCGTGGAGAAAACCGCCTTGCTGGTGGAGAGCGGGAAGACCAGCCCCAATCTTGAGCTGAGCGCGCGCAACATCGCCGGCGTGGAACTGGTGCCGGGCAACCGGGTGCATCCTTATCATCTGCTGCGCTATGACGTGGCCATTTTCTCCCGGCCGACCCTGGAGAAATTGCAGAACTCGCTGAAGGCCAGCGCGCCCCGGCGTAAAGCGGAGGTCGCATCATGAAGTCGGCGTATCAGATCATTCGCCGTCCGGTGATTACCGAAAAGGGACTGGCTGCCAAGGAAAGCCAGACCAAGCATACGGCCGGCACGCTGGTGTTTGAGGTCGCGGTCAAGGCCACCAAGACCGAGGTGAAGGAAGCGGTGCAGAAGATCTTTAAGGTGAAAGTTGATTCGGTGCGCACCGCCAATTTTGTGGGCAAGGAGCGCCGCCGGGGACGTTTTACCGGTTATCGCCCCGACTGGAAGAAAGCGTACGTGAAACTGCGGTCCGGCGAGAAGATACCGGAGTACGCACAGAATCTTTAATTCGAAAACCGCTTAGAAGCCTGCTTGTGGTTGCACCTTGGAGGCTCCTGAAGCGGCGCAATCCGGCGACTGAGGTGCCGGATTGCTGATGGAAGAAAACGAAGAAAGCCGTTAGCTAAGAAAAGCTAAAGGCTAAGAGCTAAGTACTAAAGGCTGATTTTTATGGCGATCAAGACTTACAGACCGATCACGCCGTCATTGCGGTTTAAGACGACGCTGACTAATGAAGAGATCACGACGAACAAGCCGCATAAGCCGCTGACCAGGATCAAGCTGCGTACGGGCGGACGGCGTAACGCCGGCGACATCACCATCTGGCACCGCGGTGGCGGACATAAGCGCAAGCTGCGCGACATCGACTTTAAGCGCGACAAGACGGGCGTGACCGGCGCGGTGGTTTCGATCGAGTACGATCCCAATCGCTCGGCTCGTATTGCTCTGATCGCTTACGCTGACGGCGAGAAGCGCTACATTATCCAGCCGGTGGGGCTCAAGGTGGGGCAGAAGGTCGTGAGCGGCCCCGAAGCCGACATTCTGGTGGGCAATGCCTTGCCGCTGCGCAATATCCCGGCGGGCACCACGGTGCACAACATCGAGCTCAAGCCGGGTAAGGGTGCGCAGATGGTGCGCTCGGCCGGAGGGGCGGCGCAGTTGGTGGCCAAAGAAGGGGACTATGCGCTGATCAAGCTGCCTTCGGGCGAGACGCGCAAGGTGCTGATTGACTGTATGGCCACCGTGGGCCAGATCGGAAACGTAGACCACGAAAACGTTGCCATCGGCAAAGCGGGACGCAACATCTGGCTGGGCAAGAAGCCGGTGAACCGCGGCGTGGCCATGAACCCGGTGGACCATCCGCACGGCGGCGGCGAAGGCAAGACCTCCGGCGGACGCCATCCGGTGACCCCGTGGGGGCAGCCCACCCGTGGCTACAAGACGCGCAATAACAAGCGCACGGACAAGTTCATTGTGAGCAGGAGACAGAAATAATGGCGCGTTCATTGAAAAAAGGCCCGTTTATCGACGGCCACCTGATGAAACGGATCGAGGAACTGAACCAGAAGAACGACAAAAAGGTCGTTCGCACATGGTCGCGCCGGTCCACGATCTCGCCGGAAATGGTGGGGCATACCGTAGCCGTGCACAACGGGAAGAAGTTCATCCCGGTGTACATCACCGAGAACATGGTGGGGCACAAGCTGGGTGAGTTTTCCTTCACGCGGCAGTTCAAAGGACACTCTGTCCGGGCGGCTGTGGAAGCTGCGGTCAAGCCGGCGGGCATACCCGGCGGCCCGGGAGCAATTGTGCCGGCGGCGCCGGCGGCGCCAGCGGCGCCGAAGTCGTAAGTTTGAAAGATTAGGACAAGGTACCTGATCAAAGGCAAGCGCGTGGAAGACGCGCTGACCACGCTGCAGTTCACCAAGAAACGGATCGCCCCGGCCATCTTCCAGTTGGTGCGCTCCGCGGTGGAGAACGCGAACTATCTGGGACAGGAAAAAGGCATGGATGTGGACGTGGACAAGCTCTACGTCAAGAGCGCCATCGCCAATGACGGGCCGCGCATGAAGCGCATCCGTCCCGCGCCCATGGGCCGCGCGTTTCGCTACCAGCGGCGCATCTCGCACCTGGAAGTCGTGCTGGCGGAAAGAGGCGCGCAGAACCGTGAGGCCCTGGCGACGGTTGCGGGTGAAGAACAGGCCGTGGCTCCAGCGCCGGCCAAAAAGAAGAAAGCTGTCGCTGCCAAGAAGAAACAGGCCGGCAAGCACAAGGCGGCCGCGAAGTAAGAGTTTTTGATGCGGGTGAAGTGCGCAGAGAGCGCGGCCCGCGCGAACGAAGCACGAGGGACGAAGCAGCGGAGCGTTGCGGAGCCCTTGGAATAAAGAGGAAAGGAATTATGGGACAGAAAGTCCATCCATACGGATTTCGTCTCGGCTTTACCAAGCCGTGGAGGTCGCGCTGGTTCGTGGAGCGCGATTACAACAAGCTGCTCCTGGAGGACGTGAAGCTGAAAGAGGAGCTGAAAGAAAAGCTCAAGTCCGCGGGCGTCAGCTCGATTGAGATCGAGCGGCCGGGCAATAAGCTGCGCATCATCATCCGCACGGCGCGTCCGGGGATCATCATCGGACGCAAAGGCACGGAGATTGACAAGCTGAAACAGGACGTGCAGAAACGCACCTCGCGGGAAGTGTTCATCGATATCCAGGAAGTGCATAAGCCGGAGCTGGACGCGCAATTGGTATCGGAAGGCATTGCGCTGCAACTGGAAAAACGCGTGGGCTTCCGCCGGGCCATGCGCAAGTCGGTGGACTCAGCGCTGCGCTTCGGCTGCAAGGGAATCAAAGTCCGCGTTTCCGGGCGTTTGAACGGCAATGAAATCGCGCGTTCGGAATGGTACTTGCAAGGCCGGCTGCCGCTGCACACGCTGCGCGCCGACATTGACTATGGTTTTTCTGAAGCCCGCACCACCTACGGCGTGATCGGTGTGAAGTGCTGGGTCTACCGCGGCGACATCTTGCCTCCGAAGAAGAAGACTCCGGAACGGCAAGCGGCAGGCGCGGGAGCATTCTAGAGAAGCTGGAAGCTCGTGGCGAACAGCTTGACCTGAATGATGGCAGGAAGAAAGTGATTGATGCACAACAGGTTTGAGACAAGGAATTCAACGTTATGTTAATGCCGAAAAAAGTTAAGTACCGCAAGCAGCAGCGCGGACGCATGTGCGGCAAGGCGTGGCGCGGCGGCGAGCTTTCCTTTGGTGATTACGGGCTCAAGGTGATGGAGCCGGGCTGGGTCACCGACCGCCAGATCGAAGCCAGCCGTGTGGCCATGACCCGCTTTGTCAAGCGCGGCGGCAAGATATGGGTCCGCGTATTTCCCGACAAGCCGGTCACCAAGAAGCCGGCGGAAACCCGCATGGGAAAAGGCAAGGGAGCGCCGGACCACTGGGTCGCGGTGGTCCGTCCGGGCAAAGTGCTATTTGAGATGGAAGGCGTGAGCCGCACGGACGCGATGGAGGCTATGCGCCTGGCTTCGCACAAGCTAGGGCTGAGGACCAAATTTGTGGCACGTATGGAAGCGCACTAAGAGAAACGACCATGGACGTAGAGAAAATTAGAAACCTGACCGACGCCGAACTGCTGCATCAGCAGCGCGAGTTCAATGACCAGCTCTTCCGGCTCAAGTTCCAGCTCAAGATGGGACAGACGGAGAGCTTGAACAAGATCCGCGGGCTGCGCAAAGACGTGGCTCGCATACAAACCGTGATGCGGGAAAAGCAACTGGGTTCCGGACGTGAAGGCAAGGCAACGGCTGTGGCCACCCCGGCCGCCGCCCCGCCCGCAGCCAAGGTCAAGCCCGCAGCCAAGCCAAAGCCGGCAGCCAAGTCAAAGATAAAGCCGGCGGCTAAAACGAGGAAGAAGTAAATGGCAGAGACAGCAAGCACAAAGCAACCCAGCCGCCGCAGCACCAAGATCGGCAAGGTGGTCTCGACCAAGATGAGCAAGACCATTGTGGTGGAGGTCGTCAGGAAGAAGGCGCACCCGCTCTACCGGCGGGTCATCGCCAAGGCCAAGAGGTTGTACGCTCACGATGAGACCAACACCGCCCGGGTGGGCGACCACGTGGAAATTGAAGAGACGCGGCCGATGTCGCGCTTGAAACGCTGGCGGCTGAAGAACATTATTCAACGGGCCAAGCTGGTGGCGGGCGAAGAGCAAGCCCAGGCAAGCGTTTAATTTAGGAAACCGCTCGAGAGCATGGATCGTCGCTCTCAGCGCTCGCGGCGAGGCGATTCGGCGGCCGAATGGGCCGAATTGCTGAATTAGGATTTGAGAGGGAGATTAGAACCATGGCAGTCATGATGAGAAGCATCCTGGACGTGGCCGACAACAGCGGCGCGCGCCGGCTGCAGATGATCCTGCCGCTGGGCGGACATACCGGCCTGAGCGCCGGGCTGGGTGACATTGTTACGGCCTCGGTCAAAGAAGCCGCGCCGGACGGTACGGCCAAGAAAGGCACCGTGGTCAAGTGCGTGATTGTGCGCCAGCGCAAGGAGCACCGGCGCCGCGACGGGACATACATCCGCTTTGATCAGAACGCCGCCGTGCTCATCAATGATACCGGGGAGCCGGTGGGGACACGCGTTTTCGGGCCGGTGGCCCGTGAGCTGCGTGAAAAAAAGTTTTTGAAGATTGTGTCGCTGGCGCCCGAGGTGCTGTAAGCGACCCATCGGATGGCCGCAGGCGAGGGCCGGCGGCGACATTGCTGAAGGTTGAGAAATGCATATAAGAGCTGATATCAAGCGTAATGACCAGGTGAAGGTGATCACCGGTCGCGACAGAGGCAAGCAGGGACGTGTACTGCGCGTTTTTCCCGCCGAGGGCAAAATTCTGGTGGAGCACGTCATGATGGTGAAGAAGAACGTCCGCCCCAACCCGCAGCGCAACATCAAGGGCGGCATCGCGGAGCAGGAATCGCGCGTTGCGATTTCCAATGTGATGATTGTCTGCCCCAGTTGCGGGCCGTCGCGCATCGGCCATAAACATCAGGGCGCCAAACGGCTGCGCATTTGCCGCCGTTGTGAAGCGCCGTTGGATAAATAGCAAGAACATCTCACGAACCCGTAAAACCGGAAACCGTGAGAAAGGCAGAGAAACTGACATGGCAGCGAAAGTAGTAGCTAGGCTGAAAGAAAAATTTAATAAAGAAATTGCTCCGGCGCTGGCCAAGGAACTGGGCATGGCGAACCCCATGGCGGTGCCGCGCCTGCACAAGATCGTGGTGAACATGGGTGTGGGCGAGGCCACGCAGAACAGCAAGATCATGGACCCGCTGGCCAACGATCTGGGCCAGATCACGGGACAGAAGCCGGTGATCACCAAGGCCAAGAAATCCATTGCGGCTTTTAAGGTGCGCGAAGGAATGCCGATTGGGGCCATGGTCACGCTGCGGGGTGACCGCATGTACGAGTTCATGGACCGGCTGGTCAATATTGCGCTGGCCCGCGTGCGCGACTTCCGCGGAGTCTCTACCAAGTCGTTTGACGGGCGCGGCAACTATACGCTGGGCCTGCGCGACCAGTTGATCTTCCCGGAGATCGACTACGCCAAGGTGGACAAGCTCAAGGGCATGAACGTAACGATTGTGACTACGGCCCGGGACGACAACCAGGCACGAGCGCTACTCAAGCACCTGGGCATGCCGTTTAGAGAGGCAATTAGCAAATAGCAGTTAGCAAAGCTTAGAAGGAAAAAATGGCTACAACAGCAAAGATTGCCAAGACGAACAAAAAACCCAAGTTCTCTACCCAGCACCGCAACCGCTGCAGCATCTGCGGACGGCCACGCGCTTATTTGCGCAAGTTTGGCCTCTGCCGCCTGTGCTTCCGCGGGCTGGCGCTGAGGGGGGAGATCCCAGGGGTAATGAAGTCTTCATGGTAAGCAATTCAGCAACTGGCAATGAGCCATTTGCTGAGTGCTTGGTAGTACGTCACGGCAGGTTCCCCGGCTTGAACCGGGGCAAACGGGTGACGATAAGAGGAGATGAAAGAAGATGAGTTTGACCGATCCGGTCGCAGATTTACTGGCCCGCATCCGCAACTCCATTCGCGCGCGTCACCAGAAACTCGATATCCCGGCTTCCCGGCTGAAGCAGGAGATCGCGCGCGTTTTGAAGGAAGAGGGCTACATCGCCAATTTCAAGGCGACGGAAGAAGAAGGCAGAAAGGTCCTGCGTATTTACTTGAAGTACGGGCCGGACAACGCCGCAGTGATTTCTGATTTGCAGCGTATTTCGCGTCCCGGCTGCCGCGTCTACGTGGGCCACGGCGATATCCCTCGCGTGCTCGGCGGGCTGGGAATCAACATCCTCACCACTCCCAAGGGAGTGATGACCGGACGCCAGGCCCGCAAACAAGGCCTGGGTGGCGAGATTCTGTGTGCAGTATGGTAACTCGCGCGGCGCGCCTCTGCTCAGTTTTGTTTTACTAGAAGCTAGCCGCTAGCGGCTAGCAGTCGAGAAAGAATCAGCGTGGAATTCGGTTTGTTACCGAATCGAAGGACTCGCTTAAGAGAAGGACTGAAGAATGTCTCGTATCGGAAAAAAACCGATCCCGCTCCCCCAGGGAGTGAAATTTGAAGTGAAGGGCAACACGGTCGTGGTCCAGGGCCCCAAGGGCCAGGTGCAGACCCATCTGCCGGCCGGCGTAAAGTTGCAGCAGGCCGACGGTCACATCCAGGTGACGCGCGAGAGCGACGAGCACTCCGCCGTGCACGGGCTGGTGCGCGCTTTGGTCAACAACGCCGTGGAAGGCGTGACCAAGGGCTGGACGAAAGACCTGGAGATCGTGGGCATCGGCTACCGTGCCGAACTGAAGGGCAAGAACACGGTGGTGTTCACGCTGGGTTACTCACATCCGATTGAGTATCCTCTGCCCACCGGCATCAGCGTGGCGCTTGATCCCAAGCAGACCAAGCTGACGGTCAGCGGCATTGACCGCCAGAAGGTGGGACAGGTGGCGGCGGAGATGCGCGCCATGCGTCCGCCGGACCCCTATAAGCAAAAGGGCGTCCGCTACGCGGGCGAGAGATTGAAGAAGAAGGTCGGTAAGACGGGAGCGAAATAAAGATCGGGAGATCGGATGATCGCGCGTGATCGGGAGATCTGAAAACCGATTACCCGATGAACCGATCACCAGATCACCCGATTGCGAAGGGTTAGAAAGAACAAGTTTTGATCGTGTGGCCGAGAGCTATACGAAGCAAAAGGACAAAATATGATTCCAGAGATTTCAAAAAACAAGGTCCGGCGGCGGATTCACCAGCGCCTGCGACAGAGGATGCAGGGTTCCTCGGAGCGGCCGCGGCTCAACGTATACCGTTCCCTGAACCACATCTACGCGCAGGTGATTGACGACGCCTCGGGCAAGACCTTGGCTGCTGCCAGCACTACGCAAGGCAAGAAGAAGGACGCCAAGCGCACCGGCGGCAACGTCGCCAGTGCGAAAGAGGTAGGCAAGATGATCGCGCAGCGGGCCCAGGAAAAAGGCGTCAAGAAAGTCGTGTTTGACCGCGGCGGGTATCTCTATCATGGACGCATCAAGGCGCTGGCGGACGCGGCGCGCGAAGCAGGACTGGAGTTTTAGGAATGGCGATAGCAGGCAAGAAGAAGCTCGATGCAGGCAGCTACCAGTTGAAAGACCAGGTGGTTGCCATCAACCGCGTGACCAAGGTGGTCAAGGGCGGCAAGAACATGTCATTTGCAGCGCTAGTGGTGGTGGGCGATCCCAGTGCGGGCGTGGTCGGCTACGGCTCCGGCAAAGCCAAGGAAGTGCCGCAGGCCATCCGCAAGGGCATTGAATCGGCCAAGAAGAACTTAATGAAGGTCAACCTCACGCAGAATTCGATCCCGCACGTAGTGCTGGGGCGCTTCGGCGCCGGCATGGTGCTGCTGAAGCCGGCGCCGGAAGGAACCGGCGTGATCGCAGGTGGCGCGGTGCGCGCGGTGATGACCTCGGTGGGCATTCAGAACGTGCTGACCAAGTCCCTGGGCACGGCCAATCCGCATAACGTGATCAAGGCCACTTTTGACGCGCTCAACAAACTCCGCGACCGGCAAGACGTTGCTACTTTGCGGGGCAAGGCCTTGCAGGAGCTATGATCATGACCGCAGGAAAAAAGAAGATCAAGATTCAATACTTCCGCTCCAAAATCTGCACGCCGGAAAAGCACAAGCTGGTGATCAAAGGACTGGGCTTTACCCATCTCAACCAGGTGGTCGAGCGGGAAGATACGCCTTCGATCCGGGGAATGATTGCCAAGGTGCCGCATCTGGTGCAGGTAGTGGAATAACGAACAGGGCAACCGAGTAGTCACCACGAGTGACTGCGTTAGAAGAGAGAAACTGACAGTGCCAACGAATCTTTCGAATTTACGGCCTCCTAAGGGCGCCACGGCGAACAAGAAGCGCGTGGGCCGGGGCATGGGCAGCGGCATGGGCAAGACTTCTGCGCGCGGCCACAAGGGCCAGCGTTCCCGCTCCGGTTCGCGCATGATGCGCGGGTTTGAAGGCGGGCAGATGCCTCTGCATCGCCGCGTGCCCAAGCGCGGCTTCACCAACATTTTCCGGACCGAGTACCGGATCTTCAATCTGGAGCGTCTGGCCGGGCTGGGCGAAAAAAATATCACGCCGGAATTGCTGATCAAAAACGGTCTGGCGGGCAAGAATGACTTGATCAAAATACTGGGCGATGGCGAGTTGAAATCCGCTCTTCATGTGCAGGCGCATAAGTTCTCCAAGTCGGCCGAGGAAAAGATCGCCAAGGCCGGCGGCAAGGCGGAAGTGCTTGGCGCTTCCACCCCATCAAGCGCAGCATCAAGTGCAAACCAGGCGCGTGCTGCCACCCCAGCCCGCGCAAAATCGGCCACGTCCGATGATGCCGGCGCTGGTGCCTCCGGTGCCCCGGTCGCGGCAGAACCCAAGAAGCAACCGAAACTAAAGAAGAAGTGACCTAAATGTTTGAGAAACTGGCGAATATCTTTCGTGTTCCGGACCTTCGCAAGCGCGTGCTGTTCATGCTGGCGATGCTGGCAGTCTACCGCCTTGGTTCCTGGATCCCCACGCCGGGCATAGATGCTACCAAATTGCAGCAGGCCTTCGAACAGCAGAGCGGCGGCCTGCTCCAGTTCTACGATCTGTTCAGCGGCGGCAACTTAAAACGGTTCACCATCTTTGCTCTGGGCATCATGCCCTACATTACGGCTTCCATCATTCTGCAATTGCTCACGGTGGTTTACGAACCCCTGGCCCGGCTGCAGAAAGAGGGCGATTTGGGACGCAGGAAGATCACCCAGTGGACACGGTATCTCACGGGCGTTCTGGCCTTTCTGCAAAGCATGGGAATTGCCTACGGTTTGCAGAGCCAGAACTTTGTTTTAACGCCGGGCTTGCCCTTCATCTTGATGACCGTCATCACCCTGACCACCGGCAGCATCTTCATCATGTGGCTGGGTGAGCAGATCACCGAACGCGGCATCGGCAACGGCATGTCGTTGCTGATCTTCTCCGGCATCGTAGTGGGCCTGCCGCGCGCGGTCAAAGACCTCTACAGCAAGGCCAGCCAGCAGTACTGGCAAGGCTTTACCGTGCCCGCCCTGGTCCTTTTGATCCTGCTCATGATCGCCGTAGTGGCCTTCATTGTTTTCATGGAGCGTTCGGAACGGCGCATTCCTGTGCAGTATGCAAAACGCGTTGTAGGGCGCCGTATCATGGGCGGCCAGGCCACCCATCTGCCCCTGCGCGTGAACTCCGGCGGCGTGATGCCGGTGATCTTTGCCTCGTCCCTGCTGAGCATTCCCCAGATGCTGACCTACTCCTCCGCCTTCAAGACCGGGGGCGCGCTCCACCGCTATTTTGGCCCGCTTCTGGACCAGCTCCGCTGGGGCGAGCCGCTCTACACGCTGCTGTACGGCCTCGGCATCGTATTTTTTGCTTATTTCTACGTGTCCATCGTCTTCAATCCCTCGGACGTGGCCGATAACATGCGCAAGTACGGAGGATTCATCCCGGGCATTCGTCCCGGCCACCGCACGCGCGATTACATCAATGACGTGCTCACGCGCGTAACTTTGGTGGGCGGTTTTTACCTGATTTTGATTTCCTTGATCCCGGAGTGGATGATCGCTGGGATCCACCTTAACCACCTGCCCTGGTGGATGGGGCAGAAGTTTTTTGATAATTTCCCCAACTGGATACTGAATGGCTTGGGCGTGACTTTCTACTTCGGCGGCACGTCATTGCTGATTGTGGTGGGCGTAGCCATGGACACGGTAAGCCAGATTGAGTCGCAACTGGTGATGCGCCACTACGAGGGTTTCACCTCGCGCAGTGGACGCATTAAGGGAAGAGGGAAACTCTGGTAAGCCCGATGCCCGCCAACACCGTCACCAACGCCGCTGCGATCCATGCCCTTGCTGTGGGT
>WNFI01265207.1_pt1 | contig 12369 bp, 11 predicted proteins | sample 5400471 | NCBI WGS metagenome assembly WNFI01 (sample SAMN13153348, study PRJNA577476) | soil metagenome | isolation source: 100 cm saprolite on Douglas fir-dominated hillslope | place: USA:California | collected 2013-09-17 | reverse complement strand
CCTTGATCTCCGTTGGTACTCCGATCAGCATCGTGTTCCCTTCCGCACGGTCCAGCCGAACCGAATCCAGGTCGTTTTCATTCAAGCTCTCGCACCGGACGTCCGCTGTCCGATCTGCAGCATGCCTTCGCGATACGCGGCCGCCTGCTCCTCGGTGCGCCGGCGCTCGCTGCGCGCCATCCACAGCGACCCGGCCAGCACGCCGACCGAGACGACCACAACGGACAGCGTGGCCACCGCGTTCACGGTCGGATTGAGTCCCAGGCGCGCGCGCGCGAAGATCACGATCGGCAGCGTCTTGACTCCCGGACCGTTCAGAAACGAGCTGGTGACGACGTCGTCCAGCGAAATGGTGAACGTCAGCAGCCAGGCCGACACCAGCGACTGCAGGATCATCGGAAGCGTGACCAGCACGAACACCTGAAACGGGCGGCAGCCCAGGTTCATTGCCGCTTCTTCGAGCGACTTGTCCATGGTGAGAAGTCGGGATTGAATCACAACCGCGGCATAGCAGGTGCAGATCGAAGTATGGCCGATCCAGATCGTCACGATGCCGCGTTCGGCGAAAATTCCGAACACCCGTTCGCAGGCGACGAAAAACAGCAGCAGCGAAAGCCCGGTGATCACCTCCGGGACGACCAGCGGTGCGTTGATGTGCGCGATGAACAGGGTCCGTCCGAAAAAGTCCCGGTAGCGCACCAGCGTGAAGGCAGCCAGCGTACCGAGCACGATCGAGGCGGTGGCGGTCATCAGCGCGATCTTCAGCGACGTCACGAAGCCGTCGATCAGCTCGCTGTCGTGCAGGATGTTCATGCGCCGCTGCCCCGGCCCGCGCCGCGGGTCTGATAGTGGTTGAACACGGCCAGCGGAATCAGGATCAGCACCACCATCGACACCGCTACGGCCGAGGCCATCGACCAGTCGATATTCTTGAAGAACTCGTCCCACAGCACCTGGCCGATCATGTAGGTCGAGGTGCCACCCAGCAGCTCCGGGATCACGTACTCGCCGATGCTGGGGATCAGCACCAGCATCGAGCCGGCGATGATCCCGGGCGTCGACAGCGGAACGGTCACCAGCCGGAACGTGCGAAACGGCGTCGAGCCCAGGTCGGCGGCAGCCTCCAGCAGGCGAACGTCCATTTTGACCAGGTTCGCGTATACGGGCAGGATCATGAAGGGCAGGTAGGTGTACACCATGCCGACCATCATCGAGAACGCCGTATGCATCATCCGCACCGGCGCATCGATCAGGTGCAGCCATAGCAGCAGGTTGTTGACGATGCCGTTATCGTCCAGCAGACCCTTCCACGCATACACGCGCAGCAGGTAGGACGTCCAGAACGGCAGCGACACCAGCATCAGCAGCGCCGGTCGCCAGGCGGCGGGCGAGCGCGCCATGAAGTAAGCGAACGGGTAGCCGATCGCCAGGCAGATCACGGTGTTCAGCGACGCGAACCCGATCGACCGCAAGTAGGTCAGGATGTAGACCGGGTCGGTCGTCAGGAACAGGTAGTTGGCGAACTTCAGCCGCAGCGTCAGAGTGCTCTCGTCCCAGCTCAGCAGGTCCTGGAAGCGCACGCCGATCGCCTCCGATACGCTGATCCTGAGCACGACCAGAAACGGCGCCGAGAAGAACAGCACGAGGAACAGGTACGGCAGGCCGATCACCACATGCCGGCCCCATCCTTGAAGCCAACGCGGTGTGGCCGCTCCCACCCTCACCCCCGGCCCCTCTCCCACTGGCCTGGGAGAGGGGAGAAGTTCCGCCGGATCGCCCCTGTCCCGGGAGGCGGGAGAGGGAAGGGGGCGAGGGTTGTGGTGGCCATTATTGCGTCAGCACGACCATCGAATCCGGCGCGCAGGTGGCGTACACCTCGGTTCCGAGCGCGATCAGCCCCGCGTGGCGCTCGGTGTTCGGTACCGACACCTGCAGCCGCATGCTGCTGTCCAGTTGGACCCGGTACAGCGAGGAGGCGCCGAAATAGGCGCGCTCGGCAACGCGTCCGTGCAGGCAGTTGTAGCGGGTGTCGGCCGGGGCCTGCAACTGCAGCTCGATCTTCTCGGGGCGTAGCGCCACGCTGACGGCCTGGCCGATCACGCCGGTGATGCCGTGGCCGATATAGAAGCGGCCGTGCGGCGTGCCGATCACGCAGTGGTCAGCTTCGTCCTCCTCGAGCGTCCCGTCGAACAGGTTCACATTGCCGATGAAGTCGGCCACGAAGCGGCAGCTGGGCGTCTCGTAAATCTCGATCGGGCGGCCGATCTGCAGCAGCTGGCCGCTGCTCATCACGGCCATCCGGTCAGCCATCGTCATCGCCTCCTCCTGGTCGTGCGTGACCATCACGCAGGTGACCCCCACCTTCTTGATGATGTTGGACAGTTCGAACTGCGTCTGCTCGCGCAGTTTCCGATCCAGCGCCGCCAGCGGCTCGTCCAGCAGCAGCAGCTTGGGCTCGAGCGCGAGGCTGCGCGCCAGCGCCACCCGCTGCTGCTGGCCGCCCGAGAGCTGGTGCGGCTTGCGCCGGGCATAGGGTTTCAATTGCACCAGCGTCAACATCTTGTCGACCTGCTCGGCGAGGCGCTCGCGCGCCCAACCGTGGCGCTTCAGTCCGAAAGCGATGTTCTCGGTCACCGTCAGATGCGGAAACAGCGCGTAGGACTGGAACATCATGTTGATCGGACGCTCGTAAGGCCGCAACTTCGAAATTTCCACGCCTTCCAGGCGGATACTGCCGGCGCTGGGCGTCTCGAAACCGGCCAGCATCCGCAGCAGCGTGGACTTGCCGGATCCCGACGAGCCGAGCAGCGCGAAAATCTCGCCTCGCGCGATCGAAAGCGACACCTCGTCGACTGCGGCGACCTCGTCGAAGCGCTTGGTCAGCCGCTCGACCTGCAGAAAATTCGCGTCGCCCGGCGCCGCGCTATTCGCCATGCGTGCATCTCCCCCCGGGGCCTGGCGCTTTGTGGCTCCCGCCTATAGTCCCGTCTTGAAGGCTGTGTAAAGGCGCGTGCGCAACCGCCGGATGTCGTTGGTGACGGCGTCCGGCGGCACCAGCTTGTCCAGGTCCCCGCCCTGGACCAGCAAAGCGCGGTTCGCGGCGATGTCCGAGCGGCCTGGACCTGCGGCCGGTAGATGGTGCTCATCCACGTGTACGCGTTTTCCGCGTGCGGCGCGTCCACCGGAATCGCCATCGTGTCGAAGTACAGCACGGCGCCGGACTTCGGGAACAGGATCTGGATGTTCTGCCCGTTCCGCGCCTCTTTGGCGCGGGCGGCGGCGATCGCGATGTCGCCGTTCCAGCCGATCGCAGCACACACCGAGCCCGAGGCCAGCTCGTTGATGTAGGCGGACGAAGCGAACAGCGTCACGTCGGGACGGATCCGGTTCAGCATCGCGGCCGCCTCCCGGTAGTCCTCCACGTGGCTGCTGTACGGGGGCTTGCCGATGTAGCGCAGCGCCGCCGGGAACACCTCGTCGGCCGAGTCCAGGAACGACACGCCGCACGACTTTAGCCGGCTCATGTATTCGGGCTTGAACACCAGGTCCCAGGCGTCCTGCGGCATCGGCAGGTCGCCCAGCGCCGCCTTGACCTTGTCCACGTTGATTCCGATCGTGGTAAATCCCCACAGCCAGGGCACCAGATACCGGTTGCCCGGATCGACCATGGCGAGCTGCTTCAGGATCCACGGGTCGATGTTCGAATAGGTCGCGATCTTGCTTTTGTCCAGCGGCCTCAGCAGGCCCCCCTCCAGCTGCAGCTTGGCCCAGTGCGACGAGGGCACCACGATGTCGTAGCCGGTGTGACCGGCCACCAGCTTGGCGTACAGCGTCTCGTTGGCATCGAACGTGTCATAGCGAACCTTGATGCCGGTTTCCTTCTCGAAATCCTGCACAGCAGATGCTCGCGCTCCCACGAGCTGATCACCTTCATGAACTCGTCGTACTCGAGTTCCTTGACCAGCCGATAGATGGTGGCGAAACGCTCTCCGACCGCGCGAGCCAGCTCCGGCGTGGCGGCCAGCAGGTTCAGCGCGTCCGACATCGTGCGAGGAAGTTCATACGCGACATCGTACGCACTGCCGATTGACTCCGCGCTCGGCTCGGCCCGCTCCTTCATGCCCAGGTAGCCGCACGCCAGCGTCACCGCCGTGGCCACGTAGGGATTCGCATCGGCGCCGATCACGCGGTTTTCGACGCGGCGCGACTCGGGCGACGAGCGCGGCACCCGGATGCCGACCGTGCGATTGTCGCGTCCCCAGCGGATGTTGATCGGCGCAGCGGCGTGCCGGACCAGTCTGCGGTACGAGTTCACGTACGGCGCCAGGAACGCCATCGCCGCCGGCAGGTACTTCTGCAGCCCGCCGATGTAGTGGCGAAACGCGTCCGACGGCGAGCCGTCGGTGTTGGAAAAGATGTTGCGCCCGGTGCGGCGCTCGACGATGCTCTGGTGGATGTGCATTGCGCTGCCCGGCTCGTTGGCCATCGGCTTGGCCATGAACGTCGCGTACATCTTGTGCCGCAGCGCCGCTTCGCGCAGCGTTCTTTTGAAGTAGAACACGCGGTCGGCCAGGTCCAGCGGATCGCCGTGCAGGAAATTGACCTCCATCTGGCCGGCGCCGATCTCGTGGATCAGGGTGTCGAGCTCCAGCCCCATCACTTCGCACCACTTGTAGATGTCCTCGAACAGCGGGTCGAATTCGTTGACCGCGTCGATGCTGTAGTGCTGCCGGCTGGTCTCGGAGCGGCCGCTGCGGCCGACCGGCGGCGCCAGCGGAAAATCCGGATCGGTGTTCTGCGCGATCAGGTAGAACTCCAGCTCGGGCGCGACCACCGGTTCCAGGCCGTCCTGCTGGTACAGCTCGCGCACCCGGCGCAGCACCGAGCGCGGCGCGAAATCGACCAGGCGGCCGTCGGCGAAATAGCAGTCGTGAATGATCTGCGCGGTGCGGTTGGGCGCGGGCACCCACGGCACCAGGCAGACGGTGGTGGGGTCGGCCAGCAACTCCATGTCGTAGTCGCTGGGCGAGATGATCGCATCGTATTCTTCGGAGTCCGGCGCTTCGCCGGTGACCGTCATCGCAAGGACCGACTCGGCCAGCCGCATGCCGCGATCCTGCGTGAACTTGGTGCGCGGCAGGATCTTGCCGCGCGCCACGCCGGTCAGGTCGGGGACCAGGCACTCGACTTCGTCGACCTGGTTTTCGTCGAAGAAGCGTTCCAGGTCCGACTGGGTGAAATCTGCGCGCAACGCCATGATCGAGATCAGGCAGCGCGTGACAGGCCGGCCGGCGCGCCCGTGCCGAGCCGGCGCGCCAGCGCCTCGCGGCAGGCATCTCCAAACGCGCGAAAGAGCAGGTGGGAAGCGGGGTTCTGCAGCACCTTCCATTCGGGGTGCCACTGCACAGCCAGCGCAAAGCCCGGATGCGCACTGATGTGAACCGCCTCCACCGTGCCGTCGGGTGCCAGCGCCTCGACTCGAAGACCCGGGGCGAGCCGATCGATCGCCTGCCCGTGCAGCGAGTTGACCTGCAACTGGCCCAGGCCCAGGATCCGATCCAGCTCGCCGCCCGCCACGACGTCGACCGGGTGCGACGGCCCGTATTGCTCCTCCGGCTCGTGGTCCGGATCGGCCCGGTGGTCGAATCGGCCGGGCTCCTCGTGCACCGCCTGCAGCAACGAGCCGCCCAGTGAAACGTTGATTTCCTGCAGGCCGCGGCAGATCGCAAACAGGGGCAGCCCGCGCTGCACCGCGAGTCGCACCAGCGGCAGGGTCAGCCCGTCGCGTTCCTGGTCAAGCGGCAGTTCCGGATTGCGCACCGCCTGACCGAAATGCATCGGGTGCACGTTGGCCGGTGAACCGGTCAGCAGCACGCCGTCGGCCAGCTCCACATAGGCCGCCAGGTCCGTCGCGCGGCCGCTTGGCAGCAGCAGCGGATGGCAACCGGCCGCGTCGCGCACCGCATCGGCGTATTTTCGGCCCACAACATGGAATGGATGGCCGCCGAGCATCCGGTTGTCGCAGGGGATCAACACGAAAGGCGCGCGTGCGGATCCCGCGCTCACGCTTGCTGGATGTTCGTCGATTGCCACTACGTTTCAAATCCCGAGGGCCGCACAGACGGCATTTTAACCGGTGCCGGCCGGCAGGCCGAGGCGGCAGTCGAACCGTCGACGTCAGTCTATCGAATCCGCCGCGCGGCCGGATAGACTGCCGGCCCATGCCGTCGATATCCCGCCCAAGCTGAACAAGAACGGAGGTCTGAATTCGTGCTCAGTTCCGACGATCCGCTCGTGCGCAATTCGTACTACGAGGCGAGCACGCAGCGAACCGATCGATATGCGCCGTTGCAAACGGACATCGCCTGTGATGTGTGCGTGGTCGGCGCCGGGCTGGCCGGCTTGTCGGCGGCGATCGACCTGGCGGAGGCGGGCTTTACGGTGGCCGTGCTGGAAGCCCGGCAGGTCGGCTGGGGGGCCTCCGGCCGCAACGGTGGGCAGGCGCTGGTGGGCCTTGCGTGCGACATGCAGGTCGTCGAGCGACAGCTGGGTCGCACGGCGGCACGCCAGGTGTGGGATACGACCGTGGAGGCGGTCGAACTGATCCACGCGCGCTGCCGGCGCTTCGACATCGACAGCGAATGGAAGGATGGGTTCATCGCGGCCGCGGTCACACCACGGCGGGCCGGCGAGCTCAAGCAGTGGGTCGATACGCTGGCGCACGATTACGGCTACGACCGGATACGGCTCATCGAACGCGCCGAACTGCCCGAGTGGATCGCAAGCTCCCGATATCGGGCCGCCGCCTTCGATGCCGGCAGCGGGCAGCTGCATCCGCTGAAATACACGCTCGGTCTGGCGCGCGGCGCGGCCGGGCTTGGCGTGAAGATCTTCGAGGGCAGCCGGGCGATCGAGGTGCGGCCGGGGCGCCTGTCCGAGGTGCGCACGGCCGAGGGTGCGGTGCACTGCTCGCACGTGCTGCTCGCCGGCAACGTGTATCTGGGCGACCTGATGCCGCAGCTCGCGGCACGCATCATGCCGGTGGGCACGTTCATCGCGGCCAGCCGCCCGCTCGGCGCCGAGCGAGCGTCGCAACTGCTGCCGCGCGGCGCAGCCGTCTCCGACACGCAATGGGTGCTCGACTACTTCCGCCTGTCCCGCGATCACCGGATGATCTTTGGCGGGCGCGTGAGCTACAGCACCATCCTGCCGGCGCGCCTGCCGCAGGCGATGCGGCGTCGGATGCTGGGGGTTTTTCCGCAGCTCGCCGATGTTCCGATTGAATTCGCCTGGGGCGGATACGTCGACATCACGATGAACCGCGCCCCGGACTTCGGGCGCGTCATGGACAACGTCTATTATCTGCAGGGCTTCTCCGGTCACGGATTGGCCCTGGCCGGAATGGCCGGGCGCATGGTGGCCGAGGCGATCCGCGGCACGGCATCGCGCTTCGACCTGTTCGCCGGGATCAAACATCGGGAGTTCCCCGGCGGTCGCTGGCTTCGCACGCCGCTGCTGGTCATGGCGATGGTGTGGTACCGGATTCGGGACATCCTTGCGTGAGGCACCGTATGACGCCAGGATGAAGGTGCCGGCGCGTGGCCGATGTCGCGCATTCCATTTGTGAGAATTTGCCCGGGAAAACACGCACTGCAACGCGTAGCGGCGTGCGTTCGAAGCGGTTAAAAGGACGTCATGGCAACGAGCAACGGAATACTCGCCCGCCTCTTCGCGGCGAAGCGACTGACGCGGGTCGGCCGGCTGGTTGCCGGCCGACTGCGGCAAGCCTGCGCACTGGTTCGGCGCATCCTTCGGCACGGCCCGGCACGCGCCGACGGTGCCGACCGCGAGCCGACCGCGGTTGACGGCCATGCGGGACAGTTCGTGTCGGGGTCCTATGCCAATCAAGTCGGATCACGCCCGTACAAGCTCTACATCCCGACGAGTTATGCGGAACAGCGGCTCCCGCTCGTTGTGATGCTGCACGGTTGCACCCAGACGGCCGACGCGTTTGCAAACGGCACGCGCATGAACGCGCTCGCCGAGGAGCGGCAATGTTTCGTTCTCTATCCCGAGCAGACGCATGCTGCCAATCGCTCGCGGTGCTGGAACTGGTTCAAGCGGGGCGATCAGAGTCGGGGCCAGGGTGAGCCGGCGATCCTTGCGGGCATGACGCTCGAAGTGATGCCTCAGTACCGTATCGACCAGAGCAAGGTCTATGCGGCGGGGCTCTCGGCTGGCGGCGCAATGGCCGCCGTGATGGGCACGGCCTACCCGGATATCTACGCCGCCGTCGGGGTCCACTCGGGTCTCGCCAGCGGAAGCGCGCACGATCTTCTGTCCGCGCTCGCGGTGATGCGCGGAATACGGGCGCCGATGTCCGGCGACCACTCCGGCTCCAAGCGCCAAGAACCGGCGATGCCTACGATCGTGTTCCACGGCGACCGGGATAGAACGGTGCATCCCCGTAACGGCGAGCACCTGGTCTCGCGATCGCTGGGCCAAAACGGTGCGTCGGGTGCCGACGCCTCGACCGAACGTGCTCAGGTGCCGGGCGGTCACGCGTACACGCGCACGATGTACCGGGATTCGACCGGCCGCGCCATACTTGAATACTGGCGAGTGCATGGCGGCGGTCACGCGTGGTTTGGCGGTAGCCTGCGCGGCTCCTACACGGACCCGAGAGGGCCGGATGCTTCGGGTGCAATGATTCGCTTCTTCTATCAAAACGCCCTCAAGCAACGTTCGTACGACCGCTTTCGGGTTGCGTAAAGGAGAGGGCGCCGGGCTTCGCCCGGGGTAGCCGGGGAGAGGGTCCTCCGTGATTTTTGGAACTGACTTCGTGAAGATTCGTATCGATGACCTGCGAGGGCAGGAAATAGCCGGCCTTCTTCTGGCTCACCTCGAGAACTCCAGAAAGTGGTCGCCCCCCGAGAGTATTCATGCACTGGATCTGCAGGCGCTACGGTCGCCGCAGATCACCTTCTGGACCGCATGGGACGGCGCCAGTCTGTTGGGATGCGGTGCTCTGAAGGAAGTCGATCCATCTCATGGCGAGATAAAGTCGATGCACACCTCGCACGAACATCGGCGCCGCGGAGTCGCGGCGCGCCTGCTGGCACATATCGTCGATGAGGCAAGGTCCCGTTCGTACCTTCGCCTTAGCCTGGAAACGGGTTCAATGGACGCCTTTGCGCCGGCCCGCGCCCTGTACGCTCGCTTCGGATTTGTCAGCACTGGACCGTTCGGCGACTACGTGCTCGATCCGAACAGCGTCTTTATGACACTTGACCTCGGTCGACCAGCAACCAGGTAAGGGCTCAGACCCAGCCGCGCGCCTTCACATCCTTCAGCGTCAAATCCAGGCTGCGGCGGATCAGCGCGATCATCTCGTCGATCTGGGTGCGTGTGATCACCAGCGGCGGGGCGATGATCATCCGCTCGCCGACCGCGCGCATCACGACGCCGCTGCCGAACATGTGCCCGCGGCACAACAAGCCGATCTTCAGATCCTCGGCGAAGCGCTCCAAGGGGCGTTTGTTCTTGACCAGCACCAGGGCGGCCATCATCCCGCATGCTTCGGCCTGGCCGACCACGGGATGGTCCGCCAGCGCTTCGAAGCGCTGCTTCAGGTACGGGCCGACGTCCTCGCGCACGCGCTCGACGAGCTTTTCCCGCTCGATGATGGCGATGTTCTCGACGGCCACCGCGCAGGCCACCGGGTGACCGCTGTAGGTGAAGCCGTGCGTGAATTCTTCGCCGCTGTCGATCAGCGCCTTGGCCACGCGCTCGCCCACCAGCACGCCGCCCAGCGGGACATAGCCCGAGGTCACGCCCTTGGCAAACGTGATCAGGTCCGGCCGCGTTCCCATCCGTTCGCACCCGAACCAGTGGCCCAGGCGACCGAAACCGCAGATCACCTCGTCGGATACCAGCAGGATCCCATGTCGATCACAGATGCGCTGAATCTGCGGCCAGTACGAGGCGGGGGGGATGATCACGCCGCCGGCGCCCTGCACCGGCTCGCCGATGAACGCCGCCACCCGGTCGGCGCCCAGCTCCTGGATCTTCTCCTCGAGCCTGTGCGCCGCGAGCACGCCGTACTCGTCGGGCGTGAGGCCGGCGCCGTTTTCGAAGTGGTACGGCTGCTCGATGTGCGTGATATCGGGGATCGGCAGGCCGCCCTGCGCGTGCATCGCGTCCATGCCGCCGAGCGACGCGCCGGCCATCGTGCTGCCGCGATAGGCGTTGCGCCGGCTGATGATCACTTTGCGCCGGGGTTGCCCCTGCAGGTCCCAGTAGCGACGCACCATTCGGACGATCGTATCGTTGCCCTCGGAGCCGGACCCGGTAAAGAACACGTGGTCGAACCCGGGTGGCGCTATCCGCGCCAGTGTGCCCGCCAGCGAGATGGCCGGCAGGTTGGAAGTGTTGAAGAAGCTGTTGTAAAACGGCAGCGTGATCAGCTGGCGGTAGGCCGCGTCGGCGAGTTCGCGGCGTCCGTAGCCGACGTTGACGCACCACAATCCCGACATCGCATCCAGGATCCGGTTGCCTTCGGAGTCCCAGACATAGATGCCGTCGCCCCGCACGATGATGCGGGCGCCGATCTCGGCCAGCGCCTTATGGTCGGTGGCCGGGTGCAGATAATGTGCGCTGTCGGCTGCCTGCAGCGCGCGCGTGTCGTAGGGGGGCGTGGCGGTTGCGCCCGAAACCGGCGCTGGGTCGATCCTGGCGTGCATCTGCATTCTCCGGTCACACATGCAACAGAAGGTGCTCACGTTCCCACGGGCTGATCACCTTCATGAACTCAGCGTATTCGAGTTCTTTGACCGCCAGGTACACGTCGATGAACGGCTTTCCAAGCACCTTGTGGAATGCGGTGCAAGCGCGCAGCTCGCTCAGGGCCTCGGACAGGCTGCGCGGCAGCTCGTAGTCGAGTGAATAGGCGCTGCCCGTGCTCTCGGGCGTGGGCTCGAGCCGTTCGCTGATGCCCAGCCATCCGCAGGCCAGCGTCGCGGCAATCGCCAGGTAGGGATTGGCATCGGCGCCGATCACGCGGTTTTCGACCCGGCGGTTCTCCGGAGTCGATCCCGGGATCCGGAAGCCGACGGTGCGGTTATCGTGGCCCCACTGGATGTTGATCGGAGCGGCGCCGTGACGCACGATGCGCCGATACGAGTTCACGTACGGCGCGACCAGGGCCATCGCGGCGGGCATGTACTTCTGCAGGCCTGCCAGGTAATGGTTGAACGTGCTCGAGGGCGAGCCGTCCGGGTTGCTGAATATGTTGCGGCCCGTTCTGGCCTCGAGCAGGCTCTGGTGAATATGCATCGCGCTGCCCGGCTCGCCCTGCATCGGCTTGGCCATGAAGGTCGCGTACATCTGATGGCGCAGCGGGGTCTCGCGCAGGGTGCGCTTGAAGTAGAAGCTCTGATCGGCCAGCTCGAGCGGATCGCCGTGCAGGAAGTTGATCTCCATCTGGCCCGCGCCGACCTCGTGGATCAGCGTGTCGACGTCCAGCTCCATCGCCTTGCAATAGTCGTAGATTTCCTCGAACAGCGGATCGAACTCGTTGACGGCGTCGATGCTGTACGCGCGCCGCACGGTTTCGGCCCGGCCGCTGCGGCCGACCGGCGGCGCCAGCGGCATGTTCGGGTCCGCGTTCTTCGCGACCAGGTAGAACTCCAGCTCCGGCGCAACCACCGGTTCCCATCCCTTGTCGCGGTAAAGGCCCAGCACGCGCCGCAGCACGGTGCGCGGAACGAAGTCGGCCGGCTCCCCGTTGGTGCGAAACGCGTCGTGGATGATCTGCGCGGTGGAGTCCGCGGCCCACGGCACCAGGCACACCGTGCTGGGATCGGGACGCAGAATCAGATCGTGATCGATGGCCGAAATCACCGCGCGGTAGGTCGGATCGTCGCCCGGCTTGTCGCCGTTGACGGTCATCGCCAGCACGTCCTCGGGCACCCGCATTCCGCGGTCCTCGGTGAACTTTTCCCGGGGCAGGATCTTGCCGCGAGCAACGCCGGCCAGGTCAGGCACCAGGCACTCGATCTCGGTGATCCGGTTCTCGTCGAACCAGCGATCCATGTCCTTCTCGGTAAAGCTGCTTCGTACCACCATTGAGCTCATCTTCGTTTTCCTCGATGTCGCGCGCTACGCCGCGCGCGAGGCGCTCCCCCTCGCGGGCGCGCCATAACGTTCGGGTCGAACCCGCACGGGTCCGCCCTGCCAGCTGCAGGATCTGAAGTTCCGGACCCTAAGGTCCGCGTCGCCTTCGGCGAACGCCGCGCGCGTGGGGCTTCAGGCCGCAGGCGCGGCGCGAACTCTTGGCCCTTTGGACGATCGGCATGGTGGCAGCGCCCG
>WNFI01610177.1_pt1 | contig 12370 bp, 10 predicted proteins | sample 5400471 | NCBI WGS metagenome assembly WNFI01 (sample SAMN13153348, study PRJNA577476) | soil metagenome | isolation source: 100 cm saprolite on Douglas fir-dominated hillslope | place: USA:California | collected 2013-09-17 | reverse complement strand
CGGATTCGATGTCGCCTTCACGGGCCGCAAACACGAGCGGCGTCAAGCCGCCGCCGCCGCTGCCGACGAGACCCGCCACCACGACGTCGGCATCGTCAGCCGCGTCGGCCGCAGCCGCCGCTGCAGCGGGAGGCGCCGCCGGCCGGTCGGGCGTCGTTTGCGCGGATGCTGGAGCTCCGGCTGGAGCCGCCGTCGTCCGGCCGTCGGACCCGGGCGGCACGCTCGGCGGGCGAATCCCGCGGAACCCGAGCGAGATCTTCGCGCCGTGGTCGGCATCCCACTGCAGTTGCTCGGTATACGTCCGGCCGTTCGCGAGCGCCTCGCGCTGCCGGCGCGCGGCCGCGTCCACCGCGTCAGTATTGACGTGCGGCGCCATGTAATTTCGCGGAAGGCCGGCGGGACCGGACTTGGCCGCGTAGTCCGCGCCGAGCTCGAGCAGCATTTTCACGGCGGCGGGATGCCGCTGCTCCGCCGCCCACATCAGCGCCGTCGTTCCGCGCAGATTTTCTTTCGCGTTGACGTCGGCGCCCGCTCCGATCAGCACTTTGAGCGCCTGTGGACTGCCGCTGCGCGCCGCGAACATCACCATCGTCTCGCCGTTGGGGCCGCGCTGCTTGGCGTCGGCGCCGGCTTTCACCAGCGCCTCGATCATCGGTGCGTTGCCGTACATCGACGCCATCAGGAGCGGCGTGAACCCGTCGCGGTTCGCGGCGTTCACGTTCGCGCCTGCCGCGAGGAGCAGCCCCGCCGTCTCCAGATTGTCGCGGTACACGGCCCAGTGCAGCGCCGTGGCGCCGTCGACCTGCGGCGCGTTGACGTCGGCCTTCTTGGCCAGGAGCGCGCGCACGGCCACCGTGTCGCCCTTCGCCGCCGCGTCGGCGACATCGCTGCGGCTCGCTGCCGCCGCCAGTCCGGTCGCGGAGAGGCACAGCAGCGTCAAGGATGCGGCAACGAGGCGTGATTGCATGGCTTTGCGTGTCTTCATGTTCGTCCGTTAGGTGAGATCCGTCAGCCGGCCCGTGCTGTCGCCCTGCTGATCCTTGTGGATGCCGTACAGGTCCATCACGTTCAGCAGCAGATTGCCGGTCGTCTGCGTTTTCCGCTCGTAGGCGACGTGGCGGTTCCCCTTCAGCTGCCCGTTCGCGCCGCCGACCAGGACGTGCGGCACGTCGTAGTGCTGGTGCTGATTCGAATTGCCCATGTTCGTGCCGTACATGATGAGCGAGTGATCCAGCAACGTGCCGTCGCCATCGGGAGTCGACCGCAGCTTCTCAGCGAGGTACGCGAGCATCGACACGTGATAGCGGTTCAGATCGGCGTACCGCCTGATCTGCACCGGATCCTCCTGATGATGCGATCCACCGTGGAAGCCGACGCTGACGCCGCCGTTCGGGAACAGCGCGCCCTTCGGGAACGGATAGGTTCGCGCGGTCAGGTCGCGCGCGCCGAGCAGAGTGACGACGCGCGTGATGTCCGCCCTGAACGCCAGCGCAGTGATGTCCCAGTGGAGCTTGATGTGCTCGTCGAACTGCTCCGGGACGCCAGGCGGCAGATCGATCTCGGGCACACTGGACGACGCCTTCGCGGCGATCTGGATGCGGCGCTCGATCTCACGAATCTCGTCGGTGTACTGATTGACCGTGAGGCGATCGGCAGCGCCCAGCTCCTTGCGGAGACCCGCCAGCTCGCCGAGGATCGAATCCAGAATGCTCTGGTTCTGCTTCATGCGCGCGGTGCGCATTTCCGGCGTCGTGCCGCTTCCGAACAGCCGCTCGAAGACTACCTGCGGATTGAGCTCCATCGGCAGCGGGCTTGTCCGCGCCTCGGTCTCGTTCGGCAGCTTGGGGAGATCGATCCACGAGATCGAGTTCGTGTACGAACAGCTGTAGCCTTCGCCGCAGTTGCTCGAGCTCGAGTTCGGATCCTCGACCGACAGCTGCAACGACGGCAGGAGCGTTTCCTGTCCGATCTTGCGCGCGATGATCTGATCGATCGTCGGGCTCCCGACCGTTGCATCGGATCCCGCCGTCTTTTTCGGCTTGATACCCGTGAGATACGCGGCCGCGACCCAGTGATCGGAGCCCGTCGTCCCTTCCGGCGGTTCGGCCGATTTCGACCAGAGACCGCTCAACACGACGGTGTGCTCCCGGAGATTCTGGAGCGATTCCAGGATATGGGGCAGCTTGGCCGGCAGCGCGCCTGTCGCCTCGGGGACCCAGTAGCCGGGCGCCATCCCGTGCGGAAAGAACACGCCGACGAAGCGCGGCTTCGGGGTCGCCGCCGTCTGCGCGAGAACGCTTGCCGCCGGCACCATCGCGTCCAGCAGCGGCAACGCCAAGGTACGGCCGGCTCCGCCACTCGCATATTCATTTGAAACGCCTTGCTTCGGACCACACCGAGCGCGAGCGCCGAGAAGCGGTTGCCGTTCTTCGCCGCGTCGTGCGCAATCGATCGCACCAGCGGCATGTCCTGATACTCGACACCGCGGCCCAGACCGTACGTGAGCAGCTTCTCCGCCACGACTTCGACGAACTGATCGGAGTAGCCGAGGAGCCACTTGCGCAGCGCGGCGGGGCCGTCGATCTTCGTGCCGTCGAACAGCTGCCCCGTCGCATCGACCTTCTGCCCTTCGTCCTGCGTACGCCACGACCCGATGCCGTCGAAGTTCTCGAGCGAGAACCCAATCGGGTCCATCATGCTGTGGCACTGGATGCAGTCCGCGCGGACGCGATGGTCCAGCATCTTCTTCCGCATCGTCGGCTCGTGCGTGTTGCCTGTCGTGTCCGCGGAACGCGGCGGCAGCGGCGGAACGTCCGGCGGAGGATCCGGCGGCGGCATGCCGAGGATGTTCCCCATGATCCACTTGCCGCGTGTCACCGGCGACGTTCTCTCAGGCTTCGCCGTCGTCGTGAGGATCGCGGCCTTGCCCAGCAGTCCGCGGCGCAGATCCATGTCGGGGCCGAGCATCACGCGGCGAAACTGACTGCCGTAAATGTTCGGGATGCCGTAGTGTTTCGCGAGGCGCTCGTTGACGTACGTGTCCTCCGCCGTCAGCAGGTCGACGACGTTGCGATCTTCGCGGACGATACTGTCGAAGAGCAGTTCCACTTCGCGCCGCTCGGCCTGCCGCAGGGGATCGTCGAAGTCCGGATAGATCATCGGGAGCGGGCCGACGCTCTGCAGACCGCGCAGGTTCAGCCACTGTCCCGCGAAGTTGACCGCGAGCGATTCAGCGCGCGGATCCTTCAACATGCGGCGCACTTCGCTCTCGAGCACCGCCGGATCCTTGAGCTTGCCCTGATTCGCGACTTCGAGCAGACGATCGTCGGGCATCGTGCTCCACAGGAAGAACGAGAGGCGCGACGCCAGGTCGAGATCGCTGATGCGATACGGCGCACCGGCCTTCTGGCCCGCCGGCTCGGTTTCGATGCGGTAGATGAATTTGGGCGACGCCAGGATGCGCGCGAGCACCATTTCGATCGCGTGATCGAAGTCGCCGTCTTGCGGCGGCTCGTCGAGTCCTTCGCCGGTGTCGCGTTGAACGGCCCTTCGATGCGAACCGTTCCCACATGCGGGAAGAAGGTGAAGCCGGGCGTCGGTCCCGTTTGCAGCGTATCGCGCATGAAGTGCTGATCGAGATCGAGCACCGGTGCAAAGTTCGTCGCGGGGAACGCGACGCCGACGGCGTGCATTCCGGCGGTGGTCTTGAAGCGAACGCGCATCGGTGTGCCGCCGCGTCCGCCGAAAAACGCCTCGGGCCCCTGCTGGCCACCGCCCGCAGGTCCCGCCGCCGCCCCCGCAGCAGCTGCGCCGCGCCCGCCGCCGGCTGCCGGAGCAGCGCCGCGTCCACGACCGCCACGGGCGCCGCCGCAGCTATCGGTCGGGGCACCGAGGCGGCGCGACCCTTGCCAATCGATCAATTGCAGACGTTCCCCGTCCAACACGACTTCAATTTTTTCGCACGGCACCGAGCCGAAACCGGCCGGCGACATGTTGTCGCCGAAGATCGGCGTTACCGTAACGGTATACTCGCCGTCGGAAGGGAACGGATGCCTCACGAGCATGCCGCCGCGCGTGCCGAACGGCAACCCTTCGACGTGATAGTCCTGCGACGTGTCTTCTGGCGTCCGGTAGACGACCAGCGTCGCCGGCTCGGCCTCGCCGATCGCGAGCCGGCTGATCTTCCCTGCCGCACCGACGTACGCCTCGACGAGCGTCGACGAAATGCCGAGCGCGCCCGCGATGTTGTCGAAGCCGTGCGTCGAATCGTCGGACGGCAGATACTTCGCCGGATCGATCTCGAGGTCGAGCAGATCGCGGACGACGTTCGCGTACTCCGTGCGATTGAGGCGGTGCAGCCCGGGAGGCGGCGTGAACGGCGCGACGCCGGAATCAAGCTCCGTTTCGAGATGCGTGATGAACCGCGCGTAGGTCGCCGGATCGGGACGCCGCGCATTGGCCGGCGGCATCATGCCGGCGCGCAGCTTTCGCACGACGCGCTCCCACGCTTCAGGGTTGTCGCGGACGTGATCGACGTCGAGCTGATCGAGCGGGAGCTTCCGCGCGGCTTCCGTTTTCAGGCGCTGATTGTGGCAGCCGATGCAGTATTGATTGACGACCGCGCGATCGGCGGACACCGGCGCCGCGGCGGCGGGCAGAGTGGCGGTCGCAGGTGTTTGCGGCGCGGCGGGACTCTGTCCGCTGACGGCCGACCAAGCCGAAACGAGAGCCGCGAAACCGACGGCCAGCACGCCCTTCTTCATTCGATCGCTCCTGCCTGGGTGTCGAACGGTCGCCCCGTCACGCTCATTCTAGCCGACGAACTGACAGATCAAAGGTCGCCGTTTGTAACGGATCCCTGCCGTAACCGACGGAGGATAAACGGGATTAACCGCTCTGCCGTTGACGGTCGGAAACCGCCAGCACCTCGAGCACTTCACGGTAGGTCTTCGGGCCCTCGGGACCGAAATGCGCGCGCAGATCGAGCTGCGCGCTCCAATCCTGCCGGCGTGCGGTCGCCTCCGCCATGATCGGCTCGATGCCAATCGCGCGCAGCGTCTCGGCGACTTCTTCCATCTCCCGCGCGCGCCGTTCTCCGTGCACGACGACGCGACCGACCATGTAGTCGGCGAGCTTCTGCCAATCGATGCCCGGGAAACTCTCGGTCAGCGACGCGAAGACGCGCTCGCCGGCGTCGTAGCGGCCGGCGGCGAGCACGCACTCGCACATCAGGGCCTCGAGCCCTTTGACGATGATGCTCCGGCACATCTTGACCGCCGCGGCGCCGCCGATCGTCGATGTGCCGAGGACTTCGAGGCGCATGCCGAACGGCGACATCGCGTCGACGAACGCGGACGCTGACGATCCGCCGAGCAGCATCGGAACGCGGTGCCCATACGGCGCGACCGGGGCCATCACCGCCACCTCGACGAACCGCGCACCGGTGATGCCGATCAGCTGATCGATCTGCTGTTTGAGCGCCGGCGAGACCGAGTTGAGATCCGCGTACAGGTGCCGCGCCTCGAGGAACGGCGCCGTCTGGCGTGCGGCATCGAGCGCGGCGCTCGACGTCACCGTCGAGCACAGGACGTCGCTGTCACGGGCAAGTGCCGCCGGCGAGTCGACGAGCGTCGTCCCCGTTTCGCGCGCCCGCTGCTGAATCAACGCTCCGAGCGACGTCGTGTGCGTGTTGATGTCGAACGCGGACAGCTGCTCAACACCCGAGGAGCGTAGTCCGCCCGCGATCGTCGAGCCCGCTTCGCCGAATCCGATGAAGCCTACTCTCACGTGTGTTGCACCCTCGCGATCGGCCCGTTCAGCAGCGCGAGCTGTCCGTCGTCGATTTGACCGCACCAGCGGCCGACGACGATAGTCGCCACGCCGTTGCCAATCAAGTTGGTGACCGCTATCGCTTCGCCCATGAACCGGTGGATGCCGAGAATCAGCGCGACGCCGGCCACTGGGATGTACCCAGTGGCGGCGAGTGTGCCGGCGAGCACGATCAGCGCCGCGCCCGCGACACCAGCCGCGCCCTTCGACGTGATCAGCAGAATCGCGAGCAGCATCAGTTGGCGCGGCAGGCCGAGCGGCGTATTGGTCGCCTGCGCGATGAAGACGGTCGCGATGGCGAGGTAGATCGCGGTGCCATCGAGATTGAACGAGTAGCCTGCCGGAATGACGACGCCAACCACCGTTCGGTCGACGCCCAGCGCCTCGAGCTTCTCCATGATGCGCGGCAGCACTGACTCCGACGACGATGTCCCGAAGACGATGAAGATCTCTTCGCTGATGTACTTGATGAATGCCCAGATGCCGAAGCCGTGCCACCGCGCGATCGCGCCGAGCACGACGAAGATGAACAGCAGGCACGCGGCGTAGAAGCACGCGATCAGCTTCGCGAGCGGCGCGAGCGTACCGACGCCGAAGCTGCCGATCGTAAACGCCATCGCCCCGAACGCACCGATCGGCGCTGCTTTCATGATGATCTCGACGACGCCGAACAGCACCGTCGACAGCCGCTCGATCAAGGTGACCACTGCCGCCGCGCCCACCGTCGCGCGCAGCGCGAAGCCGAACAGCACCGAGACCAACAGGACCTGCAGGATGTCGCCCTTCGCGAACGCATCGACCACCGTCGTCGGAATAATATCGACCAGGAATCCCGTCGCGGTCTGGGCCCTGCCGGCCGTCACGTACTGCGCGACCGCCTTCGAGTCGAGCGACGCGGGATCGACGTTCATGCCCGCGCCGGGTCGCGCGGTGTTCACGACGAGGAGCCCAATCAGCAGCGCTGCCGTCGTCACGACCTCGAAGTAGATCAGCGCCAGCGCTCCGGCTCTGCCGACCGTTTTCACGCCCGAAGCTCCGGCGATGCCGACGACCACTGTGCAGAAGATCACAGGCGCGACGATCATCCGCACGAGCCTGATGAACGCGTCACCGAAGGGCTTCATCGCGACGCCGGCGTTCGGCCAGAAGTGGCCGACCACGACACCGATCGCCGTCGCGACGAGGACTTGAACGTACAGGGACTGTGGAATCCGCGATCCGCGATCCGCAATCCGCACGGCTAGTGTCCCGCAGGTGCGGGCGCGACCGATCCGACCCGGTACGCCCTTGGGCGGCGCGGAATGTGATTACGGACCGACGCGAGTGCGGCGACAACCAGTGTCATCGTACCGGCGATGATCGCGAAATACGCCGGCGCGCCTCCCGATTCGAGCGCCCATGATCCCAGCGTCGGACTCACGACGCCGCCGATGCGACCGAAGGCGACTGCGGTACCGACGCCTGTCGCGCGGATCGATGTCGGGTAGACATGCGCGGCCAGCGCGTACATCGTGGTCTGCACGGCGTTGATGAGGCCGCCGGTCCACGCCAGCATGACGAAGGCGGCGACCGCCGATTGAGGGCCAATCGACATGGTGGCCAGCCCGATGGCGCCAACGATCGCCCCCACCGCCATCGTCAGCATCGAGAGGCGCGACCCGAACCGCATGATGACGATGGCCCCTAGAATCGCCCCGACGACGCCGCCGAAATTGAAGGCCGTGAGGCCGTAACTCGCCGTGCCGACGTCGAAGCCGCTTCGCGTCAGCATGGCGGGCACCCAGTTGGTGCCCATGTACACCGAGAGCAGACAGAAGAAGAACGATGCCCAGAGCGTCAGCGTATCGCGCCGAAATTGGTCCGCGAAGAGCTCGCGGACCGACGCGCGCGCCACGACGGCTTCCGTCGCATCGATGAACTCCGCGCCCGTCGGAACGACGTGGCCCAGCCGCTGCAGCAGCGCGCGGAGCTCGGGCCACCGATCTCGGCGGCGCGCGAGAAATCGCGGCGATTCGGGAAGGACCTTCAACAGTCCGGCGGCGAGGACGAGCGGCATGACGCCGGCCACCAGGAACAGAATGCGCCAGCCAAACGCCGGCAGCACCCATCCTCCGATCAGTCCCGCGAGAGAGCCGCCCAGAGGAATGCAGACGATCGTCAGCGTCACGGCGAACGGCCGCTGACGCTGCGGCACGTACTCGGACGAGATCGCCGCGGCGTTCGGCATCGCCCCGCCCAGACCGAGGCCGGACAGAAATCGGAGAGCGGTCAGCATCCCGATGCTCGTCGAGAACGAAACGAACACCGTCAGCACGCCGAACGCGACCACGCTGCCGAGCAGCGCGACGCGACGGCCCACGCGATCGCCGATGTAGCCGCCGAGGAACCCGCCGACCATCATCCCGAGCATGCCGCTCGTCAGCACGTTCGCGAAGGCCGGCCGCGCCAGGCTCCATTCGCGCATCATCGCCGGAATGGCGACGCCGATGATTTGGTTGTCGAGGCCGTCGAGGATGATCGTCAGCGCCGTGGCGCCGACGAGCAGCTTCTGGTAGCCGCTCCACTGACCCTCATCGAGGATCGTGCCGACGTCAACGGTGCTCATGGGGACCCTCAATGTGCCGGTTGCGCGCTCGATCGATGCGACATCGAGAAGATCACGTGGAGTGACATCAGCGCCTGGAGCGGATGCGCCCCGGCTTCGACGAGCGGACCGACGTGCTCGCTGACGAGTCCGCCTTTGCCGACGTTGATCAACTCCTCGGCAGCGCGTCGCTGCTGTGGATTGAGCTCATACTCCTTCGCGACGCCGTCGAGATTCTTGATCACGCGGTCGCGCAAATCGGCGCTGTGCCGCACTTCGAACAGCAGACGGTTCAGACCGTAGGCTTCGGCCGGAGGATGCTTGTAGAACTGGAATCCCTGATTCTGGAACTTGAAGCCACCGTACTGTTCGGACACCGTCACGGCCGCCGCGCGCTTCGGGCGATGGGGAAGAAAGCGCATCATGCACAGCCCGTGGTGCCAAGTCGGGATGTAGTCGATCAGCTCGCCCTGCTGCGGGCCGATCGCGCCGAACATCGTCGCCCAGTTCAGCATCTCGGTGTTGCCGACTTCGTCGAGCTGCGTGCCGGTCATCTTCACGAGCGCGTCGGTGTTCCCCGCTTCGAACTGCGACACGAGCCAGCGATCGAAGTCGAATTCGGGGGCGAGATACTTCCGCGTGCCCGGGAAATGGGACATGCCGCCGCTCGCGATGACCGCCACGCGCTCCTTCCGGCCCTTGATGATCTCCGCAATCGCGCGTCCGAGCGCGACGCAGCGCTTGGGCGTCGGCAGCGGCGGAACGTAGACGTTCGTGAAGAACGGAATCACCGGAATGTCGCGCTTGCCAATCACGTGCTCGAACGGCACTGCGAAGGCGTGTCCGAGTTCCGCGTCCTCGGAGTATGCAACGTCGAACTCGTGATCGACGACGAGCTTATTCAGCAGATCCTCGGCCATCTCGCGATGCACCGGCAGGTTGTATTCCCGTCCGGCGAACTTCGCGATGGCGCGGCTGCCGGCGATGATCGCGAAGCTCGGAATGCAGGTCACCGAAAACGTTTCCACGTGATCGCTGCCGAGAAACACGATCACGTCGGGCTTCGTCTCGTCGAGAACCTTTCCGAGCTCGGCCATCGACGCCGCCGCCTGATCGAGCTGCGCTGGGTTTTCGTCCGGCGGCCGCGTGAACATGTACGGCGTGTGGCAGGTGCCGACGGCGGCAACGATTTCACCCATTGGGGTCTCCTACTCTTACTCTTGTTCGTCTAAGTAACGGACTCCGAGCTCAACCAGCCGCGCACGGAATCCGTAGAAGTCTAGCCCGAGTTCGCCCTGCCGCAAGCGCTCCCGCGTCTTCTGCTCTTTCGCCACACGGTCGGTGCCGAGCCGCGCGACGTCTGCCGCAGTCGCCCGCGGAACGACGACGACGCCGTCCGCGTCGCCGACGATCACGTCGCCGGGATTGACGATGGCGCCCGCGCAGACGACCGGCACGTTGACGGATCCGGGCGTCGCCTTCACCGTGCCCTGAGCGCTGATCGCCTTGGCCCACACGGGGAATTTCATGGCGTTGATGTCGATCACGTCGCGCACGCCGGCGTCGATGATGAGGCCGACGACACCGCGCGCCCGCGATGACACCGCGAGCAGCTCACCGAACATCCCGTCGGTCGACTCCGACGTCGTCGTGACGACCAGCACATCGCCGGCCTGGCACAGCTCGAGCGCCGCGTGAATCATCAGGTTGTCGCCAGGCTGACACGAGACCGTGATCGCGCTCCCGGCCATTTTCGCCGCGAGATCGATCGGCCGCATGTGCGGCCGCATCAGCCCGGTGCGCGTCTGCGCTTCGTGCACAGTCGCGACGCCGAGTTCGCCGAGCGTACGAATCGCATCAGCGTCGGCGCGTCTGATCGTGCGAACGATCGTTGGCTTCACGCGTTACCCACCTGACCTGCCCGGCACGCGCCCCGTGTTCATTCGCGGGAACACCGTGCGCGCGTTCCCCTCGAAAATCTTCCGTCGGTCCGTCTCGTTCAACGACGGCAGCTGGTCCAGGTATTTCTTTGTGTCGTCGAAATAGTTCCCCGTTTCGGGATCGATGCCGCGGACCGCACCGACCATTTCCGATCCGAACAGGATGTTGTCCGCCGGAACGACCTTCAAGAGGAGCTCGATGCCGGCGAGATGGTACACGCAGGTATCGAAAAAGACGTTATTGCGAATCAGATCGACCAGCGGCGGGCGCTTCATATCCTGAGCGAGGCCACGGTAGCGGCCCCAGTGGTATGGCACCGCACCGCCGCCGTGCGGGATGATGAACCGCAGCGGCGGAAAATCCTTGAACAGATCCGCCGTCAGGAACTGCATGAACGCCGTTGTGTCGGCGTTGATGTAGTGCGCACCGGTCGCGTGAAAATTCGGATTACATGACGCGCTGACGTGGACCATCGCCGGCACGTCGAGCTCCACCATCTTTTCGTAGATCGGATACCAGTACCGGTCGGTCAGGGGCGGCGCGGTCCAATGGCCGCCGGACGGATCCGGGTTGAGATTGCATCCGATGAACCCGAGCTCGTTGACGCAGCGTTCGAGCTCGCCAATGCTCGTGTCGAGCGGCGCGCCGGGCGACTGCGGCAGCTGACACACGGCAGCGAAGTTCTCCGGATACAGCGTGCAGACGCGATGAATCAGGTCGTTGCAATGCTGCGACCAGTGCAGGCTCGTCGTCGCATCGCCGATGTGATGTCCCATCGCCGACGCGCGCGGCGAAAAAATCGTCAGGTCGGTGCCCCGCTCGCGCTGAAGTTTGAGCTGCGCGCCCTCGAGGCTCTGCCGGATCTCGTCGTCCGAGATATTGACAACGCCTTTCGTCTGAGGTTGCGAGGGGTCTTTCAGCGCGGCGATCTGCGCGTCGCGGTAGACCTGCAGCGTTTTCGGCGCGGTTGTGTAATGCCCGTGACAGTCGATGATCATGCGTTCATCGACTTCTCGATGCGATCGAGCAGCGCCATCGTCGGCAGACAACTCTGCGCGCTCGATTCGGGCTCGCGTCCTTCGCGAATCGCGCTCGTGAACTCGACGTCCTGACGATCGAAGGCGGCGGCGCCGTCGAGCGCCACTTCCTTGCCGTCGCTGTCGGTCATCGAATCGCGGTACACCTTGTAGGTCTCTTCCTCGCCGATGTAGCGATAGAAGCCGCCGAACGGCCCCTTGTTGTTGAACGACATCGCCAGCGTGAAGAGCGGACCCTTCTTCGATTTCATCGCGACGGTCATGTCCATCGGAATCCCGAGCTCGGGATGATCGGGTCCCTTCTGTCCCCAGACCTCGAAGTTGGGCTCATCGAGAATCCACTGCGCGAGATCGACCGAATGGCAGCCGTGGTGCCACAGCAGGTTGTCCACCCACGACCGCGCCTGCCCGTGCATGTTCAGATTCGTGCGGCGGAAAAAATACGTTTCGACCACCATGTGGTGCAAGTGGAACGAGCCGTCGCGAATGCGGCGATGAATCTCACGATGCGGCGACGAGAAGCGGCGCGTGTGCGTCACCATGCAGATGCGGCCCGACTTCTTCGTCGCATCCACCATCCGCTGAGCGTCGGGCAGGTTGAGGCTCATCGGAATCTCGACCTGCACGTGCTTGCCCTTCGCGAGCGCCATGACGGTCTGATCCGCGTGCTGATCGCTCGGCGTCGTGAGAATGACGGCGTCGACGCCCGGCCGATCGACGCACGCCTCGAGATCGGTCGAGTGAAACGGGATCTTCCACTGCTCCGCGAACTTCTTGCCACCCTCTTCGGTGCGGCTGGCGAGCGACACGACCTCGACGCCGCCGATCTTCTGGAGCGCTTTCATGTGAATCTCGCCCATCGCGCCGGTCCCGGCGAGGCAGATCTTCATCTACTCCTCCACCAGACGCGTCGGATTGGTCACGGCCAGCGTCCGCACCTCGTCGGCCGAGAATCCCGCGTCGAGCAGCTTCTGCGCGA
>WNFI01061287.1_pt1 | contig 12370 bp, 13 predicted proteins | sample 5400471 | NCBI WGS metagenome assembly WNFI01 (sample SAMN13153348, study PRJNA577476) | soil metagenome | isolation source: 100 cm saprolite on Douglas fir-dominated hillslope | place: USA:California | collected 2013-09-17 | reverse complement strand
CGTCACCCTCGGCAAGCCCAACAGCATCACGGTGCGCGTGATCGGGGGGCGCGGCCATGCGGTCGTGGACGATACCAAGGGCGGGGGCACGCGGCTCAGTGACACCGGATCCGGGGAGCTCCTCCCTGGGCCGGGATCTCACCTCGACCGCAAGCCCTACACTCCGCCGCCACCCCCCAAGAACGCATCCTGGATCCCGCCCCGCGACTGGGGGCACACCACTCTCTTCGTGCCCTGGCTTTCGTATGGCAGCGACATCGGGGTTTTGGTGGGGGGTGGGATCGACACCCAGGCCTTCGGGTTTCGCAAGGAGCCCTACGCGAGCCGCCACATCCTGCGCGCGGGCTGGGCCAGCGGAGAGAGCACTTTCCGGGCCGATTATAAGGCTGAGCTCCGGTTCGAGAACCGGGGAGTCTACGTAGGCTGGTACGCCTATGCCTCCGGTGCCGAGGCCAGCCGGTTCTTCGGCTTCGGAAACGAGACATCCGACGGTGGGAACGGGCCCCACCATCAAGTACGCCTCCAGCCAGCACAAGCAGGACCTGACCATCATCAACCTACAGCGGCCCTACGGCTACGGGGATTTTGGTGAGGTCGGGGGCACGGGCACCCTGGAGCTGGACACCCGCGTCGAGGCGTCCAAGGCTCCGGGGGGGGTGGCCGTGCGCAGCTTCGGCTACCCCCGGGGCGGAGCGGACGTACGTGTCACCGGCTACGTCTGGCCGAAGGCCTGGGACGTGTCCGAGACCTTTGGCTCGGTGGAGGGAAAGGCCGCCGCTTACCTGACCCCCGGGGGTGACAAGGCCCCCACCCTCGCCCTGCGGGCGGGCGGGAAGAAGGTCTTCGGAAACTACCCTTACTTCGAAGCCGCCTATCTGGGAGGGGGGCTCGGCGGGTTTGGGCCGTCGGCGGGAGACGAGCCGGTGCGGGGGCTGCAGCGGCACCGCTACGCGGGCGACGCCGCGATCTACGGCAACGCCGACCTCCGCATCTACATCTCGCAGTTCCACATCTTCCTGCCCGGGTCGTGGGGGATCCTCGGCTTTGGCGACGTGGGCCGCGTCTACTACACCCTCGAGAACTCGACCAAGTGGCACACCGGCTACGGGGGCGGGCTCTGGTTCGCCTGGCTCGATCGCGCCAATACCCTCAGCTTCTCCTACGGTCGGAGCGAGGGGCACAACGGCTTCTACGCGCGCGCCGGGTTCGCGTTCTGAGGCCGGGGGCCCGAAGCGCGAACGTGCGGGGGAGGGAGAAATGGCGACGCATCGGGCGCCAAATAACCCACTAGGAGCGTGGCCGATGTCGAAAAGAGGCAGTGCGGTTATGGCCACCATGAAGGCAATCCGAGTGCGCCAGTACGGCGACGCGGGTCTCCTACGCTACGAGGATGCGGCAGGCCCCGAGGGGCATCGTGGTGGTGGTGGGAGTGGCCTGGAAGAACTCCATCCTGATCGTCGAGTTCGGCCGTGACCGCCAGCAGGAGGGCGCGTTCCGGTTCGTCGCAGGCTGTGGCCGTCATAGTCGCGGTGCGGCCGATTATCACGACGTGCTTCGCGTTCATCCTCGTCGTGCTCCCACTGCTCCTCGCCTGGGGAGCCGGTGGCGAGATGCGCCGGACCCTTGGGACCGCAGTCTTCGCCGGCATGATCGGGGTGCCGCTCGGTTTCCTCCGGGGAGCCCGCCCGCAGCCGAGAGCCGCGGGCCGACGGAGATCAGAGTCGCCGGGATGAGCAGGATGACGAATGCCTCCCGGAATTGCCCGAGGAACTTGCACCGCGCGGGCGCGGGCGGCTTGGCTGTGAGCTCGCCGAGGTACTGGCCCGTTCGAATCCGGGCAAACCGCGGAGGGAACATACGCACCTGCCTCTTCGCGGCGATTACTTCAATGGTACTTGTGATGGCAGCGCCAGGGGAAGAGCGAACCTCGGAGGACGTACTCACTTTGGATCGAGCGATCGAATTGGCGCGGGCTAACAATCGCGAGACAAAGCGGGCCAGGTTCGACATGGACAGGCAGCGAGAGGCCTCCGCAGAAGCCAAGACGTCGTATTATCCCCGCTTCGACACGTACTTGCTCGGCACGGAACTTCTGACCCCCCTGGATTTCACCATCAGCGCGGGTCAGTTGGGCACTTTTCCCTCGACTGGCCCGATTCCAAGTAGCAACGTCGACCTGCACACCCCGACCCGTCCAATCGCCGTAGCATCGATTACAGTCACGCAACCGATTACCGAGATTCTTAGAATCCGCTTCCACGTCGCTAAGCAACAATTGAACGAAAAGCTGAGTCGCCAAGCCTACTCTGAACAGGACCAGCAGTTGGTGAGCAACGTTCGTCGCGTCTATTACTCTTTGCTCCAATCTCAAAGCCAAGCTGAATCCCAACGCGCCACCATCCACTCCCTTGAGGAACTGGGCCGACTAACCGAACGGCGTCTAAAGGAAAGAGCAGCCCTCAAAACAGACAGCCTCCGCATCAAGGCTGAAGAGGCAAAGGCCAGGTATCAGCTCCTGGTGCTCGAGGATGCGCTTTGTGACCGGAAGGAAGCTTTGAACCACCTCCTTGGCAGAGACCTTCTTACCGCGTTTACCGTCCAGGCCGTGTCTTCTCCTCTGCCGGAGGAGGCGGATTTACAAGCGGCTCGAAGCCTTGCGCTTGCGCAACGTCCGGAGGTCAAGATTGCCTTCATCAAGAAGAATCAAGCGCACCTAGAGACCAGGATTGAGAAGACACGGTACTTGCCCGACATCTCGATCCAGGCCAACTATGTGACGCCGGCGGGCATCAACTTCCTCCCGAAAAACATCGCCGCCGTAGGAGCGCTCCTTACCTGGCAACCCTGGGACTGGGGTCAGAAGCGCCACAATGTCGCCCAGAAGGTCATCGCCGAACACGAGGCGGCTCTCACCGAAGAAGATGCGCGAGACCAGGTTCTCCTGGACGTGGACTCGCAATTCCGCAGGCTACGCGAAGCCAGAGCACAGCTTGCGGTGGTGGAGAGCGCTCGCGATGCAGAACAAGAAAGGCTTCGCAACCAGACTGACGCTTACTCGCAAGAGGCAATTCTGCTTAGCGATCTGCTGCAGCAGCAGGCGTCCTTCGCAACCGCAGAGGACCAATACCGACAGGCTTTGCTTGCGTTCTGGACGGCGCGAGCGGACTTTGAAAGAGCCTTGGGAGAGGAGTTAGCGCCTTGATACCAACCAACACGCCGGTGCGATCGCGCGGCACGCTGCCATCAGCCTCAACGATTGCCCTCCTGGCGACGGCCATCCTCTTCGGCTGCCACCACGAACGGACTCTGCCCGCGAAGCTCCCAATCCCTGTCCGTTTGGCTGACGTGACTCTGTACCAATCGACCGAAGGACTACGATATTCGGCCTCTCTCCTTCCGTATGCGCAGGTCGACCTCACTTTCCGAACGACCGGCTACATTACCGAGGTGAAGCAAATCAGGTCGGCCGATGGTCGGACTCGTAATATTGGGACCGGAGACTTCGCCCCAAGAGGAACTGTACTGGCCCGGATCCGGGCCCAGGACCTGAGGAATCAGGCGGACGAATCCGGTGCCCAGGTCGATGCTGCCGTCGCACAACATACTCAGGCTGAACAGGATTTAAACCGAGCCAAAGCACTTTACGCCACCCAAAGTGTGACCAAGCCGGACTACGACCAAGCACAAGCCCGGTTCGACTCGACCCTCGCGGCAGTGAACCAAGCCAGAGCCGCCCAGCGTCAGGCGGAACTCTCCTTAAGCGATGCAGACCTGAAGGCTCCTCTCTCCGGATACATTCTTGCGAGGAACATCGACGTCGGGATACTGGCATCGCCGTCTGCTGCAGCCTTCACTATCGCCGATACGAGTGCGGTAAAGGCGACGTTCGGTGTGCCGGAAGATGCCCTTAGTCTTGTCCAGCTGGGCCAGTCGCTTACGCTTGAAGTCCGGAATGACGCTGTGCGGTATTCCGGAAGCGTCACAAGCATTTCTCCGAGCGCTGATGCGCGGAGCCGCGTGTTCACTATCGAAGTCACGCTCGGTGGTCGTTGCCGAGCAGCAGTCCGGCCAGTGGAAGGCACACGTCCGCCGGGTCACGGTTGGCGCGACTCACGGCAGTTCGGTCTCCGTGACGGGAGTGCAGACCGGCGAAAAAGTCGCCTCCATTGGGGCGCAGCTCCTGAAGGAAGGTGATTCTCTTTCAGTGATTCCGTAGGGAGCCGAGAGACCATGGCACACAAGGACGATCAGGAAAGAATCGAGCAGACGCGGAACGTTCCGCGCTTCTTCGTGGAACACCCGCAGGTGTCCTGGGTGCTGCTGGTCGGCGTCCTGGTTTGGGGCTGGTTTGGCTACAAGTCTATGCCCCAGCGCAAAGACCCGAATATCCCGGTCAGGGTTGCCGTTGCCAGCTGTTCATGGCCGGGCGCGACGGCTCAACAGGTCGAGCAACTGATAACGCGCCCGATCGAAGGCGCCGTGGCGCAAAACAAGTGGATCCACGCTGGAACGTCTGCGGACTTTGGTGTGAGGTCGATCTCACTGCCTGGCTATGCCTATGTCTATATTCAACTTGTCGAGGACGTGGACGATCTGAAGCGTCAGTTCAGCGACATCAATCTAAAGCTCAATGCACTGAGCGGCCAACTTCCCCAAGGAGCCGGCCCCATTGCCTTCCAGAGCGACTTCGGAGATACGGCAGCATTGATGCTGACCGTCGCGAGTCCGAAGGCGGACTCCGTAGAGATCAACCTCCGGTCGCAGTCTATTCAGGCAGCGATCCGCTCGGCTCGTGCCATTAAGAAGACCACACCGCCGCCAAAGCCAGTCACGGTCATCTACCCTTTTCCAGAGTCAGTGTCGCCGAGAGTGGTCGCGGGTGCTGCCGCACTCTTCGATACGCAGGCAACACAAGCCGGCGTGCTAGACAATACCACTCAGATTCAAGGGACGGGTTTCATCGGTCTAGACGGAACGAGTAGCCAAGACGATGCGTCCATCCAGACATTTATCGAGCAATTCTTTGCCAACCAGCTGCAGCGATCGGAACTGCATCCGGATGCCTGGAACCCCATCATCGTTCACGATCCGGCCGACACACTGAAGAAGTTGTCCGAGGTTGCAGGCGACAAATACAGTTACGCTGAGCTGGACGACTTCTCCGACCTCATCGCCCGTACCGTGCAAGGCGCTCCCGAGACGTCCAAAGTAGAGCGTCGAGGCATTCTGCCACAGACAATCTACCTGGAATTCTCCCAAGATCGGCTGGCCGCCTACGGACTCCAGCCTGCTGATCTCGGCAGGCTGATTCAAGCTCGCAATATCATCGCGCCGGGGGGGGTCTTTGAGACGGGACAACGGCAGATCACCCTGATGCCTTCAGGACAATTCGAGAGCCCCAAGGCAATCGGCGACATCGTTGTGACCACGGCGGCAGCTGGCGCGCCCGTCTATCTGCGCGACCTCGTAGAAATAAGCCGCGGCTACCAGAGCCCTGCGAATTACATGAACTACTACACGTGGCATGACGCGGACGGACGGTGGCGCCGTAGTCGAGCCGTTACCATCGCCATGTACATGCGAGATCAAAGGCAGATCGCCAAATTCGGCGAGTCGATCGACGCGAAATTGGCACAACTCCATCGCATCCTCCCTCCTGATCTCATCACCGTCCACACCTCCGACCAACCCCTGCAGGTAAAGGAAAACATTCATCTTTTCCTGCGGGCCCTGAACGAAGCGATTCTTCTTGTCGTTATCGTCTCGCTAATCGGCTTCTGGGAGTGGAGGCTCGCACTTATCATGGCCTTGGCGATACCCATCACCCTCGCCATGACTTTCGGTGTCGTCTACATGCTGGGCATCGATCTCCAGCAGGTTTCCGTAGCAACGCTCATTATCGCGCTGGGCCTCTTGGTCGATGTGCCGGTTGTCTCCGGGGACGGGATCAAGCGAGGTCTCGCAGACGGCCTTCCGCGCAGCGTTGCGGCATGGCTCGGTCCAACGAAACTGTCGACCGCAATCTTCTTTGCCACCATCACGAATGTCATCGCCTATCTTCCGTTCCTGATGCTCACAGGCAATACCGGTCAGTTCCTCCGAAGCCTTCCAATCGTGATGACCGCTTCGCTGCTCTGCGCGCTCGTTGTTTCCATGACGTTCATTCCACTTCTCGGCTATTACATCCAGAGGCCTCCGAAGAGGAAAGAGCCCAGCATCGAAGAGAAGCGCGAGCGCGGCTTCTACGGGTTTTATAACAGGCTGGTCGGGCGCGCAATCGCTCGGCGCTGGAGCGTCCTGCTTGGCTCCTTGGTATTCCTGGTGATTGGCGGCCTTTTTGCTTCCCGTCTGAAGCAGCAGTTCTTCCCCGAAGATGTCCAGTACTGGTTTTATCTCGACGTCTGGCTCCCGAACGATGTGCCGCTGACGGCGACCAACGACGCAGCGGTCAAGGCCGAAGAGGTCGTGCGGCGAGTTCTGGCTGACACAGAAGCGCGTTTGCCTGAAAGCAAGGAGCAGCATGACCTGACATCCATCACCACCTTCATCGGAGGAGGTGGGCCCCGCTTCTGGTTCTCGATCTCCCCAGAACCGCCACAGACGAATTACGCTCAGGTGATCGTTCAGGTCAGCGACAAGGAACTCACGCCGAAGATCATCGGCCCACTCCAGTCAGCCCTCAGCCGAGAGGTGCCCGGAGCATGGATAACCGTCCGGCAACTCCAGACAAATCCTGTCGAAACGCCGGTTGAGGTCCTTGTCTCCGGCCAGGCCGATACCGACGCTAAAGACGAAGCAACCGACGTGCAAACATTGCGCGGAATCGCGACGCAAGCAATGGACGTCCTCCGGCAGTCGCCAGGGATCGCCGTGATGCGAGATGACTGGTCGCCCGACAGCCCTCAAGTGAAGATTCAGATTGATCCGAACCGCGCGAACGTCGTTGGCATCACGAATGCAGATGTTGCGAACTCCACTGCCGCAGCGATCAGCGGTGCACCCGTAGGGCTTCTTAGAGAGGGCAACCGAAGCATCCCAATTGTCGCTCGTCTGCGTGCACAGGAACGGGCGCAGCTGGGACAGATTCAGAATCTCTATGTCTATTCTTCTCAGCAAAACACCAGGGTCCCGCTGCTTTCAGTGGCCATGGTACGGAATGTCCTCGAGACGGGAAAGATTCGGCGTCGCGAGCACTTTCGCACCATCTCAGTATTGTGCTTTCCCGCACCCGGCGTGCTCGCATCCGAAATCCTGGGACCGGCCGAATCGAAACTTGCTGAGCTCAAGAAGAACCTGCCTCCGGGATACGAACTCGAAATCGGAGGCGAACAGGCGAGGCAGGTCGACGGTTTCCTCAATCTCACTGTCGTGCTCTTGATCTCGCTGGTCGGCATTTATCTCGCACTTGTCATCCAATTCAATAATGCGATCAAGCCTCTCCTGGTGTTCGCTGCGGCCCCCTACGGGGCGATCGGAGCTTTGATTGCCTTGGCCGTCATGCATACGCCATTCGGCTTCATGGCCTTTCTGGGCGTGGCAAGTCTGATCGGTGTCATTGTCAGCCATGTGATCGTGCTCTTCGACTTCATCGAAGAGATGCACGAAAAGGGGGAGTCACTGGAGCGTGCCCTTCCTGATGCCGGGATTGAGCGGATTCGCCCCGTCATGATCACCGTTGGCGCAACGATCCTTGCTTTGTTCCCTCTCGCACTCGAAGGTGGCCCGCTATGGAAACCTCTCTGCTATGCCCAGATCGGCGGGCTGGCCGTCGCAACCTTCATCACGCTGCTCCTGGTCCCAGTCTTCTACTCCATCTTTGTGCTGGACCTGAAGTGGATCAGATGGGGACCAGCGGAGGTTCGGGCGGATGCCGTGCAGGCGCAAACACGCGCGCTACTTTCTGGAGAGGGAAGCACAAGATGAGCATCGGCGAACACGGGATCCGCAGCCCGATGGGGCGCTCTTGTGGGGCGCCTCCCGCTTTCAGGGAAATGGGAATGCGCCTGATTCTTCAATTGTCCATCGCGGCCGCGCTCGCCGCGGGTGGCGAGCTTCAGGCCGGGGACGCGGCCGATGAGAACCTGCCCGCTCCGCTTCCTTGGGCGCACTGGTGTGATCACGATCACGTCGCCGTTCGTGGAGACCTCCACGGTCGTCGCGGCATCGATCCCCGCGGCTTGGAGCAACGGCCGGTCGAGCACCAGGGCGAGGCTGTTTCCGGTCTTCGTTAGTCGCTTTTGGATTGTATGTACACGCTACCACGAACGTACGGACAAGACCAATGAGATCCTATTCCCACCAGCGTGCCGGACTCGATTCTGGCGAGGCACCGCCCGATAGTGCGGCTGCGAGGTCACCTGGGCGGCCCCACCTGTGACCGCCTGAGCCTCCGCGATCGGTACGAGCGTTCTGGGCGTGTCGCTCGCCTCCCCGCCGCGGCTACGCGCCCCACCCTCCTTTGACTTTTCGCTTTGCCGATGCTAGTTTGGGCGCTTATCCCTCCCAGGTGACGGAGCATGCGGTCCCTCTTCACGTACTGCGATCAGCGCCTCCCATATGCCCCGGGGGCGAGCCCCTTCAACATCAAGGGCGAGTACTACCGCCAGACCGCCGACGTGGTGGCCTACCACGAGAAGAAGAGCCAGGGCGCGCTCATGCCCATCCTCGAGCGCGAGGGCCTGCGCGAGTTCGTGGGCCAGAGCTTCCTCTCCTCGGCGTTCTACGACGTGATGCCGCTGCCGCGCATCGTGATGGCGCTGGCGGAGGCGCGGGGCCGCGACGTCCACGAGTTCACATCCCGGATGGGACAGGCGGCGGTTGAGGCCCAGATGAAGGGCGTGTATGCGCGCTTGCTCAACCAGCTCACGCCGAAGAACTTCATCCAGCGCTTCGACCGGGTGATCAACCTCTTCTACGACTTCGCGCCCCTGATCGTCACGGCAAGCGATGCCGGCGCCCGCGTCGTGCGCAGGGGCATGCCCCTTGGCATCTGCGAGTGGTGGGCCGTCGTGACCGTCCCTTTCGTGGTCATCCCCTTGACCGCGGGGGGCGCGCGGGACGTGACCGTCGAGTGGCGCCTCGAGCCCTCCGGCGTGCAGCAGGGCGTGCCCGTGGGCGCCGCCATCCTCGACGTGGGGTGGGCGGCGGACTGAGGGCGAGGCGAGGTCGCCTGGCTCAGAGTTGGAGCGACTTGACCTCCAGGAACGCCCGGCATGATTCCTCTCCCGCGGACTACTCCGGGTATCTCGTGCCCTCCGGGGATGGCGAACATCCCGTGTGTGGATCTGGCCGGGGTCACACAGCCTCCGGTTCGCCCGTCACTACCGTGACGACTGGCGATCAGGGAATTTGACCCACGGACGAGTAGCTCGCAGCACGATTTGAAGAAAACCGGCGCCGCCTGCGGGCGGTGGCGTACCGGACGCTCGGCTCGCTGAGCGAGACGGAGGACACCGCCCAGGAAGTCTGGCTTCCGCTCAACCGCTCTCCTTTCAATGACATAGAGAATCTCGGGGGGTGGCTGACGACGAGGACGAACCTCTAGTCCCCGCCGCGGCCTTGATCCTCGCCGAGCTGCAACACCAAGGCCTCGAACTCGGCCTTCGAGAGGAATCCTTGGCGCGGGTTCGTGTGGCTTGAAACGCCTTCGGCGCCCCTAAGAGCGTGCGAGCTGGGTGAGCTGAATGAGGTTGCCACAGGTGTCGTTAACCATCGCAATGATCGAGGCAGTCACGTCGGTGGGCGGCATGGTGAACGCGGCGCCGCGGGCCTTGATCCGCTCATAGTCGCCTTTGACGTCGTCGGTGTAGAACATCGCGGCGGGCTGGCTCTGTTGGAACATCGCCTGCTGATACGCTTTGGCTGCGGGGTTGTTATTCAGCGCCAACTGGAGCTGAGTGCCGTCCGGCTCCTCGGGTGAAGCCACGGTCAGCCAGCGATACGGGCCCTGACTGAAGTCGGCCTTCCTGGCAAAGCCCAGTACCTCTGTATAGAAGCGCAGAGCCTTGTCCTGGTCGTCCACGTATACGCTGGTCAGTTTGATTTTCATTTCAGTGCACCGGCCGCACGTGCGGGCGGTCGCGTATCGCATGCTCGGATCGGTCAGCGAGGCGGAGGACGCCGTCCAGGAAGCCTGGATCCGATTGAGCCGCACGGATGTCAGTGGTGTTGACAACCTGCGGGCTTGGCTAACGACGGTCGTCGCGCGTGTGTGCCTGGACATGTTGCGGACGCGGACATCGCGCCGGGAGGATCCCTTGGACACGCACGTACCCGATCCGGTGATCACCCGCGCCGACCAGAATCCGGAGTCCGACGCAATGCTTGCCGACTCTGTGGGTCTCGCGCTGCTCGTGGTCCTCGAGAAGCTGGAGCCGGCAGAACGCCTGGCGTTCGTGCTCCACGATGTGTTTGGGATGAGCTTCGACGAGATCGCGCCTGTCGTGGATCGCTCGGTCGTCGCAACGCGACAGCTCGCGAGCCGCGCGCGCCGACGGGTCCAGAGCCAGACGCCGGCCTCAGACGCGGACTTGCGGAAGCAGCGCCGCGTCGTCGACGCGTTTCTTGCGGCCGCCCAGAACGGCGACTTCGAAGCGCTGGTCGCCGTCCTGGATCCGGCGATCGTGCTGCGGGCTGATGGCGGAGCGGTCAAGGGCATGTCGCGTTTCGTGCGTGGGGCTCAGGCGGTGGCGGCACAGGCCGCGACGTTCTCGAAACTCAAGTTGTCGAATCAGGTGGTTCTGGTGAATGGCAACATTGGCGTCGTGTCGCGACTTCCGGACGGGGGCCTGCTTTCGGTGATCGGCTTCACGATTGCGGAGGGCAGGGTCGTTGAGATGGACATCCTGGCGGATCCAGACCGGCTCAGTCGGCTCGACCTGTCGGCCATCGAGCCCTGAGCGACTGGGGTCGTCACATTTCTTCCAGTCGTTCCGTCATCCTTTGCGAAGGGGCGAGTCAAGCCGATTCGATCGAAACGGCTTCCAGGCGCCCACAGGAGGCACGTCATGAACAACCCAGCCACTGGGCACGCGCTCGCCGCACCGCGACCGGCCCTCTCGCCCGCGGACCTGGGCATCCTTCGCTCTAAAGGAATAGTCGTCGGCTTCTGGATTGCCACCGCGCTCTTCTGCTTGCAGATAGGTTTCACCGCCTACGCGCAACTGCGTCTGCCGCAGGTGGCGGCGATGTTCACCCACCTCGGCTTCCCCGACTACTTCCGGGTGGAGCTCTCGTGGGCCAAGTTCCTCGGCGTCGTGCTGCTGCTTGCGCCGGTGCCGGCGCGGCTCAAGGAGTGGGCGTACGCCGGCTTCGCCATCAATCTTGCCTCGGCGCTCGTCGCCCACTTCTCGGTGGGCGATGGCCCGGAGGTCTGGAGTTGGGCGGCGGCCACCGGCGTGCTCTGGGGCCTCTCGTACGTCTTGTGGCGCCGCCAGCAGGCCACGCCGTTGCAGTTACGCTAAGCGCGGCCGGATTGGTGCGAGGAGGTGGATATGAAAAAGCCCGTCCCGGTGGAATCTGCCGCTGCATTGATCCAGGAGAGGATCGAGAAGCTTGGGGACTGGCGCGGGAAGACGCTTGCGATAGTGCACGAACTCATACACGACGCAGACCCTGAGATCGTCGAGGAGTGGAAGTGGGTGAAACCCACGAATCCCGGAACACCGGTCTGGTCTCACGACGGCATCGTCTGCACGGGAGAGACGTACCAGAACGTCGTCAAGATGACATTTGCCAAGGGAGCGGCGTTGAAAGACCCTTCCGGTCTCTTCAATTCCAGCCTCGACGGGAATATGAGGCGCGCCATCGACATCCACGAAGGCGACAAGGTCGATGAGGAGGCCTTGAAGGATCTCATCCGGGCTGCCGTAGCCCTCAATCTCGAGGACAAGAGAAAGCCGAAGCGCCGGCGGGCGACGAGCAAGCGGCGGAGTCTTAATGGCTGAGGGGGAGGCGGGCAAGAAGCCGCCCAAAGGGGAAGAGGGGAAGTCGCTCTTCAACTTGGCTGTCTTTGGATGCCTTAGGCTGAAATCGCGGCCGGGGCGGGCATAACCCAAAGGTCGGTGGTTCAACCCCCGCTACGACGTTCGAGCTATAGACAAACCGGTAGCCGAGGTCATCCCTCTCACTGCCACTCAACGCGGACGACGGAGGTGCGAGCTGATGAATACTGCCGCCTCGGCTTTCCCGACCCGCCCCGTTGCCACGCCCAGGACCAGCTGGGTCAATTGGTCTTCGCTCGCTTCCAAGCGTTTTGTTGTTGAGCCAACCCCATAACCCAAAGGTCGCAGGTTCAAATCCTGCCCCCGCTACCAACCCCAATCCAAAGCAGGTCAGGGGGTTGCAGGCAAGAGCCGCGAGAGCGGCCCTT
>WNFI01055699.1_pt1 | contig 12370 bp, 13 predicted proteins | sample 5400471 | NCBI WGS metagenome assembly WNFI01 (sample SAMN13153348, study PRJNA577476) | soil metagenome | isolation source: 100 cm saprolite on Douglas fir-dominated hillslope | place: USA:California | collected 2013-09-17 | reverse complement strand
CCGGTTCCCATTTCCTCTTCCGCTGCCTGCTCACTCCTGGCTATTCTGCGTCGTCTCTGCGGTAGCACGATGAGCAGCGGGAGCTTCGTGCCAAGCAGGATACGCTCGGTGACACTCCCCATAACCAAGCGTTGTAGTCCGACACGACCATGGGTTGCCAGGGCAATCACGTCGTAGTCGCCCAACATTGCATCTCCTTCTGCGGTGGCTCTATTCTCTGCCTCCCTGATGAGCGTTTCGGCTACATGCGTATCGATCGCAACAGACCAGGTGACAGCAAGCTTGAGTTTCGCCACTGCAGGTGCGACGAAGCCCTCACGAATATGGTCTGCCGTCACGCTGAGATACCGTTTGGCCTTCTCACTCTCGGTCAACACACCTCCCTCTTCACTGCCAGCGGTCACTGGTTGGACGACTCGCACCAGGTGGAGCACGCCTGGTGCCGAGCCAGCCAGGGCAGCGATCAGGTAGGCCGCAGGCTCGAGCGCTGCCTTGGCGTGTGCCGAGCCATCCAGTGGGACAAGCGCCCTCAGCGGGTGTGTGGCATCTGGATGTGTCTCACCAGGCACCGGTCCATCCTCGCGCAGCACCAGCACGGGCACTGAGGCTTCTCGTGCCAGCTTCTCCGTGACGCTGCCCATGATCCGGCGCGTGATACCGGTATAGCTGTGGCTGCACAGTACGATCAGATCAGCCTGGGAGGAATCTGCCACAGCAAGCAGGGTGGAGACCGTTGGGCCAAATCGGACCACGCTTTCCGCGGGGACACCTTCCAGCTCGAGTGAAGTGGAGACAGCCGAGAGGTACTGCTCTGCCTCGGCTCGGTCAGCAGCAATGACCTGCTGTGCCAGGATGGTTTGTGGTGCCGCGGAGGGCCACAAACCGCTGGATTTACTCACCACGCGCACCAAGATGACTGATCCACCGGACGTATGCGCGAGACGTGCGGCAACGGGAATGGCCCGTTCTGCACGCGTTGACCCATCCAGCGGGATAAGCATTCGTTGAAACATGATCATCTTCCTTTCAGTACTAGCATACTCCGCCCATATGAACTGGCGCTGTGGAGTAACTGAGACAAAACTGAGAATCAACAGTGAGGGATCGTGTGTTTACGCGGCATAGGGTAAACATTGCCACCCAACATCATCACATGCTCAGTTGCGTTTCAGCGGATTCACAGGGTGAGTTCATAAAGCAGTGCTATGCTTATTGCAGGACAAGTACAACGGGGTGCTTGTCGCCCTGCTGCGACTATTGAGGCAGAGGGGGGAATGACTCTCGTTAGTTATTTCCCCGTTCTCGTCCGAAAGGCTACACAAATGTTGACGCATAAAGATATAGCATTCCCTCTGGATGATACCAGAGAATTCCGCCTGCGAGAGCGCGAGGAAGCATTGGTGAATGTTCACGACGCAACTCTATCCTTGTCTGTCGCTGATGCCACAGTAAGGGAATGGAATAAACATGACACTGACGATACAAGCGTGCAGCCCAATCGTGCTCATCGCCAGTTAACCCTCCCACCATGGCCAACTTCTAAACCTGGATCACGGGCAACATCCCCACCACCAGGTCAGAAGCCGGTGCCGGGCCGCACGGATCAGATGGTCTACGAGTGCTACGATGAAGAGCGTGGCAGGCCCTGTGTCGTACTTCCAGGACATACCAGGCGAGAAAGCGAAAAGCCCATAGAACAGGCCCGTTCGCCCGGTCCTTTGGAGCAGATGAGTTACGCAGAAACGCTACAAGCGACATCAATCGCTCCTCAGGAGGAGCAATCTATACACCAGCATCCCCTGAGTGATCAGGTGGTATCGGGTCAACAGGTCTACGACACTCATGGTTGGCGATTGGGGAAGGTCACGGTTCGCTTCCCTCGCTATATTCTGGTAGAGCGTGGACTACTCTTCCACCGGGCGTATTACATTCCTCTCACCCTGGTACAACGAGTCGAGGGACAATGCGTTTGGCTGATGGTCAGCGAAGCGATACTCAAGGAGAGGGGCTTTACCGTCGTTCCCGCTGATCTCTACGATGCTGCTCAGTCGCCGGGCGTGGATGACATCATAGACATCAGCGATGCTTCACGACTCGGAAAATACCCGCTGACTCCAGCGGAGATGGGGCATTATCACTATGGCCCTCGCGGGCCAGGGATGAACACCGATGCCAGTGGTTCCTACGCCCCCTATGAAATTGATCCCTATGGGCGGCCTGTGGATCGTCCTGTCAAGCTGTACACCACAGGGGAGCGGTTACGTCGGCGTACCCTCTGATAGAGAAGTAGGGCGGAACATCTTCTTCCGGGAAGGCTGCCGGGGAGTGGCTCAGCGTGTCCCTGGCAGCCATGTATCGTAAAATGCGAAAGGCTTTAGCCTTTCACATATGATTTTGCCCACGTAGCTTTCGACTGTCCGTCCACTGATGAAGCAGAGGCATAAAGGACATGGACACAGTGTTCCCGGCTATAAGTAGTTCCTCAGCTTTCGTATCGAGCTCGCGTCGTGAAGCTTGCGCAGGGCCATGAGTTCGATTTGACGGATGCGCTCGCGGCTCACCCCTAGTGCTTCTCCCACCTCTCTCAGTGTACGGCCACGACCATCACCCAAACCATACCGCAGATAAAGCACCGTATACTCTCGCTCATTCAAACATTCCATCGCCTCTTCTATGTGCCGTTTAAGGAACTGGCGGCAGACCGCATCAGCGAGGCCCATCATCACCGGGTCATCAAGGAACTCCTCAAAGGACGTCTTCTCTTCCTCACTGGCGAGTGCTTCCAGGCTCGCTGGCTTCTGACTAGAGGAGACAGCCTCGTCCACCTGTTCAGCGCTCATCCCCAGCTCCTTGCCAATCTCCATGGAGGTCGGTTCATGCCCAAGCGTTAAGAGCAGACGATAATGCGCACAGTTGATGGAATTGATCCTCTCGGTCATGTAGACAGGGAGACGAATTGTTCTTCCATAACAGGCAATGGCACGGGTCATCGCCTGTCGGATCCACCAGGTCGCATAGGTACTGAACCTGTAGCCACGCGTAGAGTCAAATTTCTCGACCGCACGTAGCAGACCAAGATTGCCCTCCTGAATTAGATCCAGGAGGCTAACACCGTAGCCTACATACTTTTTGGCAATGCTCACCACCAGGCGTAGATTGGCCTCCACCAGGGATTGCTGAGCTATCCTTCCATCTTCGAGAAGGTGGCAGTTCACCAGTGCCTCTGCCCTGAGACGCTCACGTCTGGCTCGCTCTATGCGCTGTGCCAGTCTGGCCTCTTCCTCCGCAGCTAGCAAAGGGTACCTGGAAATTTCTCGCAGGTATATCCGTAAGGAGCTATCCAAATCATCGGTGAGATCTGTCATGACGACGGACGTATCCTGGTAAAGTTGATCCTTTGAGGGAGAAGCTGTCGAAAATGCATGATGCTCATCTTCTCCTACGGGCTTGCGAGCTATTTGTGATCCCACCACACTATTGAGCGTTCGCATCGTCCTGTATCCTTCTTGCTTCGATCATATCGGGTCTGCTGGTGTGGCGATGTGCCTACGAACGTGACTCCGATAATGAACGTATATCTGCCTGTGTCTATGTGTATTGTAGAAGGCAGGACTGAGATCACACTGAGACAACCCTGAAGCGAAACTGAGTGCTACTTTTCAGTTCCATCTCTTATCGTTTCAGTTGTTCCTCCTCCAGATCAAGTTCGCGTTCGAGGCGATGCAGCACTTCGTCATTGATCGTGCCCTGGTTGCGCATCTGGATCATCGTCATCCGCTCGGCCTGGAGCACCTCCTGATGCAGGCGTTGGTAGGGCGTAAAACGCTCCTTCACATCCTCCACTGGTATATCTGCATAGGCAGCAAAGCCACGGAGCTTTTTTGGTTGGCATATGTCTTTACCAGTATTGCACCAGGAGATGGGACGATCTTGTGAACAGGCTGAAATAGAGCTGAGAATCTGGAGTTGGGAACGCATGCCTGGAAAAGAGGGTGAGAGTACACGAAAAGAAAGACCTGATCAAGGCTCAGGTTCGGTTCAGCCCTGCCCCAGTGTTGGCTCATTTTGCTTGGCTCTATTTCTTTTGCTCAGGAACTCACAAGCAATACCTCTCTGAGGATACGGAACATCTCTAGTACGTCACCAAGCAGTTCGACACCAATGTCCGGACGCACCTGCACGTGGTGGAAGATGCCGAACTCGGTGAAATCATGTGGATGGCCCAGGCGCATAAGTGCCGCCGCAAAATCTCTTGACTCGGTGAAAGGAATGGAATCGTCAGCACGATCATGCAGCAAGTACATTGGTGCCCGTATGCTGCTGACGACCCTGCTTGGCGAGAGTTCATCGAGTTGCTCACGCATCTGTGGAGAGAGCGAGGCAAGATTGGCATCTACCTGGCCGGGTTGATCACCTGCCAGGAGATGGTAGGCTGCCGCGCCAGCAGGTGAAAGCCGAGCCAGTTCGTTAGCACTCAATGGCCTTCTCCCACTAAGAGCGAACGAGTTTACCAGGAGCGTTCTCTCAGATGGCGGCAGCGTTCGCATGATGACATTGCTCAACGTGTGCATAGGCACTATCTGTGGCTGCCAGGTTTGCTTCCGCCCATCTACAATGATTGCCCGCTGACCAAAGGCACGCAGCAGCGTAGTGGCATCGAAGTAGCCGCCGAAGAGTGCAACGAAGGCGAGCTGGTCGCGGATACGCGGGTCAACCGCCGCGAAGCAAGCCAACGAAGCACCTGCACTGAAGCTGACTATTCCAATACGGTCGGTGCCGACACCAGGCCAACGGGCAAGCGCTTTGAAAGTCTCTACGACCCCATCGCTATCCTGCACTGAAATGTCGTATTTTATGAGTGTCGGCGTCGTCATAACCATCACAATCAGGCCAACCTGAGCCAGGGACTGTGAGAAGTTAACGAGCTGCGGCACCTTACGATTGTCACCCACCCCTGGAATTATGACTATACCTCCTCGCACACCCGGAATCGGTGACGTGGGCGCGTAGACATCCAGGGAGACCAGGCCATTGCGCGAAGGAATTGTCAGTTGTGTGCGGCGCACTGGCTCATAGATCAAGCGCATTGACTCAAGCTCTGAGGCCGTAATCAGTGACGGGAGGAGCAGTGCAGCTCGTGTCGTAGCACGTCCAGATGGGATCATCGACAGGAAGAACCCGATGACGAACAGCAGCACAAGCACACTGCGCGCCGCAAGGTTCCTCAGCTTGAGTGTGCGCTTCGGTTTGATACTCGTCGCAGGGGTATAAATATAGAAGGTGAGCATGAGACAAAGCTGAGACAGCACTGGGTCGAGACTGAGAATGGCTGCAATAGGGTGTGCGAAATAGCTTCATCGCTATATATCCTCGGCTGCCACGCGCTTTCTTAGGCTCATCTCAGCACCTACACAGCATCATTTCAATCGGGTGCTTTATGCTTTCCAAGGAAAGAAGATATGCACTACATTATTCACGGCATCAAGAATACGAGATGTCATCTATATTACGAGATTTCATATTCATAATAGAGAAGGACTACTATGCCTGGCTCACTTCGCCTTGGGAAAATCGCTGGAATTGATATCAACGCACATTGGAGTTGGTTCATTATCCTGGTCTTACTGACCTGGTCTCTTGCAAGCAGTTGGTTTGCTCAGCTGTTTCCCGGCTGGGCCACAACCATCTACTGGATCGCAGCCTTCATCTCAGCCCTACTCTTGTTTGTGTGCGTCCTCGTGCATGAACTGGCCCATGCACTGGTTGCCCAAACCTCTGGACTGACGGTGAAAAACATCACCTTTTTCATTTTCGGCGGGATGGCCTCCATTGAGGAGGACATGCAGCGTGTCATTTGTCACAATGTTTGGTTCTTACACTGCTTTGTGCCAAAAGATTGGCCGCGATTCTGCAAATGCAATCTGAGTTTGGCACATCTCCCACCCACGAGATACGCGGCGAGATTCTCGCCATCGAACCATGAGGAAGAAAGGCCTGGAGGAAAGCATGGAAGTGATGAGGTCTGGCTTCGTGTTCGCCAGTAACAAGCAAGGAGCGCACCGATGGACGTTCAACCGGGACCAACAATCTTGACTTCGAGCCGTGAAGAGCACAGCTTTGCACGCTTGCAGGGGCGCTGGCTCCTGCTCGCCCGAATCGGCTGGGCAGCACTGGTCGCCCTCACTCTGTCGATCTTCTTCGCCAGCCTCCCAGTGTACCTGGCACAAATGGAAACTCCCTGTGCCGGTGCAGCATGCCAATGGCAACAACTCACTCACTCACAAGCGGAGATGCTGAAAGGGATGGGCCTGTCTCTTGCTGATTACGCAGTATTCACGCTCGCGCTCGCACTTGCCTCAGTGGTGATGTGTCTGGTGGTCAGCACGCTCATCATCTGGCGCAGACCTGACGACCGGATAGCGTTTATCGTCGCGCTCATGTTAGTGACGCTTGGCCCGATCATCGTGGTCGCCGACCCACCAGCGGCGAGCCCCTGGTGGGTGCCGAACGCATGCCTGACCTTCCTCACTGGGTTTTTGCTCGTGCTCGTCTTTCTCCTGTTTCCTACCGGGCAATTTGTGCCTCATTGGATGCGCTGGACCCTGGTCGTGTTTCTTGTCGGGGATATCTCTTCTTTCTTGCCAGACACGCCTCTCCTGCCGAATGTGTCAGTGAGCCAGCCTGGCTGGCTCGTGGTTGTCGGCGAATTGACCACTGTTGCAGCAGCCCAACTCTACCGCTATCGACGCGTGTCCAGTCCACGAGAGCGTCAGCAGACCAAATGGGTGGTCTTCGGTCTCGCAGTGCCGATCACAGTCTATATGCTCCTCACTGTGCTGGGCCTGTTCTTCCCAATGCTCGTTGAGCGCAGTCCCCTCCTTCTATTGGCTTCCAATGAGGCTGGCTTTACTCTGCCGCTCTGGCTCCCGCTCTCGTTTGGTTTTGCCATACTGCGCTATCGGCTGTGGGACATTGATAGTATCATCAAGCGCACGCTGGTGTATGGCACGCTCACAGTTACCCTGACCGGGGTCTATGTGGGCCTGGTCATTGGCCTACAAGCGCTGCTGCGTGGCATCATCAGCCAGGACAACAACGTGGCCATCGTCGTGTCCACGCTGGCGATCTCTATCCTGTTCCAGCCGCTGCGTGCGCGCATCCAGGCGCTCATCGACCGTCGCTTCTACCGGCGCAAATATGATGCGGCCAAGACCATCGCAGCCTTCAGTGCCACGCTGCGCCAGGAGGTGGACCTGGAGCAGTTGCGCGAGCAGTTGATGGTGGTTGTCCAGGAAACCATGCAGCCGACACATGTCTCCCTGTGGCTGTGCAAAACCGGCCAGGCGCACAGATCAACCGCCGACAGATTCCGATCGAGATGAACGTCTTCTCAGCTCTCCATGATCTCAAACTGATTCCCCAGGCAAAAAGGTGTGGCGTAACCATGATGGATCGTAACGCTTGCCGTAACGCTTTTGAGACGGTTTTCTGTTAGACTCCTCTTAAAGGGAAGGCGGGAAAGGGAGAAGTGCCTGGGTGCCAGATATCCTGGTACCCAGAGAGAAGAGAGAATGGTCCCGACGGGGGCAGTCAATCCATTGCACCAAGGCGATGGTCAGAACGTCCCCGCGCGATACCTGCTCGACTTGAGTGAGCTTAAGGAGGAGTTATGTCAGAAGCCAACAAAGAACTCGTTCGACGACACTTTGAGGAGATCTTCAATCGTCAGAATCTCGCAGCTTGTGACGAGGGCATTGCAGAAGATTACGTGGAGCATGCAGCTGCGCCGTACGCCGCGTCTGCTCCTGGCCGGGTGAATGGCCCTGCTGCCATGCGTGCCACCGCACAATGGCTGCTCGCGCAATTCCCCGATCTGCAGATGACGATCGAAGCGATGGTCGCCGAAGGGGATCTGGTGGCCGTGCGCATCCTCTCGGAAGGAACCAATCTGGGAGCCCTCAACGGGGTGATCCCCCCAACCGGCAAGCACTTTGTGGCTCGTCAGAACCACTGGTTCCGCATTGCGGGCAATCAACTAGCTGAGCATTGGGCGACGCGAGAGGATCTGGTGGTCATGCTGCAACTGGGAATCATTCGACCCCCAGCAATGAATCCCCCTCTTGAATGAAGACCGAGCCGTGACGCGCTGGGGAGCGTCACCACCACCATCGAGTCCATTGGACTCTGAAAGCGAGGCATCGTATGGTTACATGGACACGGAGACTCTACCTGATGGCTGCCTGGCTGTTCCCAGTAGCCATTCTCATCCAGGTCCTTTTCGTAGGACTCAGCCTTTTCACCGGGCAGGCGTACTGGAGCACGCATCGCGACCTTGGGCACTCCCTTGCTGTTCTGCCTCTTCTTCTCATCATCCTTTCGTACCTGGGACGACTCCCACGGTCAGAGAAGCTTCTCATCTGGCTCCTGTTCGGCATCTATCTCGTCCAGGCAGAAGTCTTTGCGGCCATCCGTGCAGACGTTCCCATCCTCGCCGCTTTCCACCCTGTCCTGGCGCTGGTGCTCTTTGCCCTGGCCCTGATCATCGCGTTGCGGTCTCCAACGGCGGTAAGGGCGGAGGTTCACACGCCCTCCACTTCGCAGCAGCACGCTCCCGCGGAGGAGAAAGGGTCTTTGGCTCCCGATTGAACCAGGAGCGACCATTCAAAGTAGCGCGCGGGAACCGCTTTTCTCCCTCCACAGGCGCGAACCTTTGCGCTATCTCGCCTGCAGCTCGTGGGTGAGTTTGGCGCCAAACTCAGATTGGTCCGGCGCAAACTCAGGTTGCATTTGCAGAATCGCGGCCAATCTTTTGGCACAAAGCGGCCAAACATTGGTGGCAAAGGGCACAGCGTCCTGGAGTCGAGTTTCGGGTGACCATAGCAGGTCCGATTGCAAGCTTTCTGCTGGCTGTGGTTGCCTTCCTGCTCGCCTTGCCTCCTCCGTTGGCCAGGCGTGTGCGTATCTCTTCATCCTGCTCGGGATCATCGAGTTCTTCATGGGGAACTTCTTCAACGGCCTCTGGACGGTCTTCATCGGCTGGTTCCTCTTGAATGCAGCGCAAACTGCCAATACGCAGGTCGAACTGCAATCGGCTCTGCAGGGCATCTCTGTCAGCCAGGTCATGAACCCTCGACCGGTGACCGTTCCGGCGAACATTTCTTTGCAGAAACTGGTGGAGGAGTACTTTCTGCCGCTTGGACTACGTACGGCACCTGTCACACAGGGTGACTATCTGGCGGGTCTGATTACTCTCAGCGATATTGCTCGCGTGGAGCGAGAGCGCTGGTCATACAACCGGTTGGCCATGTGATGCGTCTACTGGAACAGGTATCTACCGCCACCCCGAAGCAGCCCTTGCAGGGGGTGCTGCAAATGATGGGCACACAAGACATCAACCAGGTCCCTGTCGTACAGGATGGGCGACTCGTCGGGCTCTTAAGCCGGGAATCGATCATTCGCTACTTGCAAGTGCAACAGAGCTTATTAAAGGAAGAGGAACGACGATACGCGGCAAGAATGTGCGCTCACATTCTTCCGCTCTCAGCCACGGTTCAGCAAGGCCACAGCATAATTTCATCTGCTGCTGCTATATTTGTAATGGGGAGGGGTGGAGGTAGGGAGTTGTATGACGACAAGCACAAAGGCGTGCTTGTCGTCGCAGCAGTGTTTCCTCGTGAAAGCACAAACAAGTCGGATGATAAATTTGGTGATAGCAAGGAAATTGTCTATGCCTGATCTACTTGCTGCACGTGCCCAGATGGGGACGTCACTTGCTTTTCATATTGTGTTCGCGGCATTAGGAGTAGGATTACCTCTTCTCTTCTGTATTGCGGAAGGGCTTGCCCTCTGGCGCAAAGATGAGACCTGGATGACCTTGACGCGTCGCTGGGTCAAAGCATCAGCAGTGCTGTTCGCGATTGGGGCCGTTTCGGGAACAATTCTCTCATTTGAACTCGGATTGCTCTGGCCTACCTTTACAGAATATTCTGGTTCGGTGATCGGTCTTCCTTTTGCCTTAGAAGGGTTTGCGTTCTTTCTCGAAGCCATCTTTTTCGGCCTCTACCTGTATGGGTGGAAACGTCTTTCACCACTTGCTCACTGGCTCTGTTCTTTCCCAATCTGGATTGGAGGTCTGCTCTCGGCCTGGTTTGTCGTCTCGGCAAACGCCTGGATGAATACTCCGGCTGGTTTCGAGATACAGAACGGCGAGGTGGTCGGCATCAATCCAATCGCGGCAATATTGAATCCAAGCACTCCTTATGAAACAACACACATGATCTTTGCCTGCTATGTCGCAACCGGCTTTGGTGTCGCAGCCCTGTATGCTGTTTCGATGCTACGCGGAAACCGGGATGAGTACCGGCGCAAAGGGCTCCTGCTAGGAATGGTGATGGGAAGCATTGCGCTCCCGTTTCAAATGCTCAGTGGGCATGCCAGCGCTGTCTTTCTTGCTGAAGCTCAACCCACAAAACTGGCGGCAATGGAGGGACATTTCCGGACCGAAGCGGGGGCACCACTGCGTATCGGAGGATGGGCTGACCCGGCTACTGGACAGGTCCACTACGCCTTTGAGATTCCGAAAGGGCTGAGTATCATGGCCTATAACGATCCAGATGCAACGGTCCGAGGCCTGGACCAATTTGGGCGTGCCGATTGGCCCAACGTTCCGCTGGTTCACCTCTCCTTCGATGGGATGGTCAGCATAGGTCTACTCGCGCTGCTGATTGGGACAGCATTCTGGTTCCTCTACTTCAAGGGCAAACGCAGTGTTCCCAAAAACCGTTGGATGCTCTGGGCTATCGGATGCCTTGGTCCATTAGCGTTTCTTGCCATTGAACTTGGCTGGTTGGTCACTGAACTCGGACGACAACCCTGGGTGATCTACGGTGTGCTGCGCACCGAAGATGCGGTTACAACGGCCACGGGCTTGGATGTGAGCTTTCTGGTCTTCTCGCTCATCTACGTGTTGCTGGCAATCACGTTGGCATGGCTGGTGCATAACCTGAGTCGTATTCCGCTGCCAAAGGGAGATCAGCGGGAAAAGACATCAGGCCCACGCGCTCCTGAAAGGATAGGTGTATGATGGAAGTCGATCTGGCTTATGCCATGGTTGCGGTGCTCTGGTTAGCCTTGATCGCGTATGCCGTGCTTGGCGGGGCTGATTTCGGCGCAGGAATATGGGATCTGCTCGCCTTTGGACGTACGGCAGAGAAGCAGCGCACCTTGATTAACCAGGCGTTGGGGCCTGTCTGGGAGGCCAATCATGTCTGGTTGATCTTCCTGATCGTAGGCCTCTATGCGGCCTTTCCCTTCGCCTTTGCAAAGTTATCGATAGCACTCTTTCTGCCCTTGACCCTCGCGCTCCTCGGCATTGTCTTACGTGGAGCAGCGTTCATCTTTCGCACGTATGCTGTGAATGCGGGAACGTTCACGCGTGTGTGGAGCCGGGTGTTTAGCAGTACGAGTACGATCACGCCGTTCTTGTTCGGGACCGCTGCCGCTGCGGTGGCAAGCGGGAAAATTCGTGTGCAAGGGGAGTTCGTCGAGACGGATCTATCAACCATCTGGCTCACCCCATTTGCACTCACGATTGGCGCAATGGCCGTTTCGCTGTGTGCGGTGCTAGCTGCCATTTACCTGACGGTAGAGGCTCAGCATGCCAAAGAAGAAGAACTCGTACAGGTGTATCGTTGGCGAGCATTGCTTGCAGGCGCGGTGACGGCTGCACTTGGCGCGTGTGGTCTCATCCTGGCACCGAGCGAGGCTCCGCTGCTCTGGGCTGGCATGCTTGACCATGCCCTGCCGCTGGTGTTCGCGACCATGCTGATCGGGGGAGCGACGGCAATTATGCTTCTCTTGGAGAAATATCACCTGGCGCGTATTTTGATCGTGCTGGAGACAGCGGGCCTTCTAGGCTCGTGGGGCATATCACAGCTTCCCTATCTCATCCCTCCAGATGTGACGGTAGAAAGCGCAGCGGGGTCTCCGGTGATGATTACGGCCTTATTAATTGGAACGCTACTGGGCATGGTCATTCTTCTTCCCTCACTCTGGTTGCTCTTTCGCGTCTTCAAAAGCAGTAGAGATACCGATAGTGGCCCTGTGCTCCATCCATAGAAAAAGGTCTTGTTCATGCGAGCGTGTCTGGTGCCAAGCACCAGACACGCTCCTGAGTTTCTGTTTGGCGGTATCCTCCTCTTCTGGAAATTGCTCAGAATAGTTTTCTCAGGACCTATCAGCCTCCTTTTTTAGCAATTGCATGAAGAAGAAAGTCAGTTCATAGAGGCTCGACATTGCCAGCCCCAGGACGACAGGGCTCCAAATGTCGGCTCCTGGCATGAGGAATGTTGCGGCAACCCACAGGCCAAAA
>WNFI01354379.1_pt1 | contig 12373 bp, 14 predicted proteins | sample 5400471 | NCBI WGS metagenome assembly WNFI01 (sample SAMN13153348, study PRJNA577476) | soil metagenome | isolation source: 100 cm saprolite on Douglas fir-dominated hillslope | place: USA:California | collected 2013-09-17 | reverse complement strand
ACCGAGCAAGGATGTTCAAGAAGCTATTGATCAAACGGAGGATAGGCCTCCGAGTCCGGTGGTCATTCCTTCAGTCGACTCGTCTTCTGTAGGTGTGTCCAACCTGCACCCTGAGGATGACGGCGAGTCGATACCTCGTAGTTCGGACGAGGTCCAGGCTTTCGGACACGGCATGTCGAAGTATTTTTGCTTTAAGCAAGGATACATAAATCTAAATCACGGTCAGCCATCGTCTGTGTGTTTCCTCATCTGTGAGCACTCCTTAAAGATAGTCATGTTATTCCACAGGCTCTTACGGCTCAGTTCCTCGCCATGTCTTCAAAGCCGCGCAAGACCTCCAGCGACTCGCAGAAGAGTGTCCTGAGCTTTTTATTCGTCGCCTATATCAGCCTCTCCTGCTCGAAGCCCGTGAACGGCTCGCAGCTCTCATAGGCGCGAGTTTGGATGAATGTGTTCTCGCGACGAATGCAAGCCACGGTCTTAACACTATCTTATACAATCTGGATTTGGAAGAGCACGATCTCATTGTTGGATGTGAGTGGCGACTTGCCCTCTGAGACATAGTTCCAGTAATCATCTTGCCTATTATATAAAACCTAGTTTCCACCACGTACGATGCGATAAATTCGACGTTGCAATACATATCTTCGCGAAGAAAGGGGCCGAAGGTTCATACAATCGAACTCATCTTCCCAACAACGCATGCGTCGATACTTGAACACTTCCGATCAGAACTCCGTACGTTGGCCATCAGGTGGCGTCAGAACTCAACTTCGGCCGACCTACCAAGGATAGTCGTCATTGTGGATGCCATCATCTCCCTCCCAGGCTGTGTCATGCCCTGGGAAGCGATGTGCGAGATATGTAAAGAAGAGGATGTCATAAGCATCGTCGATGCAGCTCACGCTATAGGGCAAGTCAAAGTGAAGCTGTCCGAGAGTACATGCGATTTCTGGGTGGCGGTGAGATTTCACTCTTGTTCGGTTCATTGTGCCTAGTTCGATCCTTTGGTACGTAGAATTGTCACAAATGGCTTTACAGCCAGAGGCCCGCGGCCGTCATTTATGTTCCAAAACACAATCAACGTCTCGTGCAGACAACTTTCCCTACTTATACACTGCGCGAACAGGGGTCCATGGCAGACATGTTTGAATGTAAGTCGGCATTTTGGGAGTACCTGTGGGTTACTGATCAAGTTCCAGGGACCAGCACTACTGACTTCTCGGCATTTCTCTCTGTAAGTGCAGCACTAGACTTCCGAAAGGCGATAGGCGGGGAGAAAAAGATTATGGATTACTGTCATTTTCTTGCTCTGGCGGGAGGTCGTGCCATGGCCAACATTTTGGGTACGACTGTCTTGGATAACACTGACTCTGGAGAATTCACAGCTGCCATGGTGAGTAATATGATATCTTCTGAATGGAATTCCATGTTGACGGGAATTGAATAGGTTGATGTTCTGCTACCGCTGCCCATATTGCCGGCGCAGACTGCTCCCGAGCTGGCTGCGATCCTTCGCGAATTCCAGGATCGACTAATATTTCAACACAACTGCTACTCATCAGTATATGTCCACGATCGCAAATGGTGGACCAGGGCCAGTGCTCAAGTTTGGTTGGAGGTAAGCGTAACATATGGTCAACATAAATTAGAAGGCGATACTTTTTTCACTCATTCCCATTGGCCGGAGCAGATCGAGGACTTCGAGTATGTAGCCCGAGCACTCAAAACGCTCTGCCAAGAATTTTGCACAAGAACATGAAGGACGCCATTCTGGAGCCATGACTTTGTGCGATCTTAATTCATCAAATTGTTGAGAGAGGAGACAGATCGTAGATTAGATATATACTTCCCAAAGGCCGATAAATCCACATTATAGAACAAAAGATGGGGAGAAGAAAGTGGGCAATGCAACAATAGAGCTCCAATGACAAGAATCAAATCACGGTCTCAAATTGCACTCCGTATCAGAATCCGGATTTCCTAGCACTTCGCCTGGTTGGAATACCACCTCTCTTCCTAATGGGCTTCGGTGTCGGACCAGACTTGGCAGATAACTTGGGAGCACTTTCCTTCGTGTCCTCATTAGGGTGTTCTGTTTCATCATCACCTGGATCTTTACCAATCAAAGCCATTAAATGATCTTTCGCAGCTTTCTGCCCCGGATCAAGATACTGGACACGTAAAGAATCCTCATCAGCAGCGACATCATAGTGAGGCGAGCCACTATCCTCCATGCGTGGCTGGAACTTCGACCATGATCGTTGAGCATCCCTGTCGGAAATTGAAAGAGCGCTAGTGGACGTCGTCATCGAGCCCGACTGGGAAACCGGAAGGACATCCGTGTTAGTCTAGGACAGAATGATATTAATACGATCTTAGATTTGAGAGCAAATTAATACCTTATGTCTACGAAGCGGCCTGGCTTTCTTGCGGGGAAAAGGATTGTTGGAATTGACTGAGACGCTCCGACTCCCCTTATCTTCGGACAAAGAAGCTTGACGACCACGTTCATTATGATCTTCGAGGATGGATACCAATTGATCTCGAACAGCTTTTGCCGTAGGCGACTTAAGAGGAGAAGGCGATTGGGATGAAGGTACTACGCTTCCGGATCTCGTTTTCTTCGGAGTATTAACCTCTGAATTGGGGAGCGAGTTAATGCGCTTGGCCCCTCTAGGAGTCCTCTTGGATGGAGTTACGCTACGCTGCTGGCCGGAAGCCCTCGGTAAACCCGGAGATCTGGAAGTGCGAATGGCATGTGCCGTGGCAATTCGAGGACGGGTTGGGGATTGCGGAGTGACGAAACGTTCCGGCATGATTCCGACAGCTTTGCATGGAGAGGATTCGGGACCACGTCTGGCTCGAGGACTCCTAGTCTGAGAAGGTGAGCGAACTCGTCGCTTTCCGTCCAGTAGGATCATTCCTTGGTTTCGTCTCAAGTTAGGGAATGACGAAGCTGGGGAGAAAGTAACCCACCATTCGTGATATCGGCAACAGCCCCAGCATCGGTATCCAGTACGGAACTTAAGGAAGGAGAAGGATCCTGCTGCATTGCAAGACCATAGACCCACTCTAGATCCACAACCGGTATACCCCATTCAATGGCTTTTTCGTATTTTTGACCCATCCTGGATGGACAGACCATGTGGGTGATTGAATTTCGCTTGGAGACGTTGGGAATGCAAAGGCCGATGGCACGGGAAAAACGCTTAAGATAAATTGTATCCATGTTGTTGAGACCAGAGAAAGCAATGCGGAGTTTGTCCACTCCTATGCATACCACAGATCAGACCATGCATTTGCAGCCTTATTGACACACTCGCCTTGAATGGGAAGTTTGACCTTCAACGGCGTGTAGACAATGTGATCGTCTCCTGGAATGATACGATCTTCAAAGATGCAACGTTCAAACCAGCACTCTGTGCGTAGCTTAGATTTGTGCCGCTCATTTTCTACCACGAGATGAGGTGTGCTTGAACATATAAAACATGCACATGTCAACAGCTGCGCCTTAAAGGGACCCTTGAAACTCACTCTTCTAAAGCCACGATGACCACCTGCGCAAGTTCGAGGGCTTGAGAAGGCATTACATCATTCAGGAATCTCCCCCCACGGGCATGTACTTCGCGCTTCAGAACATCATTTCGTTGATGATTGTCGCCTAACGCGCCAAAAACAAGGCCAGAAAATATCTGCACTTCCCCCTGGACAATCTCCTTCGAAGAAGCACGATTGAACGCTCGATGGGCACCATGTCGCTCTGAGCTCGGACCCGGCTCACCAATCTCGAAAGTCCGTGTGCTACTCATACGGGATAGGCTCGTCTTGGGCGGCAGTAGTGTCCCGTCTTGAATTGTGGTACTGGGAATAAAAGAAGCTAACGCGGTGTCTCCTCCAGCCTTCGGCACATCACCTGGAAGAAATTGCTTCGACCTCGTCTGCTGTTGTTTAATCTTCATCCAGAAGTCGGAGTCCGTTCGAGCCTTACTCCCACGCATATAGACACACTCGTTGTCGTTCTGATCGGATTGCGGCTGAGTTGAAGAAGACTGCTGAGCAGAGGCCAATTCCACTGCGAATGATGGGGTAGATTGGGAGGCATCGACACAGAAGACTCTGGGCTTAGGCCGTGACTGTACGGTTGCATCGTACAACTCCTCATCGTATCGACCTAAAAACTGCTTCAGGTGCCCGGTTTTAATGACCAGATACGTGCACATACCCCTAGCATGCAAGCAATCCCAAAACCATTCAGACCACACGATATAAATGGGCTCCTGCGCTGCTGAACCTGACAATTCACCGTACTTACGTTTTCGGGGTGGTATGTCTGGGGTGGAGGGAATTGACCGAGTCTCATTGAGCCTTAAGGCCTCCCGAACCTTGATAGGAGGGTCATCAAAGGGGCTGAATGGTGAATGCGCTGAGCCACAAATGATCAAATGTGTAACAGAGTCGTTAACATCTTTGGAGTAGGAGGCCCCATGATCCTCCATTATCCGCGCTATTCGATGCCGCTGCTCGACTACAAGAAAAAATTGTTTCATAATATAACAGATATGAAGCAACTTGAATACCGACGTTTGTCTTCCCCTAAGATACATAGACGAAGTCCTTGGAAGCACTTGAGGTGATGCTTGTCTAGGAGCTGAATAAAAATCGTAAGCGACTCCGGCAGGTATTGCTTTTTATGCAGAGTATGGAACAAGCCCTTTACCTCGTCCAAATTGACGTCTTCACCGCTTACATATCTGGCATGGGATTCCAGTACCCAATCAGGATGTACCAAAGGTATCTGGTGCTCAAGAGCATACTGAGACGTCATGAGCATCCGAAATGAATAGACATTATGACGATTGACACACCTTATACTTTTCGCTCCCCGGCCCATGGGTTATTAAATGTGTTGTCGAGTCGACGAGATCCAGACATGATGTCCCTCCCAGTTCTTCGACGAATCTAAACAGGTCCGCCTAGATATTGATGAGAAGGGAACAGCACGAGATGCAACAGTCGCAAGCACCTTATTGGAGACTCCGGAACAAGAGATATTGATCCCGCTGAACGGTCGCTCACCAGCCTGGATATTTCGTGCAGTGTAGGGCTCTGGTGCACCTCCTGGTTGATCTAGTAGGCCAATGTCAACTCCCATAATCATCTCAAGGTTCGGGAGCTCACTGATGTCGAATTCGAGCTCGTCGAAAGGTCCCATATCTTGCGATCCGCTGCGAGGCTGGTCAGGTCTAGCGCGTAGAATTACACCAGGTATCTTTTTCGAGCCATTTCGACGACGCATATCGCCTCAGGGCAGACTGTTTGGGCCCCTTCGACGCGACGCGCTGGTCGATAATATCTTAGTGTTGGTCCAGGCACGTGGTAGGGAATGAACTGACATTGACAATTCCAGATTTGATTACCTAATAATCCCACTTGTATTCGCTTACCAACATGAAAGCCCTCAAAGCCGAAATAGCTGCGAAACGCAAGGCTCAGGCAGAAGAGTCTTCCGTCCGTCCTACTAAGTACTTGCGTCGGGGTGATGCGGAGAAGCTCAAACAGACCTCGAGTCCTGCTAACACGCCTACATTGGTACATCGGATATTCGTACTACCTGGTGGTTCAGGGTACTGAATCGTTCTCATCAAGTAGACGCCTCCGATCGCTGCTAGTCCGCGTGCAAAGTCCGGCTCGGTTGAACCCAGTGAAAGTGAATCTGCAAGAATTACCGACTCGTCAAAGCCAGAAGGTTACAATATCTCAAATGAGGATGCCATTCGGAAGCTTCGCGCCAGGGGTCAGCCGATACGACTCTTTGCAGAGTCAGACAGAGATAGGCGTCTGAGATTACGAGCACTTGAGCTTTTGGAAGAGCGCGGTGCTGAGAAAGGGGCTGGCTTGAATGATTTCCGACGCGTCATGGAGCACATGGAAAAGGGGTTAAATGTTGAGGATGCTGTGAAGAAGCTCGTTGGAAAGGAGCAAACTGGCAACGGTAAAGAGTCGACTCCTGGAGGAGGCAGTGCTGTCGCTGGTCCTGAGGAGCAAATAATCGATTTGGAACTCATTAAGGCCGATCCTGACAAGCTTTATCCACTGATATACTATGCCATCAAGCGGAAATTGAAGGAGTGGGAGCAGTATATGGCTGAGCGTCCAGGTGAATTCCCTGTTAGCTTCATAACGTTCTGCACTTACTCTGTCTCAGACCATATAAAGCACTCAGTACAGGGAAAGCGAGCAGTGGTGACGCAAGTTCAGTCCGGGGAGTACCTAAAGCCCCTGTTCAAACAGCTTCGCCAAAGGGTACGCAGACTTCTTGCTAGAGGTCTATCTCGATACTTACTAGGTTTCAGAATCTCCCATCGGACATGCTTGCACGTCTTGCCGAAATCATGTACTATATGCAAATGCGACAGTATCAAAGAGCTAATGATTCATATTTGCGGTTGAGTATTGGGAGTGCCCCATGGCCCATTGGTGTAACCATGGTTGGGTAAGTGACACTTCAAGTGTACATGCTTCGTGTACTGATAACACACTCTCAAGTATCCACGAACGGTCAGCACGAGAAAAGATTTCAACCGATCAGGTAGCACATGTGCTCAATGATGAAGTCAGTCGAAAGTACATTCAGAGCATAAAAAGGTTTGAGGTTCTCATCCACCCATGAAACAACAGTTCTAATCTTCCAGCACATAGGCTGCTCACATTTGCACAAACGAAATATCCCCCCGACGACGTCTCGCAACTTATGGGCTGACTTTTCACTTTCTTGTTCATTTGGAATACCTGCTTCTCATGTAGTATGTGGTTTTACGATGAGCATCAGACCCATGATTTCGGAACAGTGTATCTCCCGTTCCGAACTGACTACAAGTTACTGTTAATCCCAGGCGATCGGATGAACGGAGCACGGTGTCGAGTTCGTTAGATCAATGTAATCTGGCTAACGTACATCGATACTGCATTAAAAAAGGAGTTAAGCGTTACTCTCGCTCCACAGCGTCGCCATGCGGAAGTCCGACAAGAACTCAGTATAAAGGAAACTTAATACGTGGCGCCTCGGCCTCACCGCTGTGGTAGGCAGGGCCCCAGCCACTATTTGGATAACAGACCGCTGTGGCATAACTCTCCTGGCGGCTCTTTGTCCACAAGCGTCAGAGACTATCGAACTGAACAGTCGACACTTCCAACAGTTACATGATGACGTCGATACATATTGGTTGTGCCTCTGGTTTCCTCCGTCTTGGTTTGGATCTATCTTGTGGACTGTCATGATCCTGCCACGTCGTACAGTAGTACGCAATAGATTCGGTAGCTGCCGCCCCAATATATCAAATCACGTGGTCTTCATCTAGCGCATATCTGAAGAGTCAAAGATTTTTCCCTCCAGTCTATCCTTTGGCACGCCATGACACACCTATTGCCCCCTAATCTCCTGAAACTGTTTTCTCCCCGTCCCTCTTTGCCGTATGTTAGACCAGTCGGCCGCTCACTTGACAAAATTCGGCCCAAAAATGTGACTGGCGTAGCGGAACTCTTGGCTGAAATTCAGGCCAACAATGCCGTGATTGATTCGGAACGAGGGGCCAGGAAAGAGGCGAAGCGGAAGAAGCGAGAGGAAGAGAAAATCACCAAGATGGAAGAAGGTGAGGAGGGCGAGGCGGGTGCAGAGTCGGAGGAAGAAGAACCAAAGTTTACCTATGCTGAGGAGGTTAAGAGACAGATAAGACGCGAGGAGAGGGCTAAACAGAGAAAAGAAGGCTTTGAGAAGGCCAAGGAAGCTTGTACGTTTTAGGCTTTTATCTTGCAAACTGACACAGATTTTTTGTTGCCCTCACAGATCAACCATCCGGAAATCCCAAGGCAGTAGGAGACCCTTACAAAACGCTTTTCATTTCTCGGTTGGTGAGTAACTTTTCATTGGTTTGTTCCATTTCATGCTCACTGGTTGGACCGTGTTAGTCAAAAAATGCCCAAGAGTCCGAGTTAAGGAGAGAGTTCGAGCCTTACGGGTCTATCGAACATCTGACTATCGTCAAGGACAGCAGGGGTCGCAGTCGTGGATATGCATTCATAGTATATGAGCGCGAAAAGGATATGAAAGGTACTCCGGATATTTTGATTTGGCGTGAAATCAATTACTAACTGCCCCATTCCCGCCGTCAAACACTCCCTTTTAGCTGCATATAAGGATGCCGAAGGCGTGGTCATTTTGGGAAAACGTATTCTCGTTGATGTTGAACGTGGACGGACGGTTCGGGGCTGGAAGCCACGTCGTTTGGGCGGTGGACTTGGAGGAAGGCCCAAGCCTCAAGCAGTAGTGGAGGCGCCACCCGTTTATAGTGGTGGCCGTGGCAGCTTCCGAGGAGGTAGAGGTGGGTTCAGCGATCGAGGTGGATTCAGGGGTCGTGGTGGAGGTTTTGGTGAGAGAGGAGGATTCAGGGGTGGGTATGGTGGGGATCGTGGAGGTGGTAAGGCATACAACTCCGTATGATGCTTTCTTGGGATCTGACTTGATTTGGTAAGGCTATGGGGCAGGCCCTGGTCCAGGTACGTATACCTTCCTTTGGAGTTGTACTGATGCTGAAGTACGGTTGGGGGCAGGATATGGTTCTGGTCCAGACCGAGGTATGCTGAATGTCTTTCTCTTTTATACCGCCTTCTGATATATCATCGTTCCAAGGTTTTGGTGATCGTGGTGGTCCTGGAGGTGACTAATTCCCACCGTCTGCGCAAATTAACATTAAAGACACACTGATCTCAGGTTTTGGCGATCGTGGTGGCAGCGGAGGTGAGTATTATTTGTGGTACCCGTGTGTCGTTGCTCATCAACGTTGGTCAGGTTTTGGAGGTGATAGAGGTGTGCAAGCCCTGTTTTCTGTGGGGTCAAGATTTCACATGTTTAATTTAGGCTTCGGCGATCGTGGCGGAGGCAATTTCCGTGGAGGGCCGCCAGGTACAGTCGATTGCTTCCTCATTCGGTCGCCCAGCTCACTGACCTCATGAGGTGGTTTTGGCGGTCACAACGATCGTGGTTATGGTGGAGGAGATCGAGGATATGGTGGCGGAGGATACGGAGCCCCTGAGCGTGGCGGATACAGGTTAGACGTCTCTTCTCATTCTCGTTTTCGGCTCTTGGTAGGGCAGTTGGGGTGCCAGGTCCCCGTTTTCATTCATTCTCGCTTGTTGCTCCGACGCATCTCTTTTCCATTCTCATACGCACGCGGGGCCGTCAGTGGGACCTTTACTGACCTTTCTCTCCCGTTTTGTCCCTCCTGACAACGTCATAATTGTGTTGCGTTGTACAGTAGAGGACGTGGAATAGGGTTTCAAGGTGGGTTCAGTGGTGGACCGAATGGTCCGGCTTCACATGGGCCTCCCCCCGGGTATGGAGTGCCTCCTAGCGCTCAAGGATACTCCAGTGGATATGGTGGAGGGATGAAGCGAGATTATGACGGCCCTGACGATCGCGACCCCAAGCGCATCCGTTACTGAGCAAGGCTTCGTAATCGTTTTCTCGATAGGGTATTGTCGTTGGGGCGATTTGCACGTGTGCATGGGTTTGTAGTTCGGGTTTGTATGCATTTTCGTCTTTCTGTTGTTGTTTCTATTATTTTGCGTATTGTCCTTATGCAAGTATCCGACGGGGTGAAGGTAGAGAGGATCCCGCATTTGCCCATTGCAATGCTCAAAGTTTACATTGGCGTTGACCTTGCTGCATGCAGGTGATGAGGTGAGGAGCATGGAAGTGCTCCATGGAGCGTGTGGGTTGTGGCTGTCCAAGGACCATATTTATTAGCTCGTCGTTTCCTTCACTCGACGTCGCCCATCCTTGGTTCATATCGTACTGGAACGTCTTATTTTCTCCGTCAACCGTTCCTGATCGTTGCTCGCTCGGGTTGGTTCGCGGTTGCATGGTTACAACCGCTGCGTGAGTCTTATTTCGTATTTTATACCCCACTCTATGTACTGTACCGATTTGTCTTCTCAATCCAAAAATTTTGTTAATCCGGCGCATTTTCGCGACCCTTCCCTCGTTCCTCTTTTCATTCTTGACCATTTCACGCGTCCACTTAGGTGTCTTACTTCCTGCACATTGTGGGCGGCGATAAAGGATCTTCGCACTCGTTTGAAACGAGCATCTTTGGCTGCGCCCAACTACCGTCAACATCGTTCGTGTCTCGACTTAGCACCCGACGGCGACCCTCTACACGCGTTTGTCGCGTCATTATAGTGGATAGTAATCTCCGAGCCGGAAGTTTGCACCAAAAGAACGAAACCTTGGTCTCGTGCTTCTCCCCCAAGCCATCTGCTCAACTCTTTCTTTTGCCCCCTCAACACCGCCCTTCTGCCAATCTGGCAGTGTCACTGAACGAGTTTTCCTTACACAATTGGGGGGCTTACGACCTGTATTCCTCCGCTCCTTTCATGGCTGATGGTGCTTCCAGTTGCAGTTTGAACTTTGTGCAATGACTGACTCCTCGATTTTTCATAGAGCGTCTATACATGGGAAGGCCATCGTTCGAAGGCGGAGTGCAAACTAGGTCCCAACGACATACTGCACCAGTGCCGATCTTTACCTCCAGTAGTCGTTCCAGAGACGAGTCTGAAGAACCATTTTTTTCCCATCGATACAGACCAATCAATTGGGACACTGGCCAAGACTGCTGGAGAATTAGAGGACCCAAATAGCGAGATTGGAGGTAGTGGAGGACGTTCAGCAAAGCGGAAGCGAAGCAGAGTTACTCCTGCACAGTTGGCTCAGTTGGAGCGGACGTTTGCGAAGGATCGAAGTCCCACTGCTGCGAAGAGAAAGGAGATTAGTGAAATGTTGGGTATGCAGGAGCGTCAGACACAAGTCTGGTTCCAGAATCGTCGGGCAAAGGCCAAGCTTCTAGAACAGCGTGCTCGTGCCACTCGATTGGGAGGCCATCACCAATTAGACCCCTCTTCCCCCTCAAGAAGTTTATCAAATGCGACATTGTCGGAAACCGAACTGCGTGCAATGTTGCACGAAGACGATCGTAAGTAGCCACTTGAGCACATTCTTTATTCCCTGACAACGCTCATAAACGTACTTCATTATTCTTTTATTGGCTAGCTATATTCGTTGTACCTTGCACAGACTTATCGATAGGGGCATTTCGTCGTGTATCCGCTGCTCGCTATGACCTTCTGGGTTACACATGCGAGAACAGACGGACTTTCTCATGGTATATATACTCTGCGGGAACAGGCTTTAAGATGGATATCCCTTACGAGTCTATCAGTGCCACTGAGTATACTGATGATTCACTCCCGGGACAAGGTCGAGTTGCGTTTCATCTCACACAAACGCCTACATTCTTCCGTGAATCGGCTAGTTCACCCGAGTCGTCATCCCCCTCCATACGTGCCTGGCAGCCATGTGAGGATTGGACGGAAGGTCAGCAGGCTACGTCGTGTTTGCGCCATGAGGTTGTCGGTGCCGCCTCTCAGCTCGAGCAAGCATTGTCACTAATGCATGTTGATCCTTTCTCACCGACGTACTCCGCCGCCAATCGGTCTTCTTCATCCTTCGCTAGTTCCGGTCCGTCGTCTTCGAGACACTCACCGGTCAATAGCATATCAACGCCGTCACTTCCTCAGGTGGGACCAGGCCCCTTCTTTGCTCCACCTTCTTCGTACGTGGATCCGTTTGGTCCGCGCGGTTTACACATCAGCCACGGTCGAAGACGCTCTCGCTCAAATCCGACGCCACACGACCCTCGCCGCCATTCCATCTCCTCTCGTATCCCCGTGTCCGCTGGTGGTTCCTTAGATGGTTGTACGCAACTATCCCGTCGATCAACATTTGCTGAGCATCAGAGGGGTCCTCGCACCGATCATCAGCCCTTCTCCGAGTTTGATAATGTGCCTTTCCCCTTTAATCCTTCGTCCATTGATCCCCTTGATGATCCCACCTTGGGTGATGCTCCCACTGTCCCTATAGCACGCCCCATCTCACGACACTACGTTTCTGCAGCTGCTATCTCTGGTCATTTCCCGTCCGATCTCGAAACTTCGTCGTCCATCGCACCTTATCCAGGCGACATCCCGCGGGCTGTTAATGCGTCGCACATGGGGCATTATCATAATAACTCGCCACAAGCCTCGCATCTCACCCAAGAGGAAACGCATTCCTCCTCGCTTTCACTCCATTCAGTGTCACCATCTCATGGCGCATTACCATGCCAGCTCCCCCCGGATCCTGTCCTCACGCAATATGGTCTACATTCTACGTTAGACATGGGAAGCATGGAGAACGTAGACTTCGATGTTCCGACAAGTTTCGATGCTCTTCCACCGCAGGCGGTCGTTCCGCCGAACGTCGCAGTGGAGGGGACTG
>WNFI01383133.1_pt1 | contig 12375 bp, 13 predicted proteins | sample 5400471 | NCBI WGS metagenome assembly WNFI01 (sample SAMN13153348, study PRJNA577476) | soil metagenome | isolation source: 100 cm saprolite on Douglas fir-dominated hillslope | place: USA:California | collected 2013-09-17 | reverse complement strand
TCGAGGTGATTCTCTTCGTGATCGGACTGCTGTCGATTGGATGGTATGTGACAGCCCGCACGGCCGCCACCCGCGAACAAGCTTCGCTATCCGAGGACCTTGATCGGCTCACCCGGAGCGGAACGGCGCCGGCCAGTACCGCGGCCGCTTCCCGGTCACTCGTAGGCCGCATCGAGGTGCCGCGCCTCAAGCTCTCGGCGATTGCAAGGGAGGGCGTGGACACCGGGACGCTTCGACTCGCGGTCGGCCACATTCCAGGGACCGCCTTCCCAGGGGAGCACGGCAACGCGGGATTCGCGGCGCATCGCGACAGCTTCTTCGGGCCGCTGAAATCGGTTCGAAAAGGCGACGAGGTGATCGTCACCACGCCGGCGGGCGTCTACCGCTACTCGGTGACGGCCGTGCGGGTCGTCGATCCTGAGGACGTCTCGGTTCTGGATCCGACGCCGGAGACCTCGCTCACGCTGGTGACGTGCTACCCGTTCACCTATGTCGGGAGCGCGCCTCGGCGCTTCATCGTCCACGCGACGCTGACGCGCTAGCGCTGACCGGGGTCAGACCCCGGGTGCCCCGCCGGCGACGCCGGTCGGGGTCTGACCCCGACCGGCACGTCAATCACAAGCAGGGAGATCGGATTTAGCAGCGTCTCCGATCGCGGCCCGGCGCCGGGGGCCGGAACCAGCCCGGGCGGGGCGGTTTGCCCCCGAAACGGGCGCCCCGGGTTGTTGAAGAACGCCCGGATGAACGTGCTGCGCGTATCGGTGGGCAGCGCGCCGACGTTGTCGTAAAAACGCTGCCACGCGTCTCCGCGGAAGAGATACTGCTCCACGTTGGACGTATAGAACACACTCACCGTCGCGTGGTGCAGATCGAGATACCGCGCGACCGAGCGAAGCGCCTTCGGCCCGGCGAAATCGCCGACGAGCGGCACGATGAGGTTGCGCTCCTCCAGGTCGCGGAGCGTCTGATAGATCTCCTCGCTCGCCAAGTAGCCCCACTGTACGCCGCGCCCGTCGTCCGCCGTCATCAGCTCCTTATAAGTCGGGAAGGGCTGCCAGCCCACCCCACGGCCGACCGAATAACGGATCTCCGGGCCGGAGCCGTAGAACGCGCGGTAGACATAATCCATCCCGCCCAGGTCGCTCTTGCTCAACGTGAAGCCGTGCCCCTGCTGGAGGCGTGCGTAGACCTCCGCGCGATTGCGTTCGAACGCGGCACCGTCTGGCTCCTCCGTCTCGAACGCCGTCAGCAGCGCACCGGCGGTGTCATGCGGCGTGGTGTTCTCGGGGACGGGCCGCGAGAACAGGCGCGACAGGAACTCCTCGCGCGTCGGCGACAGCTCGATCAGCGCCTTGTACATCAGGTGCAGGAGCATGTTCTGCCGCCGGATGTCGACGATGAACGCGACGCGGGGCTTCAGCGCCGCGATGTAGGTGAAGTTCTGATCGGGCCCGACGCCGAGGTACGCGCTCGCCGATCCCACGCTCTCCTGCAGCTCGGGAATCACGCGCTGGAAGACCATCTCGTTCGATACGAGGTTGTCGGACCGAAAGGAACCGTTCGGCTCGGAAAACTCGGTGACGAGGGTCCAGAAGGTGCGGTCGTCGAGACGCTGCGGCAGCGTCTCGGTCAGGGACCGCGACGTCGGCGTGACGCAGAGCATCAGCGCCGCTGCCACCAGCGACAGGATGCCGAGCCTCACGGCCGGAGGGCGGGCGGCCATCGCGGACATGATAGCCGGTTCGCAGCTAGAGCTTCAGATGGAGCGGCCGTCCCGAAAATTTCACCGATTGCGCGGCGGGCTGGCCCGCGACGCGCACGACAACGTCGCGGACGAGCGGGGCGCGCATACGCGAGCCGGGCATCAGCGACAGCGACAGACGCCGATCGCGATCGGTCCACTTGAGCGCGATCCCCATCCACCCGCCGCGGCGGGACTCGAACGACCTGCCGTCGTCTTCGAACAGCTCGAACGAGCCGTCGGCGCCGGGATATACGGTCACCGTCAGCGGGCCGTCCACCGGCTCGGCGGTGTATTGCTTGACGGGCCCCATCGGAATGATGGCGCGATCGATGTCGCGGCCTCCCTCGGCTTGTTCCTCGGACCAGAAATCGAACCACGTCCCGCGCGGTAGGTAGAGCCGTCGCGAGGTCGCCCCCTTCTCCACCACCGGCGCCACCAGGAGATCGCGGCCCCAGAGGTACTGGTCGCCCCGCGCAACGGCCGTGGCATCGTCGGGATAGTGCAGCCACAGCGCGCGGATGATCGGCATGCCGGTCTGCGCCGTTTCACGCACCGCGGAATACAGGTATGGCATCAGCCGATAGCGCAGCTCGAGATACGTCCGGCAGATTGGCTCGACCTGCGCGTTGTGCAGCTCGGCATCCGGAGGGCGTCCGGCGCCCTCTGGAACCACCGCACGTAGAGATCGCCCAGAAACTCCGGCGTCGGCACGAAGCCGCCGATGTCGGTGCCCCAATACGGAATGCCGCTCAGTCCGGTGTTGACGGCCACCGGCACGTGCGTCTTCAGCGTTTCCCACGTCGAGTAGACGTCGCCAGACCACAGGAACGCTCCATAGCGCGCCATGCCCGCGTAGCCGTTGCGGTGCAGCGCGTAGGGCCGTTCGGCGGGGCGCCACACCTGCGACCCTTCCCAATACATGCGGATCCGGCTCAGGCGCGACGGCGCGTCGAGGCCGTCGCCTTGATCGGGCCACCAGCCGTCGACCCCCAGGTCGAACACGCCCTTGTGATGCGGCCAGTAACAGCCGACGCTTCGCTCCTGTGGCCAGGTGCCTTTCGTGAAGTCACCGGTCGCATCCGGCGTCCGCCCGCTCGGCTCCGGCGTCGTGCACCGATCCTTCACGGTGCCCGTCAGGTGATGCCCCCCGATGACGACGTGGAGCACGACCTTGTAGTGCAGGTCGTGCAGGTCCGCGATAGCCTTTTTGGGATCCGGGAAGGTCTCCTTCTTCCAGGTGAACTCGCCGTTGTGGGTGTTCCAGCCAGACGGGCAGAAGTCGGTGCCGAGATAGATCAACGCATCGCACGGCAGGCTCTTCTCGCGCATCGTCCTGGCGACCCACATGATCTCGTCTGGACCCGTGAGCGTGCGATGCGACTGTTGGTAGCCGAACGACCAGAGCGGCGGCATCTCCGGGAGCCCGGTGATCCGCGCGTACTCGCGCATGGTCTGCGCGGGATTCCGGGAGACGATGACGAAGCAGTCGAGCGGAAGTGGGGACGCCGCCGTCATCCGGCCCTTCGGGCCTCTGAGATCGAAGGCGCCGAACGGTTGATGGATGAAGAGCGCCCAGCCGCCGGTGCCGATCAGCCACTGCACCGGCACGCGTCCGCCGTGCGTCCGCAACTGGTACCCGCCCTGCCCGTTGCGCATGACGTCGACGGCTCCGCGGCGATCGAATTGCGGTCCGCCTTCACCGAACGCCAGCAGCGGCGCGTCGCCGATCAGGAACTCGAGGACGCCGGCCTCGTCGACGAGGAGCTCCTGGGCGGTCTTCCCGGCCGCATCGGCCAGACGCACCTTGAGCGGCGCCTGCGACACGCTGACCGACAGCGCGCCCATCTTGACGGGCGTCGCTCCGGCGACCGTCCGCCACTGAGCGGTAAGCGGCACCAGGCCGCCGTCATGATTGAGATCGGCGTCGGAAGCGCCTTTCGGGAGGAGCGAGACGCGAACCGTGACCGGCGAGATCGACGCGATCCGAAGTTCGACCGGCTGCCCAGCGATGGTCAGCGGCCGCCCCTGCGCGTCGGTGTCGAGCCGCAGCAACATTGCGGCGCCTGCCACCCCGATGCCGTGAAGCGCCTTCCGTCTCGTGATCGGTGTCGTCACACGACTTCCGTGACGTTATCTCGCGCTGAAAGTGAAGATTGTTCTGGAATCGTAGGCCTTGCCCGGGCGCAGTTCGGTGGACGGGAAGTTCTTCTGGTTGGGCGAATCCGGGTAGTGCTGCGTCTCCAGGCAGAGCCCGGTGCGATGCCCGTAGACGTGTCCGTTCTTGCCCTTGATCGTGCCGTCGAGGAAATTTCCTGAATAGAACTGGATGCCCGGTTCGGTCGTCGCAATCTCGAGCGTGCGTCCGCTCTTCGGATCCGTGAGCCGCGCGGCGGGCTCGAGTCCGGTCCCCTTCCGATTCAGGACCCAGTTGTGATCGTAGCCCTTGCCGTTCTTCAGCTGCGGGTTGTCCTGATTGATGCGCTCGCCGATCGCGGTGGGCTTGCGGAAGTCGAACGGCGTGCCCGCCACGGGCGCCAGCTCGCCAGTCGGGATCAGCGTGTCGTCAACAGGCGTATAGCGATCGGCGTTCAGCGTCAGCTGATGGCCCAGGATGTCTCCCAATCCTTCCCCCGCGAGATTGAAGTAGCTGTGCTGGGTCAGGTTCACGACCGTCGGCTTGTCGGTCGTCGCGTGATAGTGGACGATCAGCTCGTTCTTCTCGGTCAGCGAGTACGTCACGCGGACCGCCAGACTTCCCGGGTAGCCTTCTTCCCCGTCCGGGCTCGTGCGGGTGAAGATCGCCGATGCGGCGTCGGACGTCTCGGTCGTCGACACGCTCCACAGGACCTTGTCGAAGCCTTTGTTGCCGCCGTGCAGGTGGTTCGGCCCGTTGTTCGTCACCAGGGGATACTTCTTGCCGTCGAGCGCGAACTCCCCTTTCGCGATCCGGTTCCCGGTCACCATCTCGACGGGCGTGCCCTGGAACATCGCTTTGGTCGTGGTGCGTGTCACGGTGCTCCCCAGTGTCCCTGTGCTTCCCAGCAGAACGGTGCAAGCCAGCGCGACGGAGGCGGTTCGAAGCAGATTGCGCGACATGGGCGGCATTGTAAGCGATTACGATTCGAAGAATAGATGACGTATATTCTGCCCCGGCATGACATCGGCTGCGTCAGTCACCGGCCTCCAGTTCAGAGACGTCCGCAAGTCGTTCGGCGCCGTAAAGGCGCTGCGCGGTGTGACGTTCTCCGTCACCGAGGGAGAGGCGCACGCCCTCATGGGGGAAAACGGCGCCGGAAAATCCACGCTACTCAAAGTGCTCGCCGGGATCCTTCAGCCGGACGCGGGCGAGGTGCACTGGCGCGGCGAGCGGCTGCAACTAGGCAGTCCGCGGGAAGCGCTCGAGCGCGGCATCGGCATGGTCTACCAGGAGATGCTGAGCTTCCCCAATCTCACCGTCGCGGGCAATATCTTCGCCGGGCGCGAGCTCACGCGCGGCGGCCGGCTGCGCAACGCGGAGATGCGGCAGCGCACGAGGGCCATCCTCGCAGATCTGCACCTGGCGATCTCCCCGGATGCCGCAGCGGACTCGCTGTCGGTCGCCCATCGCCAGTTGCTGCAGGTCGCGCGCGCGCTGGCCTTCAAGTGCCAGATCCTCGTCCTCGACGAGCCGACGACGTCCCTGACGGACGCCGAAGCGGATCACCTCTTCGCCGTGCTGGAGAGGCTCAAAGCCGGCGGCGTCACGCTGCTCTACGTCTCGCACCGGATTCCCGAAGTGTTCCGCCTGTGCGATCGCATCACCGTGCTCCGGGACGGCGCGTACGTCGAGACCTGCGACCGGCGCAGGGTGACGCCCGACCACATCGTCCGCGCGATGGTCGGCCGCGAGCTGCCGCCGCGCGCGGCGGGCGTGACAGAAGCACACACGACCGCGATGTCGGGCGCCGGCACGGTGGCGGCGGCGACGCCGGTCCTCGCGGTCGAGTCGCTCGCCCGCCGTCCGTGTTTCACCAACGTGACGCTGTCGGTCCGGCCCGGCGAGATTGTCGGGCTCTTCGGGCTGGTGGGCTCGGGTCGTTCGGAGCTGCTCGAGACCATCTTCGGCCTGTTCGCGCCAGACGCCGGGACGATCCGCGTCGATGGCCGGCCGCTGGTGGCAGCATCGCCCCGGGCGGCGGCGATCGCCGGACTGGCGCTCGTACCGGAGGAGCGCCAGCGGCAGGGACTGCTCTTCAACCTGACGATCCGCCACAACCTCGTGCTGCCCGATCGCACTATCAAGGGAGACCTGCTCGTGCGCGCGGGCCGCGAACGGCGCGACGCGCAGGCCCTCGTGGAGGCGTTCCACATCAAGGCTTCGCGCGTCGAGATTCCACCCGACGCCCTCAGCGGAGGCAATCAGCAGAAGGTGGTCGTCGCGAAATGGCTGGCGACGTCCCCGAAAGTTCTGCTCCTGGACGAACCCACGAAGGGCGTCGACGTCGGGGCCAAGTTCGAGATCCACGAGATCATCAGGCGCGAGGCGGCGCGCGGCGCCGGATGCCTCGTCGCGTCGAGCGACCTGCCGGAAGTGCTCGCGCTCGCCGATCGCATCCTGGTCATGCGTGAAGGGCACATCCAGGGACAGCTCGAAGGCGCGGCGGCCACCGAGGAATCCGTCATGCGCCTGGCCACCCACGATGACGTGCCCGCCGCCGCCCGACAGGCCTTTCCGCCTGGCTCTGGGGAGCCATCGCCGAAGCCGCTGGGCGGCGGAGGCGGAGCGTGAACAGACTCTGGCAGGTGCGCGAGCTCAGTACCGTCGCGATCCTCGTGCTCGAAGTCCTCTTCTTCACGTGGTGGCTCTGGCCCGACACCAACCGATCGCATCCATTCCTGAACGCGAGCAACGGACTGCTGATTCTGAAGTACTCCGCCATCTACGGCATCGCCGCGGTCGGCGCGGCAATGGTCATCATCTCGGGCGGGGTCGATCTGTCGCCGGGGGCCGTCATGGCGCTCGCGGGGGTCGTCGGGGCGCAGCTGTTCGTGGTCAAAGGCTGGCCGCTCGGGACGGCCATGACCATGGGCGTCCTCGTCGGCCTGGCGGCCGGCCTCGTCAGTGCGGCGCTCGTCGTGCTCGTCAAGCTCCCGCCGTTCATCGCAACCCTCGGCGTGATGGGGATCGCCCGCGGCACCGCGTTCATCATCACCGAGGGGCAATACTTCGACGTGTCGAGCCGCCTGGTCGGCGGCTGGCGTCCGCTCGGCCTGCCCGCCGACTGGGTGGCGCCCATCATCATGATCGTCCTGGCGCTCGCCTTCCAGATCCTGATGACGACCTTCCAGTGGGGACGATCGGTCTTCGCCGTCGGCGGCAACGAGACGGCAGCGCTGTTCACGGGCATCGCGGTGAGCCGCGTCAAGACGTCGGTGTACGCACTGTCGGGCCTGCTCGCCGGCGTCTCTGGCGTGGTCCTGGTCCTCGTGCAGGGCCAAGGCAAGGCCGATCTCGCGAACGGTTACGAGCTCGATATCATTGCTTCGTCGGTCGTCGGCGGCGCCAGCCTTGCCGGCGGGCGCGGCTCGGTCATCGGCGCCGTCCTCGGGACGCTCATCTTCGGCGTGCTGCGGAACGCGCTCCCGCAGATTCCCGGCGCGACGTTCTATGATCGGCTGATTGTCGGACTGGTCGTGATTGTCATTGTCGTGACGGATCAGCTGCTGCTCAAGAGACGGGCCTGACGGCTGGAGGATGTGGATGCGTAGACGTGACGTCCTGGCGGTGGTTCTCGGTCTTGCGATGTCGGGGTGTGGCGGCGCGAGGGAACAGCCGGCGACCCCGCGGCTGCGCTTCGCGGTGATTCCAAAGGCGCTCGACATCCCGGTCTTCAACTACGCGAAGATCGGCGCGGAGCGGCAGGCGAAGGAGTACGGCAACGTCGACATCCTCTGGAATGCGCCGACCGCCGCCGACCAGTTGAAGCAGAAGGAAGTGCTCGAGTCGTTCATCACGCAAAGGGTGGACGGGATCGCGATCTCCGCGATCAATGGCGACTTTCTGACCGAGACGATCAACAAGGCGATCGACGCGGGCATCCCAGTCGTCACCTGGGACTCGGACGCGCCGAAGTCGAAGCGGTACGCCTACTACGGCGTCGACGACGTCGCGGGTGGACGCATTCTCGGTGAACAAGCGGTGCGGCTGCTGGACGGCCAGGGCCAGGTCGCGATCATCACCAGCCTGGGCTCCACCAACCTGCAGCGGCGCCTCGACGGAATCAAGGAGGCGCTCGCGAAGGCGCCCGGCATCAGGATCGTCGAGGTGTTCGACATCAAGGAAGACGCGGTCCGCTGCGCGGAGCTCATCGCGACGGGCACCAACCGGTATCCCGACCTGAAGGCCTGGCTGTCGACCGGCGGCTGGCCGATTTTCACCCGGAACGCGACCGCGGCGATCGATCCCGCGAAGACGAAGCTGATCTCCTTCGACACGATCCAGCCCGGCCAGGATCTTGTTCGCGAAGGAAAGGCGACCGTTCTCCTGGGGCAGAAGTACTTCGCCTGGGGGAGCGAGCCGGTCAAGATTCTCTACGACATCAAGCACGGCAAGATGCCGTCTTCCCCAATCATCGACTCCGGCGTCGATCTCGTCACCAAAGACAACGTGAATGACTACACGGCGAAGTGGAAGAAAATGGAGAGCGGCGGCTGACCCCGACCAGGACCCGGAACGAGGCGGAGAGCGGCGACTGGCGAATCCCGATGGGCGAGCGTAATCTAGAGGTATGGTCACCAGACTCGCCGTCGCTTTCCTCCTTGCCGCCACGCCGCTCGCAGCACAGCAGGAAGAGCGTCCCAAGGTTCCCAAGGACTCGCTCCTCGTCACGGTTACCGGCTGCCTGAAGGGCCGGGTGCTCAAGGCGGCCGACGTGCGCCGGGAGGACACGGCGAGCGGTCCGGTCATCCGCAATCATGCCTTCCGGATCGCCGCGAAGAAGGACGTGATGAAGGTCGTGAAAGAAGATGACGGGCAGCGGGTCGAAGTGACCGGCTTGATCAGAAAGTCGGCGCTCATGGAGCCCGGCATCAAGTTCAAGGGCGGCCGCGTGGTGGTCGGCGGCGGGACAATGGCGTCTGGATCGAGCAACCTCCCGGATCCCGCCGAGAACGTCGTCGTCCTCGATGCCTGGACCGTGCAGGCGCTCGGCGGATCCTGCGGCGGCTGACGCCGGCGACCTCTAGTGCGTCATCGCGTAGATGACGTAGTTGACCCCAAGCTTATAGGCCTCGTTGGACAGGTCGATCGGCATGAAGCCGGTGTCCGAGAACTCCCAATACTCGGAGACGTCGTTGTTGAAGTTCACGATCATCTGCAGCGGCTTGGTCGTGCAGCGACGCGGTGAAGTTCTGCCAGTCGTAGTCGCCGCGGAAGTCGTCGAAGATCATGAACCCGCCCTTGCGGAGGTAATCCCGCAGGTTTGCGACGTCCTTGTCGTCGAGCGACATGTACCCGGCCTCGGTGACGTACACGATGGGGTACATGAACAGTTCGGGATCCGACACGTCGACGACGCGGGTGCCGTCGAGGTGGGGATTCATGTTCGTGACGCTGTTGAGAATCTTGGTGAGACTGGCCTCGGAGCGGTGCCCCTGCAGGGCACTGTGATAGCCGTGCGCCCAGGCCGGCAGCCCACGGAAGTAGTACCCGCCGGGTCCCGTCTTGTACTTCAGGCGGGCGAAGACGAAGCGGCCGTCGTAGGCCGGCGCCTTGTCGATCGGCACCTCGATCGGGCTCGACCAGAACCGGCCGCCGCGCTGCGCTGACGCACTTGCGGCGAGAGCGACGAAGAGAGCGGCGGTAAGAACCGGCCGCAGCCAGCGACGCATTTGGGACCTCCTGCCTTCTGCCTTCTGCCTTCTGCCTTTGTACTATCCCTTCTGCATAGACGACAGAAAGTCGGCGTTGGACTTGGCCTTCCCCATTTTGTCCAGCAGGAGCTCCATTCCCTCGGTCGCGGACAGCGGGGCGAGGACCTTCCGAAGCACCCACACGCGATTGAGGTCCTCGCGCGCCATCAACAGCTCCTCTTTCCGCGTGCCGCTCTTCTGCATGTCGATCGCCGGGAAGACCCGCTTGTCCGAGAGCTTCCGGTCGAGATGGATTTCCATGTTGCCGGTGCCCTTGAACTCCTCGAAGATGACGTCGTCCATGCGCGAGCCGGTGTCGATGAGCGCGGTTGCGATGATCGTCAGCGATCCGCCTTCCTCGATCTTGCGCGCCGCGCCGAAGAAGCGCTTCGGCTTCTGCAGTGCGTTCGAATCGAGGCCGCCCGAGAGCACCTTGCCCGACGAGGGGATGACAGCGTTGTAGGCGCGCGCCAGGCGCGTGATCGAGTCGAGCAGGATGAGGACGTCCTTCTTGTGCTCGACGAGGCGCTTGGCCTTCTCGATCACCATCTCGGCGACCTGGACGTGGCGCTGCGCGGGCTCGTCGAACGTCGAGGCAATCACCTCGCCGTTGACCGAGCGCTGCATGTCGGTGACCTCTTCGGGCCGCTCGTCGATGAGCAGGACGATCAGGTAGACCTCGGGATGGTTCCTCGCGACCGACTGCGCGATGCTCTGGAGCAGCATCGTCTTGCCGGTGCGGGGCGGCGCGACGATCACGCCGCGCTGCCCGCGGCCGATCGGGGTCATCAGATCCATGACGCGGCCCGATAGATTGTCGGATCCCGTCTCGAGCTGGAACCGCTCCTGCGGGTAGAGCGGCGTCAGGTTCTCGAAGAACAGCTTGTCGCGCGCCTGGTCGGGCGCCTCGAAGTTGACTGCCTCGACCTTGATCAGCGCGAAGTAGCGCTCTCCTTCCTTCGGCGAGCGGATCTGCCCCGACACGGTGTCGCCGGTCTGCAGATCGAACTTCCGGATCTGCGAGGGTGACACGTAAATATCGTCGGGGCCGGGCAGGTAGTTGTAGTCGGGCGCGCGCAGGAAGCCGAAGCCGTCCGGCAGCACCTCCAGCACTCCCTCGGAGAAGATGAACCCGCTCTTCTCGGTCTGCGCCTTGAGAATCTGGAAGATCAAGTCCTGCTTGCGCATGCCGGTCGCGCCGGGAACCGCGAGGTCCTTCGCGATCGTCGTGAGCTCCTGGATGCTCTTATCCTTGAGATCGGTGATGTTCAGACGCTGCGGCTGCTGCGGCGGCGGCGGGTTATCGCCTCGCGGCGCCGACGAGGCCGACGGCTCAGTCTGCGCCGCTTCGGCCTGCGTTTCCACTACGGCTGCGGGGTCGACATCGCGCGGCGGCTGCGGCGAGCCGGGCGCCCTGCGTCTTGGATGGGGCATGGAGAGTACTGACGGTTGACTCGTGGGTTGGTAGGTGTCGCAGTATAGAAACTCGTTGGGGCGTGTGTCAAATAGAGAGGTTCACAGTGTTCTGAGACGCCGCGTGCCGGGCAGGAACGGCGTCACCGCGACCTGGCCGCCGAAGTGACGGCCCCAGCGGCCCGGTATCGACATGGCGCATTCAGGGCAGGCCCCCTCCGGCGTGACGCGATAGCTGCGCACCAGGTAGCCGTATCGCTCGATCAACAGGGCGGCACAGTTGTGACACCGGGTGTTCTCCAGGTCCCCGACCCGGCCCGGAAGATTGCCGGCGTAGACGTATCGCAGGCCGGAATCCTTCGCGATGGCAGCCGCGTCCATGAGCATTCCCGGTGTGGTGTTCTCGGGGTCGCTCATCCGATAGTCCTTGTGGAATGCCGTCACGTGCCAGGGAATCGCCGGCGACACGGACGCGATGAATCCCGTGAGCGCCTTCAGCTCGTCCGGCGAATCGTTGAACCCCGGGATCAGCAGCGTCACGATTTCCAGCCATACCCCCATCTCGTGGAGCCGACGGATGGTGAACAGGATCGGTTCGAGGCGGCCGCCCAACTGCCGGTAGTGCTTGTCGTCGAAGCTCTTGAGATCGACCTTGTAGAGATCAATCCAGGGCCGGATGAAATCCAGCACGCGCCGCGTGCCGTTCCCGTTGGATACGCAGGCGGTCATGAGACCGGCGGCCCGCGCCTCTTTGAAGATCGCCACTCCCCACTCGGCGGTGATGAGCGGTTCGTTGTAGGTCGAAACGACGACGCGCGCGCCGAGGCGGACTGCGTCGGCGGCGAGCGCCCGCGGCGTCGCGTCGGCCGGCAGCGAGACAGCGGCCGGGTCCCGCAGCGCCTGCGAGGTCACCCAGTTCTGACAATACGCGCAGTGCAGGTCGCAGCCGAGCATGCCAAAGCTGTAGGCCAGCGCACCAGGATGGGCGTGAAAGAATGGCTTCTTCTCTATCGGATCGCACTGGACGCCGCCGACATATCCCCACGGTACGTGCAACACGCCGCCGCGCACGCAGCGCACCTTGCAGACCCCGGCGGCTCCTTCCGGAATCGGGCATTCGTGCCCACACGCGTAACACCGGATCCGATCCTTCGAGATCCGCTCGACCAGATCCGGCGCTGCCGCGGCCGTGCGAGCCTCGAGCTGTTCGGCGAGCGTTGCCATTAGGGCAAGTTTACAGTTTGCGGTTCACAGTTTACAGTTCACTCATGAAGACGGTCGCTGTGATTGGCGCCTCATCCAATCGGGACAAGTTCGGAAACAAGGCG
>WNFI01671306.1_pt1 | contig 12376 bp, 7 predicted proteins | sample 5400471 | NCBI WGS metagenome assembly WNFI01 (sample SAMN13153348, study PRJNA577476) | soil metagenome | isolation source: 100 cm saprolite on Douglas fir-dominated hillslope | place: USA:California | collected 2013-09-17 | reverse complement strand
TTCATTCGCGCGCGCGCGCGCTCCAGGCGGTATTTGCGCAGCCGGTCCCAGTTGATGCGCTGCTGCCAGTCAAGTCCCACCATCCCTGCGTTTGCCATTACTCGTCTCCGTTTTTTAAAGTTGTAGGTCGCGATCCGCTTCGCCTCAGTCGGCGATCGCACCGGATTCTTTTGCCACCTTGCCCCAGCGCTGCGTTTCCGCCGCGATGAACTCCGCGAACGCCTTGGGCGAGTTGCTGGTCACCGCCTCGGCCCCGCCTTTCGCAAGGCGCTCGACGACGTCGGGCGTCTTCATGGTCTGCACCAGCACCGCGTACAGGCGCTCGACGATTTCGCGCGGCGTGCCCGCGGGAACGAGCACCCCCTGCCACGAACCCGAGGAGCCGTCGACATAGCCGGACTCCTTCATCGTGGGCAGGTCCGGCAGCTCTTTGATGCGCTTGGGGCTCGTGATGGCGAGCGCCTTCAACCGCCCGCCCTTGATGTGGCCCATGGCCGAGGAGACGGTGCTGAACATCATCTGCGTTTCGCCCGCGACGAGGCCGGTCACCGCGGGACCCGCTCCGCCCTTGTAGGGCACGTGCACCATGTCCATTCCGGCCTCGGCCGTCCTGAGGATCTCCATCTCGAGGCGGTTCTGGCTGCCGCTCCCGGGCGAAGCATAGTTCAGCTTGCCCGGGTTCGCCTTCACGTAGGCGACCAGCTCTTTGACGCTGTTCGCTGGCACGGAAGGGTGCACGATCAGCACGCCCGGCACGTCGACGACCTGGGTCACCGGGAGGAAATCCCTCAGGTTGTTGATCGAGAGATTCGTGAACACGCCGGGATTGATCGCCGTCGAGCCGACGTTGCCGAGGACAAGGGTGTAGCCGTCGGGCGCCGAGCGGGCCGCGACCTCCATGCCGATGGTTCCGGCCGCGCCGCCCCGGTTCTCGATCACGATCGGCTGGCCGAGCAGCTCCGCAAGACGCGGCTGCATGATGCGGCCGACGAAGTCCGACGCGCCTCCGGGCGCGAACGGAACGATGATTTTTACGCTTCGATTCGGATAGCTGCTCTGCGCCGGCGAAACTGCCGGGCACAGGGCCAGCGCGAGCGCGACCCCCACCGCGAATTTGCGCTTCATCGTCTTTCTCCTCTTCCCGCTTCGTTATACCGCCGCGCGCACTCCCATGCGCGGCTTTTCGTCCTTCGTCGTGATCGGGAGCGGCACGGGACGCTTCAAGCTCGCCGAAAGATCGAAGGCCTTGGTCAGCATCAGCCGGTTGTGAGCTTCGGCGGCGGTCGCGTGCTGCGTCGTCACGCCCACCGCGAGGCGGTTCAGCCACTGTTCGGTTTCTTCGCGCATCGGGCCGCGCAGCTCTCCGAGCGCCATGTCTCCGGGAGGATAGCTGCCGAGAAAATCGACCTTGCGCGCCGAGTCCGGGGAATAACCTTCTCCCTGCGCGATCGTCGTGGCGAGAACGATGTCGCGGTGCGTATCGTCGATGGTGAGGACGCCTTCGGTGCCGACGATGCCCACTTCCAGGCTGTACACCGCGCCCGGCCAAACAGTCGGCAAAGCCCACGATATCGAGGCGTGATAGAGGCTCCCGTCCTCGAAGGTGATGATCCCCGCCGTCGCGTCGATGCCACCGCACAAGGGCCCCAGCGCCTTGTCCACGGAGCGGGCGTAGACCTCGACCGGCCGCCTGGCCTCCATCATCCACATGACCACGTCCAGCGCGTGCGTTCCCGAGATCACCATCGGCGAAATCTCCGAGGGATCGTCGGTCCTCTTGTAATTGTCGAGGGCGACGAGCCGGTTCATGAACGCACGGGAGGTGACGAGGGTCACCTCGCCGAGCTGGCCGGTGCGGACTTTCTCTTTCGCCACCAGCCAGCGGCGGCGGAAGCGTTGCGTGTACCCGACCACCGCGTCCACTCCGGATTTCTGGATGGCCGCGAGGACGCGCTCGGAATCAGCGAGCCCGGTCGCGAGCGGCTTCTCGACGAGGAGCGGCAGCCTGCGCTCGACCGCGGCGAGGATCGGGGCTACGTGCAGGTGCTCGTCGGTCGCGATGATCGCGGCGGTCACCTCGGGTCGCGCAAGCAGCTTCTCGTAGTCGTCGGTCACGAAATCGGCGCGAATTTTTCCCCCGACGAGCTTTGCACGATCGGGCTTGATCTCGGCCAGGCCGATGAAGTCGACCTGCGGGTGGCGCGCGGCGATTTCGCCGCGGAAAAGGCCCACGCGTCCCGCGCCTATGATGGCGAGGCCGATGCGCTTGGGATTCTTCTTTGGCATTTCAATGATAGACCCTTGAAAGATTCATCACCCGGTGCGATCGCGATTCATTCGGGGTCGGGCTGGGTGATGAGTCTTTCAAGGGTCCGGTTTTCGTAACTCTTGCGACTACGCCGCGGCGCGGACCGGCTTGGACCCTTTCAGCGGCAGCGTGACCGATTCATTGCGTTCGGCGGACAGGTCCGCCGCCATGTAGATCTCCATCACCATACGCGCGTGCTCGGGCGTCACCATGACCGGGCGGTCGTACGCCACGGCCTCGAGAAAGTGGACGGTTTCGGCCGCCATCGGACCCGCGTAGGTATGATCGACGCGCTCCCCGGGCATGGTGGACATGGGCAGTTGCATGCCTTTTTTCATGGTGTTCAGCACGACGTCGCGGTGGCTGTCGTCCACCAGCAGCGCGCCCTCAGTCCCGACCATTTCGATCCAGGTCGTCGAAAAATTCGGATAACCCGGCGGCAGGCTCCAGCCGCCGCCCACGACGAACGAGAGGCCCGAGTCCATCGTAACGGTGATCCATTGCGTGTCGGGGATCGGCGCGCCGCTGGCGGCCTGCATCGCGCCGTAGTTCGCCTGGGAATAGACGCGCACGGGTTTCGCCGGCTCCAGACACCACAGCACGAAGTCGATGTCGTGCGTGCACTCCATCGCGGCAGGCGAGAGCTTCACGCGTCCGCTGATCTTTTTTCCGAGGCCGCGCGTGATGTGCCGGCTCACCAGGGCGCTCACCGGCTTGCCGATGGTCCCGTCGCGGATCGACTTCCGCACGTAGGCGAACTTGGGGTTGAAACGCTGCGAATAGCCGATGGTGAATTTCAGCTTGCTCTTGCGGGCCAGGGCGATCAGCTCATCGGCTTCCGAGAGCTCCATTGCGATCGGCTTCTCCAGGAAAACGTGCTTCCCGGCGGCGAGCCAGTCGCGCGCCATGGGATAGTGCGTCGTTTCCGGCGTCGCGGAAATGTACACCGCCTCGATTTCGCCTACCTTCAAGAGCTCGCGGTAGTCGCTCACCGCAGTCTTCGCCCCGGTCAACCGGGCCACCTCGGCGAGCCGCTCGGGTCGGATCTCCGCGATATGCAGGCTCTTCGCAAGGGGATGCGCCGCGCAGGTCTCGGCGCGGATGCCGCCGCACCAGCCGGTTCCGATAATAGCTACGGCGATCTGTCTCATGGAGCCCCCATTGATGGCCGGTTCGCGCGTTGAACCGCGCGTGCGTCGGTTTGCGGCGCTCAATACTGGAGCGGAAGCATACCGCTTTTTCACGATGAAGGAATTGCGCGAGCGTTTCCGCGCAACGAGCGTAACGGCTGATCCGAAGCGTCAGCGGCCCCTTGCCGTCGGCACCGACTCTCCTTTTTGACGCGCCAGGTCATACCACTTGAGCGACTCGAGGTAATCGCGCGACACGTCGCCCTCGCCGCGGCCGTAGATGTCCCCGAGCCGCTTCGCCGCCGGACCGCTGCCCGCGTTGGCGGCCTGCTCTAAGACGCGCACGGCATCGGAGATCTTTCCGGTCCGTTCCATGTCGAGCGCCTGTCGATACAGCGCATCGGCATCCGGTGCCGCTCTCGCCGGCTCCAGCGGCTGAGAACTCGGCGGCGGAACTTTCGCCATCTGTGTCGGCTCTGCCCTTGCCGTCGCCGCGATTTTCGCCTTTTCTTCCGCTTCGCGCTTTGCCCCGGCTTCGCGACGCGCACGTTCTTCGGCCTCCCGGTTCGCGCGCTCTCGGGCTTCACGCGCAGCGATCGCTTCGCGGCGCGTCTTTTGCTCCGCAGCCGAGGTTCCCGTTTGCGCCGACGCCTTGGGCGCGGGGGACGCCGTTTCGGCTGCCGAAGGCGCCGTCCCGGGTGAATCGGCCGATGCCGCTGCGGGTGCCGGCGCAACCTCGCGGGACGCTCCTTCCGGCTTGCCGACGGGCTCTGGTATCGATTGCGTCTGCGGGGCCGTGGCGACCGCAGCAGGTGCGCTCGGCTTCAGGGCGAAATACGCCGCTCCGCCGACGACGGCGAGCACTCCCAGAACAACGGGAGCGATCAGCGAGTTCTTTTTCGCGGCCGGCGCAACCGCCGGACCCGGTGCAACGGGCGGTGCGAGCGTGGCATCATCATCCACTTGCGCCCGCCTGCTCGCGACGATCCCTTGGAGCGCATTCAGGAATTCGCGCCCGTTCGCATAACGCTGATCCGGATCCTTCGCCAGGGCCTTGTTTATGACCTTGTCAAACTCCTGCGATAGGGAAACATCAACCGAAGACGGCGGCGGGGGGTCTTCATGGATAATGTTCCACACGACATTCCAGGTGTTCTCGCCGGTGAACGGCCTCTGGCCGGTGAGGAACTGGTAAAGGATCACGCCTGCAGAGAAGACATCGGAACGTCTATCGACGGTTTGCCCCCGAACTTGCTCGGGCGACATGTACCCGGGGCTGCCGATCAGGGCGCCGGTCAACGTGCGATCAATCTTCGTTCGGTCCACGTCGCTCATGCGGGCAACACCGAAGTCGGTCAGCTTGGCGCGGGCTCGAGCATCCAGCATCACGTTGCTCGGCTTGACGTCGCGATGGATGATTCCGGAATTGTGCGCAAAGTCGAGCGCATCGAGCAGCTCGCACATGATGCGCACGGCTTCCTTCAGTTCGAAGCGCTCCAACGAGTCGAAAGACCTCTTGAGTTCTCTGCCCCGAATAAGCTCCATTGCGAGGAACGCGACGTCGCCCTCCTCGCCGAAGTCGTAGACCTGGACGATATTCGGGTGGTTGAGGCGCGCGACCGCCTGCGCTTCGCGAAGGAACCGCGCCGAGTACCCGCGCGTGGTCTCCTCTTCGAGATGGCTCTTCAGGATGGTCTTGATCGCGACTTTGCGGTGCAGCGTCGGATCGAGCGCCTCATAAACGACGCCCATCGAGCCCCTGCCGAGAATGCGCTCGATCTGATAACGACCCAGGGTTTGGATTGCGCCCAATCGGCTCCCTATTCCACCTGCGCTTTATTGACAGGGAATATTCCTCTGGCTCTCCATGAAGCAGGGCGGCACCGAGATGCCGTATTCCTGAACGCGGTGCTCCATCGCCGCGCTCACCCCCACATCGCCGGCGAATCCGTAGTCGATTTGCGCAGCGACGGTGTCGGTTCCGAAGCTCTTCTTCGTCTCCTCCGCCACGGTTGCGAGCACACTCACCGACACGGAAGTCCTCGCGGCCCCGGCCTGCTGAGTTGCGGGCGAGGTCGTTATCTCGACTCCGTTGAAGAAGACGTGGATGCCGGCGCTGGTGACGGACACCCCGCCGCTGGGCGGGTTGCCGGCGAAAAAGTAGTTCCCGTCGGGACCGTTCACCGTCAGCGTGCCCGTCACGCTGGTGTTGAACAGCTCCGCACCCGGGGAGCCTCCGAGTACATTGGTAAGCGTGAGCGTTTCGGCGCCGCTCCCCAAGGTCGAGGTCGCCTTGCCGGGACCCGTGAGCGCAACCGCTGTGATCGCGATTGGACCGTCGACGATCAGAGTGCCGGTTCCCGTGTTGACGCTGCCCCTGTTGTTCGCCGCAGTAAGCCCGCCGTCCACCGTGCCGCTACCCAGATTGAGCGCGCCTGTTGATACCAAGTCGGCATTCGCAGTCGCCGTAAGGGCCCCGGTGCTCAAGGTGCCGAACGTCAGCGCGTTGGCGTCGGTGATCGCCGTGGTGCCGCCGGCGAGACTTACAGCATTCTGAAAATCGTTCGTGGGCGTCGTCAGCGTGATCGCGTTTGCCCCGGCGTTGAAGGTCGATGTCCCCAGCACGGTCAAAGTACCGGATTGGGTAATCGTACCGCCGGCCGTCACCGCCAAGTCGCCGCTCAGCAACGTCGTCGGAAGCACAATCCCCGCGTTGTCAAACTGCAAGCTCAGATTCCTCAGCCCGCCCGGCAAGCTCGGATACACCGCCGCGGCGTTCGTGTTGCGCAGCGCCGCGTCGCGGACCGTGCCCGCGCCCGTGCCGTTGACAAACGTTACCGCCCCACCGAAGCTGTTCGCCGCGCTCCCCAACATCACATCCTGATCCGCTGCCGTATTGATAGTGAACGTGGCGGCGCCCGACACCGTCAGCGCGCCGCTCTGGGTGATATGTCCGCCCGCCGCGACCGCCAGGTTCTGTCCCACGTTCGAGGTGCCCAGTTGAATCGCATTCGCATCAGTGACCGCGACGTTGTTCGCTCCGCTGTTGTTCAGGCTAACCGCTCCGGTGAAGTTGTTGGTTGGCATCGTCAGCGTGATCGCGTGCGCCCCGGCGTCGAAGCTCGAGGTCCCGTTAACGCTCAAGGCGCCCGACTGGGTGATCGCCCCGCCGGCCGTCACCGCCAAGTTGCCGCTCAGCCCCGTCGCCGCAAGCACCATCGCCGCGTTGTCAAACTCCAACGTCAGGTTCCTCAGCCCGCTCGGGAGGCTCGGATACAGCGCCGCTGCATTGGTGTTGCGCAGCTCCACGTCGTGGACGGTCCCCGTGCCGTTGACGATCGTTACTGCACCAGCGAAGTTGTTGGCCGCGCTCCCCAGCAGCACATCCTGATTGATCGCATTCATCGTAAACGTGGAGGTGCCCGGCACCGTCAGCGCGCCGCTCTGGGTGATGTTCCCGCCCGCCGTCACCGCCAGGTTCTGTCCCACGCTGGAAGTGCCCAGCACGATCGCGTTGGCATCGGTGACTGCGACGTTGTTGGCCCCGCTGTTGTTCAGGCTCACCGCCCCGGTGAAGTCATTGGCCTGGGTGAGTGTGATCGCCCCCGCCCCCGTCGTGAAGCTCGCCGCACTCGCAGCCGCCGCCTGTGTGATCGCCCCGGTCTGCATGATGCTGCTTGCCCCCGTCACCGTCAGCATGCCTGAGCCCACGTTCGAGGTGCCCAGCACAATCGCGTTCGCATCGGTCACCGCGACGTTGTTGGCCCCACTGTTGTTCAAGCTCACCGCTCCGCTGAAGTCGTTGCCCGCATTGGTGAGTGTGATCGCGTGCGCCCCGGCGTCGAAGCTCGAGGCCCCGGCCACACTCAATGCACCCGACTGCGTGATCGCCCCGCCGGCCGTCACCGCCAAGTTGCCGCTCAGCCCCGTCGCCGCAAGCACCATCGCCGCGTTGTTAAACTGCAAGCTCAGATTCCTCAGCCCGCCCGGCAGGCTCGGATACACCGCCGCGGCGTTCGTGTTGCGCAGCGCCACGTCTCGTACCGTGCCCGAGCCGTTGGCAATCGTCACCGTGCCCGCGAAGTTGTTGGCCGCACTCCCCAGCAGCACATCCTGGCCTGCTGCCGTATTGATAGTAAACGTGGAGGCGCCCGGCACCGTCAGCGCACCGTTCTGGGTGATGTTCCCGCCCGCCGTCACGGCCAGGTTCTGTCCCACGCTGGAGGTGCCCAGCACGATGGCGTTGGCATCGGTCACCGCAACGTTGTTCGCCCCGCTGTTGCTCAGGCTCACCGCCCCGGTAAAGTCATTCGTCTGGGTGAGCGTGATCGCCCCGGCCCCAGCGTTGAAGCTCGATGCGCCCCCTACCGCGAGTACGCCGGCGTTCTGCGTGATCCCCACCGCATTCACTGTCAGGTTGTTCGCCGTGCTGACCGTGCCCAGCATGATCGCGTTGATGTCGGTGACCTGGATCGCGTTCGCCCCCGTGTTCGCCAGCGACACTACCCCGGTGAAGTCGTTGCCCGCGCTAGTTAGCGCAACGGAGTTCGCCGTACTTGTTGCCAGGCTGCCTGTCCTGATGGCCGTTCCGCCGGTCTGCGTCAGCGCGCCGCTAATGTCGTTGGCGACGCCGAGCACGACGCCGCCGCTGGTCGCCGTAATATTTCCCAGCGCCGCCGTCGTGGCGTTGCGGATCGTCACTGCGCTCCCCGTGGCGTTGGTCGTGGTCAGCGCTCCCGCCAGATTGATCGCGCCGCCCCCGCCGTTCACCAGGATCGTGCCCGCATTGGCATTCACTGCGGAGCCCGTGGCCTGCGTCACCCCCGTGCCCTGCAGGATCACCTGATTGCCGGTGATGCTGTTGGTCCCCAGCGCCAGCGCCCCGCCCGCAGTGGTGATCGACACGGCATTGGCGGTCGTGCCCGTCGTCGCCGAACCCGTCAGAGTCAATCCACCGCTGGTGTCGTTGATCGTCAGCGCCCCGCCGCGCTGCACCGTCCCCAGGTTGGCGATCGTGTTGGCGTTGCCTACGTTGCCTAAATTGATGCTGTTGGCGGTGCTCGCGGTCAGCGTATTCGCGCTGATCGCAGTCGCCGCGTTCTGCGTCAGCGCTCCCGTGATGTTCTGACCCACACCCAGCGTCACCGTGCCGGAGTTCGCAGTGATGTTCCCCAGCGCCGCGGTGGTGGCGCTCTGGATCGTCACTGCGCTCGCGGCGTTGGTCGTGGTCAGCGCCCCGAACATGTTGATCGCGCCGCCCCCGCCGTTCACCAGGATCGCGCCCGCACCGGAATTGAGGATCGATCCGGCGGCTTGCGATACGCCGCCGCTGCTCGACGTAATCTGGATGTTCCCGCCGAGAGTCGTAATGCTGCCGGCCGCGCCGAACGATACGGCGCCGCCGGTTCCTGCGTTCAGGTTGACCGCGAGAGAATTCGCTCCGGTGGCGGAGATCGAATCGTTGACCGTAACGGAACCCGCGCCTCCTCCGGTTCCGGCGCTGAGCGTAAGGGTCCTTGCGCCGCCCGCAGTGTTCGTAATCGGGGCGCTTACGGTGATATTGCCCGCTTGCGTACCAAGTAAAAGGTTGGTCGTGGTAACAGTGACGTTGGTGCCGCCATTCAACACCGCGTTGAGGTCGGTATTCAGGATGTTCGAGTTGTTGAGAGTCGGCGTCCACGTACCGCCGAGGAACACGCCGTTGCTTGGTGCAGTTGTGATATCTACATTCGAATCCGGATCGAACAACCACGATCCGCCCGCGCCATTGGACGCGCCGGCGCCGCCGCGCATGCCGGCCGCATCCAGTATCTGGTGGCCCGAGGTTTCGATCAGGCCGCCGTCGCCCGACTGGGCGCCGCCGCGTGCGTAAATCGTGCCGTGGGCGCTGGTGAAGCCGTCCGACCACAGTACGACCTTGCCGCCGTTGCCGTTGGACAGGGCATCCGCCGTGATGAGGACGTCGCTGCCCATGAAGACCGCATTGGCGTTGCGCTCCGGTCCTTGCCCCTGGAAGTTGCCGCCGATGAGCGCGGTGCCGCCCCCCGCATCGCCGGAAACGTCGATGCGCGCGTTGTCGAAGAGGCCCACCTTGTCGCCCAGCACGGTGACCGTGCCGCCCTTCAAGCCCGCATCCCTGCCGGAAGCGTCGAGCGTGCCGGAGACGCTGGTGACGCCCGAGCTGCCGCCGTCGAGGTAGATGGAGCCGTTGCGCTCCACCAGCGAATGGGCGCGGATCACCCCTTCGTTGTTCAGCACCGTGTCGAGCAGCGCATCGGCCGAGCGCGCCGTCATGATGACCTGGCCTCCGTCGGCCGCAAGCGTGCCCCTGTTGATCGCCGCTGCGCCGAGCGCCGCCTGGTCCACCTGCACCCGGATAAGCCCGTCGCCGATCATGTCGAGCGTGACGCGGTCACCCGCGGCGAGCGCCACGCTGCCCATGCGGGCGCTGATCAGACCTTCGTTCGCGACGTTCGGACCGATGAGCGCGGCGTAACCGCCCGGCGCGTTGATCGTCCCCTGGTTGACGACGCTGCCCGCCGCGCCTTCGCGCGCAAACACGTAGCGGCCGGCGAGGAAGTCGCTGTCCTTGATGGCGAGCGTCGAGGCGGCGAGGCCGCCCACGTCGACGCTTGCGCCGCGGCCGAACAGCACGCCGCTCGGGTTCACCAGGAAAATCTGGCCGTTCGCCGTCAGCCGGCCGAAGATCTCGCTCGGCGAGCCGCCCAGCACCCGGTTGAGCGCAACGCTGGACGAACCCGGCTGAAGGAAATTCACGGTTCCGTCCGCGCTGATCGAGAAGCTATCCCAGTTGAGAATCACGTTCTGGGATGTCTGGTTGATCTGCAGGGTCTGCGCGTTGGGCTGGGAGATGGTGGCGGAGCCGGCGGCGACCTGCCCGTTCGTGGGCAGGACGGTGGCGGCGAAGACAGGCGGTGTGCTGAAACACTGGAGCACCGCGAGGCCGATGATGCTGAGCTGCCGGGTGGAATTACTCACCATTTTTGCCTCTCAGAACCACTTCATCGCCTGGACCCAAACCATCGGATCGCGCGCGGCGGAATCGGACGTCGGCTTTTCCTTTCCAGCGCGGGCGGCGACAACCGCCTTGAAAAGAAAATCCCTTTCCTTGCCCACGGAAAAACCAAGGCCCCAGGCGGCGAGCGCACGGTTGTTCGTGGTATTCGTCGCAAGCGGAACCTGGTCGGTCCGAATGCGGCCAGCGTCGTAGAAAAGCGCCCACGTCACGTCCCCCCCCAGCAGCTTGAATCCCTGGACAATGTAGCGCAATTCGCCACTGGCAAGGAAGCCTGAATCGCCGGTCGCTTCGCCGACGGGATAAGCCCGCACGCCGGCCGGGCCGCCGAGCGAGAATTTTTCCGCGGAGGCCAGGTTCTTGCCGGCAGCCTGGCCGATCAAGGCGAGTTCCAGGCTCATGCTGTCGCTGATGCGCTGCAACCGCCGGAAATCGGCGTTGGTCTTGTTGAAATCGCCGGCCGTCTGCAAGCCCGTGGCGGGCGCTTGGTCGGCTGCGAGCAGGCCGGGCTGATCCAGCGTCAATTTGCCCTTCGTCCAGGTGAGGCTGTATGAGTTGAGACCGCCTCCGAGGCCCGCGTCGCGGAAATCGCCGACGGCACCCAGCTTGGCGGAGCGGATTTTGCGATCCTCGACCGTGGCGATGGTGTCTATTTGATCTTTGAGGTTCTTGCTCTCGATGGCCACCTGGACGATGAAATTGGCGTTTCGCGTGCGCACAAACGGGTAGGTCGCGTAGAGACTGGCTACCTCGCCGTTCCCGTGAGCATCGAGCGCGGCAAAATCCTTGCCGAGCCGGTAATCGAACCCCGTATAGCTCACCCCGACCCGCGTGCCGTAGTATCCAAGCGCAATGGCATACGCGATGCGCCCGAAGTGCATGCGCTCGTCAGAGATGAATCCGCGGAAGCTGAGCTGATCGCCGTAGCCGGTGAAGTTGCTCGCGGCGGCGCTGACGCCAAGCCGATACCGGCCGGTGAACCGGTTTCCGCCGTTGTCGAGGTCCGCGTAGCCGTAGGTCTGGCGCGGATCTTCTTCGATATTCACCTGGAGGTCGGCGGCGCCTACAGTCTCCCGACTCGGGCCGATGTTCGAGGACACGCTGACTCCCGGCAAGTCGCTCAACAGCAGCAACGGGCGCTCGAGTCCGGTTTCCGTGATAACCGCGCCCGGAGCGAGATGGGCTTCGAGAACGCCGCGCGCGAAGGACTCCTTCAGCCCCGCTCCCAGTATCACCCTCGGTTCGACCTTCCCGAGCCGGCCCTCGAGGACTGCAATCTCGACGACGCCGCCGCTGATCTGCTGGCGCGGGAGGTAGGCTTGCGCGAGGAAGTGGCCGCGCGCGCGGTAATAGGCCCGAATTCGACTAGCCGCCTCGTTGAGGTCCTTGAAGTCGAGTTCCCTGCCGACAAACTCCCGGACGATGGGAAGCAAATCCTGTTGTGAAAATACCGTGTTGCCGGAAATGCGAAACGCGGTGACGCGAACGCGCAGGGCTGGAGCGGAAAGCGCCGGGGGCGGCGGAGGGGCGGGCAATACCTCTCTTTTGGGCGCGGGCAGCGGGACACGCTCTCGCTGCTGCTCGAGGATGCCCCCGGCATCGGGCCGCTGCTGTCCCCACGCGAGCACGCAGACAAGGGCGAAAACCGCCCCCGTGAATACGCGAAGCGGTCCGGCGTTCAGAGTGTTCGAAAGAATGGGAATCGGCGTGACCCTGTTTTGCGTGATCGATTTCCGCTAGCGCCTGATCTTGAGCAGACGGGCGGCATTGCGTCCCGTTATCCTTTCCTTCTCGGCCGAAGGGAGCCGAGGCACGCTGTTGATCAGGCCGACCGGATCTTCCTCGCCCATGTCGAAGGGATAGTCGGTGCCGAGCAGCACCTGGGCCGCGCCGAACTTGTCG
>WNFI01063930.1_pt1 | contig 12376 bp, 12 predicted proteins | sample 5400471 | NCBI WGS metagenome assembly WNFI01 (sample SAMN13153348, study PRJNA577476) | soil metagenome | isolation source: 100 cm saprolite on Douglas fir-dominated hillslope | place: USA:California | collected 2013-09-17 | reverse complement strand
GGGGCGATCGGACGCGTTGTCCAGACCGTCGGACTCGGACCGCACCGGATCAGCCTGACGACGCGCCCCGACTGGTTCTTCGACCGGGCTCGGTATGGCGGCATCCTGTGTGACATCGCGGCGCACCAGGCGGATCAGTTTCTGTACTTCACTGGCTCGACACGCGCGGATGTGGTGGCCTCCCAGGTGGGTAACGTCCATCACAAACAGCACCCGAAGTTCGAAGACTTTGGCGACATGATGCTGAGAGGTGATGGCGGCACCGGCTACGTCCGCGTCGACTGGTTTACCCCGGACGGCCTGGCGAGCTGGGGGGATGGCCGCCTGACCATCCTCGGCACGGACGGTTTCATCGAGATTCGGAAGAACGTCGACATCGGTGGCCGTCCGGGCGGTGATCACCTGTTCCTGGTCGATCAGAAGGACACTCGGTATGTCGACTGCCGTGAGGTGCCGTTGCCTTACGGCACCCAGCTCGTATCGGACGTCCTGAACCGGACCGAAACCGCCATGCCGCAGGCGCATTGCTTTCTCGCGACCGAGCTGGTGCTGAAGGCGCAGAAGCAGGCGCAGACCGTCAACTCAGGGGCGTAACACATGGCACGACGACGCACGCACACCTCCAGCCGGCGCGACTTCATCACGACCGCGGGCAAGGGGCTGCTGCTCGCCGGCTTCCCGGCTATCGTCCCGGCATCCGTCCTCGGGCCCCACGCGCCGAGCAACCGCATCAACGTGGGAGCGATCGGCACGGGCCGCATCTCGCGCGGGCACGATCTGCCGGGCATCTGGCGGCACGAGGTCGCGCGGATCATCGCCGTCTGCGATCTGGACAGCAAGCGTGTCCAGGACGCGGTCACCCTCGTGAACGGCTTCTACACCCAGAAGACCGGCAAGCCGTTCAGCGGCGTGACGCCGTATGGGCAGTACCGCGAGCTCCTCGCCAACAAGGAAGTGGACGCCGTGGTGATCAGCACGCCCGATCACTGGCACGCGCTCATCGCGATGGACGCCGTCGCGGCCGGCAAGGACGTGTACCTGCAGAAGCCCGCGTCGCTGACGATCGCGGAAGGGCGCGCGCTCAGCGACGCGGTCCGCCGCTCGGGACGCATCTTTCTGATCGGGAGCCAGCAGCGATCGACGGTGCAGTTCCGGTATGCCGCCGAACTGGTGCGCAACGGCCGCATCGGGCGTTTGAAGGCCGTCGAGGTCGGTCTCCCGGGCGATCCGGCCGGTGACGTGGAGCCCGAGATGCCGGTGCCGCCGAACCTGAACTACGACATGTGGCTCGGCTCGACACCCGTCGTGCCGTACACCGAGAAACGCGTGCATCCCCAGAGCGGATACGGGCGGCCGGGATGGCTGCGGTGCGAGCAGTTCGGCGCGGGCATGATCACCGGCTGGGGCGCGCACCATATTGACAGCGCACACTGGGGCATGGGGACGGAGCTGACCGGGCCCGTCGAAGTCTGGGGCACCGCGGAGTTCCCCGCGAAGGGCCTCTGGAACGTCCATGGGCCGTTCAAGTCCGAAGCGCTGTACGCGAACGGCGTACGCATGACCGTCAGCGGCGACTTCCCGAACGGCATCAAGTTCATCGGCACCGACGGCTGGATCTTCGTGTCGCGCGGCAACGAAGCGGTGACGGCGAGCGATCCGGTGGCGCGGCTCAAGGATCCCCAGGCGCTGGCGGCAAGCGACCCGAAGATCATCACGTCGGTGATTGGCCCGAACGAGATCCACCTGCCCGAGAGCAAGGAGCACCACGGCAACTGGCTCGAGTGCATCCAGTCACGCAAGGAGCCGATCGCGCCGGTCGAGGTCGCGCACCGCGCCTGCTCCGCCTGCCTCCTCCATCACATGGCGATGAAACTGAAGCGGAAGCTGTTCTGGGATCCGGTCCGCGAGCGGTTCAAGGAGGACGACGAGGCCAACGGCCTGCTGTCACGGCCGCAGCGGCCGCCCTATACGTGCCGCGGCTGCTAGCGGAACGGTTCGCGCTCATCCGTCGGATCCGCCCACCTGTCGTTCGGCACGAGCGGCGCCCAGCCGGGACGCGCTGGATCCTGGTCGTAGGGGTAGGGCCCCAGCTGCCGGTACAGCTCCGCGTAAGCGGCGAGTTTTTTACGATCCAGCCGGACGCCGAGTCCCGGTGCGTCCGGCACACAGATCGCGCCGTTCTCATAGGGGAGCTTGCCCCCCTCGATGATGTCGTCCACCAGATGGTGGTAGTGCGCGTCGGCCGCGAACGACAAGTTGGGCACCACCGCGCCCAGGTGGAGCATCGTCGCGAGCTGGATCCCGAGCTCGCCGGACGAGTGCACGGCGACGCCCAGCTGGAACGTCTCGCAGATCGCCGCGGCCTTCACGCACGGGCGAATGCCGCCCCAGAACGTCGTGTCGAGAAGGATGACGTCCACCGCGCGGTTCAGCACATTGGCCGCGAGCTGCTCGAAGTTCACGACGACGGTGTTGGTGGCGAGCGGTAGGCGCAGCTTCTCGCGGGCGTGACGCATCCCGGTGAGGCCGAAGACGGGATCCTCGAGGTAATCGTTGTTCAGGTCCTCAATCGCGCGGCCGAAGCGGATCGCCTGCTCGGTCGTCCAGACGGCGTTGGGATCGAACCGGACGCGATCGCCGGGCAGCGCCGCGGCCACCGCCCGGTAACACTCGAGATCGTAGTCCGGCGGAAACACGCCGCCCTTGAGTTTGTGCGTCGTGAAGCCATGCGTCGCCTTCAACTTCCGCGCCTGTGCGACGAGCTGGTCGATCGTCCGCACGATCCCGGTTCCATCAGCCGCCGCGTACCGGAAGAACAGGTACGACGCAAACGTGACGCGGTCGCGAACGCGTCCGCCAAGAATCTCGGAGACGGGCACGCCCCATGCCTGACCAAGGATATCGAGGCAGGCGAACTCGAGGGCCGCGACCACCTGCGTCCGGTTGTTGTAGAGCGACGCCGTCGGATTGGCGAGAAGGAACCGCATCTCCTCCAGCCGCGCGGGATCGCGGCCGACGAGATATGCCTTCATCGAATGAACTGTGGTCACCGCCGACTCGCCGCCGCCACCCATCTCGCCGAGCCCGACGAGCCCCGTGTCGGTCTCGACCTCGACGACCGTGCGCACGAAGCGCCCCCAGTGGCAGCCGTTGGCGTGCCGCAGCGGCGCCTCGAGAGGAACCGCGACGGTCGTGGCGCGGATGTCGGCGATCTTCATGAGAACTGGCGCGCCAGTATAGCGTCAACGAACATGGATATTAGTTCATCGTTTGCAGCTGGCGGTTTGCAGTGCTCAAAAACGAAAGGCCGGCTCAATGCCGGCCTTTCGTTTAGGTAAAGAAAGAAGACTGCTAACTGCCTACAGCAAACTACCAACTCTCATCGCAAGGTGAAGGTGAGCTCGACGTTCACGAGGACCGGGACCGGCTGGCCTTTGTAGGTGCCGGGACGGAAGCGCCACTGCTTCACCGCAATGACTGCCTGCTGATCGAGACCGAACGTCGAGTCGAGCGAGCGCGTGATCTTGATCCGGTTCGGATCCACCGAGCCGTCAGCCAGCACGACCGCTTCCATCTCCACGATGCCTTGCAGCTTCGCGCGCATCGCGTCGCCGGTGTAGTTCGGTTTGACCTCTTTGATGAGCTGGGGGGACGTAACTCCGTTGCCGATCTGGTAGGGGCCGCCACCGAAGCCGCCGCCGCTGCCTTCGCCCACTCCCGAGCCAGTGCCGGTGCCGATGCCCGTTCCGCGTCCGCCCCCGCCCGAGCCGGTCCCGATGTTGGGGTCGATCTGCGTCAGCGCACCCGGCAGCGTCACGACTGCCTGCGGCGTCTGGACCGGCACGGCGATCTCAGGTGTGGGCACGTCAGCCGGTTTTTGAATGGGATTCACCGCGGGCGGCTTGGCCGCCACGATCTCGGCCTTGCGAGGGGGCTCCGGATCCTTCGGCCGCCCGCCGCCTCCACCGCCGGGCCCCGGCTTGGGCTTATCGAGGAAAATGAAATCGAGTTTTTCGCTGACCTGGTTGACCGTCCGAACGACCTGGGAGCCGTGGGTCGCCGCGTAAAGGATGGCGCCGAGAACAATCGTATGGATGAGGAATGACGCGCCCGTGCCTTCCCACCAGCTGCGCTCAAGCTGCTGAGGGGCCGGCATTTCGCCGATCAAGAAATGCGCGTTCGGGCTGGCGCCCTTGAAATCTGCTTCGGGCATGCCGACGACTGCTGTCATTGTGGCCGAGCCGCTCCTCATCCGCAACTGCAATAACGGTGCTAGGAGGTCAGTGTCGGATTGATGGGACGTTTCTTTGGGCTGAGCCTTTCCCGTCCTGACCTTAGGACGCCCGTTCACCCCGTTTGGCCGCGATACGCTGGAGGTGCATGTTACTGGATGCCGTCGTGATCGGCGCAGGTCCCGCAGGTGCGACGGCCGCGCGCGATCTTGCGCACAGCGGTGCACGTGTGGCGCTCGTCGACGGCAGTCATCCGCGAGAAAAGCCCTGTGGCGGCGGCGTGACCGGCCGCGCGCTCGAGCTCGCCGGCACGGCGATTCCCGGTGGCTGCGCAACGGACGCCGTGACGTTCGAGGCGGCGGGACGGCGCGCGACGATATCGCTCCCGCAGACCGGTTATCTGCGCGTCTTCAGCCGCGAGATCTTCGACGCGGCACTCGTGCGGCAAGCCGTGGACGGCGGGAGCGACCTCGTACGGTCTCGCGTGAGGTCGATCTCGCGAGCCGCGGGCCGGTGGACGATTGAGGCCGGCGAGCGGACCCTGGAAACGCAGTGGCTGCTCGGCGCGGATGGCGCCGGGGGGATCGTCCGGAAGCAGGTCGCCCACGGGTTCGAGCGGCGGCAGCTCTCGATCGCGGCGGGCTCGTACGTGGACGGAGTGGACACGACGAAGATCGTCATCGGCTTCGTCGACAGCCCGCGCGGGTATCTCTGGTCGTTTCCGCGGCCCGGTCACCTCGCCGTCGGCACCTGCGCGCAGGCGAACCAGACAACGACCACCGAGATGCAGGCTGTCACGGATCGCTGGCTCGACGACTACGCGCCGGCGGCCGGACGTCCACGCCGCCGCTACGCCTGGCCGATTCCCTCGCTCGAGGCGTGCGACCTCGATGTCGAGCAGCCCGCCGGCGACGGCTGGATGCTCCTCGGCGACGCTGCGGGGCTCGTCGATCCGATTACACGGGAAGGCATCTTCTTCGCCCTGCGCTCGGGCATGCTCGCCGCGGACGCGCTGCGCGCCCCGTCGCCGCGGCTGGCGTACGCAGAAAGGGTCCGCGACGAGCTCCACGACGAGCTCCGCCGGGCGGCGCGGCTCAAAGCGGGCTTCTTCCGTCCGCGCTTCACACGTCTCCTGATCGACGCATTGAACGAGAGCGAGGGAATCCGGGACGTGATGATCGATCTCGTCGCCGGCCGTCAGCCCTATCAGGGACTGAAACGCCGGCTGCTGGGGACGCTGGAGCTCGGCCTGGCCGTTCGCATGTTGATCGGCTCGTAGCAGGCAGATTCGCAGAACCGCCCTTACCTGGCGAGATATCCGTCCCGGGCGCGCACCGTAACGCCCGGACGGTTGACGCGGACGACGATCGTGCGCCACTGCTCCTCGCCACCGACGATGGGGCGCAGCGGCGTGTAGCCGAGCAGGTACTGATGCCGCAGCTCGTTCGCGATCGTGCGCATGGTGACGTTCAATTCGGCCGGTGCCTTTGGCTGGAACGACCGCCCGCCAGTCAGCGACGCGAGCTCGGCGAACAGCGGGGGGCGCCGGCGGCCGATGGCAACCGGGTAGCGTCAGCGCCGACAAGGCGCGCAGCTGCGCCGGCCGATCCGCCGACAGCGGCGCCGGCACCTCGATCTCGGATCCGATCGCGACGATCATCGACTGATCTTGGGGCCTGAGCTCGCCGAGGAACGTCCTCACCGCGCCGATGGCGAGCGGCAGCGGCTTCCCACCCATGCTGAAGCTGCGGTCGATGGCGAGCGCCACCGAGAGCGCGAAATCTCCCTCGGCGAAGGCCGAGAGCTTCTGCGGATGCCCCTCCTCGAGGACGGTGAAGTCGTCCTGCCCCAGGCCGGTGACCGGGTTCCCGGCCTGGTCGGTCACGGCGGCGTAAACTTCGACCAGGTTGACGCCCGAGCTGAATTGGGCGGAAACCAGGGTGCTCGCCAGAGCGTTGATCATCATCCTGATCTTCGGAGCAAACCGGCTGCCGGAAATCGGGCGGGGCATCGGGAAAGGCATCAAGAACTTCAAGGAAGCCAACCGGGACGGGCAGAACGATACCAAAGCCTGACCTTACAGCAGCACCCGCGCGTCTCCGACGCGCCGGGTGACGCGCTCGCGATCCAGCCATTCCAGCAAGGGGATCGCGTACTTCCTCGAGATGCCATAACGTTCCTTGAAGCCGGCGACGTCCACCCTCGCCTGGGCGCTCTCTCCCTTCAGCGCCTTCAGCTCCTCCTTCAATCGATCGAGCGCGGCTGCGTGAAAGAGCAGCGCGTCGACCTTCACCAGCGTCTTCTGCCGGACCAGCAGCTTCGATACGCGGTCGGCCACGGGCGGCGAGATCCCGGCGGCAGTGGCCGCCGTGCCCAGGTCCGGTGGAGCGAGTCCCGCCTCACGAAAGACGCGATCGAGTCCTGCCTGCGCGCGCGCTTCCTCCGGTGTCAGCGATACGCCGCGCCCCGGCTGCGCCAGACGGTCGCGTCCCGAAACCTGTCCGCTGCCCGTCAACCGCTGAAGGACGTAGTCGAATAACGCCGCGGACGCGTGGCCGAAGATCTTCTCGCGCGCTTCCTCACGCGGGAGCCCCTCGGCCATCGGGTTGGCGCGGTGGTGCTCGGCGATGGCGGCGAGCAGCCGTTGCTCGAACGCCGTCACCAGCGGGGCACTGAACAGCTCGTTGCCGACGGCCGCCACGGTCCCGGCCTTCGACAGGTCGGTGGCGAGCGCCGCCGCCGCCGCCAGCGTCATACCTGCGCGCCGCGCCAGCGCCTCGACGGCGAGGCCTGCCGCCCGCCGCTCGTCGACGAACGCCGCTGCTGCGTCGGCCTCGCTCGAATTCAACCGGGCGAACCGGGCCGCCGCCGCGGCTGTCCTGATCGGCGTCCGTGCCGGGACGGGATCGACCACTCGCCCGCCGCCAATCGTCACGGCCGGCGAATACGCCCGGATGATGAAGCGGTCGCCGCGGGTCAGGACCGCCGGCGCCTCGAGTCGAATGCGCGCGAACGCACGCTTCCCTCCCTGCAGTTCCGACAGGCCGGCCCTTTGTGTTTGCTGATCCGCGCTGTCCATGCGTTGCGCGGGGTTGGTGCGATCCGCGGCCCTTGCCAGCGCGACCCGCCCGAGAAGCTCGCTGGTCCCATGGTGGAAGCGAACGCGGGCCCCGTGCCGCAGCGTTTTTGCCTCCGGCAGCAGTTCGATCACGGCATCGAATCGCCGCGTAACGTCAAACGCCGCGGCGACCGTGAGGGTGTCGCCGCGGCTGATGTCGCCGACGTCGACACCGCCGAGGTTGACGGCCACCCTCCGGCCCGCGCCCGCCGACGGCCGCGCGGCACCGTGCACCTGCAGGCCGCGCACCTTGGCGCGTCGCGCCGACGGGAGCACGATCATCTCCCCCTCCACGTGCAGAGTCCCGCTCGTCAGCGTTCCGGTCACGACCGTTCCGAACCCGCGCATGGAGAACACGCGATCGATCGGCAGCCTCGGCGCCCCGCCACCGACGCGCTCCGGCACTCCGGCGGCGATGGCCGCGAGCGCATCCCGGAGCGCCGCGAGTCCCGCGCCGGTCTTCGACGACACGGGGACGATCGGTGCGCCGGCCAGCGCTGATCCGGCGACCAGCTCACGCACATCGAGCCGCGCGATCTCGAGCGTCTCGGCGTCTACGAGGTCCGCCTTGGTCAGGGCGACCAGTCCCGCCCCGACATGGAGCAGCCGGCAGATCGCGAAGTGTTCCCGCGTCTGCGGCATGACCGACTCGTCCGCCGCCACCACGAGCAGGACGGCGTCGATGCCGCCGATGCCGGCCAGCATGTTCTTCACGAAGCGCTCGTGGCCGGGCACGTCCACGAACGCCATGTCGAACCCGTGGATCTCGGCGTGCGCGAACCCCAGGTCGATCGTGATCCCGCGCGCCTTCTCTTCCTTCAGCCGATCGGGATCGGTGCCGGTCAGCGCCATGACCAGCGCGCTCTTGCCGTGGTCGATGTGGCCCGCCGTACCGATGACGATTGAACGACCTTCGCCAGTCGGCATCAGCGCCGTTTCCGTTCCCGCTTGCCCGGCCGCTGCTTGCGTTTTCCGCGCTTCATGTGGCGCTCGGACTTCGGCTCCGCCTTGCTCCGCCGCGGTCCGCGGTTCTGCTCCGATTCCCGCACGCGGTCCAGGATGGCGACCAGCCCGAGATCGATCTGGCGCCGCTCCATGTCGACCTTGATGACCTGGACGCGGACCTTGTCGCCGAGCCGGTACACCTGGCCGGTGTTCTCGCCGCGCAGCACGTGCGCGCGCTCGATGAAGCGGTAGTAATCGTCGGCCATCGTCGACACGTGCACCATGCCTTCGACGAAGTGCTCGACCAGCTCGATGAACAGCCCGAAGGCGGTGACGCCGGTGACGTACCCTTCGAACTCGTCACCAACCTTGTCCGCCATGAAGCGGACTTTCTTCCACTGAACCAGCTCGCGCTCGGCTTCCGCGGCGCGACGCTCGCGCTCGGAGGTGTGCCGGCCCATCTCGGGCAGGTCTTCGGTCAGCTCCTCGATGCGATCCTTCTTCATCCCCAGACGCGATTCGCGCAGGGTCCGGTGCACGACCAGGTCCGGGTAGCGGCGGATCGGGGACGTGAAGTGGGTGTAGCTGCTCGCCGCCAGTCCGAAGTGTCCGCTGTTGGTCTCCGCATAGCGGGCCTTCTGCATCGTCCGCAGCATGAGGAACGCGATCGGCTTCTCCTCGGGCTTGCCCTGGATCTGCTCGACCAGCTTCTGGAAGTCCCGCGGACGGACGGCGTTGGGCGGCGCGGCGAGGCTGTAGCCCAGGGTCGAAACGAATTCCTCGAACTGCTCGACCTTGAGCGGATCGGGCGCCTCGTGGATACGGTAGAGCGTCGGCACGTCGTTGTCGTCGAGGTGCTGCGCGACCGTCTCGTTCGCGACGAGCATGAATTCCTCGATGATCCGGTTCGCCACACGCCGCTCGGCGGCGATGATCTGCTTCACCATCCCCTCGTCGTCGAGGATGATCTCGGGCTCCTTCAGATCGAAGTCGATCGAGCCGCGGCGGCGGCGGCGCTGGTTGAGGATCTCGAACAGCTCGCGCATGGTCTCGAACATCGGTACGAAGTCCGAGTACTTCTGCATCAGCGCGGGATCGCGATCCATCAGGATGGCGCTGACGTCGGTGTAGGTCATCCGCGCGTCGCTGTGAATCACCCCGTCGTGCATCTCGTAGCGGATCACCGTCCCCTGGCGATCGATCTCCATCAGACAGGACTGCACCAGGCGATCGACGTGTGGGTTCAGGCTGCACAGCCCGGTCGAGAGCTCGGACGGGAACATGTGGACGGCGCGATTCGGGAAGTACACCGAGGTACCACGCTCGTAGGCCTCCTCGTCGAGCGCGCCCCCCTCTGGAACGTAGTGCGCCACGTCTGCGATGTGGACGCCGAGCCAGTAATTGCCGTTCGGCAGCTTCTCAATCGTGATCGCGTCGTCGAAATCGCGCGCGTGCTCGCCGTCGATCGTAACGGTCCTGATCTGGCGGAAGTCCGTGCGCCCCTTGAGGTCCTTCTCCGTGACCGTGCTGCCGAGGCGCTTGGCCTCCTCGACCGCTTCGTTGCTGTGCTCGTCGGTGATGCCGAACTTGCGGATGATGATCTCGGTGTCGACACCGGGCTCCTCGATATCGCCGAGGACCTCGAGCACGCGCCCCTGCGCGCTGCGAGTGGACGTCGGCCAGCGGGTGATCTCCGCGACGACCATGTCCGATGGTTTCGCGTCGTGGCGCTCCTCGTTGGGGACCATCACGTCCATGATCAGCCGCCGGTCGAACGGGACGAGATACCCAGTGCCGGTGTCGTCGACATCGAAGCGGCCGACGATCGTCTTGGATCCGCGCTCGAGGATGCGGACGATCCGTCCTTCTGCCCGATCCTCGCGGCGCTGCTCGATGCGGGCGACGACGCGGTCGCCGTGCATGGCCTGGTTCAGGTTCGCGCCCGCGATGAAGATGTCCCCCGACACCCCCTCGACCGGCTTGTCGGCGATGACGAACCCGAAGCCGCGCGGGTGCGTCTGCACGCGCCCGACGACCAGGTTCATCCGATCCGGCAGGCCGAAATGGTTTCCCCGCGTGTGAACCAGGTGACCGGCCTCGACCAGCTCCTGCAGCAGGCGGTTCACCGTCGCCCGCTGGTCGCGGGGGATCTTCAGCCGCTGCAGCAGCTCCCGTGCGGTAGCGGGGTGCTCGATCTTCTCGCGGATGGCCGTCAGGAGCTGTTCGCTGTTCAGCATCGGTTTCATTGTACTTTTCCCAACCGCTGTGTGGGTTGACCCCTCTATAGGCCGTGTGACCGCCACGGACGCCTCCGAAGCCGCCGCTGCGGTGGATCTCGCGCTGGTCCGGCGCGCCCAGGCGGGAGATGTTGAGGCGTTTGGCGAGCTGGTGGAACGCAATCGGCGGTCCGTCTTCAGGGCGGCCCTGGCCGCCGTCGGGTCGGCGAGCGACGCGGACGATGTGGCCCAGGAGGCCTTCGTGACGGCCTTCCAGAAGCTCGACGGGTTCCGCGGCGAGTCATCGTTCAAGACGTGGCTGCTCGCGATTACGTGGCGCAAGGCGATCGACCGCCGTCAGAGCGTCACGCGGTGGATGCAGCGGATGGTCGCGCCGGCGCGTTCGAGCGAGACCGGCGAGGAGTGGAATCCGATGGATCGGCTGGCGGCGGGCGGACAGTCGCAGGAAGACGACCTGATGACGCTGGATCTGCGAAGGCGCCTCAAGCCGTTGATTGCGTCATTGCCGAAGAAGTTGCGCGATGCGCTGCTGCTGGCGGGATCGGGCGACCACAGCTACGACGAGATCGGACTGATACTGCGGATTCCGACCGGGACGGTGAAGTGGCGCGTGTCGGAAGCGCGGAAGGTGCTGAGGCAAAAGATGGCGTCGATTGGATATACGGATGTCTGAGCTGGACCGCGAGATCGACCGGGCTGTCCGCGAGATGCTCGACGTCGAGCCGCCGGCGGGACTGCGTGGCCGGGTGCTCGATCGGATCGAGCTCTCTCCGAGATCTGATTTCAGGCGGAGGATTGCGTGGATTGCGGTGCCTGTCGCCGCGGCCGCGGTCATCGTCCTGATGGTGCTCCTCCCCTGGCGGCGGGCCTCTGAACAGGGGCCGCGGCCCTCGCTCGCAGAGGCAGCGCCGACCATCAGTGTTCCGCCGGTTGATTCGCCGCAGACGCCCGGCTCGGCGACGACCCTCTCCATTCCATTGCGGCACGCTCCGGCGCCGCGGAGGCGGGAGGCGCCTGCCTCGCAGGAGCGGATGGTCGTGGCCACGATGGCACCCGCGACTGATGACACCATCGGCGCCGACGTGGAACTTGAACCGCTGGCCTCAATCGCACCGATTGCCATACCCGCCGTCCGCCCGGCGGACATTACACCGGCGGAGATCGCTATCACGCCGTTGGCGCCGATTGCTGAACTGCAGATTGCCCCGTTGTCCCCGCCCGCGCGGCGGGATTGAGGAGACATATGTTGAAGAGAGTCGTGATGTTGATGTGTGCAGTGGCGGTGTCCGGCGTGACGCTGGGGGCCCAGGCGAAACCTGCGACGACGACACCGAAACCGAAGCCGGCGGCGGCCGATGAGAAGCAGACGCCTGCCCCGGCGAAGGCGGCGCCGGCAGAACCGGCGTTGCCGCTGAATATCAAGATTGAGGTGAGCATCACCGACCAGATCGGCAGCGGCCCCCCCGCCAAAAAGGTCGTTTCGATGATTGCCGGCGACCGCCAGAACACGAGCATCAGGAGCAGTGCAAGCGTGCCCGTGAAGGTACAGAACGCAGTCGGCGTCTCTACCTTCTCTTATCGTAACGTCACCATCAACGTCGACGCACGGCCGGCGATCCTCTACAAGGAGCCCAGCAAGGTCCTCGTCACGTTCGGACTGGAGTATTTCCCGAGGCCGGCGGGCGGAGCGGAGGAGATGGAGCCGGGGATGGCGTCCATCAACGAACGCCTGGGCCTGATTCTCGAATCGGGCAAGACGGTCATCGTGTCCCAGGCCGCGGATCCGACCTCGGATCGGAAGATCACGGTCGAGGTCACGGCGACTATTTTGAAGTAGCGATCTG
>WNFI01699807.1_pt1 | contig 12377 bp, 19 predicted proteins | sample 5400471 | NCBI WGS metagenome assembly WNFI01 (sample SAMN13153348, study PRJNA577476) | soil metagenome | isolation source: 100 cm saprolite on Douglas fir-dominated hillslope | place: USA:California | collected 2013-09-17 | reverse complement strand
TAATTCAGAACTATTAATAAATCATTTTGGTGATAATGAACCTACTACACCTAATGAAAGAATTCGTCCTAATATAGTCAATGATGCTAGAGAGCCCCAATTGGGTGAAGGCCCCTGGCTTCCTGAAGATATAGCAGAACAGAAGAGGCAAGAAGCAGAGCGTCAGGCCAATGAAGATTATAAGAAGACTCATGATATTCTTTATGATCAACAAACCATTGGATATGATCGTCTGAATAAACGTAGGAAATCTACTCCAGAAACTCCTGATCTCACAATAGAGTCTCCAGAAGAGGCCCAAGCCAGAGTTCAGGAACATAAAGATACTACTCAAGATATATCTAATTCAATTGATGTTCTTAGTCTGGAATCTCCTCTGCAAGCAGGAGCTAGAACTTATCATCAGAATGTCAAAGAACTTCAGGAGAAACTTGGTAAGTATGGTCTTTATACTGGTGAGATTATGGATCGTATTCAAGGAGACCAAGTTCTAACAGGACAGATAAAGAAAATTTATGGTCAAGTAGATAAGATCAATTCTATGTTAGAAGATCGTCTTATCCAATTATCTAATTCTACCTTCATCAAGAATGGAGATATAGCCAGAACTAAAGAAGTACAGGCTAAAGAGAGTAAATGGACAACTGATATTACTAAAGAAAAGAATGTTCTTAATTCTTTAGGAGATCAACTTTATACCAGATTAGATAATAAGTATGGGGGTTTTACTACTGCTCCATATTCTGCATTATCCATATCAAAATCATTATTACCAGATATTATAAAATCTAAAACAGCAATGGATAGACAAAGAGGAGCTATCAATCCTGAAGTCTTTAGGGATGCTTGGGGAAGGCTTGTAAAAGGTTGGTCAGCTATGATGGAGAATCCTGTCAGGAGACTAGGACAACCAGAAGAAGGTGTCTCCTTGGGAACGAAATGAACCTTCCTATCAAACTACACAACAGAAGTTAGCAGAAGATAAGTTAAAACAAGATCATGATGATCTGATTAAACTTGCTAATGCTAAAATCTATTCTAAAGAAGATAATCCTATTAATATAATTGGAGAAGATTTAACCAAGAAAATATTTGGAGAAGGAAAGAAACAAGGAAAAGAAGAGGGTATTCTTGCTAATCCTAAATCTCCTATTAGCGAAGTAACTTCTGAAGCAGGTATTTTAAATACTCTCAAAGATGTTGCAGAAAGAATTAAAGATGCTTCTCAGACTACTTATAATGCTTTGGCTAAAGCTATGCTTCCTCTATCTTCTGGTCCAGAAGAAGCAGCAGGAATAATTAAGACTTTTGCAAATAAGAATGCTACTGCTATGTATGCTAAGTCGAGACTTATGGATATACTTAATAAGTTATCTCCAGAAGACAATAAGAAACTATACGAAGCTAGACAGGCAGATGAATTAGCTGAAAAGACAGGACAACCCACAAAACAAGGTATTTCTTCTCTCCCTGAGAAGCTTCAGAAATTAAATGAAGTAATTCAGAATGATTACATTGATGCCTTGCAAGAAGCACAAGCATCTGGAGTAATGTCTGGAGGATATGAAAACTATACTCCACGTAAACTAGTTGCTCTTCTTTCTGATGGAACAGTTAAGGATATTGCCTCATTAGTTCGTAAAGAACTTATAGGTGGTGTATATGGTCCTAAAAAGACTATGGGAGAACTCAAAGGTAGAAAATATACTACTGTTCAGGAAACTGAAGACGCTGCCAGACAAACCTTTGGAGATAATATTCAAGTAGTAAAGGATATCAGAACTTTGCCTCTGGTTACTTCTGATCTTCGCAGAGTTTCTGCTACCAAATCTCTTCTTGAGAGTCTTAGACAATATGGCAATGATAATTTCATTGAAACTATATCTAAAGACCCACAAAGAAACTGGATGACTCTAAATCATCCTGCCTTCAGGAATGTTTGGATTCATCCAGACTTTTATCCTTCCATTGAAGCTATTCTAACCCCTAAGAATTCTAATCTATTAGTAAATGCTCTTACTACTTTAAAAGCCAAGAGCATGGGTCTTCTCATGTTTAATCCTTTTGTACATGGAACAGTTATCTATTCCAAGGCTATGCCTTATGATCCTATGAATGTGGTATCTGGTATGGCTTATATGAAAGGTGGAGCATTACGAGGAAGTCCATTACCTGATTGGATGTATTCTCTTTATGGTATTAAAGAAAGAGCTAATCCAGAACAAGGATGGGCATATCAGCAAGATGCTATGAAGAATGGTGGATTCAGACCTCCTAGTCAAGCAGGGGGCGGAGCACAAAGAGAAGTAAGTGATTTATATCACTCCCCAGAAGTAGGTAATAGCTGGACTGCTAAATTAGTTGGAAAAGCAGCTTCTATATTTGATAAAGAAATAGAAGCAAAGCAATTTGTGGATTCTGCTGGACGATTCTGGCATGGTTCAATGCTTTGGAATAGGATTACTGATCTAGGTATGTATATATTCGACAAAACCTGGAAAGACCTAGTTAAAGAAGGAATGACTAAAGATCAAGCCTATCCTATTGCTGGTCATATTGCGAATAGATACATGGGTACTGTTCCTGTGGAATCTATGTCTCAAGGATTAAGAACTACACTTAATCTAGCCCTATTCTCAAGACAATTCAATGTAACTAATATGGGTATTTATAAAGATGTTCTATTAGGTCTTCCTAATGAAATCAAAGGACAAATTAAAAATGCTGGAGCTATAAATACTGGGGAAAATTATCTAAAGCGTAAGCAACGAGTAGCTATGGCTGTAGATATTGTAGTAATGAATCAAGTTATTTCCAGTGCTATACAGAGTATTATTGCTGCTCATAAAAAGAATCCTGATGACCTTTGGCAAGGCTTATCTGATGAAGGTAAAGGATATGCACAAAGACTTGGTAACTGGTTTGAAAGAATGGGACAGAATCCTACTGCTTTCCTAGACCCTCAAATTACTCCTATGTTCCAAAATGAACCTGGAAAACAGGAGAGAATATATCTTGGAAGAGATGAAAATGGTACAGGAATGTATGCTAAGAACCCATTTGGGAAAGTGGGTGAAGACCTAGTAAAGATGTTTAGTCATCCAATAGATTTTGCTTTAGGAAAGCAATCCCAATTCTTAAAATTAATTGGTGGTAATGACTATAAAGGTGGATTATTCTTTAATAATAAAGATATCTTTGGACCTAATAATGATACCATGTCTGCTCTACAAAAAGTAGGAGTATTAGGTAAATCTGTAATAGATTCTTTCATGCCTTTTGGTAATACCGATTCTATTTCCGAAGCTCTACAAGGTAATCCTAATAAGATTAATACTCTTAAAGCTACTGGATCAGTTACTCCAGTATCCTTTAGTAAGGGATTTCCAGGAGGTCCAGAGAAGGGTGTATTAGCTACTGAACAGAAAAACGAAGACTTCAGATTCTTACAAGACAAGAAACAGATAGATAATTATCTTGATAAAGACAAAGTACAGGAAGCATTTGATATGTTACAAGCACATAACAAGACTCCAGAAGAGTCTATCAACTATATCAAACAGCATTATGGTATGGATATTCCTAATACAAAAAAAGTAATTGATATGTACAAAAAGGGCAATGAGTCCACTATTAATCAGTACGAAAATGTAAATAACTATTAAGGAATATAATGAGTGAATTAGAACGTTTGGCTTCTCTAGAAGTAGAATATGAGAATTTAAAGGATGAAGTAGGCGGGATGAATGAGAAGCTAGATATTCTTATTGCTAATATGAATAAAAGTGAAGGGTTCTGGGCTGGTGTGGTAGCAGCAGGGACGGCTTTAGGAGCCGCCCTTGGTGCTACAACTGGTTACATATTACATTCAAAACTTAACTGAGAATAGCTAACTCTGCTTCTTCAAGAGAGATACAGTTTCCATATAATTCTGAAGAGAGTCTGGAAGCAACAAATTTAAAATACTTTGCTCTTCCAGAACTTTTTCGTTTACAGTATTCTCTATATTCTACTCTATGTGCTTCTAATTCTTGTTCATATCTAAACTTAGGATCAATTAGGTATTTATCCCACCAAGATTCTGGATCACTTCTTTGTTGTCTTTCATGAACTTCTTCATGAAGAACTATAGGTCTTGGTATCTTCCATCCGATAAGTCATTGATTCTATTAAGCCATCCATTCTTGAACTTGATTAGTTCAGGCTTCTTGGCTATAAGATTTAGGTAAAATACCCTACGGGCCTCTAGTAAAGCCCTAAGATCGCCTCCAGATCGTTCAATCATCCCTTTGGCTACCTCTGGCCTATGCTGGACGTAAGAATCCAAGCAAGCAGCACTGTAAGGCCAAGGATAGGAGTCTAATAGATTAGAAGTCCAATAAGTACGCCTATAGATGTCTTTAGTAGTATCTTTAGTTAGATTCTTAATGTCTAATTCAGGGAACTTCCTTTTACTGATCCCAAAGTTAGTCTCGCCGCCAGGGTCTTTAGGATCATCTATGTATCCGCCTTCTTTAGATAAGACCCAATCTACTGCTTTTTCCCAATTCTCCATTTAGCCTTCCATTTATAATTATCATCAAGAATATCTTTAGCTACTTCCCCAAATTCCTCACCAAGAATAGCTAACCATTTTAATGGTTCATGAATTTGAGAACCCCATTTCTTTTCCTGCTTTAATCTTTCTAAAGAGACATCATTCAAGATGTCATCTGAATTAATAGAAGTTATTCCGTTGTCAAAACATTGTATAGCTGCTACTGCAACTGCTGCTACTTGAATCATCTCTTCTCTGTAAGACATTATTACTCCTATTTGGTCACAGCGGAAGGATTTGAGCCTTCGACATCCTGGTTCCAGGCCAGGGACTCTACCGGACTAATCTTCGCTGAGTTTCTAATTGTACTTAAATATGTTCCTACAAATCCTCCTAAACAGGCAGGAATTAATAGGATTGGATCATGTACATATTCTATAGTTGCAAGTCCATAGGTTACTAAGAAAGCCATTGACCAGAAACTAGCAGTAAATGGCTTCTTATCTGCAACTGCTTTTACATTCTCTGCCCAGATAAAGTCTACTATTACCAGAGCAAAGAATATAAAAAGCCAATTAATCACAACCTTTTACTTGAGAATCATACCATTCCTTGATATCTCCACTCCAACCATAAGCAGACTTAATTTGCTCTAGTACCTTATCAAGTCTAGTTCCTGTAAGGTTCTTCTTGGCGAATCCTTCCATTTCTTCTTGAGTATACTCTTCAGTCATTATATTCTCGCTGATAGTAGCAGCATCATAAATCATATCTTTACACTGCTCTTCTGAAGGTTTAGCAATCTTCTCTGAGCTAGCAGTCTGGATGAAGTTAATCTTTGCTCCTGGTTTGACTCTTTGTTCTGCTCGTTTGGCGGCACAACCCTCAAAATAAATCTGAGTCATTTTAGAAACATCAATTTCTTGTCCTTTGTTCTTAAATTCTTGGGCAGCATCCCATCCTTGAAAGGCAATACCACTCATAAAGTCTTTTTCTCTCTGAGTTAATTCATCCCATCCTACAACCCACATAGAGTCTTTTGGAAGAGGAATTCCATGTTCTAGCAACTCTTGAAACTCTCTTTTAGCCTGACTTAGTTTCCTAGCATATCCACTTTGATTACCATCAACTCCACCATGAAAGAATCTTGTAGTAACCTCACAATATTCCTGAATACCAAAAGCATTCAAGTCATCAACTCGATCAGCAAAACTCAGACTACTAAATAACATCAAAGCAATAAAGATTAATTTTTTCATATAAAACATCCTTTCTCACCACTACAGGAAAGTTCCTGCGACGCAATTGTATTGTCAGACATTTCTTCGAACTTAGACCAGTCTAATTCTTTTGGATTAATAGCTATTAATTCTTCATACTGTTCTTTGGTGCATTCAGTAAATGGTGCTTGCACATAGGTATGGTCAGAATATGGTAGGAAAGACACACCGGACATTTCATCGAAATGGTCGTATACCCACGCCCCAACAGACAACCACTCTTTTGATCGCACATACACTGTAATGCTTGGTTTGTGTTCACACCAGTATCTTTGGAAGAGTAGCCAGTGTTCAAGTTGTTGTATTGCTGAGATTTGATTTCTTTGTATGCTTTCTTTTGGAGATCCCACCGGAAAAGAGAAGATGGTAGTAGATTCTTCCTTACCAAAAGCTTTTTCCCCTTTAATACCGTTCCCCTTAAGGAAGTCTGTAAGTGGGTCTTTATTATCTTGTCTAATGGCTCGTATATAATATTCGCTATAACGAGGATGTATACCACTAGAACTCCCAACCAACTCACTAACGGTTCCTGATGGTTTAACACAAGTAATAGCAGCAGAAGGATTAATATTAAGCCTTGCAGCACAAGTTTTATTAACGAGTCTTGCTTCATCTCTTAACTCAGTAAGCCAATTACTAGTATCCCCACCCACCCTAGAAAGAACAGGATGGTCCATAATACCAGTGAGGGATACCCCGAGTAAACGTTCTTCTTCACAGTTCTTTTTCCATTCCTCATTTAAGAAATTAAAATTAGTTAAAGTTGACTGGATTGTTCCGATGATGCTTGCAATTCTAACCTTGCTTCGTAAGGACTCAAAGGTGTCAACAGACCTAACAATGATTTCCGAAAGATTGCAGAATTGCTTATCACGTAAGATGATTTCAGAACAAGGGTTACATCCATAGTCTCTATTTTTATTTCTATATCCGAATCTAGCTGCTTGACTAGCAGCAGCGTTTCTATTAAAGATTCCACGCTCTCCAGATTTCGATTTGATAAGACTAATCCATTCCTCCAAGAAAGTTTCAACATCCATCTTCTCCGTATATACTGTACTATTATTTGCTAATGCTCGTTGGGGATTATTCTCCCACCATGCTCCTGTCTTCGCCTCTCGCATTCTGCGATCAGTAAGATCACTGAGAGAAATAAGAGCGGAACGTCTAACCCCTCCAACAACAACTACTTCTCCAGTCATACATAATATGTCATGTACCTCTATGGAAGTAAGTTTGCGTCCAGATGCTTGTTGAAATGTCTTAACGACATACTCAAACAATCTACGCAATGGATCAGGACCACTGGCTCTCCCTCCAAAGGTTCGTAGTCTTGCCCCTGCTGGCCGAAGACGCGAGTAATCAACTTTGGGTATATCTCCGTCCCACAAAGAGGACAACAATTTTCTGTACGCTTTTGCCCAACCAAGTTTTGAATCTCCGACAATGATTGTGTCGTCAACTTCCCTGAGTTCATCAGGGATGGTTGGGAGTCTTTCAATTTCTTTTTTCTCACAACTAAACCCCACTCCAGTGCCATTCATGAGGATATATAATGCCTCACTAAAGGCTCTTTTATTATTAATTGCTAAATATGCACAATTATAAGAACAGATATTATCTCTTTCGACTGCTTCCCCTGCACACATTAAAAGGCGCATGCTAGGCATAACTTCTAAGTTATAGATAGCATCGCCTATTTCTATAATCTCTTCTTTAGTTAACTCACTTCCACATTTTATTACTTGTTTCTGGATGAAATCAGTATATCTCTTTACTGTTTCAACCCAATCCTCCCGACGATTCTGTTCCTCCAGGAATCTCGCATACCGGCTCTTGAATATGATCTGCTGGTAACTGTTCATTCTTTTTCTTCTTCTTACCTTTCTTTACATTAGTCCATGAAAATGATATTACTTTACCACTAGTAAAAGCATCGAATTTTTTAGCCATCTCAATTGCTTCCCTAGCTGTCTTGCCACAATGCATGGCAGTAAGAGCAACGGCTGCACCAGTACCCATAGCAGAATACTTGTCAATAACAGGCACAGGAATAAGGGAATCATAGTATTCTTCAATAACTCCAGTATCCCACCAGACAAGTGCCCCAAAGTCTTTAGAAATGCTGGCATCTTTATTCTTCATCTCCCCTTCTAGTACAGCCTTAAAAGCATATCCTTCATCTATAGCACCACAAAATGCCATAATGTAATTAATTCCTTGGAAGATTTTAATTGTATTATTTACAAGACTTCCATTATAAGTACTTTGAGAGTCTGCTGCCATCTCTTTACCATCCCAACAAATTGTAGTCATTTCAAGTATTCTTTGATCTGCATTTCTGCATCTTGTTCCTCTAAAACCCGTTCTCTTTCTCGTTTAGATTTTTCTTTACGTTGTCGTAATAATGGGTCTTGTCGAAGTATTTTATGTTGTTTTATTCTTTTAATGTATTGTCTCTGGCTTAATTCCCGATCCGCCATCTTCTGGTTGCTCTCCTACTTGAACAGGTTTGGTTTCTAAAGCTACTCCATTCCGGGACTTAAGCCAATTCAAATAAGCAATCAATTGATTGACTAAATCCATACAAGGTTGTTCCTCTACATCACTAGGCATAATATTTGTTCCCTCTGGTAGAGGAGGATCAAGTATTATATCCAGTCGGGCATTCTCTGAATCGATATCAGTAAATCTCATTGCCACACTAGTAAACTTCATTTATTCTTCTTCTCCTAATTCTTCTGCTAAGTAGTCAAATTTCTCGATAATCAAATCCTCGAAACGCTCTACGATTTGTTCTGAATTAATCTCTAATACTTCCAATAATTCAATTTCGGAAAGCGCCCGACTTAATTTATTTTTAAGGTCATATAAAGTCGGGACTCCCATAGTTATGCTTTCTCCAGGTCTCCTTGGGTAGCATGAGCAAGATTCTTCAAATAGTCATGAATCTGTTGCTCAGTAGCTCCCTTGGATTCCATATCTTTAACTTTACCAACAATATCAGCCAAGCTGAAACCTGCTTGGACTACTTGCAAAACCATTCCTAAAATAGCAGCAATAGGCATTAGTGTTTCTCCTTCGCAGCATACCTAGCCAATTCTTGTTGCAAGAAAGTAAATGCAGAATTAGCTAAAGCTAGTTGAGCATTAGTACCACTAAGATTCCCAGAATTAATATACCCATCAGCAGCATCAACTGCATCAAGTGCTGTTTTGAGTCTAGCAGCATATGAATCCTTTTCTTCCTTAGTAATTATACCATCCTTGTAGTTCTGTAGAAGAGTAGTAGCAATAGAGGCATGAGTAGCATAAGCCTGATCTACTGCTGCTCTTGCTACAGCTACAGGGTCTTTTACATTGACTGTAGCAGTATCATGAACAGTTAAAGAAGGAAAACTACCGGCACAACCCGTTAGGGACAGTGCCAGCAGGATTGCTACAAGATACTTACGCACTAGGAGCAGCCACTACGGGGGCAGAAACAGGAGTTCCGCCAGCCTTAAGATACTTCTTGCTAGCCACAGACCAACCCATAGTCACCAGGACCACAACAGCACCAGTGATTGACTGCCATTGGGTAGGATCAAAGTTATGAGTAACCACTGCACCAGTACCAACAACACCCATCACATGACGAACAATACCATCCCATTCATCAGAATTCAGAAAATCAAATACGTTAAAATTCATTTATTTCTCCTTTAATTAGAGGTTAGCCGAAGGCTAACTATTAATTGATCTTTGATCAATTTGGCACCCAAATCGGGCTTACACCAGTTAGACTCACTGGCTTATCAGAAAGTTCCCAGAATCTAGTTAAAAACAATTGTTTTGCTTCAATGGGTTGTAAACATTTAGGGACTTTACCCCTTCCTTGGACCCCATCAAGCCAAGTTCCCCACCCTTTACCTCCAGAAGACATTAGATACTTAGCCTCTACTTTTAATTGTGCTTTATCAGCTAACTTTACTTCTTCTGGTAATGGATAAGTAAATTCATACTTCTTTGATAATACTTGCATGATTTTATCTTCCAGAGTTTTATAGTTCTCCAGAAAAGGCTTGACAGGACTAGCAATATCAGTCAAGTAAGCCTCACTTGAATCATGCATAAGAGCAGATAAAGCATGCTCCCTTTCTACCAACATAGATACAATCACAGAATGTTCAGCTACACTGTAGAATGCTTGGCAATGACCACTGAATCTACAAAGCATACTTAGTGCATGGGCAATATCATAAATTTCAATCTGATCTTCTTTAGGATCAAGTACCTCAAAAAATTTACCAGAATAAGTCTCTATAAATGAACTACCTACCCCAACATTATTTTCCATTATTAAGTTCTCTTGTCAAATCTTCTTGTGCTCTCAGCATTTGAATTGTGCTAGCTGCTTCTTTTAAAAGTAAACAAGTAGAACATAAATTCCCTTTTTCACAAAAAGTTTCACAGTAATAATTAATTTCTTTTATATGAGGAATTTGTGCATATAATCTTTTAATTAATTCTGGAATATATTTATCCACTAATCATCCTTTAAATGGCTTTGGATTAATAGTACTATTAATACTAGAACGAAGATTACAAACACCCATACTTCTCCTTTATGCTAGGTAGGCTAATAGCTCTATATCCTCCAATGTCTCCGTTCTTAACGTCATCAAGAATAAGAATGCCTCGCCACCATCTTTTATTGTTTCTACCCGCATATTCTTCCCAATGGTCAAAATAACAACCGGCTGAGAAGGCCCAAATTCGCTCTTCTTTAGCGTTAATGTCGGTGCAGACATCAAGGATATGGTTGTGTCCCATGATACATGAAGTGTGTTTTTCCCGCAGCATTGTTTGAGCGGGATATTTCCCCATGCCAATAGGATTTGGTGATCCATTACCTTGGAAGTAATGGCAAAAGGTAAATCCACAGATTGTAATTGGTTCAAGGAAAGGGATATACTCCCACCCATATTCTTCACAATGATTATCCTTTACTGAGATTGTTCCTTCCAGCATTGGAGCAAGTTCGACAGCACGCTTAACTCTCCGCTCAAAGTGGTTACCACCGAGAGCAATCTTGGTTGGACTGTACTGTTTTTTCTTATCTCGTTTTTGGCGCTGGTTATACTCACTGATAGGGCCATTAATGAACTCTCGACCCTTCCAAGCTGATTCGATATCCCTTTTATACCTTCTGCCCTCATAAGACATTTTCCCCAAGTCGTAAGAAGACAAGCTAGGCATGTCTTCAAAATCTCCCATTTCGACTATATAGTTTGGGAGTTCCTCTATAATCATTCTACCTAACCAAGTAAACCTACTTAGATCAGTATCAGGCTTACAATGACTATCTCCGATAATTAATATTTTACTCATTTTAAAATCTCCTGTGCTGGTTTTATTTCTAAATATTCCGCGGCTCTTCTTAATAGAGAAGGATTATCTTTCATTTTTCCAAGAGCGGAATTACAAAACCAACAAAGAAGACCGCGAATTTTTTTACGAATTAAAACTACTCCATTTTTTTTTCTTATTTCTTTTTCTCCTTTTTGATGTTCATGATCAACAGAAAGAGATTTTTTTCCTGGTGGAGAATTACATATCCAACAAACACCTTTTTGAATTTCTAATACCTTATTATACTCGTCAAAAGAAATCCCATAAGTTCTTTGCAGATCATAATCTTTTTGATTTATAGGATCACGACTTTCTCGAACCCCTTTTGCTTGACATTTTTTACAAATATATTGTTTTCTTTTTACTGCTGAATTATCTATATTTTCATGCGTAAGTTGAATTCCACAACCAACACAAAGAGTTCTACAAACATCACAAATAGCCCTCCCTTTTACAAATTTAAATCTCTTGAGAAAGATATAACTCAATTACTTTCTTATATATTTCTTCTTCTGTACCTTTGCCTAGCAAGGCTTGTGCTGCTTTAATTGGACCGATCTTCGGGCATCCTTTAATATTGTCTACAGAATCTCCAGTTAATACCTGAGTATAAAAGTACCGCATACCTTCAAATGGAGTAACTTCTTGGAATTCTTTTCGTACAAAATTATAATGCTGTCCTGGTACTTGTAGTAAATCTTTATCTATGCTAGCGATGATAGTACTTTCTTCCTGCTCAATTCCAAGAGCATCATCTGCCTCCATACCATGAGCAATTCTGGCATCCCAATCCTTGACCAAATATTCCTTTAACAAATCGTAGTGCTTTGGTTTAGGCTGGATACGATTAGCTTTATACTCTGGATATACTTTAAGTCTATAATTATTCTCTAAGGAATCACTAAGCCATAGCTGGTAGCTATCGGCATTGCAGGCCAGAAGAATATCTGATAACATTTCTTTACAACGCCAGATAGCTATACCACCATCTTCTTGTTCAGTAGTAAACCCAATCCTATGAAGTACTATATCCGCATCAACTAAGCACTTCAATCTGGTAAATCCCAATAAAAGAAATCCTGTTTATGATTGAAATAATCAATACAATATGAGTTTCCTATTTGCCTTAAATCTTTTCCGGCTGTATGCCCTACAATCTGGACCAAT
>WNFI01222268.1_pt1 | contig 12377 bp, 9 predicted proteins | sample 5400471 | NCBI WGS metagenome assembly WNFI01 (sample SAMN13153348, study PRJNA577476) | soil metagenome | isolation source: 100 cm saprolite on Douglas fir-dominated hillslope | place: USA:California | collected 2013-09-17 | reverse complement strand
TAGAAAATGGAACTGCAATCGTTCTCACCATTCTCTATTCTCTATTTTCGTCGTCCGCCGTATGGGCCTTCGGCAAGGATAACGTCGGGACCAGCGGCGCCTCCTTCCTGAAAATCGGGCCCGGCGCGCGTCCGGCGGCGATGGGGGACGCGTTTACCGGAGTGGCCGACGATATTCACGCGATCTATTGGAACCCGGCGGGACTGGCGAAACTCAAAGTTCCGGAGCTCACTGCGATGCATATGCAGTGGTTCCAGAATGTGAAATATGAATTCGCGGCCTTCGCCTACCCGACGAAAAATTACGGCACCTGGGGTTTGTCTGTGACCAACCTGCACACCGACGACATCAATCGCCGCACCGAGGATACCGACGCGCCCATCAACCAATTTAGCGCCAGCGACAACGCCTACTGGCTGAGCTACGCGTACCCTCTGACCGAACGTCTCTCCGCCGGGGCCAACGCCAAATGGATTCGCGAAACGATCGATTCGGTCAACGCCAACGCCTACGCCATCGACGGAGGCCTGCTCTACGATACCGATTGGCACGGGTTACGCCTGGGAAGTTCGATTCAAAATCTGGGAACCCAGGTCAAGTTCGTGAATCAATCCGATCCACTGCCCTTGACGATGCGACTGGGCGCCAGCATCCAACCCATTCCCAAGACCCTGCTGCTGTCGTCCGACCTGATTATTCCCCGGGATCACCCGATCGGCATGGCCGTCGGAGGCGAATATCACCGGCAACTGTCCGAAGGTTTCGGTGTGACTATGCGCACGGGGTACCGTTCCGATACGGATGTCTCTGGATTTGCAGGGGTTTCAGCGGGAGGCGGATTGGACGTCGGGCGCGTCAGCTTCGATTTTGCGTGGGTTCCATTCGGCGATCTAGGAAACTCTTACCGCTATTCCCTCCACATCAAGTTCGGGCCGGCAGGCACAGCCGAACATCCCAACGTTCTGCAGAAGGTTTCCCAAAATCCGGAACCTTCCATGAATTTCCTCGAAAATTAACCTGCGAAAAAAGTAGCGGGGGCCGGACTTGCACTTTACCGGTCCCCCCCAGAAATTCAGCCTTTTGTAACGTCACAATCATACCTTTTGAGACGGCATTATGGCCACCGAAGGTCTGCTCATCTGTAGTGCGATATTTGACATACCGCTTCGTTGGTTCATAAGATCATTGCCGTGAAATCCCCCAAGAAACCATCCAAAGAACCTCCTCTCCCATCCCAAGACGAATCCCGCCGGACAAATGTACTCATGGAAAAGATGCTTTCCGAGTTCCGCACCTTCGGAGAGTCGCTATCCGATGTCCGGGAACGTGTTAGTCGTATAGAGCCTGATCTCCATGCGGTCAAAGAGGATGTCGCGGTTTTGAAATCAGTGGTCCAAAATCATAGCCAGGATCTCCACGCCATCAAATCTGGCGTTGCTACACTTAAGTCAGACGTCGCCACTCTGAAATCGGATGTTGCTGAGATCAAAGGTGACTTCAAAAATTACCACCAGCGGCTTGGAGTGATGGAAGCCAAGCTCGTGTCCTAGTGTGACCTCACCCCTATAAACTCAGCGGTCCTAACGGCGGCTAAGCCCTCTCCTCTAAATCCCCCCATTTTTTCGGTCAGATTCGCAGGGGCTCATTTTCTTTTGCCCTTCCGGCCCACGAAAAAATGTAACCCAAAATACGCATTTGCTTAATCTTCCTGTAACATTGGGCTGTTAGACTCAATCCGATGCTTTCAGGCATTCACGCTTCGGGGAGATTACTATGAGGAAGATCCAACTTTTCCAAAAGGGCCTGAGCACCCTTATTTCACTCGCATTGATTTTAAGTTCAACCGAACTGACCCAGGCTGCTTCTTTCGCTAGTGTTCGGTCCCCTCTCCCCAGGCTGGCCGATCTTTCGCTACCCGCAAACTTAGGATTTGTTACCGATGCTTACGGCGCAGGTACGTCAGTCAGTCAGTCAGTGGTCATTATTCAGGACCTTCACGTCCATCCTCCCGTTCAAAAGAAGATTCGAGACATCCTTGATTTCCTTTTAAAGCAATCCCCCTTAAAAAATACCCGCCTTATCGGCATAGAAGGAGCCGAGGGAAATATCCCAACGATGGCGGAAGCCTCGCGGCCCAACCCTGCCCTTAAAAGGAAGGTCGCCGATTATCTGATTGAACAAGGCGAACTCACCGGAGCAGAAGCGTTTGCCATCGAAAACGGCCAGGGCGACCTGCTTTGGGGCGTGGAAAACGACAAATACTATCAAGCGGATCGCAAGCTTTATGTGATGACTCTACAAGCGCGAAAAGCGTTACGGAAACGATTGGAATTTCTGGATGCCAGGCTTGCCGACGTTACGAAACGGATTAAACAATCTTCCGATGTTGAAGAAGTGAGCCGTACAGAAAAAGCGCTGGAGACCGGGACACTTCCTCCTTCTGCTGTATTGCGCGCTTGGCTGAAGCAGGGTGCCGATCTTCCCCTCCAAATGCGGCCCTATCCAAGGCTGCGAGCCCTCGCTCAAGTTATTCAAGTGGAACAAGAAATCACTAATTCCCAAGTTGTCGATGAGGCTGCAAGCTTCCTTTCCATCCTTAATCCCTATCTGGCAATTTCGGAACGCAACGAGTTAAAGAGATTAGGAAAGACAGACCCATCACTTTTCTATTTGAGGTTGGCGTGGTTTGCGCGTGAACGACACATTGAAAATCGGCTGCCTCCCAGGCTGCAGAGCTATTTAAAAGGACTGGTTGGAATCCGCAGATTCAGCGATTTCGATTTATTGGAAGAACTCCTTACCTTTGCCCCCGAATTTAAAGCTTTTCTCTCGAAAGATCGACGACTTCAAAACGCCTTCCTCGCTCAAAAATCGATCCGCTTCCTTATTCAATATTTGTCGCAACAGGCGTCCGATGATGAAGTCATGGCCTGGTCCCGCCATATGCAGGAGATGATTGCACGAGTTAAAGCGCTCGGATTGCTTTCGGAAGAAGAAGTTCGAGAACTCTCTCATCGCATCAGCAACCAGGTCGATTTCTACAGCTTGGCGTTGGTTCGAAATGAACCGATGGCTCAAAATCTTTTGTCTGAAATGAAGCGGCGAGCATCAAGCGATATGGCCATTTTAGTAGCGGGGGGCTTTCATGCGCGGGGCTTAACAGATTCCCTCCGTAAAGCAGGGGTCTCCTACGTCGTTGTCTCCCCAGCGATTGATGAGGAACTCAAGCCGGCCTATACCGCACTTTACGAAGAACGCCTTGCAGATAACCACCTCGGTGCCGATCAAATCGAAAAAGGCGTCTCCAAAAATCTCGGAATTGAATTGCCATCCTTGATAGCGGTGTACGTAGGAATGAAAGCGCAGGTGCGTGCGGCCCGAGTGAAGCTCGGGTTTGATACTGCGGAGCAGTTGAGTGCTGTCCAAGCGACTCCCAATCAGGGGTCAAAAATACAGCCTGTCATGGCTCGAAGCGAAGGTTTTAGCAGAACCCCAAAACGGACGAGGATGACGAGAGATCGTTCGGGAGCGCTCATTGGTGGCTTTGGGCTTTTGGGCATTGGAACTTATGGTCTGATCGCCGGAACGATTCCGCCGGTCGCATTGGCGGTTATGTTCATTGGTGGTGGGTGGTTAGTTGGTATTGAAGCTTTTCATTACCTGAGCAGTAATTCTACCCGACAATCTCAAGACTTCAACAATTCTCATTCGACCCGACCCCGAGATGAACGCTTTGTACAGATTAGTCGAGATGCGCAGAGGCTGCTCGAGCGCCGGGCAAGGGAGAAATTTCCTGCTGACAACGATCCCAATGCAGGTGTTCCATATATCGAAGATACTTCGCGGAGTCCGCGGCCGGAATGGCTTCTTGGAGGCAATCCTAGGGCAATTGAGCGGCAGGAGAAAGAAGGACAGAAACAACTTTCTCGAAGTCAAATGTTACCGGTAGAAGGGACCAAGGGCCATGAGGCTGAATGGGCCGCCATAGGCGTTGAATTGGGCGAGCCTGCAATCGGCGATGAATTGTTTAGATTCGCGAAATTTCCAGAGGGTTGGAAAATTGTTCCTACAGACCACGACATGTGGAGTAATCTTGTAGATGCTAGCGGGCAAATTCGCGCCAAAATCTTCTATAAAGCGGCGTTTTATGATCGACGTGCTGATGTACGCATAGAGAAGCCGACTAGCGAACCGCCCAAAATGGCACGCAGCGAAGGCCATCAGCCGCTCGCGATGATGAAATTGCGAAACGGACAGTCTGAGCCCCGTGCTACTGTTTTGGCAACAATGATGTCTCTTCGCGGCCTTTTAGAAACCAACGATCCGATGAAGGCGGTGAGAAATGCCATTGCATTTTATGAGTTAGTGCAGAAAGCTCGAAATCCCGACCACAACATTGACGCAAGTGCATTGCCGTTATTGGAACAACTGGCTCTAGTCCGCTCAGACGGAACAATTCATTCTTCAATCCGCAATATAGTGGTATCCGCTGCAGTTGGAGAGGCCTTGGAGCTGGGTCTCCAATCGCCATTAGAAAACGAACCTCCTACAATGGCCCGGAGTGAAGGTCGCCATGACGACCTGTATGCAAATTTGACGCCGAAGGAACGTGCTGAAGTTGAGCGAGTCATGGGACGCCCACTACATTTCATGCGAGCTCCTTTTGATTCAAAAACAGCCAAGAAACTAAAGGATGAGATTAGTCGTTTATCTCGCAGTGCAAAAAAAGATTCAGATGGAGGTGCAGGGTCAGAGACAAGAACAGATACTCCTAAAGAGTTTTTGCATGCAGTGACCGGGCTTTACTCGCCTTCTAACAATACATTCAAGGACGAAGCAGAGTTTTACAGCCAAGAGGGCATAAACATCGACGACGTGCACGAAGCAAGTCTCTCCAATGATGAGCAGGCGATATGGGCTCAAGTCGTGGGCATTTTCGATAAGGTTTTCGAAAGAAGCAATATGCGGAACACCGGGACAACGTTCCGTTCTTCGTTCCGTCTTTTCGACGCACCCGAAAACAGCACTGTTTCTATTGTGCGATTCGGAAATCGGACCGTGTTCTATATCAATCGTAAATTTCTCAGAAATCTGGCTCGACTTAAACATGAAGGCCGAGCCATTATACTCCCAGAAGAATTACAGAATTTGGGCTCGATTGATCTGGTTGATAGCATCATCCATGCGGTTGCCTTTCACGAAATGGGTCACCATTGGGGTGTGACGGCCAGGGGTTCTAAAGGTGCAGGCTTCGAGATGCGTTTTGTTTCTAGCGATGATGAACGCAAGCTGCAAGGTTTACGAGGCGGCGAGACATATAATGCTGTGAACACGGCAGCCTACAAGTTCTACTTACAGCAAGCGCAAATTCCCACCGAAAATCTGGATGAAGGATTGAAGACCTTACCGCAAAAAGTACGCGACCTTATCCAGAAAGTCTTAGAAGGCGTGGGCGCGGCCCAGCCTGTTACCTCACAAGCACAATTGCTGAGCATGGTTAATGCGGAAAAACCAAAGACGCACGGTTTTATCAAAGACGCTCCCATCATCGGATATCGCATTACCAGCGACGAGTTCGATGATTTGCCCGAACCGATCCAGAAGCAGCTAGGATTGGTGGATAAGACGGCTTACGCCGCGGATTATTTAAAGGATAAAGTAGGCAGCATTATAGTGTTGCAGATGAATGGCGATAAGCCCGATTTCTACCCGATCGGCCATGAGGCATTCCAGAAGTACAGGGTGGTTTCCATGGCTGATGTGCAAGCCAAAAATTCCAAACTCATGAAGGGGCTGGGCAACGTCGAAGGAATGAAGGCTGTGCTAGCGTCCGAAGATCCGAATTTAATTGCTGTGCTGAAAACGGTTCCGGTCCAGATGGTACGGATGTCCGAAGCCGGATTCCCGTTGGGGCAGGAAGTGACCATCCAGGCCCCATGGGGTCCTCAAACCAAACCAGCCGGGAAGGACGCTTATCTCGTTTGGAACACAGACCACTTCTACATAGTAAATACAGATGACGGCGGTTTGCCGATTAGTTACGTCGCCGTACAAAAACCCGTTCAATCGCAAGCTGAGCTAAAACCGCGTATTGAGTCAGAGAAACGAAAATACGGTTTCGTAAAGGATGCACCGATATTGGGTTACCGAATCAGCAGCGATAAATTCGAAGATTTGCCACAGCCTATCCAAAAGCAGTTGGGCTTGGTAGATAAAACTGCGTACTCGCCTGATTATTTGAAGGACAAGGTCGGCAGCATCATCGTATTGCAAATGAACGGCGCGACACCGGATTTCTATCCCATCGGGCATGACTCTCTTGCGAAATACCGTGTAGTGTCCGCTTCCGATGTTCAGGCGAAAAACGCCAAATTGGTTAAAGGGTTGAACAGCGTAGAGGGAATGGATGCACTGCTGCAATCCAACGATCCTAATTTGATCGGTGCGCTGAAAACGGTTCCTGTTGAGATGACGCGCATGTCGGACATCGGCTACTCTGTCGACGAAGAAGTGACTATTGAATCGCCGTGGGGAGTGCAGACCAAACCGGCAGGAAAAGATGCTTATCTCGTGTTGGACACGAGCAAACTTTATTACATGGTGAATACAGATGACGCTGGCCTGCCGATTAGTTATGTGCCGGCGCCTCTGCCAGTCCAAACTCAAGCTAATCTGAAGGGTAAGATTGATTCGCAAAGCCCCAAAACACACCCGTTCGTTAAGGACGCGCCTATTCTCGGGTATCGAATCACTAGCGATAAATTTGAAGATTTGCCCGGACCGATCCAGAAGCAGCTGGGGTTAGTGGACCAGACCGCTTATCAGCCGGATTATTTGAAGGATAAAGTCGGCAGCATTGTTGTCCTACAAATGAATGGCGCTAAGCCAGACTTCTATCCCATTGGCCCGGACTCTTTTCAAAAATACCGTGTGGTTTCCGTTTCGGACGTAGATTCAAAAAATCCAAAATTGATGAAAAGCATCAAAGGCGTTGAGGGGATCGATGCCTTGATCAATTCAAATGACCCCAATCTGATCGGGGCTTTAAAGACAGTTCCCGTGCAAATGGTCCGGATGTCCGAGATTGGTTATCCAGTTGCTCAGGATGTTACGATCCAAGCGCCGTGGGGTGAGCAGACTAAGCCAGCAGGGAAAGATGCTTATCTCGTCTGGGATGCGGGGCAAAACCAATATTACATGGTCAATACGGACGATAATGGTCTGCCGATCAGCTACGTATCCACTTTGGCGAGCCCCATCATGGCCCGCAGCGAAGGAAACCTTCGTAGATCTAACCAGGGTCCTTCGCGCTTACAACTTCTTCAAACGCGCTTGATGAACGCGCTTAGAGCGTTCTTGGCATTTCTCGCAATCCCTTACCATACATGGCAAGCCCGGCGTTTACTGGTAAAGTCCGTTCGGGCTGCCCGACTTACTGTTAGAACTCACCTCAGTGACGCCCCGGATGTCACACACCCTTCAATACCTATGGCGGCAAGCGCCGAATTGGGCCAGGTTTCTGATCCCGAAACCGCGCGAGCAGCGGCCCAAGAACGCGAAGGTCTCTTGGAAATGGCCCGGTCCGCATAAACGCTTCCCGCACATCCAAGTTAAACCAAACCGTCTCCTTTACAGCCCGCTAGTATCGCCAAATTATTCGATAGCGTGCGGCGTGGCAAGCTCATCCAAAAAACAAGGCAAAATCCATCTGTTTGACGAACGAAGGTGTAAAACTGTCACAAGAGTTGTTCGAGAAGTACCTCAAAGGCAAGTCTTGATTCCGGCGTCTTGGTCTCCCGATCATTAGTTTACGATAATAGCTTCGCGGTGCCTAAGTTGACGATGGATCAGTTTTTCTTTTTGCAGGCGTGACATGCGTTTGATTTTTATTTCATGCCTGAGGGCTTCGGAGAGGGTCCGTTTTTTTGTCTCTTGATAAACGAGCTGAACGGGTGAACGCATCCGGGTATAAACAGCCCCCTTCCCTGAATTATGCCGCATCACCCGCTTTTCCACATTCCGGGAAATTCCAGTGTACAGAGAACCATCGCAGCAACGAACCATATAAATGCTCCATTCACATTTCCCTCTCTGGTTCAGGGAGCCATCCTTTGGTTTACTGAATTCGATTGGAGGATTGTCTGGGAAGGATGGACTTTCCACGGCGCCATCCCCGTCAGGAATACATTGCGTTTCGATTTCTTCAATAGCCTTTAGCAGCTCGTTTATGGTGATGCGCCCTAAAAAGGGAATTTGCAGCAATTCTTCTCTGTTCTTCCCGCGAAGTTGCTCAAAACTGCGGATTTCGCCTCGCGCAAGACAATTCCGAGCCCGTCGCGACAACCGTGCCAACAAGTGTCGCCATTTTTTTTGTTCGAAAGGTGTCATACTTGATTAATACGCAACCGTTTTGTTACGAGCCGCTAGTCCACGAACTCTCCCCAACAGGAAATGAGATAAAAACCGTTTCGCCGAAAATCGGCATTTTCTGCATCCGTAGCCGCCGTCCATTCATAGAGAATAGCGCTGGAAGCATCCTTGACCATGAAGAAAGTGATTGCATCATGCTTGGGTCCGGTCTCTTGAAGAGGTTTGCCTGCAAGGCGAATCAGCTCCCCCGCCTTTAAGGTGGCCAAATAATAATCTTGCGCGGGATGAATTTGAGTGTATTCCAAATCATCCGGACCCGGGAATTCTTCCAGCTTTAAAGCGGCATAGCTGCCATCCTTGAGTTGCTGAAAGGCTAGTAACCTCCAGTAACCTTTCCCCAAAAGGATCAAAGCCACATCCGTCAGTCCGTCGCCGTTGAAATCTCCCCAGCTGCCATAGGGAACTTCCCGTTTCCCACGAAATGTGGCCCATCCGCCTGTCATATCCTCTTTCCCGACCACCCGTAAATCGGGGAATTTGGCTTGGATAAACTGTGCCAATCTCTCGGGTAGTTGCAGGACAGGAACTCCTTCTTCCAAAACGACCTGGGGCAAAGGATTCGCCGCTCCGACCGGCCGGGCGACCGAGAGAATGGCGCTCCCAAAAACCAAAAACCAAAAAGCGGTGCGATTTCTCATCACTTTTTAGACCTCTTTGGAACGATTTTATTCACCTGCGGAGGGTTGTATTGAATATGGAAATGCTCGTTTTTGGTCCCCCGATCCTCAAGCTTCACGTAATACCCACGGGGATCCAATTGTTTCTTTAGTTCTCCTTCTACTTGCAGTTTTTCGTCCATGGTCTTGATATCTTTGGAGTGGATGTCCACGGCCAAATCTTGGTAATGACGGCTGCCGGAGGTCGCCCGGCATCGCGCCTCGTTAGAACAATCGCGGCTGGGGCGTCTCTCGTCGGGATGGACGCCGTCATTGCCGGAGGTGATCACCGGAGTCCGCAAATCATGCGCTTTCCAGATATCTGTTACCGTACCCAACGAATCCTTTACTTCTTGGCGAAGATGCTCAATGTGGACGGGATGTGCCTTATCGTCTTTGACCAGAATATCTTTGCCGATGATTGGCGGAACCTTGGTTGAAGGCGGTAGGATGGGCCTCCGTTCGCTGCAGGGGCAAGACGGCGAATAGGTTTCATCGTTACAGAGCAATCGATCAAGGCTTTGATCGCACCGAGACACCCCGCTGTGCATGGAGCAACAACCTCGCACCGCTTGAGACGGAGAACCACCAAGCCACAAGCTCGTCAGTACAAGCCCAAGTGCGAATGGTTTGTGCAGGGGTTTTTCTGTCACGAGGGGGGTTTATTGTCTCAAGGCAGTTCATCGCCTACAGATCCAGTTCTGCCTTCGTTGCGGCGTCTCTTTTAAGTGCTCCAGGGTCCTAGCGCAAAGAATCCCGAACGACTTGGCGCACATAAACCGAAACGGCCACGTCAATAGATTAGGCCATGGCCGGACCGCGACTTAACCCAATCCCCGCCGAAATCTCCGCCACATAACAGGCGGAGCGCCGGTCGTGTGGCGCTCAGTCCTTTTGTAACGTCACAATCATATCTTTTGAGACGGCATTATGGCCACAAAAGGACAGGTGTACGGTGAATTTTGTGGTCTTTCTGCATGATTTTTCAGCTTGCTGAAAGCTTAATTAATGTGTACACTTAAATATGCGGTTTCTTGTCGTATTCACTGAGCGGCATGGTGACATCGTTCGCTGATCACCGCACGAAAAGCAACTCTTGAGGAGCGTGAACTTTATGAAGACGAAAAAGGCTAAAGACGAGTGGCCAGACATGGACACGCTACGGCGCGGCCATCGCATTACACCGGAACGCCATGCGATGTTCAGTAAGGCGCTAGACGAGAAATATGGCGTTGATCGGCCCCGCGCCGGCCGGCCGTCCCTGGGACCGCTGAAAGCTCAGGACATCCATCTCCGGATTCCGCCTGGAATCCTAGAACGCTTGCGGGCTAAAGCTGAGAAACTGGGGATCGGCTATCAGACGCTGATTAAACAAATCCTCAGTCGAGCTGCCTGAAACACTGTCACGGGATCGGGCTGGAAAGAAGGGCGGAAGAGAATCCCGCCAAAAATCCCGCCACACCCTGATTTTAGAGCCCCAGATAGGATTTGGCGTCCTCAATGGACACCAGTAAGGTCATCGGGTCTACAGATGACTGTTGAAAGCCACAGGCCTTGTAAAAGTGTTTTGCATCTTCTGAAATCGCATGGACTAGAATGGCGCAAATTCCGGCGGTTCCTGCCGCATGCATAGTCCTCAATACCGCATCCCGTAGCAGCCCTTTTCCAAATCCCTTCCCTTGGCAGGAGCGATCCACCGCCAAACGCCCTAATAGCATGACCGGGAGCGGGTCAGGTTTATTTCTTCGTAGGCGACCCGGAGCTCTTGCTCGCAAGATAGACCCTGCGGCCAACGAGTAGTACCCAATCACCTTCTGATCAATACACAGAACATAAGTCCGCGAGGCGCCGCTTTCTTCATTTTTACGCGCCTGGTGCTTTAACCAATCATCGAGGACAGGAACGCCCGAATCGAAGGAGTCGAGTTTGTGCTCCGCTTTGAGCCCTTCAGGGGCGCTCGGAACAGGGGTAGGACTTATTTCTCCCACGCTGGCTTGGTTTCCAGAAGGGCTCGAAGTTTATGGTTGGATTTGGAAGGCGTTTTTAGCAGGGCAAGGAACTGGGTATAGGCTTTGTCATCCAATACGAATACGCGCTGATCCAAAAGAACGGTTTCCGCCTCCCGGCAGGCGATCTCCAACATAAAGTCGGAGCGGTTCTTCCCGAGGGCTTCCGCCGCGCGATCAATGATTTCACGTTGGCGTTGCTTGGCCCGGATATTGATCGTCACGTCCTTGATCCATTCCTTGTCCGAAGGGTTTGTATAAGTATGGTGTGAAGTTCCCATATATTGAGTATACACAGGTGTGTGGGTGTTGTCAACACGTTTTTGAATCGTGGGAATTGTCGAGCAGCCGAGTGCACCTCAAACCCTCAGAAACCCGCTTCGGAAAAAAATCGCCCCCTTCCCCCATCTCGCGGGGGAACAAGGGCGACTTCCGCTTAAGTACGTAGCGGGGGCCGGACTTGAACCGGCGACCTACGCCTTATGAAGGCGCCGCTCTAACCAGCTGAGCTACCCCGCCATAAAATCGTTATCGGAGAAAATTATAGCATTTCACTCCCAAGCGGACGGGGTTGAGACGGTCAAAAGTGCGGTTTAAGCGGGAAGGGCTCCGGGCCGGGCGGACGATAGGACGCTGGTGCGTGCTTTTATGGAACTTTTTGCGCGGAGGGCAGTACGATGAAATCCCATCCAGTAGTAACGGGCATAATCGGGAAGCGCACTCAGCTTCGAGAGAGATCCATGAGGTGCTTTGATCGCCGCAGCGCAGAGGAACAGGGCACTCAAGGCCAGGGCATACACCCAGCTGGCTGAGGACGACTTTCTGGCTTCGGGGGCTTTCTGGAATAAGATCCGAACTTTCGGCGTCGTTGGAAGCGTTCCGGGGAGACGGTTATCCTGGTGGTAGGGAAGAATGGTAACGCGGCTGGAGTGCATAGACCCTCCTAGGGTTCGATAGTGGGCTTAAACAGTTATTGTTTAAAAACGGAGGCGCTTTGGCGATCAGAGAACGTCGCGTTTTATTGTAGGTGTTTTTCCTACAAGAAATCGGGACCGCTTTTTAAGTTCTATTAAGTTAAATCTGGGTTTTTAAAGCCGGTTGGCAGCGCTTCTTGCAGCTTAGGCGGGCTCGCCAGTGTCGGCGAAACATAGAAGGAGCATCCAGTTTAAGTATCAGTTGGGGACACCGACACTGGAAAAATAGCGGCTGCGATTGAACGACCCACCGGCGCGCTCTCTCCATGACATCCGCAGGCGGCGGCTCCTTGCTTTCTAAATCGAACGGC
>WNFI01222157.1_pt1 | contig 12377 bp, 5 predicted proteins | sample 5400471 | NCBI WGS metagenome assembly WNFI01 (sample SAMN13153348, study PRJNA577476) | soil metagenome | isolation source: 100 cm saprolite on Douglas fir-dominated hillslope | place: USA:California | collected 2013-09-17 | reverse complement strand
GGATCGTCCCACAAAACCTAGCGGACCACACGCGGTGAGGCTACGCTGGGATGAGATAATTACCCGACTTTCTTATAGATTTAATTTTTTGGCCATACGGGATAGAAAAATGTGGTCGATCTGTCTCTCGGTCCCGGACTGGGGATGGCGCCAACTGTACCCCGACGCAGGCCGGACATGTTGCCACCCGCCCTGAATAAGTTGTGCCAGACAGTCACCGCAACGGGCCTCGGAATCGCCGGGAGCAGTGTTGAAGTCCCCCACAATTAACGCTGAACCAGCGCGAAGTCGGTCAGCTTCGGCAAGAAGCCAATTCCACGTCAGACGCTTCAGTGCACGCTCCTTTGCCTCGAACGCGGGCATCCGAAACCCAAAAACAGTGAGACCTGGAATTCCCAACCACACTTTTAGACTATTCGACGGCACGGAGGGGTGAATGTCGGGCGCTACCAGTTCATACCGGCGCTGCGTATCGCGCGAAGCAATGAGCACCTGATTCTCACGGCCAGGCTGGGTCGAACAGGAGAATGTAGAAAGCCCATTAGAATTGAGAGTAGCGAGGAAGAAATCATGGTCTGGTCCTTCAACATACTCCGTCAGGACAAGAACATCCGGAGCCTGCTCGTCGATTGCCGCAGCGATCCACGATGGAATCCGTCGACGTGCGGCTCGGTGATTCAGGTTCCACGCAAGGACTTTCATATCTGAAAACTTTCAAGCTCTCTGACAGGCTGCGTGGGCTCGCGGGGAGGCGGGCGAGGTGCTAACAGACATTGCGAGGTCGTATAATGTTAGCCACAGGCCCGCGATCTGTCGATGTGGAGGAGGCAAGAAGGCCGAATTCCACCGCCCCCCCTCAATTCCAGATGCCAATTGTGTCCGCGAATACCAGCCTGTTCTGCGGTTGTGGGCTTCCATTTGCCGGAAACATTTCGAGCTCCTTGACCACGAGACGGAACTCGCCAGCGGTCGGCGGCACCGGAAGTGTCACCTGGCCGGTCCAGAGCGGCGAAAGATCGGGCGGCACCGTCATTGTGCCGCCAGTCTCCACGGGTTGCAATGGAGCATCCGCCAGATCCCAGCCGAGTTCGTCGGCCGTGCCTAAGATGATCCGCTGCTCAAGGCTTACCTCGATCTTCGCTATGATGCCCCCTAGCCCGCGAGGCTGAGCTTGCTGAGTCTGCTCGCTTACCTGGATTGCAATGGTCCGTTGATCTGGGGTCGCGGGATCGGTCTTCGACAGAAGGGTAACGAACCGATCCGGCGCAAGCTGCACGATGCCGGCAGATACCGTGGCGGACAGCCACATACCCGGATATGAGTTGCCCTGATAGCGCGCAAGCTCGAGCTTGACGAAGGGAAAATGAGTGCCCCGAACATCGAATACGATGTCCGCATAGAAGAGTTTCCGGTCGGCATCGAATTCCACGTCATACGGGAAAATGTCGAGCCCGTTGACATTGATCGGTGACAACGTCTTTCCGGAGACGTCCTTCAAACCCACTTCCGGACTCGTGTAACGTCCTCTCTGAGAGATTGGATCAGTGCGCCATTCGGTGGTTGCTCCGCCCGAACCGTGTATGACGACCGCAAGTTGCTCGCCATCACCGGAGGAATACCACCGCGGCCCGAGATAGATTCTCACGCCACCGCCCGCCCGCCCTCGCGTGAATGGCGTGTCGCTGATCGGGTCCGGCAAAGCCCACTGGAATGAAGGCAAGATATAGAGGACAGTTGGTGCGACTGGCTTGGCCGAACTCCACACGACAGCCGTGATTGGATCGCTGACCCGCGTGATGTTGTCCGTATTCCCTGTAATGTCCGGTGGAAAGTAATCTCGGAACCGGCTCGTTGCAACGAGCGTATAAGTCACCTTGCGATAGCGGGTATCACCGAATTCGTGTCGGGACAGATAGGTTTCGTTTGCCCCAGGTTGGCTCGCCGGGGCTATGAACTGCACGACGTCCTGCACGTCCTGCGCACCTCCGGATCCGGGGGTGTATATTGCTATGGGATGGACGAGGTCATCCCCCCCTTGCGGGGCCGCGCCAAGGTGAATCGGCACCTCGTAAACGTGGGTGGTAAATTGACGAGGTTGCGGATCGTCCTCCCCCGGCTCCTTCCAGGCGGCGAACAGATCAAGCTTTGCCGTGCTTTTTCCGTCAATATACCAGCTCCCCCCGATATAGGCCCGCGTATCGTTCGGGTATTTGTAGGCACTGAAATCCTTGTTCGAGATTGGCGCTTCGAGGGGCTGCAGCACGGCGTGCACGAGGATGATCTTCTTCGACGGGCATAGCAGGGCCAGCGCGCCTGCAGCGGCCGTTTCCGCGACCTGGCGCGGCGTCATCACGCGGTTCGCCAGCATCGGATAGGCCCACGCGTAAAGTCCGAGGCAGCCGCCGCTGTTAGGGTCAAGATCGTCCCGGCCAGGGTACGAGCTAAGCCAAACCGTCGCGGTTTCGGCTTTTTTCAGGAAAACGGTCAGGACCCGTGCCGCATTATCCCAGGAGGGCAATCCATCAAAATTGGGATCGTCAGGTGGCTCGCTGAGCTGGAGCCGAAATGGCAACATGTCCGGCCAAAGCTCCCTCGATCCGAAATCGATGTTGGTAACCCGGCCAAGCGAGCTCTGCGCGGACGGAGCTATCAAAGCTGCCGGTCCGATGGCAAATTTGCCATTTGCATCGATGGATCCCCGCCACCCTTCCGGTACACCGGGCAGACCGAAAAGGGCCGCCCCGCGCGCCAGCGGATCAGGCAAATAGGGAAGCTTCAGCTGTGCTTCGATATGGATGGTGTAACCGCCCGATGCGCCGGCAGGCGCCGAAACGAAACGCAGACCGCTCTCGATCACCGTCCGCACGCGGGTTCTTGGATCAAACGCAACGAAGTCAGGGAGGCGCTCAGCCAGGCCAGTCGCGACGTTCACAACAGCCGGATCCTTGAACGTGCCCTTCTCCTTTACGCAGATATTGTAATATTTTTCAAAATCACCTGACAACCCGAACGAGTTGTCCAGAAGGCCGTGCAGCTCGGCCATCAATTGTGACGTTTTTGGCGGAGCGACATGGCGTTCGTTGACGCCTCGATATCCGGGATCTCCAAGAGACACGGCAAAATTGGCTGCTGAAATGCCTTTGTTGCTACGGATCACCAAAACCTCAAACGATTCCCCTTCGGTCAGTTCCTGCCTCAGCACCAGCTCCGGTGCATGTATGGGCTCATACCTGCAGTAACAAAGCCCGGAACTGGCCGCCGGCAGGATCGGTGAGGGAAAATTCTTTGCCGAAAGGGCGGCAACGACCTGATCGGCTTCATCCACCGTCAGGCCATTACCGGCGAGATCGACAGTTCTGGCACGAAGATAATAGGACCATCCGAATCGCAGGCGCGGGAGCGCGCCACCCGGAACGACAAAGCTGCTGGTGACGGCCGGCGAAGACGCGGGAGGTGGCGGCGGAGGAGGAGATCCGGGCGAAGTGTCGACTGGGTTGGACGGCCGCGGCACGGACAGGCTCCAGCTCTGCCAGTGGAACAAGGATTCGTGCGCATAGATCGTGGGATCGGGGGTGGTGGAGCCCGCGGGAATATTTTGTACCAACCCCGGTTGCACAAAACCTTCGTCGGCAACGTTCGGCAAAGTTATCGGAGTTCCGCCGTTGTTAGGAAAAACATAGGTCCCGATCCGCTGATGAAGGGACAACCAGGCGCTTGGCTGCGAGCCCGCATTGCCGGGTGGCGAGGCAAGGACGTCGATCCGGTAGCCGCGAATGAGATCTTCGGCGAACAATTCCGGCGGTGTGCCGTTCGCCAGCGCAGTTTCATGAGCGTCTGCACGTTGAAGGCACTCATAGAGCACGTCCGCATGGCCGGCCCAGGCAATAGACAGGCCGCTGGTCCGCAGCGACGGCGCCCCCGCATCATCGGAATGATCGATTGGATGAGCCGCCTGGTCGTCATCGATCTGGATCCCGCTGATCGTATTGATAATCTTCGACACGGCTCCGTCGATGTCAGTCTGCGTGATGTCGAAAGGAGGGTCTTGGGCCTCAACTTGCAGGTTCAGCAGGCCGTATAGGATTTCAGCCGCGGACGGCCGGGTATCACTGGCAACATTGGGGGCGGCGCAGAACAGCGGCAAGGGCGACACATCGCTGCTCGAACCTAAATCCAGGAGGTATTTGGTCGCCGGAAAACAGGGAACGGCATCGCTGGGCAATGGCGGGGTAAAGGTCGGATCGACCCAGAGGCGTTTTGGCTGCCCGAAACCGGACAATGGAAAACCGTCCGCCGGCACCTCCAGGTCGATGACCAGACCCAGACGGCGAAGCAGCTCGGGATATTCGGCCAACGCTGTCAGCGTCCGGTGAAAGTCGTTTGGTTCTTGATCGGCGGAATCCGGCTGCGAAAAGTGCGGCGTATCGGAGGCAGTGGGATCGTCACGATGGTGGAAGGCCAGAAATTGAGCGAACAGCGAAACCGGATCGTCTGTCCTCGGGACAACCGGGACCATGGCTCCGGCGGTTTGCGCCAGCCGGGCGGCGATCACTTTCGCGGCGGAGACCTTTTGTTGCCGACTCATGTCCGGGTCAAGCGCGAGAAGACTCGTCGCTAGATATTCACGCAACTCCGGAAAGTGCGACTCGTCAATGCTTGCCGCATTTTTCAGCGCCTGAATCATCGAAGCTGTGCGCTCGGTGCGCGCCTTCCTCATACCACCATGCACGACCGAAAACGCAGCCTTCAGACTCGAGCTGTCGGCTGCGCCGTACAGCTTGTTTGGTTGTTGCGGATTTGGTGTCGAGAGCTGCTGATAGGAGCCCTGGAGGATTTTTGCCAACGCGCTCGGGGAATACGAACTGACCGGTTTGGACGCGAGACCGCTGGCCGCACGCGAGCGGACGGGCGTCGCCGTATTGAAAACTGCGCCCCAAAGGATGGAATCCGGCAGTAACGGAGTAACGACAGCGGCACGTACTCGAAAGACGTTGGTATGATCTGCATCGAGATCGACCACAACGTCGAACGCCACGCCATCCGGTCCCAGTACCTTAGGCCAATTGACAAAAAGGGACGGCAATTGCTGCTGCTCGCCATCGGGCTGAAGACGCAGTGCCACATACACGGAGATTTTGAGCCACTGTGATGAGCCATCCTGTCGGATGCCATTCGGCAACGCGGTCCAGATGATCTGTTGCTGTGACATTTAAGTGCTAGCTCCAGAGAGCGTCAGGCAAAGGCTTGGCAATATTGCTGCCACTGCAACAGCGTCACCACCTTCTCGAATGTGGGCGGAGCCGGAGTCGGGTCGGCCGCTGACAAGCCTGCCAAACCTTGATCCGTTGGCCCGGCGCCGAAGCTCGCAATCTCCTTGTGGACGCTCAACGTGACGCTGGTGCTGAAGAAAAGGACGCGAATCCCCACAGTCAGAACGGCATCGCCGGCGAGCTTGCCGCCTGAATAGGTCAGGCCAATGTAGAACTCGACGGAGATACTGGCGATTTCCAATATCTCCAGATAGCCGCCACATCGGACAAACCCCGTCAGTGTGACGGCGGGAGTGCTACTGTAGTAAACGCCCGCCATGAGGTAGACACCGCCTCGCGCAATACCGATGTCGAATGAGACATTGGCGCCGAACTCGACCGAGGCTTCGACCAGGACGACGGCGGCGAGGTCCGTGCCCGGCGGGCCTTTGCCGCCAGTGCGCATCTCGAGCGCGAAAAATCCGCCGCCGCCAAACGGGCCAACCGTAACCAAGAACGGATGCGCCCGTTCCGAAAGCCGAAATCGCACCGCCGTCGGAATGCCCTGAACGAAGGAAACCGAGATCGAGGACGCGAGCGCAATGTTCTGGAAACTGAGGACCCCGATCCCAAAGCTCGGAATGCCGAGATCGTAGCGGATCACCGCCCCATCCGGCCGCACCTCGACGTTGGGGGTGCCGCCGAACCCGCCTGGATTGGCTGGGTCCGCCGGCAAGACGGCCGCCGCCGCGCCGACGGGATTCGTATGTGGAAGAATCTGGCGAATTTCGTTGACGAAGGATAAGGCGTCTCCAAAGATGATATCGCTGATGTCGGGGACAACCTCTATCTTCCGGCCCGATCCAGCTTTGAATGCAACTTGATTGAACACGATACGGACCAGATCGCCCCCGAACGGCAGTGCGAAGTTCTTTAGCGTTCCATCGATTTCGAGCCCAGGGCCACTTGGATTTGCACCGACGTAAGTGATGACCTTTCCGCTGAGCGTGAGCCTGATGCCGCCGTCGCCGGGTCCCGCCTCGATCAGGCCCGACGCTGTGTTGACCGGCGGCTTCCAGACGAAGCGGGTTACGATCGTTTCCGGCGCCGTCATGCTCGGCAGGTATTGCGTGTTCAGAACCGGCATGCCGATGATGACATGATCATCCGGAATAAGCTGATCGATGTTGGACACATTGCGAAGGTCAAAGTCGGTGCCTTGGCCTATTTGACCGATGATATCGATAAGATCGATCGTGCCAAGGAGCCTGGCGTCCTTCAGAAGCTGAGCGGGATTGATCAGCGGAATGTCCGGGGGCGGGTTGATAACCAGGCCGAACCGTGAAATCACGTTGGGCGCCGCAAAATTCGGCGCAACGAAACCGCCTGCCCGTTCGGGTGGGATCGATAAGCCGGACAGTGACGAAAGCAGGTCGGCAAAGACGTGCCTTCGGTTAGTGTCGTCGTCCAGCCTGAGGCCACGGCTGTTGAGATAGAGATCAGAGTGCTTGATGATCGCCGATGGCTCCGTCGCGGAACTATTGACGCTCGTCGACCCCAGAAATTGCCTGAGCGCGGGAAGGCTCACTTCAGCGGTCGTCATGTGAGGCAGGAATGGCGGATCAATGGCCGTGTTGATCTGGGTGTCAAAATACATTTTCGCCACGTTGAGGCGGGTATCGCCACGCTCTGCCGGGGCATCAGCGTCGGGGCCCGGCACGACATCGGCGAGCGCCACGAGCTGGGCCGCGAAGTCAGCCGCATTATCCTGCTGATACTGGCTTTGAAAGGCGCCGAGCCGACCGTTTGTTATGTCCTCCGCGGCGATGAACAGCATTTTCAGCTGCAGGCCGATCTTGCTCCCGGTGGAATCCTCGGCGACCACCGTGAAAGAGACCCACGGCTCTGAACCGGGCGGCGGCAACGGCTGCTCGTCGGGGCCGACAATCGTAATGCGCTTGAGCGGCATCTCGGCCCCGCCATATGTGTATGCGGTCTCGCCCGCATAGCTCCTTTCGCGCTCGAGGGGCTTGACGGTAGCGGTTTGCACGAGCGCCGCGATATCCGGGCTGGGGAGAAAGGTGCGGTTCGTCACCGTGGTGACCGATGCGCGAAACCTGAACGGAAACAAGAAGCCAAGCGTGACCGTTTGGACATGCTGGTCCCGCGCCAGGCCGGTGCGGTGTTGCCACGAAACAAGCGTGTTGGATAAGGACGGCCATTCAGAGCGCAGACGAACCGACGCGCCAAGTGCGCTGAGCATGAATTGCTCGGCGATGATGCCCCCGTGGTTCTGCTGCGAGTTTCCGACGATATTGGTCCGATCCCGGCCGCACAGTGCGGCAAGGAAGGAAAGGTCGCCTGGTTCAAGATTCGTGACCGCCTGAAGCGCCGGATTGCCGGCGCTCTGGTCGATCGTTAGGTCACCTTTGTCGGTTCCAAGCCGCGTATGCCACAATTCAACCCAACCGGTCGATGGTGAGGTTCCCGGCGCCGAGCGGTGGTACAACTGCGCTGTCGTGCCCGGAGCCGGCGCAAGCACCAGGCGGTAGGGAAATTCAATGCTGGTCCCCTGGCTTCCGTCCGGCAGGACGGGCTGCGACAATGGCAGGGTTCTCAACAATTCGAGCACGCCGTTCAACGAATAGTCGAGCGCCGGCGTGGCAGCGGGAAGCTCGAAAACAAGCCTGCTGGAGCCCGATATCGCTGCCTCATAGGGAGGGTCCGGCGCTGGGGCCTGGTCCGGAAGCACCCGCTCTGCGATGTGCTGGGGCGGAAACTCGACAGCAATGAAGCTTGGCTGGTCGGCGGCTACAGGCACCAGACGCGGCGGCAGCGAGGGGTCTGAGCCTAGCTGGAGCGCTAGGTTGAGGAATTCGAGCTTGAGGCCCAACAAATCCGATGACCGCAGGACGTTGGCGACCAGGGAAGATGGCATTTGCGCACCTGCTTGGAACGTGAAGAAGCCGTGATTCCGGACTCACAGCATGATGGCGGGGCACCTGTACCGAAACGGCGAACCAATAGTATCCAATGGACGCTGGCGTCTGGTTAGTTAGGCGTATGCCGCGTCGTACGTAGATTCGATCAACAACGCCCACTGGGTTGACGGCATCATGCCTAGCGCGGGGGGGGACTGCCCGTCACCGCATTGGCCAAGACCGTAATGAACGCTGGCGTGATTACCGTTTGGAACTGGCAAACGTTCTGCGGCGGCCCCCCTTGCCCCTGGCATACGCAATTGCAGTCTGGCGCGCGACAGGTGCTTTGATTGACCACATGACAATCGTCTGGGATTTCGCAAAAACAACGGCCTGGCGGTGCATCCTCGTGGCTGCAGGCAAAATGGTGGGTAACGTTTGTCACTGGCTCCAGATGACACGCGATAGCGCGACTCGTCGTCTTTGCCCACATTAGCGCGATGTCGGGTTTGACATCACCAGTGCTGTCGTTGAGCATTCGCCCGGTAACTATGCTGATCACCTCAGCCCTGCCCGTGAAATCATCAGGTCCGACAAAACCGACGAATGAAATGGGCGTCGTATGCGCACGGCAAGGGCCCTGTGTTCCGGGTGGCGGTAGTGGGCTGAAATCCGTGCAGAAAAAACTTGGCTGATTTTGTCCGCATTTGTCGGGCGCTCTTGGAAACGAATACAACAACAGCCCGGAGCCGGCGTTGGGGTCGGGGGAGAGATGCTCGACGGGGGTAATAGTTGCCAAGCTGAGCTTGTTGTCTCCGGCCGCGTCGTACCAAAAGAACGGTCCTGGTAATGGAGGGAAGCCGTGTGACCGCGCCAGCACTGTCGGCGCGGTGCGGCCTGTCGCAGAAGAACATTCACTCGGATATTGACTAAATTCCTTTATACCGCCGAGCCCGGGGACGACGAGCCGAAGATAACTATTCCAAATCGGCCCGTCGATGGACCCATTGATCGATACAATGAGCGGGCCCTGATCTGTGATTGGGTCCACGGTCATGTCTGCCAGCAGCTGACCGGCAGCTCCGCTCCTCGAGAACTGGTCATGTAGATTTTGATCGGATAATTTTTGTGTATTACATCTGAACTCGCCATTGCCATTGTTGGTAAAGATCTGGACTAAATTGTCATTCGGAAACTGGATTGCCAGATCAAGATTTCCATCAAGCTCGAAGGCAACCACGTCCCCGACCACAGATGCGGGAGCGGGCAGAGGGCCGCCGCGACAGTCTCTGAAACGCGTGACCGGTCCTGGAGCGAAGTTACCCGTGCCATCGCCCTCCAGAATGATGATCTCGCCTTGGTCTGACGCCATGCCGACAACCGCAATATCTCGAGGCTTGTCCGCCCCTCGGAAACTCCCCACCGCGATTGCGGTCGGCGTTATAGGATCGGATGAAGGTGATTCTCTAACGAACATTTGGTTTTTCGCGACCGGGCGGGATGGATGACCCGGGCGGGATGGGCCTATGCCTGAAAGCACCGACAGCGTATTGTCGGAAGCGTCGATGATCGCGAGATCGATCTTGCTCTGGCTGCTATCGGTCAAGCTTCCGGGGTTGGCCGTTTTGAAATCTCCCGCAGCCATTGCAATTGGGTTCGGGCCAATTTGAATGGGTGGGATCGATGGGTCGCTCGAATAACCTCCCCCTCCGTCGGCCATCAGGATATGCAAAAAAACGTGGGGAAGGTTCGGGGCCTGCGCCCCAGGGGCGTCGCTTACATAGGCAAAATCGACGACGCTCTGATCGGCCAGGGACGGGGGCGTAGAGTGGAAATTTGCCACCGTGAGAAGTCTCGGGTTCTCTCCGTCCAGGGCTATCGCGAATTCGGGATGAGGGGGGGCCGCGGACACCTGGATCGAAAACAGCGAAACGAGAAAGATCGCGGCGCATAGGACCGCCTCAAGGTAGGTCATCAAACGCGTCATCAAACGCGTCATCAAACGCGTCATTGGCGCATCTCCTCCGGTATGCGGCCACCAGGCCACTTAGAGCGGAATGAATCAACGATCTGGCTGCCTTCCTCTACAAAGGCATGCTAGCGCTCGACGTAAAGGATAGCGAGGTTTGGCACTCTTGTCTGCATTTCTGTGACAGCCAGGAGACGCATAAGATACCGCGATGCGATACCGCGCGGCCTTTGCCGCCAACTTTGCTGGCGCTCGCCGACACGATCCGTTTATACTGTGAGCTGATCACGATGCCTCTATACTGATAACGTCAGGCGCTAAGGGAGGAAAGTATGGCAGCCACTCCAGGCACGACCGGTAGTCAAAACGGGCGCGGGTATACGGTTTACTCTGGAGCGGTCCGCATCGACGGGACGCTAGCGTGGCGGAACAACAACCCTGGAAACATTCGGCCGGGCGCATTCGCGACCAACAACGGCGCCATCGGGAGGGGATGGGGATTCGCCGTTTTTCCCGACGAGGGCACCGGCATGGCAGCCATCGCAGCGCTCCTCCAGACGAGTGAATATCAGTCCCGGACCATCAAGGGCGCCATCTTCCTCTACGCGCCGCCCGCCGATCACAACAACACCGCAGCCTACGTCAACCTCATCCAGGCCCAGACGGGTCTGGACCCTGAACGGCAAATGAGCTCACTCAACGCCGCCGAGCTCCAGGCAGTCTGCAGGGCGATCCGCCAAGTGGAGGGATGGACCCCAGGCACGATCTTCGGCTGCGATACACCATCTTCGCCGGCGTGGTTGCTCGGGCTTCTCGGCTGTGCGTCAGCACCCCAACCCCCCGCTCCGCCTACGGTCCTGGGGCTGATACCACCAAATGGCCCGGGCAAGGGCGGAACGTCGGTCACCATCGGTGGCTCGGGCCTCACCGACGCGTTCGCCGTCTCGTTCGGCTCGACTCCCGCGGTAGACTTCAGTGTGGACAGTGACTCTCAGATCACCGCGACGTGCCCGCCAGCCAACGTCAGCGGCAGCGTCGATGTGACTGTGACGAACGCGAATGGTACCTCGGCCACCGGCCCAAACAGCCAGTTTACCTTTAATGACGCGGGCCCGCCGGTTGTCGCCGGGATCGACCCGACGCGTGGTCCTGCCGCAGGTGGGACAAGCGTGACGATCACCGGCGTCGGTTTCCTCAATGCCACCGCTGTAACTTTTGGCTCGACATCTGCGACCGACTTCAGCGTCGTCAACGACAGCCAAATTACGGCGACTAGCCCGCCAGCCAACGTCAGCGGCAATGTCGACGTGAGCGTCACGACGGCGAGTGGTACCTCCGACACGAGCAGCACAGACGTGTTCGCGTATTTGACTGCCGACGTCCCAAGCGTGACATCGGTGAGCCCGAACTCTGGACCGGCGACAGGCGGGGTCAACGTCACGATTAGCGGTGCTAACTTCGTGGACGTTCTGGATGCGGTGTTCGGCAGCCTCTCGGCAGACGGATTCAGCGTCGATAGTGACAGTCAGATTACAGCGAAGAGTCCAGCGGCGAACTTCAGCGGCGCGGTCGACGTAACTGTGATGACCTTCACTGGTACTTCGGCGACCGTGACGGCTGATACGTTCACATTTACGAGCTAACGCTGCACGACTCCTCACCCCTCAGGAGAACAGGAGGTTTGCGGTACAATCAGTACGGTGCTCAATGAACAGCATGGGGCTCTAACGAACAAAGCGTGGTATTGGTGCATTGCTTACCGGTGAACCAGGGCGTGGACATTGAGGTGCTGGCCGTTCAGCCACTCCAGTGAAGAAGCGGAGCGGCTACGTAACCAAATCAGGATCAGTGTGTTCGACAATCGCCGCCCCAATCTATCGGTCTTGCCTATAAGCGGTTACCGAGCGACCAACGAGGTAAAATACTATAGTCAGCCCTCAGACGATCCGTACGGGAGGAACGTCGCCCGCATGGATTCTTGCGGTGGTTGGATTGCGGGCGGATTCCTTGTTTTGCGATTGGCCAAACGAGGAGCGGGATCATGGCCGGGTGGCGACGAGCAGTCGAATTGATGATGAGCGACGAAGAGATTGAAAGATTGAGGGTTCTTTCGCGGTCGAGAACCGAACCGGCGAGCCGGGTGTCGCGGGCGCAGATGCTGCTGGCCTATCGCGAGAATCCTTCGTTCTGTGCGGTAGGGAAAAGAATTGGGGTCCACCATCAGACGGTTCAGCGCTG
>WNFI01704050.1_pt1 | contig 12378 bp, 13 predicted proteins | sample 5400471 | NCBI WGS metagenome assembly WNFI01 (sample SAMN13153348, study PRJNA577476) | soil metagenome | isolation source: 100 cm saprolite on Douglas fir-dominated hillslope | place: USA:California | collected 2013-09-17 | reverse complement strand
AACCTGAAGCACATCCACGCGGTCGCCACCCACGACGGCGGGCGTCACCTGGTCCTCGGTCTCCACACCGGGGTCGCGATCGCAGCTGCGGGCGGAACGCCCCAGCCGGTTGCCGGCGGACCGAAGGGCGATGTGCTCCAGGTGGTGTACGGCGGGGGCTCGACGTTTCTGGCCGCCGGCCACCTGATTGGAGTGTGGATCAGCCGCGACGACGGTGCCACCTGGGCGGTGGCCTCGAGTGATGTCGCCGGTCTTGACGTCCACGGGCTGGCGGTCGATCCCCGAACTCACACCGATGTCTACGCGTACTCGGTGGGCAAGGGGATGCTGGTTTCGAACGACGGAGGCGCTCACTGGGCCCATCATCCCGGCTTCGCCGACAAGAACTATCTGACCGGCCTCACCGTCACCGGCGATGGCACCCTTCTGGCGGGCAGTCCGGAGCTTGGCATTCTGGCCAGCCCCGACCACGGCGCCAACTTCGTCCCGGTACGCAACGCCACCGGATCCGTCTACAGCCTGGCTTCGGCCGCCGGCAACGGCGACGTGGTGCTGGTGGCGGCGCAGACGGGCCTCTTCCTGACCCAGGACGGCGGCAAGAACTGGTCGGTTGGGGATCCCAGCGTCGCCGTCACAGGGGTGGCAGTGGACCCCGCCGACAGCCGCCACCTGTATGCGGGGACCGCCGAGGGCACCCTTTCAACCTCGACCGACGGCGGCGGCAGCTGGGTCAACTACTGAAAACGCTGCACCTGGTCCGCCTTTCCCAGGACGAGCTGGCGTGGGAGGCGATCCGGGTGTCAAGGGAGACGGGCGAGGTCAAGGTGGTGCTCCTCCAAAACGCCGCCGGCGATCAGCCTCCGCCGGGGGTGCCGGTCTTCCGGTCCCCGCCGGTCGAATACGATGAGATCGTGGAGATGATGGAGTGGGCAGACAAGGTGGTGGTCTGGTGAAGCCCGATCTGGCGGCCAAGCTGGAGCGCGCGTCGGCCGAGGTGAGGGGCCTGGGGGCGGCTTTGGTGGCCTACTCCGGCGGGGTCGACAGCAGCCTGGTCCTGGAGATCGCCACGGCCGCCCTGGGCGGTGGCTGCCAGGGCGTCATCGCCAGCTCTCCAAGCTTGCCCCGTGCGGAGCTGGAGGCGGCCCTCGAGCTCGCCGGCCGGCGCGGTTGGAACGTCACCGTGCTGCAGACCGAGGAGGTCGAGCGCCCCGACTACGCCGCCAACACCCGCCAGCGCTGCTTCTTCTGCAAGAGCGAGCTGTACGACCGGCTCGCGGCGGTCGCCGGCGAGCGAGGCGCGACCCTCCTCGACGGATTCAACCGCGACGATCGCGCCGACTGGCGCCCGGGGCGTCGTGCCGCGGTGGAGCACGGGGTCCTCAGCCCTCTCGATGCCGCCGGCATGGGCAAGCTTGAGGTGCGCCAGGCAGCCCGCGGGCTGGGGCTGCCCAACTGGGATAAGCCGGCGGCAGCCTGCCTTTCGTCGCGGATCCCCTACGGCGTGCCGGTGACGATCGAGGCATTGGGCCGGGTCGAATCAGCGGAGCGGGTTCTGCGCGACGAGGGTTTTGGCCAGCTGCGCGTCCGGGACGCCAACGCCGCCGCCACCATCGAGGTGGACTTTGACGAGCTGGACCGCCTTCGCCAGCCGCGGCGCCTGGCCCGGATCGAGCGGCGCCTGCGCGAGCTCGGGTACGCCAGCGTCGCCGTTGACGAGCTTGGCTACCGGCCGGGCAACCTCAATCGAACGCCCAAGCTCTGAGGCGGTCGCTGTGTCCCTTAGCGACACCGACGTCGAACGCTACAGCCGGCAGCTGATCCTGGATGGAGTCGGCGAGGCCGGCCAGGCCCGACTTGGGGCTGCCCGGGTGCTGGTTGTTGGAGCCGGCGCCCTGGGCTCACCGGTGGTCCAGTACCTGGCCGCTTCGGGTGTCGGCCACCTGACCATCTACGACGGCGACTTGGTCGAGCTGTCCAACTTGTCCCGGCAACCGCTGCACGGGGAGGCTGACGTGGGCACGTCCAAGGCAGAGTCGGCGGCGACTGCGGCACGCTCTATCAATTCGGCTGTCGATGTCGTGGCCGTGGCGCAGCGTCTATCGCCCATCGAGTCCGAGGGTGTCGTGGGTGGCTTCGATGTCGTGTGCGACGCGACCGACGATTTCACCATCAAGTTCGCCCTCAACGACGCCTGCGTCAGCGCCGGAGTGACGCTGGTCCACGCCGCCATCCTTGAGTACGGGGGACAGCTCACCACCGTGATGCCCGGGGGACCGTGCTACCGCTGCCTTTTCGGTGGCGAGCCGGATCCCGCGGCCGTGCCGACCTGTGCCCAGGCGGGCATCCTGGGACCGGTGGCATCGGTGGTGGGCGGGCTGCAGGCGACCGAGGCGCTGAAGGTGATCCTGGGAGTTGGCCAGCCGCTCAGCGGCAGGCTGCTGGTCTACGATGGCCTGCGGCCCCGTATCCGCGTCGTCGAATTCGCGCGCGATCCCGGCTGCTCCGCGCGCCACAACCCCGCCCTTTGAACGACCTCGGAGGAGAACTGCCATGAGCGTCGATCTCGTCCTGACCCATGTCGCTTCGGGTGTCCTGGAGATAACCCTCAACCGCGCCGAGAAGCGAAACGCCCTCAGCCTGGAGCTCTTCGAAGCCCTCGGCGAGGCCTTTGACAAGGCCGCGGACCCCCAGGTGCGGTCGGTGCTGGTTCGTGGCAACGGGCCCGTGTTCTGTGCCGGGATCGACCTCAACTCACTGGCGACCCTGGCCGGAGACCAAACCGATGGGGCCTTCCGGAAGGGGCTGAGGCACCTCCAGGACATCTTCATGCGGCTGGAGCGCTCCGGCAAGCCCTCGGTGGCCGCTATGCAGGGCACCGCTGTCGGCGCCGGGCTACAGCTGGGCTTGGCATGCGACCTGAGGGTCGCCTCAGAGGACCTCAACCTCGGGCTGTTTGAGATTCGATACGGCATCGTCCCCGACCTCGGCGGCCTCCACCGTGTGGTTCACCTGTGCGGCTTGTCACGCGCCAAGGACCTGGCGATGACCGGGCGCGAAGTCGGCGCCCAGAAGGCGCTCCGCATCGGGCTGGTCGACCGCGTGGCCACCGGCGAAGAGCTCGAGGAGACCGCACGCGAGCTGGCCCGGCACCTGGCCGGCCAGGCTCCGCTGGCGGTCCGCGCGATCAAACGACTCTGCGACGAGGTGGCCCAGGGCCAGTCCGCCGAGGACAGCCTGGACGCCGTGGGCGACGTCCAGGTCGAGCTGATCGCCCACCCGGACTTCATGGAGGCGGTCAGCGCCCGCATGCAGAAGCGGGAGCCGGTCTTCTCAGGCCAATGATCCTCGCCCTGGACCAGGGCACCACGGGGACCCGTGTCCTGCTCGTGGACGAGACCGGTTCGGTGCGCGCGGCGGCGTATCGGGAAATCACGCAGCACTACCCACGCCCGGGCTGGGTCGAGCACGACGCGGAGGAGATCTGGCAGTCGGTCCTGGACTGCGCCGGCGAGGTGATGGCCGGCGCCGCCGGCGCGCCGCTCGCCGGCATGGGCATCACCAACCAGCGCGAGACGTTCGTGGTCTGGGACCGCGGCAGCCTGCGGCCGGTCGCCCCCGCCATCGTGTGGCAGTGCCGGCGCAGCGTCGAGATCTGCCGCAGCCTCAAGGAGGCGGGTCATGAGCCGCTCTTCCGGGAGCGCACCGGCCTGCTCCTGGACCCCTACTTCTCGGGGACCAAGCTCCGCTGGCTGCTGGACTCGGATCCCGAGATCCGGCAGCGGGCCGAAGCCGGCGAGCTGGCGTTCGGGACCATCGACACCTGGTTGATGGCGCGCCTGACGGGCGGTAGGGAGAACGTGACCGAGCCGGGCAACGCCAGCCGCACCCTGCTCTTCAACATCCACTCTCTGGCATGGGATGACGAGCTCTGCGAGGTCCTGGGCGTCCCCGGGGCGGTCCTGCCCGAGGTTCGAGACAGCTCCGGCGACCTCGGCCGGACCGACCCGGACGTCTTCCTCGGGCTCGACCTGGCCATCGCCGGCGTCGCCGGCGACCAGCAGAGCGCCCTTTTCGGGCAGGCTTGCTTCAGCCCGGGGATGTGCAAGAACACCTATGGAACCGGGTCCTTCGTCCTCCTCAACACCGGCCAGGTGGCCGCCTCCAGCAATTCTGGGATGCTGACCACGGTCGGCTGGCGGATCGGGGGCCAGGTCACGTACGCGCTCGAGGGGGCGATCTTCATAACCGGCGCCGCCCTGCAGTGGCTTCGCGACGGGCTGGGGCTGATCCAGGCTGCCGCCGAGGCGGGGCCGATCGCCGCCGCCAGGTCCGACGCCGGCGGCGTCCACCTGGTGCCCGCATTCGTTGGCTTGGGGGCCCCCTACTGGGACCCCGACGCCCGAGGCGTCGTAAGCGGGATCACCCGCGGTACCAGCCGCGAGGACCTGGTACGGGCCGCGGTCGAGTCGATGGCCCTCCAGACCGCCGACGTTCTCAACGCGATGGCCACGGACGCATTGCCGCCCCAGGAGCTCCGGGTGGACGGCGGCGCCAGCGTGATGGACGCCCTGGTTCAGTTCCAGGCGGACCTCTGCGGCATCGCCGTAGTACGCGCCGGCTCGGCGGATACGACCGCGGTTGGCGCCGCCTACCTTGCCGGCCTGGCGACCGGCCTCTGGTCGTCGACGGACGAGATCGCGAGGACCTGGACAGAGTCCGCCAGGTTCGTTCCTGAGATGGGCGAAGGGGAGCGCGAAGCACGTCTGGCGGCCTGGCACGAGGCTGTAAACAGATCTCTTTACAAAAATTGACCGTTCTTTACGCGATCTTCACCACTTCGCGGACGGACCACGGTTTAATTCTGATCACAGCCGAGCCCTACTCAATCCCTTCCTTGGAAAAGCCCGAGACCCCCCTCGGGCTTTTCTATTTGTACGGCTAAGCCAGCAGCTATTCGCCGGCGGATTGAGAACCGGGTCGCCACTACAATTGCGGGCGTGTCGGGTGCAGCGATCGCGGAACATGCTGTCTCGCGCCCGAGCCGCTACCGCATCCTCTACCCGCGCCAGAACCTGAGGGAGTTCCGCACCATGCTGGTGCTGATGTTCCTGGTCTCGGTCGGTTTTGGCGGCTTCGATGTCATCGCTCAGCACAAAACCCAGGAAGCGGCCGTATTCCTTCTCTACGGCGCCTTCCCGATCGCTTTCGGAGCCGCGCTTCTGCTTTATGGGGCCCTCAGCTCGGTCAGCTTCGACGAGGACGGGGTCAACGTCCGCTACGGCCCCTTTCGCAAGGCACACCTCGACTACGGGGATATGGAAAAGGGCCGCCTGGAGACGATCGAGAGCGTGTGGGAGCGTTCGGGGCGCAAACCGAGCAGGATGATCCGCAGCCTCTACAAGCGCAAGGCGCTCTGTATCAAGATCAGGGGCGACGACCAGCTGCCGTACCAGCTCAGCCGCAGCCTGGGCCCCCGCCTGGTGTTCGATCACGACCTGGTGCTGCCGGTCACCGACATCGAGGACGCCATGGGCGCCCTCAAGGACGGCCTCCAGCGCTACCGAGGCTCCGTCACCTCAGCCACACCGGCAACCCGTCGCGGACATCGAAGGGGCAAGCGAGGGAGGCGATGAGCGAGGAGGCGGGCTCGCTCGAACCCGACCAGGAAGCAGCCGAGTCGCGGCTCGACCGGCGCGACTACAAGATCATCGTTACGATCACGGCGCTGGCCTTCCTGCTCCGGCTGCTGAGCCCGATCCTTCCCGACATCGCCACCAACCCCACCTCCTGGCCGCCGGTCCGGGTCCTCGGGCTGGGCCATCCATTCCAGGCCCCCAACGGCTACATCTTCGACGAGGTCTACTTCGCGCAGGACGCCTGCAAAGACCTGGTGGGGATGGACTATTACGATCCTGAGCCGCCGCTGGCCAAGCTGGTGATCGCCGCCGGCATGGTCGTCGGGGGCACCTGGATGCACTACGACCAGACCTACCACCATCAGGTCACCACCACCAACGGCACTTCTCACGACAACACCTGCGAGGCCGCCGGCACGCTGCCGGGATTTGGGACCTGGGGATGGCGCCTGGCCAGCCTCGTCTTCGGCACCGCGTTGGTGCCGCTGATCTACCTGATCGCGATCCGGATACGCCAGGACCGGTTCTTCGCCGCCACCGCCGCGCTGCTGATGACGCTGGACGGGATGGCCCTGGTGCAGTCGCGGATCGGCATGATCGACGCCGTCGCACTGGCGCTGCTGCTGCTGGCGTACTGGGTCTTCCATCTCCACCTTGGCGCCCGCTCGTCGCGGCGATGGTGGTGGACGGCGGTCTTGCTGGGGCTGTGCATCGGGCTGTCGGCGGCGGCGAAGTGGACCACCCTGGCCGCCTGGGGAACGATGCTGGCGATCCTGCTGGGCGGTTTCCTGTGGCGCACCGATCGTCAGTTCCGCGGCTTGCGACCGAGGCCGCGATACGGCCCGCAGGACACCGCGACTCGATTTTCGGCCTACCTCCTGGTCTTCGCCGCGATACCGGTGTTCGTCTACGGCGCCAGCTATTTCCGCTACAACAGCATCCCGCACTGCAACGCCTTCGATGCCAAGGGTCTTGAGATCCCCGCGATTTGCTCGCCCGCCCACCCGGCGCCACTGGCACTCACGCTCTCGGAGGTGCACATCGGGCCGGCCGCCGTCTGGGTTCCAACCAGCCTCGACCTGGTTCGCTACATCAACCAGATCAAGGTCCACGACGAGTGGGCCTACGACTATCACGCTCACCTCACCGCCACCCACCCGTACGGCTCGAAGTGGTACACGTGGCCGTTTCTGCTGCGACCTGTCGCCTACTACTACCAGGACGGGACCGGGGTCGACAGCCGCAACGGCGCTCCGCTGCGAGAAGAGGGGTTCAACCTGGGCAACCCGGCGATCTGGTGGGCCGCGATCCCGGGCCTGGTCTACTGCGCCGCGGTGGCGATCTGGCGCCGGAAGTACGCCGCGATATTCATCGCGATCGCGTTCGCGGCGGCCTGGCTGCCTTTCTCGCGAGTTACCCGGGTGATGTTCCTGTACCACATGTTCGGCAGCCTCCCGCTGATGATCCTGGCCGTGTCCTACGCCCTGACCGATCTCCGTGGCTGGTTTACCAGGCGCCGTATAGGCTCGATGAGCCTGACCGCGCCAACCGGCCGGCTCCTTGTCACCGCCTACCTGGGAACGGTGCTGCTGACCTTCATCTTCCTGTACCCGTTATGGACGGGGCTGCCCATCAGCGGGGCCAGCTGGCAGCAGAGGATCTGGTTCAACGTGCCCACCGACAACCGCTTCCTGCACATCCAGCCGGACACGCGGATCTCCTGGATCTGATCCCGTGAGCGTGGCGCTCATCGGCTACCTCCTGCTGGTCTGGATTACCGGCGTTGCCCTGACCTTCATCAGCAGGATGCCCTGGGAGCTCGAAGGCCGCCTCGCCGTGGGCGTGCCCCTGGGGTTTGGGGTCGCCGCGATGCTGACATGGGTGCTGGCGATCCCGTTCGGGATGTCGGCAAGCGCGGTTTTCGTGGGGACGGTGGCGGTGGCCTTGGTGCTGGCCGCGTGTGTGCGCTGGGCCCACTGGCGAGATCCGCTGGCGGACGAGTCGGCGGCGATGCTGAGGCGCTGGCGGAGCCGTCAGGCGCTTCCGCTGGCGGTGCTGCTGCTGCTGGCGGCGATCTTCTTCATCCCCTTCTATTTGCGTGCCCTGGAAGTCACGCCCAGCGGCCTGGTGGCCGGGTACGTGAACATCTGGGGCGACTGGTGCACCCACCTGAGCATGGCCGGTTACCTGTCGCACGCCCGTAATCTGCTGCCGCCCCAGAACCCCTTCTTCAGTGGATTCCGGCTGACCTACCCCTTCCTGCCGGACCTCTTCTCGGGCATGCTGCTGCACCTGGGCATGAGCCTGGAAGGCTCGCTGCCGCTGACCAGCGCCGTCCTCTCGATCGCCCTGGTGGTGGTCTTCTACTCGACCGCGCTCCGGCTCGTCGGCAATCGCTGGGCGGCCGCGCTCGGGAGCCTGCTCTTCTTTCTCAGCGGCGGGCTCGGGTTCTTCAACCTCTTCAGCGACGCCCGCCCGGCGTCCGGGACGCTGTCCGACTGGCTGGCCTCGCTGGCCACCTTGATTGCGCACCCGGTCCGTGAGTACACGCTCGACCGCACCCTCGGCTTCCAGTGGCTCAACCCGGTGCTGGCGTACCTGGTGCCGCAGCGCACCACGCTGTTCGGGTTCAGCCTTGGGCTGATGGTGATCTCGCTGCTCTGGTACGGGCGCAGCCGCCGGCAGCTGAGGGAGACCATCCTGGCGGGGGGCCTGCTTGGCATGATGCCGCTGCTGCATGCGGCCACCTACTTCGACCTCTTGCTGCTCGCCGGCGGGCTGGCGGCGATCGACGTGGGCGTGGCGCTGTTTGGCCGCGAGGACCTCCGGGCCGCGATCCTGCGCTGGGTCGCCTTCTTCACGCCGGCGTTGGTCCTCGGCGGTCCGCAGCTGCTGCTGATCCTGCCGCCGGCGGCGTATGACCACTCATTCCTGCAGGTCCAGCTGGGCTGGCTGGCCGCTCCGCCGGGCGCCTCCTACCACCTTTCGATCGGCCTTTTCTGGCTGCTCAACACCGCCATGCTGATCCCGCTGTCGCTGGCGGCGTTCGCCAGCTCCTCCTGGGGCAAGCCCGGCCTGCGCCGCTTCCTGGCCCCGGCGTGGCTGCTGTTCCTGCTGCCCAATGTGCTGATCCTGCAGCCCTGGGATTGGGACAACACCAAGTGGTTCATCTGGTGGGCGATCCTGGCGTCGATGCTCGCCGGCCTGGTGCTGTACGAGCTGATGCGCCGGGGTTTGGTGCTGACCGTGTTGGGCGGGGTTTTGCTGTTGCTGTCGATCAGCGCCGGTGCCCTCGACCTCAACCGCGCCTCCCAGAAGGACCTCGCCAATGTCAGTTTCCAACTCCTCGACAACGAGGAGCTCAAGGTCGCCGACTGGGCCCAGAGCAACACCCCCGGCGAAGCTGTCTTCCTGACCGGCTGGAAGAACAACCATCCGATCCTTACCCTCAGCCGCCGGGTCGAGGTCATGGGCTACCCGGGCTGGCTCTGGACCTGGGGTCTGCCCTATCCCCAGAAACGCCAGCAGGACGTCGTGGACATGTACAGGGGAGGCAGCCGGACAGCCTCGCTCCTCCGCGACTACAGGGTCGCCTACGTGGTTATAGGTCCCCAGGAGCGCCAGGAGATCGCCGCCAACGTCGCGTACTATGAAGGCCGCTACCCGCGGGTATTCAGGTCTCCCACGGGCGAGTACGAGATATTCCGCGTCGGTTGAGGCCGGCTCCGCTGGAGATCCGCGATGTTCTTTATCCGGTTCACGATCAACGTCCTTGCCCTGCTGGCCGTCTTCCTGCTGGTCTGGAACATCCAGGGCGACAACATCGTCCTGATCGCGATCGTGATGGCGGTGGTGCTCTCTGTGATCAACGTCTTCATCCGGCCGATCGTGCTGCTCCTGACGCTGCCGGCCAACCTGCTCACGTTCGGGATCCTCGGCATCGTCATCAACGCGCTGCTGTTCTACTTCGCGGCCCGGCTGGTGCGGATCCCGGTCGACTTCTGGCGCGCGGCGCTGGGCTGGCTGGTGTTCTCGCTGGTCTCGGCCGCGCTGAGCCAGGTCGCCATCAGTGAGTAAGGCCGAGCGCCATGGGCCCGTCCCCGAGCTGGCCCTGTCGATCAGCGCCGCCGACCGACCGGGGACCCTGGCGGGCCTGACGCGGGTCATCTTCGAGCACGGCGCCAACATCCTGTACGTGGGGATTGCGGGCCGCCGCGACGGGCGAGCCGAGATCTACTTCGAGCTCGACCAGGTGGCGGACCCGGCCGGGTTGGTCGCGGGCATCGAGGCGCTTGCCGATGTCGCGGTCGTAAGTCGTGAGCCCACCTTCCAGAAGATCTTCGGCCGCCGGGTGATCGTCGTCGGCGCCGGCGCCCAGGCGTCGGGCGTGGTCGCGGGCGCCGTCAACGAGGCCGACCGGCACAACATCAGGGGCGAGCGAATCTCCGTCGACACCATCGCACTGGTGGGGGAGAGCGAGATCGCCGAGGCGGTGCGGGCCGTGGGTCGCTTGCCCCGCGTCGAGTGCCTGGTCCTTGCCGGCAGCCTGATGGGCGGCGAGATCACCCGTGCCGTACGGGAGATCCAGGCGGTGGGGATCCTGGTGGTGTCGCTGAAGATGGCGGGGTCGGTGGCCAAGGTCGCAGACCTGGTGGTGAGCGATCCGCTCCAGGCGGGGACCATGGCGGTGATGTTGGTGGCCTCGACGGCGAGTCTCGATATCGATCAGATTCGGGGGAAAAGCTTCTGAGCCAGCCCGCGGCCGGCGGCTGGTTGCCCGTCTTCAGAGATATCGCCGACGAGGTGCAGGCCGCCGTCGCGGGGGTCTGGGGCCGGCCCGAGGCGCGCTCCGTGCAGGGTCGCGGAGCGGGCGGCGATGGCACCGTCTTCATCGACAGCCTGGCGGAGCGGATCGTCCTGGCGCGGCTGGAGTTGGAGCACGATCGCGGCCGCCGCTTCCATCTGATCTCGGAGGAGGCCGGCGAGCGCGACTACGGCGGGGGAGAGGTGGTCGTGGTCGACCCCATCGACGGCAGCCACAACGCCAAGATGGGGATCCCCTACTTCAGCCTCACGCTGGCCGCGGGGGTCGATCGGACGCTGGGCGGCGTGGCCGAAGGCGTGGTTCGTAACCTCGCCACCGGCGACCATTTCGAGGCGCGGCGGGGCGCCGGCGCGACTTTGAACGGCGCGCCGATCACGTCCCTGGCCGTCGATGGTGGCACCGGCATCAACGTGCTCCAGGTGGAGGCGACCCGGCTGATCGACCATCTCGGGGAATACCACGACCTGCTCGGGCGCGCCGAGAAGATCCGGATGCTGGGTTCGGCGGCGCTGAACATCTGTCTGGTCGCCACCGGGGCGATCAGTGTCAGCGTGGCGCCCAGCCTTCGCTCGGTTGACTGCGCCGCGCCGCTGCTGGTGCTGGCCGAGGCCGGCGGAGCCGCCAGCGACAATGCCGGCACCGAGCTGGCGGGGTTGGACATGGCGCTTGACGTCCGGCCGAGCATCGTCGCCGCGGTCAGCCGCGAGCTGCTGGAGAGCGCGCTGTCGAGTCTGAGGCAGGGAACGGTCGGCTAAGCTGCGGCCATGCCGGAGCTGCGCCGCGACCCCGTAACCGGCCGCTGGGTCTGCCTGGCGCCCGGCCGGGCCGAACGTCCCGAGGCCGCCTCCAGTGCAGCCGCCGGTTCGCCGTCGTCGGTCGCCGGCTGCCCCTTCTGTGAGGGCAACGAGCAGAGCACGCCTCCGGAGGTGGCGGCGGTGCGGCCCGGCGGTGGGGCGGCCGACACGCCGGGATGGCGTATCCGCGTGGTGCCCAACCTGTACCCCGCGTTCTCCGACGCGGATGGGCCCGCCGACCTGGGCAACGCCCTCCATGCCTACGGGCCCGCGCTGGGCGCCTGCGAGGTGTTGGTCCACAGCCCCGACCACAGTCGCTGGCTGCCGTACCTGTCCGACGCGCAGGCGAGGCTGGTGATGAGCACGACCTGGCGGCGTTACCTCGCCCACAGCATCTCGGGCGTCGGCTCGGTGGTGGCGCTGTACAACCACGGGCAGGCGGCCGGGGCTTCGCTGGCGCACCCGCATGGCCAGGTGTATGCGACGCGGGCGGTCGGCTTCGTGCTGGAAGAGGAGTACCGCGGCGCCGAGGAGGCGCTCAAAACGCTGGACGCCTGCGTCTTCTGCCGGATGATCGAGGAGGAGGTCTCGCGCGGTGTCAGGCTGATCGCGCGCACCAACCACTTCGTGGCGATCGCACCTTACGCTTCGCGACAGCCGTACGAATGCTGGATCCTGCCCACCGATCACCTGGCTGATTTCGGCGAGGCGGCCGAGAACGTCTCCGGTGAGCTGGGCGTGTTCCTGAAATCAATCCTCTGGCGTCTGACCGCGGTGGCCGGTGAAGTGCCGCTCAACTGGTATGTCCACAGCCTGCCCAACGCCGCCGGCGACTGGCGCGACAGCTACCACTGGCACCTCGAGATCCGGCCCAAGGTCACCGAGATCGCCGGCTTCGAGCTGGCCACAGGGACGCTGGTCAACACCCTCCCGCCCGAGGTCGCGGCGGCGGCGCTGAGCGCCGCGACGGCACCGCCGACAGGTGAATCGGAGCCTCGCGCCTGAGAGCGGTCTCGAGCGGATAACTTGTTATCGTTGTCCGGCCGCGCGGGAGTAACTCAGCGGTAGAGTGCAACCTTCCCAAGGTTGAAGTCGCGGGTTCGATCCCCGTCTCCCGCTCCAA
>WNFI01221824.1_pt1 | contig 12381 bp, 14 predicted proteins | sample 5400471 | NCBI WGS metagenome assembly WNFI01 (sample SAMN13153348, study PRJNA577476) | soil metagenome | isolation source: 100 cm saprolite on Douglas fir-dominated hillslope | place: USA:California | collected 2013-09-17 | reverse complement strand
GTGGTGTACGCGCACCCCAGTCGTTGATTTGTGTCTTCTATTCTCCACCTGCAGCTCCTTATTCTGTACCATTCGATTTGTTCCTAGGATATGTAGTAACAAACCAGCAAACCAAATGTGTAACAGTACATCTGATTCTATTAGGAGAGATCGCAGGCCGGTACTACCAACTTTCCGCGCGCTCGCCATCATTGTGCCCTAGACGTGGCTTCGCAACTGCACCACAAATCCTGGGTACTAGTGCTTAATTTCATTTGTCCGTCTAAAATGGGCATAATTCTGCCGCACGTGACACGTGAATACGTCGGGTCCGAATCCCAACGGTGGCCGGTGTGTAGGGCGGCCAGGCTTTGTTATGTCACCATCTATCTTCCATCTGTCCTTCCTAGGGCTTACGGATGTATGGGTCAAACAATGATATTATGCCGTGCTCCTCTCTCTCTTCTATTGGCTCCGGACAGCCTCAGGTGACCTCGGAATATGAACATGTCAATCATCCCTGATGGAACGTGACTGCGTGGCTGCGCAATCGTGACTACACGGTTTCAGTACCTGGACCTGCTGCGCTGCGAGAAGTCTATAAGTATGGCTTCGGACCTTCAAATCATCTCAGCCAATTGGTGCCATGAGGCTTGCGCTTCTTCTCTCCATAGTTCCTGCGCTTTACAACGCGGTGGACGTGACCGTAGTAAAAGGACGGGAATCGGCTGTCAATGGAACATCTAACTCTATCCTCACCCCCGACCTCGTGCAAGCGGTGCAAAAGATTGTCGATGCAGATAAAATTCCGGGCTTGACATTGGCCATCGTCTATAAAAACAGGTCAGCGGAATTTGGCGCATGGGGTATCAAGTCCGAGAATGGTACCAAAATGACCACAGATGTAAGTTACGCCTGACTCCTTGGAAGCTAGATGTACTGATGGGATCATGATATGTCTTGTAGACACTGTTCAACCTCGCCTCTTGTTCAAAGGCCTTCCTCTCTGCTTCTCTGGGGATCCTGATCGACGATTTTGCACATGGACGCAATACAACCCCCCTTCCTGCCGGATTATCAACCCTGTCTTGGAAGACCAAGGTAGCCGCTATCCTACCAAACGATTGGAAGCTTATAGATCCTTGGGCAAGCCAAAAGGCGAACTTGATTGATATCCTTTCACATGTCTCCGGTCTCTCTCGGTGAGATCCCGGTTCCATCTGTCCGTGCGCTCGAGGCACTTATTATTTGTCGCCGTCAGCAATGACTACTCGTACAGGCCAAATGACAGTGTGAGTGACATAACGAAAAATCTTCGGAATCTGCGCCCTACATTCGAGCTTCGCGAACAATTTCAATACAATAATGAGGTATGGCTTCTTGCTACTCGGTTTTGGCAGTGGCTTAAGGTGGAAAGTAGATGTACATGGTTGGCTCATACGTCGTGTCCACGTTGTCCGGCATGCGCTACGTGGACTTTGTCAACAAGCGCATATTCAATCCGTTGGGTATGCGTTCGTCGACCTATTCCATTGATTCGGCGATCCAGTCGGGTAGACTCACTGGTACTTGGACCTACTTTGGCCGGTTAATACCCCCTTGGATTGAGGAGGGATTTGTGGATCTCGTGGCTGGTCCTGGTGGGGTTATCTCTAGTGTCGAAGACTTGGTGCGTCAGACTATTTGGAGTACGCTGGATTTGACTCACGTCCTAAGCAGGCCCTTTGGACCAGAATGTTTCTGAATGGCGGTGTCGACCCTAGTACAAATACAACGATCATCTCGCCTGCAGAGTTTAACGTCATCACCTCGGCCCACAGTATCGCGACCCCCAATGCCACCAAACAAGTCTCAACCGAGGTATATGGACTAGGATGGTCTAGATTATCGATTCTAGGCCATGATGTGAGTGAAAGCAGCCCCTCTTACCCCATACGTGACATAATGCTCACTGACAGGTCATTTTGCACACCGGAGGTGATCCGGGGGTCTCCACAGTTATCGTTGCTGCCCTTGAGGACGGCATCAGTATCGTCGTGCTCGCGAATGCCAACGCGAAGGGATCGGCTTTAAGCAATATCATCCTCGGGGTTGCAGAGAAAGCTTTCGGCGCTGGTAATTCCTCCAACATTCCGCCAACCAACAACTCCGTTACTTCACGTTCTATACTGCCACGAGATGCTGGGGTGATTGCTCGGGCGAATGGCGCAGGGGCGCCGTCTTGTCTCGACCTGGCAGGGACTTATTACAGCACGGGATATGGTACATTTGTCTTGTGCAGCGTGCGCAGCTCTTCTCCTTCATGCCAGAGTGTCCTGGACGACTTCCGCGCTGTAAACAAGTCTATTTCGGCCACCTCAACCGATCTGTTTTCCTTCATCAACACGGTAAATAGCAAACATGCACAATTGACTTATGCAAATGCCAGCAAGTATTTGATATCTCTGGGGACGATCTACCCGGAAGGCTATGGAAAAAATACCACGCCCTTTTCGACACTAGCTCCTGCTACAATAGCACAATTCGCGGTGGAGAATGGGAAGGTTGTTGGGTTTGGCTTCAATGTCTCAGATGTCTCAGAATTCACGCATGGAGAAACGGTGGAGACATCTCAGGTTTGGTTTGTCAAAGTGGCTTGACGCGAACTCGAGTTCGACCGGTGCTTTTTTTATTTGTGTTTTGGTTTCGTAGTTATGGTTCTGATTCGGAATTCCCTGTACCGCACCTTGGCGATCCACCCACCTTTCGCCGTTGTCCTTTTAGGATGTTTGACACTGTTGAATTTCGTTGGACCCCGTATGTAAAGTATCGGATCTTCATCCTTTCTTGATCAATCGGGATTCGTTGCATTGTTTTCCTTATGTTTCTCTTCTGGGACTCAATCTGCAGCGAGAAGTGAGGAACACTGCGCCAAAGCTGAGGCTGTGGCCATGGAGAGAATCGACGTCGACTATGACTGGCATATTTATGTTAGAAATTGTGCGCTGGAACACACTGGTATTTACATAGTCTCAGAAGCAACGGTACACCGTGACTCATGATCCGACTGAGCCATCCTTCTCGCGTTGAAAAGGGTAAAGGAATTCCGACAGCCGAGACACAACTTGAAAGCACTGGCATATCCGCATATGCTATGCCACCTTTCAGGCAATTGCCCTAAAAAGTGGACAGTATCAAATTCCCATGTGCCATGTGGGTTGTGGGCTCCAGTAAGATGGGGGTAGCAATCGTCGGTAGAAGTATCAGTCATCATTTGCCGCGGCTGCTGCACTCGAACTTGGTTAGTCCCTCCTGCGATGTCGCGGTTCCTGACCTTTGACGTAATTGATCAACACAGATCGACACTTTTGTCCGTTCGGCCGTGCGTTGCTGTGTAAATTTTTACGAAACTTTCACTCAAACGGTAATTAGAGTTACGATTTGGAATTTGCGGCGACCTTTCAAAGTTCTGTGGGGCGCGGGCGCTCGGCCAGCGGGGACTTCGACGCAACTATATTATACTTAGCACTTATCCTTGTGTAGACTGTAGCACTTTTCTTCCAATTCCATTCCACACCCAGCTAATCAGTCAGAACAATTATGGCCAGTTCCAGTACAGGTGAGGTCAGCCCTGCATTTTCCGCTGACTCTTAATTGAAGTATGACTGCCATGTAATTTATGTAGTCACTTGGTAAGGCGGCTTCCGTTGTTTCCAGCTCTTCATGGATCTCAGTCGCTGCGTTTAACCACAGTCCAATATGCTCACGACAAGTATCCGAGCAATTAATCAACCAGCATATCGATGCCGGGTGTAGGGACGCCATCCCAGGACCCTCAACGCCTAAAACGATTCGGGTGTCGTCAGCGTCAGCGCGTCCCGTCGCGCCAATCTTTAAGACTAAGGCTGGTGGTCCTACCAGGCATGATCATGATCTGTCTACTTCGCAGCAGCAGCCCCTGGCAGGCCAACGCGCCGCAACAAACAGACCGTCTCAAAAGAGAAAACTAATGCCAGTGGGGGATGCTTCTCCATTGGCATTTGCTGCACCTATATCACGGCCTTCACAGGTCAAACAGAACAAACCAACTTTCGGATCTCGTCTACAGGCAGCATCCCCCTTAGCTGAGCGACTACGACCAAGTACACTGGACGAGTTTGTTGGGCAGATCCACCTGACTGGTCCTGGCTCCTTTCTCTCCGCACTTACTGAAAAAGGTGTTGTGGGGAGCATCATTCTATGGGGTCCACCTGGGTGAGTGCGCTTCGTTCACATCCCATACTAGTGTAATGGGCAAAGCTGACTGCACTCGGCCTCAGCTGCGGCAAGACAACGCTGGCGCGTCTTATCGCTAAACACACGAATGCAGCTTTCAAGGAACTCAGCGCAACGGCTGTCGGGATCAATGACATCCGACCAATTTTCGATGAGGCGAAAGGCAATCTCCAGCTGACTGGAAAGTGGGTCGACTAACCGCTCATTATATGACCGTGACTTGGACTCAACAGTCTGTTTCAGTCGTACGATACTTTTTCTTGACGAGATACACCGCTTTTCACGATCACAGCAGGTATACTACCGCATAGCGCTGACTACGTAGTCATACTAATACCTAGACAAGGACATATTTCTTCCGTTTCTTGAGCGCGGCTTTGTTCAGGTAATGACGCGCTTTACCCACATATTAAAGGTAATTCTAATCGATATTTGATTTTAAGCTCATAGCAACGACAACGGAAAATCCATCTTTCAAGCTAAATGGAGCGTTACTCAGCCGGTGCAGGTAAGGAACCCCAGACATTTTGCCACCGTTTTTCCTGACATTACTGAAGGGTATTTGTACTGGAGCGACTGACCGATGAAGAGATCATCCAAATCATCAAGAGGGCCATTGCGCGCGTCACATCCTCAGAACGGGAAGAAAGACAGAAAGCTACCCCCGTTCCATCAAATTCACCAGTAGTTGTACTGCTAGACATCTCATCGCCTTCCCCGCCACCACTGCCTTCGCCGACAACGTCGCCTCGATTACCTTCCCAGGCAGATGTCAAACTCGAGCCTTCAGAGACGACACCGATGTCTTTGCAACCTTTGTTTCCCCAATACCCTCATGTAACAGACGGGATCATCCGTTCGATGGCCTCGCTAGCAGCAGGAGACGCTCGCACGGCACTTTCTCTGCTCGAACAAGTCCTACTTGCACCTGCTGAAATGCCCGAATCCGTACTGCTTGACTCTATGAAGCGCTCAGTAGCTACCTCGTATGACCGCACCGGCGATGCGCGGTACGACCTCATCTCAGCATTGCAAAAAAGTATACGAGGTAGCCAGGGTGGCGCCGCTTTATACTGGCTGGCACGCATGCTTGAAGCGAAAGAGGACCCGATGTACATAGCGAGGCGTCTCGTCGTCTGCGCAAGCGAAGATATCGGAATGGCTGACCCACATGCCCTTCCTCTTGTAAGTACTACAGTACATTGCCCACCAAAAGTAGGATTGTGAGTTGAACAGGTTCAAACAGGCAATGGCAGCGCTACAGGCCTGTCAAGCAATTGGAATGCCAGAATGCCGTATTAACCTCGCTCACGTGGTTACCTACCTCTCTGAGGCGCCAAAGTCAACTCGCGCGCTAGAGGCATACAACCGTGCCTGTGAACTGGCTAAGGAAGACATGACACTGCCGGTACCGATCTCCTTGCGCAATGCGCCCACCCGCCTGATGAAGGAGCTAGGGTATGGTGAAAACTACAAGTATCAGCCCCAATATGCGTACGGACCCTTCATGTCGGATATGATCATCATCAGTGTTGACGCGAAATTCCTAGGCACCCGGTCACGAACGAGTATTTGCCACCGCAGATCCGTGGAGAGATGGTACGGCGCAAAGAAGGCGATTCGACAGGGAAGAAGTGGGATGAGGACGCATTAAGGCGGTGGGAGGAGATCGAGAATGGAGGGCAGGTATGGCCAGGACGGCAGTCCTCATCCTGAGCTGAGAAGAGTTATCTACATAATGCAAGCACGGTATAGTATGGTACTATTGTCAGCATGGACTGAGGTATCATAATTTACACGATATATCATATTGTATATCCATTTGTGACATATAATGATGTCTATGTTTGTCGCCTCTTACGGGGCGTAGATGTTTCCTGATTGGAGTTCAATACTCTGGCGTCATAGTACACATTACAAGAACGTTGCCAACCTTTTTCACTCGCTTTTTAGTCGTACGTACCGTTTCTGTCTCGGACTCAGGCGGTGGAGTCAACGTGGATTCGCTTGAGTCATCATCCTGTGGAAGATACTGAATCTCAATGGCAATCGGTCACCCATCACACTGAATCATTCATACCTTCTGGGTTTTCTGAGAGGTACTATTTCTCGATAGACGTTGCAGCTCTGCAACATACGCCGAAGTACGGCCACCTACGGTGATCCATTTGATAGTCGCTGCTTGGCCGTCTGGCTAAAAGCACACTATTCATTACATGGTGTGCACGGCATAGTGATAATAATATCTCACCAGCTTTAAGATCGAGTCGTCGCTTCCCTTCGTTTTTTTGCCCTTACCCTTTACGCCGACGTCAATACCTTTGTCCTACGATCGAATAGAAGAAAAGTCGCACTTACCCAACGATATTTGAACAGCCAGTCGTCCGGAAATTTGAGGTAGTCCGCGTTCACTTCGACTGCACGTGTGCAGATATTTCTAATCTGCACATGCAAAGCTTGAATTTGCTCCTCCGAGAGCGTGTTACAGCGCTGTTCTGGATGGATTCTAGCGTGATATAGAACTTCGTCTGGAACATTGTCACGTAAACTGAGAACTGTGCAACTTGGATAGAATCTTTACCTGCAACCCAGTTGCCTACTCCGGCACTGAAGGATTGGTCCAATAAGAGTGCCTTGATTGGACAACCCCTTTTGAGCAACCCTTTGCTGAAATCTGCCAAGTTGGGCATGGACAGAATGGGGTCGAACCCCATACCAGAAATGGGTGGTTCAGTGAGTGGCGCCTTGCATAAGCGAATTCGTCCGAACCTACGGGCATCGAGAAAGGCTACTTCCGTCACCTCTCCACTATCACCGGAAGCAGGCCCGAGATGAAGAGTAAACTTGATAAACAGTCAGTAAAAGGTCCTTGCGCCACTTTGACTGAAAGGCTGTCTACCTTCATAAAGCGAGGTGGCCAGTCTGTGGTAGTATTCTTAAGTGCCTCCCTGTATCGTAGGGGCATATGTCCCCTAATCTTTGGGGAAAGGGACCTCATCAGCATCGAAAGGTTACGGAGACAATGCGCCCACCTGAAGCGTACCAGTCATGCCAAAATGAAGTACGGGATGTCGTCCTTCGCCATCGAGCTCAATGTAGAAAGCTTTGCCTGGCATACAAGCTTCAGCGCATTCTTGGCCTCCTATTGAAAGCCTAACTATGTACCATATCGTCCTACTGCTTTAATGACGCGTCCAGTGATCTCGTTAGCCTGTTGCCGTCGTCAAAAACCGTGATCACCGGTAAGTGGAATGATGGTCATACAAACGCGTCGTGAGATGCGCTCGCGTATACGATACTGTCTTCGGTGGTTTCCACGCGCTTAATTTGCCTGTTCAGCCCTATGGAACGCAGGAGCGTTGCTGCGCGTTCAACCTCTGACAGCAGGGACACAGGAAAAATGAGCAGGCAGGCTTCATTAGAAGGGGAAAAAATGCCAATGGAAGGGGCACTGACCAGGAAGCTCTGGCATGAATATAGTTAAGCGTGAGCGGCGTTGACAGATTGACGCGCGGTGCTCGGTGTTAACCAGCCGGGGCGTCCAAGTCCAACCACTGAATAAAGTCACGCATGGTGTGGGGTGGGCGTCGCTTTGTACCACCACCAACTCGGAACAATTCAAGCCTGCCTGAGGGAGATGTTTCACGCAATGCCATATTAATCCAATAACTCTATGTTTAATTAACGCCTCATGACAAGCCTCCTGATGGCATAGTAGCAACTCTGAAAGCCTATCTATACTACACTTACTAATCGCCATCTCGTGCCAGTGCCAGGGCTTCGCCGAAGACGTGGACCATGACTTTGGTTTGCCCTCGACGTCCATTCGATCAAAGACAACTAGTAGAATCACTGCTCGGTTCCGAGTACAGGAGTAGGGAACTCCAAGACTACGACGACATGTTGATATCTTGGCCCTGCATACTGAATTCCGATGAATCATTGATTTAGGACGGTACCACTCGGCACCATTACCGTGGAAGACTGCGCCATCACCCACGTCAAAACATAACCTGAACCTGCTAAACACCATTTTTCGGTCTTATGGGGCCTTCCTTCTGCTGAGTCTTGGGGTGTCATACTTGATATATTAGCTGGCACTAACTACATGAGTCCATGGTTTCCGAATCCCCACTCTCAGTACCGGAGCCAGCTCTTGCCATTCACCCCCACTGATACTGATGCCCACAACTCCCAAAATACTCCAAAGTCGCCCATATGGCCTGAAATGGCGGGCATCACCATGGTTCATCACGCTAGGTACTGCATCACCATGCACCAGGGGTCAGATCGACCATGCTGAACAAACTTTGTTATTCATAATTAGTTGTTGGGATGGGTATGTGTTTCGAGACGTCTACCCTGAACATTGCTGTTAACCGAGTCATCTCCAGGCATCGCAACAGACTGCCTGATATACTCCGTCATCATTCCAGTCATGCCTTTTCATTTACAGGCTCTTGGATACACCGATATATCCACGCTTGTGGGCTATCTTCTCTTCGCCTACGTGAATATAGATAGACCTTTTGTTTGAAGCTATTCGCTAATCTGATGCTCTTTCTGCCGCCTAGTCAAGCGGCCTAGCATTCTGTACGAGATTGATCGCCTTGGTAGCTCCTACAGTGGATAGCTCAATCTCGTTTCTTGCAGCGACTCCTATCGTCGCCTGGTACTCCGAGCGACTTTACTCTAGAAAAGGGTTTTTGATAATTGGTCTGCTCACCCTTTGCGGGTCCCAGATATTACTCATGGAGTCTCGAAAATATTGGATCATGGCAATCGCTCGCGTGCTCCAGGGTATTAGCGCGGCTGTAGTTTGGACTGCTGGACTTGCATTAATGTGAGAGAAGAGCTTCTTTGCGATATCTCAGAGGTGTTCTTATTCCCTTCTAGATGCGATACCGTGTCGGAAGATAAAGTTGGTCGTAAGTCGATGGTCAGAAGAGTAGTATTTCGCCGTTCTCACTTTGCACAGGCTATCTTGGTCTAGCCATGTCTGGGCTGCCATTAGGGTAGGCTCCTGTATTGCTCAGGTTGTACGCCTTCTGCGCTTACATCACAGCAATGTTTAGTCACCTAGTTGGGCCCCCTGTAGGCGGTGCTCTGTTTAACCGTTTCGGTATTCGTGGACCTTGTATCTTTGGCATCATGATCATATCGGTAGATTTGATTGGTCGCCTGCTGCTCATAGAGCGTAAGGAAGCACTAGCCTTGGGATTCGATCCTGCTGCAAGCATAAATGCCTCTTCTAATCCTGCCTCGGATTCCGCTGTCTGTACAGAACCCGGTTACAGTACTTTCGCCACCGAGACAGGCTTATCAGGTGAAAGTTGTCGGCAGACATCGAATACGTCTGTCATTGTCAGTGGGGAGACCGGGTGCCCCAATACCCAACTGGATCGGGAAACGGGTTCCTATGGAGCGCTGAAACTTCACACTCAAGACGACCCAGTACCATTCCTCAATATCATCAGAGGGCTCTTCACGTCATCTCGGGCCGTAGCGGCTGTAGTGAACAGCCTTGTGTATGGGTACGTTGCGTGGTTATATGAAATCTAATTCGAAAATCAATACTCTGTACATGTATAGGGTTCTTTATAGCTTCCAAGAGCCGACCCTGCCTGTTTATTTGCAGAGAATGTGGCGACTCAATTCTTCCCAGGTTGGACTTGTCTTCTTTGGCGCTGCTCTACCCGCCACGCTAGGTCAGTCCCATTGTATTATGAATGACTATCACGTTTAACAAATTTTACTGTAACTCATATCATCCTACGCAGCCCCCCCACTGGCAGGTTGGTTAACAGATCACATTGGAACGGAGTGGATCTCGTTTATCTGTCTACTTCTCGCCATTCCGTGTTGGATCGCTGTCACAATCCGTGCAAGCCTGTCAGTGTTTGTCGTCGCATTTGCACTTGAGAGTGAGTTATCACAACCTAGTAGTATCGTAACCAGCTGAGACCGACCGTTCCTGAGACCTATGCACCTCCGCGTTTATTGCCCCAGTTACTACCGAGCTTGCTCTAGTTTCGAGACGTACGCACGGCATCGGATGTACGTCCATTGATACTGCAGCCTGCTGCCAAGGCCAACCCATCTCCTTAAAGACGCCCACGTATACGGCGCGTTCAATTTCGCAGTCGGCATAGGCGCTGCTGGTAAGTCGGCGAGTCATTTTTGGCTCCAACAAACTATTCACATATGCCTCCTTGCATCTCTCAGTGGGTCCGGTACTAAGCGGAGAGGTATGACCAGCCTATTCTTCTCCTATGCGTACTCAAACTTCATCTTACTGTCATCCTACACAGATTTTTGAACACTTCAACCAAGGATGGACAATCCTCAATCTCGTCATGGTGGCGATCATAACTGTAGCAATCACAATAGTGGTCTTATTTACTGGAGGAAGACCACTCGCGAGGCGCTTGAGCCTAAATCTCGGAGGAGCGAGACTGGTCCCAAGCTGCAAGATGACAGTCGCAACCTGATGCTTGATGCAGAGAACAAGCATGGAAGTCGTTTTGAGAAAGAAGCAACGAGCGCTGCTTTTACATGAGTGTGTATGACTTTGGTAGTACGTTAATGAGCTCACCTCAGTTCGTGGTTGCAAGAACTGAGGTGGCTGTATGTACGCGGCGCGTCTTTTGTACACTGTTTTTATGCATTCCATCGAAGCTCCCTCGCCTCTGATTGCGTCACCCTTTACCACGATGCGTGGTTGCTTACCCCTACCGGATTTCCAACAAGTCGACCCAATCATCCAGGAAAGAGTGACAGCCAGAACAAATGATGACTCGGGCATAGACCGGAGGTTGATGCATATACATTCAATTGACGGGCAGGTATCGCAGTGCAGCCATCGGTGACGTACAGCAATGAAACCAACTACGTTGAAGTCGTACGACACTGTGTTATACAGTAATATTATGACTTTAATTCGCATGCGACAGTACTACTACCCCATCATTTCCGTGTTAGAATCGGAACAAATGCAATGCTGGCGATGTCGGCAACGGCCGTCGGCCGAATGTCCGACTATTTTATTCTCGCTTGACAAACCCGAATATTTTAACACGCGTAACCCGACTACAACATACCCTAGGATTCTGCTCGACTCCATTCTGGGGTTCTCTACTATTGCCGGGTACTTTCCCCTTCTGAAGGGCGTCATTCACGCTCAAGGAATCGAAGGGGTGGTTTGGCGTGTGATATGTACAGTTATCGCCAATGCCGTGAGTCCGCTTTCCAGCCTTCCAGGCAAAACTCGCCTGTTCCGCGTGGTTGGAAAGTTCGTAGACGGCATAGGATATATGCCCAAGTTGTTTTCATTTTGTTACCCTACAGTACTGTGTAGATTTATACCCTGGAACTTTATGTGTACTAGGGTGTGGTTGCCGAGGGTAATTATGTAGGGCCGAATACGGTGAGATGTTTCTGAATTACAGGAGGATCCCTACACTATGTCACAAAACCTATGAGCGATGAGAAACAAAAGTGAAAGGGATAGTCCCCTGTACAATAGACATCTAACGTAATGGGAAGAGGGAGGATTTTAAAAAAGGTAAACACCCTGGGGGGTGTCAACGTGCTCCAGCAGCTTGCTGATATCCGGAATAGTAGTAGTTGCCCTGTCCCGCTGGCGTCGGAGTTCCTGGAGGTTGCGTCGTCACCGCAGGACGGAGATGAGGTGGTAACGTTGGGGTTGCTGTCCAATTCCCTGCGGGTTTACCCGGCGTGACTGTATTCGCCACTGCACGAGGCGCTGTCTGTTGTTGTTGCTGCGCCTGTTGTGAGTTGAAGAACGACGCGTACGAAGCGGCGAGCGACGTTGGCGTCGCTGGTTGCTGTCCCTGAGCTTGGTGTTGCTGGTAATTGTACCATGACCCATAGCTGTTGTACTGCTGCTGCTGGCCAATGTACGGCTGCGCCGAGTGCCCCGGTTGTGCTGGCCCCTGCGCAGGTTGGCCGGAAGACTGGGGATACGCGTTGGGGTAGTACGGGTTTGTGCTTGGCGTATAAGCGTAAGCACCGCGGTATTGGTTACCGCCATAGTTGGCGGGATAGGTGAAGTTTGCATAGTTGGGCTGGGCGGCGGGCTTGCTGGCGACAGCAGTTGTAGTTCCGGTGGCAGGGGAAGGCAGTGCG
>WNFI01362152.1_pt1 | contig 12382 bp, 11 predicted proteins | sample 5400471 | NCBI WGS metagenome assembly WNFI01 (sample SAMN13153348, study PRJNA577476) | soil metagenome | isolation source: 100 cm saprolite on Douglas fir-dominated hillslope | place: USA:California | collected 2013-09-17 | reverse complement strand
GGTCGAGCGCCTTCTCCAGCTTGAGCCCGCCGCGGGACACGTAGCGCAGCTCCGACGCGCCGCCCTTGAGCCGCAGCTCGCAATCCTCGTCGAGCAACTGCCCGGGCTTCTCCACCCGATGGTCGCCGGCCACCACCTCGCCCGCGAGGATCAGCGCCTGTGCGCGCGTGCGCGATTCTGCCAGCCCCCGCCGCTGCAACAGCACGTCCGCCCGCACCCTCGCCATCGCCTTGCGTTCCGGGGCCTGGGGGCTAGCGGAGCGGCGGCGAAGGACCGTCGCCTGCCCCGCCCCCGGGGGGCGCGCCGCTGCCCGCGACCAGCACGGCGATGCGCGCGAGCAGCCGCTCCATGTCGATGGGCTTGGAGAAGTAGTCCGCGGCCCCGGCCGCGAGCCCGGTGCGAATGTCCGTGGCAGTCTTCTTGGCGCTGATGAAGATGACCGGGATGTCCTTGAATTCGTCGTTCTTCTTCACCGCGCGGCAGAGCTCGAAGCCGTCGATCCAGCTCATCATCACGTCGAGGAGAATCAGGTCGGGCCGGTCGACGTGGAGCGTGCTGATCAGGCGCAGCCCGTTGGCGGCCTGGGTGACCTCGTAGCCCTCCAGCTCGAGGGCCATCTTGAGCATCTCGCGCGTCTCGCGATCGTCGTCGACGATGATGATCTTCTTGCGAGGCCCCATCGCTGCCCTCCGCACGCCTACCGCAGGTCTCGCCTACCGCCTGCCTTCGCCTTCGCCACCCTTGTCCGGCGCGAACGGCTGGGTGCGATCGCCCTCGAGAAGCAGCTCGACCTTCTTCTCCGCCTCCTCCAGCTTGAGCGCGCCCGCGCGCGCGAGCCGGATTCCCTCTTCGAAGGCGGCGATCGATTCCTCCAGAGAGAGGCCGCCGCCCTCGAGCCGCTCGACCACCTTGCCCAGCCGCTGGACGATCTCCTCGTAGCGCCCGGGCGTCTCCGCTTGCGGGCCCGGTCCTGGAGATGACTGCGACGATTCTGCCACTTCGACTCCCGAATGCGGCGCGCGTGGCGGCCGCGAGGCGCGCGAGCAATAGCACCAGACCCTGTCAGGCGATAGAGGCAAACCGCCCACCCGGCGGTCAGCTCTTGCCTGCGTCCCCTGGCTCATTCGACCCACGAGCGGGCACGGCGGACACTGGCTTCGCGGGGGTGGCCGAGGTGGCATCCGCGACCGTTCCCAGCGTCGGCTCTGCGACCTGGTCGGGCGACGCCTCCGCGACCGTCGCTGTCAACGAGCCCTTGGCGAGGCGGATGTGCAGCAGCTCGCCGGCCTTCGTTTCGGAGGCTGCGCGCAGCGCATGGCCGCGGCGGTCGAAGGCCACCGCGTAGCCGCGCGCGAGCACCCGCAGGGGGCTGAGGGCGTCCAGCCTGCCGGCGAGTCCCTCGAAGCGCTGGCGCCGCTGGCCGAGCGCCCGCGAGGCGAGCGCGCCCAACCGCTCCTCCAGCTTGCGCACGCCGTCGCGCAGGCGGAGGAGCTGCGCGCGCGGGTGGGCGCGGTCGAGCCGCTCGCGCAGGCCCCGGACCGCCGCGAGCCGGCCCGCGAGCCCCGCCGCCGCTGCGTCCTCGAGGCCTTGCAGCAGCCGGTCGAGCCGCAGCCGCCGCTCGCCGATGAGCCGGCGCGGGTCGGCGAGCCGGCCTCGGCGCGCCGAGACCGCGTGCTGGCGCTGCGCCATCTGCGCCGTCCAGGCGCGCAGAAGGCGGGCGCGCCGCGCCGCCAGGTCGGCGATCAGCTCCTCCTTGACGCGGGCAAGCATCTCCGCCGCGGCCGTCGGGGTCGCCGCCCGCGCGTCGGCGGCGAAGTCGGCGATGGTGAAGTCGATCTCGTGTCCGACCGCGCTGACGGTGGGGACCGGGCAGGCCGCGAGCGCGCGCGCCACCGCCTCTTCGTTGAACGGCCAGAGGTCCTCGAGGCTGCCGCCGCCGCGCGCGACCACCACCACCTCGACCCGCGGCGCGCGGCCGGCGCGCCGGATCGCGCGGACGATCTCAGCGGCCGCGCCGTCCCCTTGCATCCGCGCCGGCACGATCAACACCGGCAGGTTGGGAAAGCGCCGGTGGAGCACCCGGAGGAAGTCGTGAACGGCGGCGCCGGAGGGACTGGTCACCACCGCGATGCGCCGGGGCAGGAAGGGCAGCGGCCGCTTGCGCTGGCGGTCGAACAAGCCCTCCTTCGTCAGGCGCTCTTTGAGTTGCTCGAAAGCGATCTGCAGCGCGCCCGCGCCCAGCGGCTCGATGGAGTCGCAGATGATCTGGTAGCGGCCCTGCGGCTCGTACAGCGAAAGCCGGCCGCGCACGAGGAGCTTGTGCCCGTTCTGCGGCGCGAATCGGAGCAGGCGCGCCTGGGTGCGGAAGAGGACCGCGTCGATGCAGGCGTCCTCGTCCTTCAGCGTGAAGTAGAGGTGCCCGCTGGAGGGCTTGCGCAGGTTGGACAGCTCGCCTTCCACCAGCACGTCGGGGAAGCGCGCCTCGAGGAGGGCCTTCACCTCGCGGGTCAGCGCGCCGACTGTATAGACGCGGCGCTGCTCGGGCGCAGGTGCAGGTGCCGCCGGAGCCAGGGGCTGCGCCTTGCGGGGAGCGAACAGATCGAACTGGCCCGCGTCTGCGTCGTCTCGCGCCTCTTGATCGCTCAAGGCTTGCTCGCGCGCGGGCCCCTCGCGCGAAGGATCCTCGCGCCCAAGCTCCTGGCGCAACGGCGAGGTGCGTGGGGGTCCCCGCGGTGGAAGGCGTTCAGGCACCGGTCACCCATTCTCCGGCGGGGCCTTGCCATCGAGCCTGTCCAGCCACCGCTTCGCCTTCTGCGCGGTCTCGTCGCCTTCGGGCAGCGTCCCGCGGACCACCTCGAAGTCCCGCCGGGCAGCCTGGGACTCGCCGTCCTTCGCGACATAGCCACGCAGGTAGATCTCCTTCGCGCGCGCGCTCGCCCGGAAGAGTCCCGCCCGCGCCTCCTGGTCCTGCGGATCGAACTCCAGCGCGGCGCGCAAATGCGCAGCGGCTGCAGGCAGCGCGTCGTCGGAACCCGATCCCACCGCCGCGAGCCCAAGCGCCGCATGCAGGATGGACAGGGCCTGCCGCACCTCGGCACCCGGCCTGCTCCCCTTCCAAGCCTCGGCGGCGCGGCCGGGGCTCGAGCCGGAGACCTCGGCGGCGCCCGCCTCTGCGATGTCCTTGTCGAGCGTCTCCGCGATCTCAAGGGCGGCGATCGCCTCGGCCTTGCGGCCTACACGCGCCTTGGCGCGTCCGTCGCGCCAGGCGGCAGCGAAGTCCTGCAGATCGCGCGCGAGTTGCCGCGAGCGGCCGTCCTGCGCGGCCTGCGCGCGCAGGAGAGCGCCGGCGACGTCGCCGGACAGATAAGCGGCGACGATGGGCGAAGGCGCGGCCCGCCCCCCATCCTGCGGCGGTCCGGCGGATCCCGGACTCGGTGCCGCGCGACGCTGCCCGCGCGCCCGTCCAGGAAGGCGCGAGCGGAGGGCCCGCTGCACCTCCAGCGCATCCTCGCGCCCGGGATCGACGGCGAGCACCGGTTGGATCAGCGCGGCGGCGCCTGCGGCGTCGCCGGCCTGCGCTCTCGCGCGCGCCTCGCGGACGGAGGATTCGAGCGCATCGCGCAGGGCCGCCTGCAGCTGGTGCGCCGCTCCGGCAAGGGCCGAGTCGGCCCGAACCGCCGCGAGCGCGTCCCGGGCCGTCGCGAACTCACGCCGCGCCAGCGCCGCACGCGCCGCCTCGAGCGCCTGCGCGCGCGGGGCCTCCGCCTCGGACCGCGCGAACGCGCGCGCAATCTCCGCGTTCTGGCTGTCTAGCTCGGCCGCGACCGAGAACTGCTGGCGCGCCTCCGCCCAGCGGCCCTCGCCCAAGAGCCGCTGTGCCTCGCCCAGGTGTCGCCGCGCGATCGAGCGCGTCTCCTCGGCGCGGCGCGCAGCGTCCGCCGCGGCGAGGTCGCGGCGGTGCCGCGCCCAGAGGCCCGCACCGGTTGCGGCCGACAGCAAGGACAGGGCGAGCGCGTAGATCGAGGCGCGCGTGCGCAGGCCGGAGAGGCCCATCCGGGGCACGGCATTCCCGGGGCGGACCGGAGAAACCTCCCCCTCCAGGGCGGTCGCAGCTTCCCCGTCGATGAACCGTAGTGTCGTGCCGGCGATGGCGATCTCGTCCCCTTGCTTGAGCACGTGCCGGGCGACGAGGCGGCCATTCACCCGCGTCCCGTTGCCAGAGCACTGGTCGACGAGCACGTACGCGCCACTCTCGCGGCGCACCACCGCGTGCCTGCGCGAAGCCGCGAGGTCGGCGATGATCACCGCGCACGCCGAGCCGCGGCCGATGTCCATCTCGCCCGAGCCGAGCGGACACTCGCTCCCGCGTCGCGGCCCCGACACCACCACGAGGCGGGACGCCCGGCCGCCGCGGCCGGCCCGGGCCCGTCCCCAGATCGAGGTCGCCTCTCGGGCCGCCGCCTCGAGCGCCTCGAGCCCGGGGCCGCCCGGCCAAGTGCGATCGCCCGCGCCGATGGCGAGGGGCTTGCACGAAAGCTGTTTCGGCTCGGCGTTCATCGGTCTCCAGAGAGTACACGCATCGGTTTGGGCCGGCGATGGCTAGTCGTCCGCCGCGGCGCCGTCCTGTAGCAGCTGCGCCAGATTGTCCCGCCCGCGCCTGCGGCAGGCCCAGGGATCGTCGGCAGGAAAGTGCTGCAGCAGCTCGCGATAGACTCGCCGCGCCTGCTCGTCCTGCCCGTAGGTCTCGTACCGGGCGGCGCTGAAGAGCAGGCGGGCGCAGTTCTTCTCCAGCTGGCGCTCCGCCTCGGCGATCCGCCGCGCCACCTCCCCGTACAGGTCCGGCTTGGGCGCAAGGACCTCGAGCGAGCGGCGGGCCTGCACGAAGTAGCTCCAGGCATCGTACAGGTTGCGCGGGGCGACCCTGCGCTCCTCCAGCTTGCGCTTGCCACGGTCGTACGCCTCGTGTGCGGCCTTGGGATCGGCGGGACCGGTCTCGAGCCGCTCGACGCGCACCCGCGCGATCGACCATTCCTTCCCCGGTCGCGCCGACGCGAAGGACAGCACGTTGCGGCCGGAAGGAGCGAGCAGCGCGTCCGGCAGCACCAGGGTACGTTGTCCGACACGCGCGTCGGCCGGCCCCTCCTGGGAAAGCCTCGCGCCGTTCAGCTTCGCCTCGACCTCGCCGTCCTCTGCGGGCATGGGCAGGAAGTGGAAGAGCACGCGAGCGCGCGGCGGCGCGTCGAACCCGAACGAGACCGCGCCGCCGCACTCCACGTCTACCTCGCCGTGCCCGAAGGACAAGGCGACCATGTCCAGGTCGACCGCGACCACGTCGGGACAAGCGGAGTTTGTCGGGGCGGCGCGCTGGAAGAGCGCCGAGGCGGCGAACATGGCTACCAGCAGCGCGACGCCTTCGGCGACCAGCTGGCCCCGCCGCGAGCGCCGGAGGGACCGCCGAACGGTCCCCCACGCGAACGCGACGGCCGCCGCGGCCGCGACCACCGCAGCGCGCGCCTTGGCCATGCGGAAGGGTGCTCCCGCGGCGCGCGGGCCCGGATCGTCCGCCGCGGCGACCGCGCGGAAGGAGAGCACCACCGGGCCTACGGCGATGAGATCGCCGTCGCGCAAAGGCTCCGCTTCCGCGATCGTCCGCCCGTTCAGCTCGGTGCCATTGGCGCTGCCGCGGTCGGACAGAAGCCAGCCCGTGCCTGCGCGGCGGATGCCCGCGTGGCGGCGCGAAACGCCAGAGTCCGGCACCACCACGTCGTTGCCGCTGTCGCGGCCGATGGAGATCTCGGCCTGGTGGAGCCGGAAGCTCCGCCCGCGCCCGCTTCCCTCCGCAATGGTCAGCTCGATCGACATGTGCGCGCCCTCACTCGCCCACGAAGACCTGGTAGGCGATGGGTCCGAACAGCATCAGGAAGACGGTGGGGAAGATGAAGCAGACGAGGGGGAAGAGCATCTTGACCGGCGCCTCGTTGGCGAGCTTCTCGGCGCGCTGGGTGCGCTCGACGCGCAGCTGGGTAGCGAGGATGCGCAGCACCTTGCCGAGCGGCGTCCCCATACGGTCGGCCTGCACCAGGGCGCTGACCAGGCTCGAGACGGAGGCGATCCCCGCCCGCGCGGCGAGATTGCGCAGGGCCTCCTCGCGGGTCTTCCCCAGCCTCAGCTCGCGCAAGAGGAGCGACAGCTCGTCGGCCAGCGGGCCCCTGCGGCCCTTCTCCACCACCTTGCCGATGGCGGCTGCGAAGTCGAGCCCGGCCTCGACGGACAGGGTGAGCAGGTCGAGGTTGTAAGGCAGCGCACGGACGATGGCCTGCGCTCGCGCCTTCGCCTTGTCGCGCAGCCAGAGGAGCGGGTAGCTCGCGCCCAGCACGACCGCGGACGGCAGGACCAGCGGCGGCAGCTCGAGGCAAAGCCACAGCGCGAGGCCGAGGGGCATTAGCGCGCAGCCCCCTAGCTCACCGAGCGCGGCCACCTCCGCCGCGGTCAGCTCGCCAGGATGGCCGGCGCGGCCGAGCAGCACCTCCAGCCTTTCGCGAAGACCCCTGGGAAGGACGCGCGCATTGAGAGCGGCGAGGAACGCGACGATCGTTCGCCGCAACCACGCCGGCAGCCCGGCACCGCGCGCCGCGTCTTCTCCGCCCTCGGGTTTCCCGAGAGAGCGGCGCTTCAGCTGGAGGTACCCGCGCGAGGCGGCGAGGAAGGCACAGGCGACACCCAGGCCCGAGGCCAGCGCTCCCACTCCGCCGAGCATTTCGGGAAGGAGGTCCACGCGCTCTCCTAGACGTCGATGCTCACGATCCGGCGAATGAAGAGAGCTCCGGTGATCTCGAGCGCCACCACGACCGCGATCAGCACGTAGCCGAAGGCGTGCTCGAACATCGGCTCCATCAAATCTGGCCGGTACCAGTCGAGAAAGATTCCGAGCCCGAGCGGCAGCAAGCTGACGATGGCGCCCTGCATCTTTCCCTGGCCGGTGAGGGACCGGATCTTTCCCTCCAGGCGGAAGCGCTCGCGGATGGTGGCGGCGATGGTCTCGAACATCTCGGAGAGGTTGCCGCCCAGCGCGCGGGCGATGTTGGTGGAGGTCGCGACCAGCTCCAGGTCCTCCGACCCGACGCGCGCCGGGAGATTCGCGAGCGCATCCTCCACCGGCACGCCCAGCTTCACCTCCTTGAGGAACAGGCCCAGCTCCTGGGAAAGCGGGGGCGAACTCTCACGAGCCACCTGCTCCACGGCCTGGATCAGGCTGAGCCCGGCCCGGAGCGCATTGGCGAGCTGTTGGAGCGCATCGATGAGCTGCCGGTCGAAGGTGCGCAGGCGCCGCGCCCGGTAGAAACGGACCGCGCCGAGTGGGGCGAAGAACCCGCCGGCGCCGGCGAGCGCGCCGAAGAGGGGGCCTCCCAGCCAGCCGCCGAACGCGGCGAGCGCCGCCATGGCGGCCACGTTGAGCAGCACGATCTGGCCGGGCGCGACGAAGAGGAACATGTCGCCCAGGTCGCTCATCGACTTCGCCACGTAGCGTTCCTGGTAGTGCGCCCAAGCGCGCTGCAGGATGCCGAGCACCATCAGGGAGAGGAAGAAGGCCGTCGCCGCCCAGAGCAGCGCGCCGATCGATTCGCGCACGGCTACTCGCCCGACCCGGCGGAGGCAATGCCCTTGCCGCGGATGATCTGGATGGTGTTGTAGCGCTTGCGCTGCAGCTCGCCGGTGCGCTCGCCGGTGAAGAGCGTCCGGGTGTCGACCGTGGCGCGCTTCTCTTGGTAGTCGAGGTCATCGGGGTTGCGCAGGATCAAGGTCAAGGTCCCCGCGTCCTGCGCGAGGGTGAGGATCTCGGCCTCCTCGGGCAGGACCAGGAGCGTCACCGTCTGGTAGCGCTTGTCCTCCTCGGGCACGTGGCTGGTGTTGGCGTTGACGTGGCCGGTGGCGAGGACCACCACGTTCTGCAGCAGCGTGACCGTCCTCGCCTCGTGGCTCTCGGGGTCGTGGAAGGTGCCCACCACGTCGACGTGATCGTTGGGGCGCACCCAGAGGCCCACCGCGTGGCGCTCCTGCACGTCGATGGTGACTGCGCGGCCCTTGTGGTTGATCATGGTGGAGAAGTCGGCCTCGCGCGACGATTCGAAATGCGAGACCAGGATGGGGTCGCCTTTCTTGAGCGGCACCAGCACGCGCTGGCCGAAGTAGATCTCGCTCTTCGACTGGTCGTCCCCGTCGACGCGAATGAAGCTCCCGGTGACGAAGCGGGCGGGGATGTCGCGCGCGGAGACCATGGCCCGGTCGAGCTCGGTGCCCTCCGGGATGTCCTGGTCGGCGCAGAGGATCCGGATCGCTTCCCAACCCTGGTGGTCGCGGCGCTGCCGGGCGCGGATGGCGGACCAGGAGACGGCGGAGGCGGCGAGGCCCAAGGCGAGGGCGATGAGGAAGGGGTTCTTGCCGGAGAGCACGCTGCCTCCCGTTCCCGCTTGCGCGAGGCGATGCGGAGGGGTTCCGCGGCGCTTTCGGCTTATCTACGCCGGGGGGAGGAAGCGGTGAATCAGGCGATCGACCGACGGAGCTGGGGGCTGCCCGTCAGCGGACAGCGCCCTGCGCGGGCTCGGGCGGAGCGGTGCGCAGCGCGCGATCGGCGGCCGCTTGCGCAGCGCCGGCGCCGGGATGGAGCTGGCCCAGCTCGCGACGGGCAGCGCGCGCCGCGGCGAAGTCGCCGGCCGCGGCCAGGCACTCGATGGCGTGGGCGAGGTCCCAGCTCCCCCTGTCTGCGTCACCTTTCGTGCGGCGCTGGCGCGCGGCCTCGCGATAGAGCGATGCGGCCGCGGCGTAGGCTCCCTGGCGGCGCGCCGCTTCCGCGCTGTGCTCGAGCGCGGCGGGATCCTCCGGCGGCGCCTGCGCCGCGGCGGCCGGGGGCGCCTGCTCGCGTCTCGCCGCCGGCGGCGCGGCGGCGCGGGCCCTGTCGGTCGCGGACTCGCTGGCGCCTTGCGCCTTCGCGGCGTCGGCGCCGTAAGCGCTCATGGCTCCACCGCTGCCCTCCACGCCGGGCCCGCGCTCGGGCTTCACGTTCTGGGCCAGCGCGTCCCGGCGCGGCGCCGCTGCCATCGGCACGGGCGCGGTCGCATTCTCGGCTGGTTCAGTCTCGGGCGCTGGCTTCTTGCGCTTCTTGTCCTCTGCGCCGCCGGTCGCCCGCCGTCCGGGCGCGGGCGGCGCCGGCTTCTCCGCGGGCGCCGGCTTCTCCGCGGGCGCGGGGGCTGCCGCTGGTGCCGCTGCCGCCGGGAGCGACTTTGCCGCCTCCTGCGGCGCGCGGACCTGGATGCGGAAGGCCGCGTCGTCCGTCCGCGGCGCGGGCCTGCGCCCGCTGGTCGAGACGAGCACAACGAGCCCGGCCACCGCAGCCACCGAGCCGGCCACCGCAGCGCGCAGCGCCCAGGCGCGGCGGCGGTTCGCCGGCGGCCTGCGCACCCGCGCGCGGGCGTCGATGCTGGCCGCTTCCACCGCCCGCGCCTGCTCGCGCGCCTTCGCCTCCACCACAGCGCCGGGCGTGCCGCCTGCGAGGAGGAACGCCTCGGCCCGCGCGGCCTCGAGGACCTTCTTGTCCAGCGTGGGCGGCGGCTCGACCGTCGAGGCCAGCGGCATCGCCAGCTTGCGCGCGCGCCGGAGCCCCTCGAGCTGCGGGCTGCACTCGGCGCACCCGCGCGCGTGCTCCTCGACCTCGGCCGCGCGCGCCGGGGCGAGCTCGCCGTAGACGAGGTCGAGCAGAAGATCGCCGCACTCCGCGCAGGTCATGGGGTCCCCGCTCGCGTGCCCGTCCGCTGCGCGTCCGCCTCGTCCCCGGTCACGCCCGCCTCGGCGAGCAGCCGGCGCAGCCCTTCGAGCGCGTAGCGCATGCGGCTCTTCACCGTGTTCTCGTTCACGCCCAGCATCTCGGCGATCTCCCGGAACGGCAGGCCCGCCTGCTCGCGCAGCACGAAGACCTCGCGCTGCTCCGGCGGCAGCGCAGCAAGCGCCCGCAGCAGCACCGGTCGGAGCCGCAGGCTCTCGGCCCCGCGGTCGGGCGCCGCGCCATCGCCCGGCACCTCGTCGACCAGCGGCCGTCCCTCTTCGCCGTCCTTGCCCGCCGCTTGCTCGTCGAGGCTCTCGGCGCCCCGGACGCGCTCGCGTCGGGCGGCGTCTGCGCAGAGGTTGCGCGCGATGGTGTACATCCAGGTGGTGAAGCGCGCGCGCTCCTGCCAGGCGGCGGCGCCGCGCACGATGCGCAGAAACGTCTCCTGCGCCAGGTCCTCGGCTTTGTGTGCATCGCCCAACATGCGCAGCAGGAACGTGTACAAGGGGCCGCGATGGCGGCGCAGCAGGCGCTCGAAGGCGCCCGCATCGCCCTGCTGGAATGCCGCCAGCAGCTCCTCGTCGGAAAGGTCCGGTCCCATCAACGCACGATGCGCGCGAAGGATCTGCGCTCCGACAAGCTGTAACACGGGACCGAGGCGTCGCCTTTGCCGGCGAGGGAGGCTCGTCGAGCTTTGCTCGACGAGGGAACCCGCAGGGTTCCTCCGAAGGGCTAACCCCAGGGGTCAGCACAGCTGAGCCCTGGGGTTAGAGGGCCCCAACCGCAGCCACCCGCGCGACGCCGTGGTAGTTGCTCGGCGGGCGGAAGCCGGTGTGCTTGCGCGGGAGTTTCATCTCCTTCAGCGGGCCCTGCGCGCCGCGCAACGAGTGGATGAGGAGGTGCACGGCGCGCGCGTCGAAGTGGCCGACTTTCGCCTCCTCGAGCAGCTGATCGGCGGCGCCGCGGGGATTGTAGGGCTGCGGCCGGAAGGAGCGCGGCGCCACCATCGCGGCGAAGGCGCTAGCGACCGAGACGATGTCGAGGCCGCGCAGGGGAGAGGTCCCCTGCAGGCGCGGATACCCGAAGCCCGCCCGGGTGTGGTGAAGCAGCGCGAAGTGGACCGCGGGCGCGTCGCCGAGCGCGCTGGCGAGCACGACCGCGCCGAAGAGCGGGTGGTTCTCGAGCGCGACTGCCTCCGCCCGGGTCAGGTGCTCGCGCTTCCAGCGCAGCCGGGGCGCGACGTAGCGCATGCCGACGTCGTGCACCAGCGCGCCGCCGACCATGCGCGCGAGACCCGGCGCCTCGCCCAGCGCGGCGCGGAAGAGCCGCGCCGACACCAGCGCGGTCCAGAGCGCATGGGTGAAGCGCGACGGATCTTCGGTCCGCAGCAGGTCCAGCTCTTCCCAGATCGCGTCGGGAAAGCGGACCTCGGCGACGGTGTTCGCCGCCTGTGCGCGCGCCTCGGACGAGCCGACCAGATTCACGAGCGCGTCGGCGCCGAAGGCAGAGAGCACCTCGGAGGCGAAGGAGGTCTCGTGGAGCGGCCGATGCCGAAGCAGCTGTGGCGCATTGCCGGCGACGTCGCGAAGGAGGTGCAGGTCCACCAGCGTGCCGGCCGTCGCGACGATCCTGCCGTCGGCCGCGATCAAATCTCGGGTGAGCGTGCTGCCACCCGCCGCGCTTTCCACTTGGGCTACCTCCTCGACCTGCATGGAGGAAGGTAGTCGCGTGCGCGCGGTCGCTGCAAGGCGCGAAAGTGGGTGTTTCTCGGACCCGGCACGACTGGGTAGCAGGGTGTTTTCAGACGGGTTGGTCGGCGTCGGGCTTCGCGCCGCTCTGGTCCGGAGCTGGCGGATCGAGCTCGGCGGAGCGGGCGGCGCTGATGTCGGCGGCGACCTCCGAGACCTCGAGTACGCCGCGCCTCTGCAGGGCCCGCAGCAGGCCGGCGAGCAGCCGCATCGCGCTGATGCCGTCCGAGGGCTCGACGCCGGCGGCGCGGAGCAAGTCCTCTTCGGCCTCCGACAACGGCGCGGGCGTCGAGGCGAGCGCCTGGCCCAGCCAACCCGACCCTTCCGGCTGCGGCTCCCGCGGCGGGGGGACCCAGCCCGGGACCGCGTATCTCTCCAGACCGAGCGACACTTTTGCGGGCTCGGCGCCCGGCTCCTCATCGGCGTACGCCTTCGCGGCGGGCTCCCACGAGCTGGGTTCGGCGGCGGCGGACTCAACTGCGACGGGTTCGCCCGAAGCGGGCTCGACGGCGGGCTCGGCGGCGGCTGGCCCCGCGACCGAATCGTCGAGCGCGATGTCGTCGGAGACCTCTTCCTCCGATGCCTGGCTTCCCTCGCTCCCGAAAGCATCGTCCGCCGGCGTCTCCGCCGCGGGTTCCCCGAAGGGGATCCGGTCGGTGGGCGGCGCTTCGTCGAAGGACGGCGCCGGCTCCGACGATTCCCCGAACGCCGGCTGCGCTTGATGCTCCTCGAACTCTTCTGCTGCCGGCCCGGCGGCCGGACCGGACTGCTCGTCCGCGGGCGACCCCTGATCGAGTGGGACGTCCTCTGCCCACGC
>WNFI01658045.1_pt1 | contig 12383 bp, 11 predicted proteins | sample 5400471 | NCBI WGS metagenome assembly WNFI01 (sample SAMN13153348, study PRJNA577476) | soil metagenome | isolation source: 100 cm saprolite on Douglas fir-dominated hillslope | place: USA:California | collected 2013-09-17 | reverse complement strand
GCTGCGGATCACACCGCCTCGCGCAGCTTGACCGCGCCTTCCAGATCGACCGAGACGAGTTGTGACACGCCGCGTTCGGCCATGGTGACGCCGTAGAGGCGGTTCATGCGCGCCATGGTGATCGGATTGTGCGTGATGATCACGAAGCGCGTGTCGGTCGAGCGCGTCATCTCGTCGAGCAGGTCGCAGAAGCGCTCGATATTGTGATCGTCGAGCGGCGCGTCGACTTCGTCCAGCACGCAGATCGGCGCCGGATTGGTCAAGAACACTGCGAAGATGAGGGCGAGCGCCGTGAGCGCCTGCTCGCCGCCTGAGAGCAGTGACAGGGTTGCCGGCTTCTTGCCGGGCGGCCTGGCGACGATTTCGAGGCCCGCTTCCAGCGGATCCTCGTGCTCGACGAGCTGCAGCTCCGCCGTGCCGCCGCCGAACAGCTCGGTGAATAGGTGCTTGAAGTGCTGGCTGACCAGCTCGAAGGAGGCAAGCAGCCGCTCGCGCGCTTCACGGTTGAGGTTCTGGATGCCCTGCCGCAGCCGCTTGATCGCCTCGACCAGGTCGTCGCGCTCGCTGGCGAGCGAGCCGTGCTGTGTCTCGACCTCGCGCAGCTCTTCCTCCGCGCGCAGATTGACGGCGCCGAGCCGCTCGCGCTCGCGGCGCAGCCGCTCAATCTTGGCTTCCACCTCGGCGACGTCCGGCAGCGGCTTGTCGGGCGCGATCCCGGCAAGGCTTGCGACCTCGGCGGGCTCGATCTCGAGCATGTCGTGAATTTCGCGGGCGACGTCGCCGAGTCGGCGCTTGCCGCCTTCGAAGCGCTCCTCCGCCCGCGCCGCCTCCTCACGCGCGGCGCCCACCGCTTCGAGCGCCGCGCGTTGCGCGCGGTCGGCCTCGGCAAGCACGCTCTCGCCTTGCGCGAGCTGATCGGCCGCGGCGCGGCGCGACTCTTGCGCAGTTTCGATCTCGCCGATGAGCGCGCGGCGCTTGTCCTCGAACATGCGCGGGGCGTCTGCAAGGCTTGCGCGCTCCGTCTTGGCTTCTTCGACGCGCGCTTGCAGGGTCTCGATCTGCGCGGCCGCGCCGTCGTTGCGCGCGCTCCATGCTTCGCGCTCCGCGCTGATGGCCGCGAGCCGCCGCGCGGAAATCTCCGCTTCGCGCGCGAGCGCCTGCGCTTCCGCGCGCAGTTCGGCAAGCCGCGCCCGCTTCTCCTCGATCTCGCCGCGCGTGGCGGCAAGTTGCGTCTCGATCGTTGCGGCCGGCGGCAGCGCCGCGAGCCCGCGCTGCGCCTCGTTAGCCCCGGCGATCGCCTCCCCGCGGCTCGCGCTCAGTCGCGTCTTGGCCTCGCCGAGCGCGGAGAGGCGCGCGGTGTTCCGGCCCGCCTCGCGTTCGGCTTGGGCGTGCCGGTCGCGCGCGGTCTGCGCGTCTTGCTGCAGTGCGCGCCAGCGCGCGCGCGCCTCGGATTCGGCCGCTGCAACGGAGGCGGTCGCGGTCTCGGCAGCCGTAACCGCCGCCTGTTTGGTCTCAACCTCGCGGCGCACCGTCTCGAGCTCGGCCTCGATATCGGCGAGACGGTTCTTGCCGGCGAGGCGCCGCGCGGCGCCGGCAGGCGCGTCGGCGGCGATCGAGAAGCCGTCCCAGCGCCAGAGGTCGCCCTCGCGCGAGACGAGCCGCTGGCCTGGCTTGAGTAGCGCGACCAGGCGCGCGGCCTGCTCGCGCTTGATCACGCCGATCTGCGCAAGACGCCGCGCCAGCTGCTGCGGCGCTTTGACGTGATCGCCGAGCGGTTTGAGCCCATCCGGCAGCGCCGGATCGCTCGCATCGATGGCGGCGCCCGCCCAGCGCATGGGCGCCGACGGATCGATCGGCGCCTCGAGATCATCCCCAAGCGCTGCGCCGAGCGCGGCCTCGTAACCTTTGTCGACGGTGACTTGATCGAGCGCCGGCGGCCAAAGCTTCTTGGTGTCGACGTGCAACAGTTTGGCGAGCGTCCTCGCTTCGGTCTCGAGCCGCTGCGCGCGCCGCTCAGCCTCGGCCAGCGGCCCTCGCGCAGCGTCGAGCGCTTGGCGCGCGGCGGAATGCGCGGCCTCCGTGCGCACGGCCGCGGTTTCCGCGTCGGCGGCCGCCGTTTGCGCCGCCTCCGCTGCCGCGGACAGCGGCGCCAGATCCGCGCGCCCCGCGGCGGAGATCGCTGCGAGCTCCGCTTCGACCGCGGCGATTTCGTCGGCCTGGCGCGTCGCGCGCTCGCCGTGCTCGCGCACGGCATTCTCGAGCGCGTTGCGCCGTGCGGTCAGATCGGCGAGCGTGGCGGTGAGCTCGTCGGCGGCTTTTTCCGAGCGCGCCAGCACGGCGTCGGCTTCCGCGACCCGCTTGTCGGCGCCCGCGCGGCGCTCGTCGTTGACCTTGCCCTCGCGGTCGAGCGTCTCCTCCTCGGCGGCAAGCCGCGCCAGCGCTGATTGCGCGTCGGCGGCGAGGCGCCGTTCACGCTCGATGTCGTCGGCGAGTTGAACGAGCCTGCGGTCGAGCTCGGCCATGCGCTCGGTGGCACGTGCCTCCTCGCGATCGAGCGCCTGGCGCGCCATGGTTATCCGCTGCAAGGCGGCGGCGGCGCGGGCCTCGGCCTCGCGCAAGCCCGGCAGCGCGGCGGCCGCGAGCGCTTGGCGCTTGGACGCCTGGGCCTGTTCCCCCGTGCGCTCGGCGACGACCCGCACCGCCGCGTTTTTGGCGTGCTCCGCCTCGGCAAGTTCCGCGTTGGCGGCGACCCAGCGCAAGTGCAACAGCATCGCCTCGGCTTTGCGCACCTGCTCCGCGACCGTGCGGTAACGGATGGCTTGCCGCGCCTGCTTCTTGAGCGACTCCATCTGCCCGGCAAGCTGATTGATGACGTCCTCGAGCCGCGCGAGGTTCTGCTCTGCCGCGCGCAGCCGCAGCTCCGCCTCGTGCCGCCGTGCGTGCAGCCCCGATATCCCGGCCGCCTCCTCGAGGACGCGCCGGCGCTGCTCGGGCTTGGCCTGGATGATCTCGCCGATGCGGCCCTGATGCACCATCGTTGAATTGGGCGGGCGCCTTGCGCGCGGCATTGTCGATCTGGATCGCGACCTCGGCGTTGTTGCGTCCCGGCCGATTGGTGGTGCCGGAAAAGATCACGTCGTCCATGTCGGCGGCGCGCAGCGATTTGTGCGAGGTTTCGCCCATCACCCAGCGCAGCGCTTCGACCAGGTTCGACTTGCCGCAGCCGTTCGGCCCGACGACGCCGGTAAGCCCTCGCTCGATCAGGAAATCGGTCGGCTCGACGAAGGACTTGAAGCCGAGCAGGCGCAGCCGCGTGAGTTTCATACCGACGCCGTCCTAACCGCCCGGCGACCGAATGGATCAGGCCTCGGGCCCATGGGGTGGGTCGAGCGGTTAATGGAGGATCGCCGCATCGACCGAAACAATGAATCGCCGAGCGTGATTCCGCAACAGAAAGAACGCGTTATCCCGCCCGCACTGGCGCGGCGGCGCACCGCCGGGAGAGCCCGGATGACCGGCTCTGCTCCAACAGCCGGCAAAGTGGTTAAAAAAGCGTTATCAGCCCTTGAGATACGGGGCGATCTGCTTGTCCAGCTCCTCGGGGGTGAGGGCGCCGCGAAACGTCTTGCCATTGATGAAAAAGGTGGGCGTGGAATTGACGTTGAACTTCTGCTGGGCCCGCGTGCGCTCGTCCACGAGGCCCTGCTCCATCTGGTGATTCGCAAGGCATTGATCGAACGTCTGTTGAGTGAAGCCCGCCTGCTTGGCGATGGCGAACATCGGCTGTAGCGGCTTCTGCACCACCCAATCCTTCTGCTGCGCGAAGAAGGCGTCGATCAGCGGAAAATATCTGTCCTTGCCGGCGCAGCGCGCGAGCATCGAGGCGGCGAGGGCGAGCGGATCGAGCGGAAATTCCCGGAAGATGAAGCGCACCTTGCCGGTGTCGATGTATTTCTTCTTCATCTCGGGGTAGGTGGTCTCGTGGAAATGGCTGCAGTGGGGGCAGGTCATCGACGCATATTCGACGATGGTGACCGGAGCATCCGCCTGACCCTGGATCTCGTCGCCGAGCGGACTCGGCACGAGCAGGTCGGCCATGGAGACTTCTCCACTTGGGCCGGACTGCGCCGCGGCCGTATCGGGAAAGGTCCAGAACTCATATCCGACCCCGCCCGCGGCAAGGACCGCGATGAGCGCGGTCGTGCCGATGAGCACATATCGGCGGGTGACGGTGAGGCTGGCTTCGGGTTGCGTGGTCATGTGATATCCGCCTGGTTAGCCGGCTTTCGCCCGAGCCGAGCTCGCTTGTCACAGCCGGAATGTGGCAAGCGCCGGCCGCCGTGCCAAGGCCGTGGTCTCAGGACTCCTTGACGGCTGCTCCCAGCCGGCCGAGCGCAGCGCGCAGGTTTTCGTCAGTGATCTCGCCGAGATGCGCCGCGACGCGCGCGGCCGCCTCGTTATCGACCGGGCGTTGCGGCGTTGCCTTGCGACGCCTCAGCGGCGCTTGCCGCAGCCGCAACGCGCCGACCGCACGCCAGCCAAAGAAGCGGTTCACCCGCTCGAGCACCACGCCGGAGAGATGCTGAATCTCGATTGCGGCCGGTCCTTCCACCCGCAGCACGAGGACGCCCGGCTCTGCGGCGTGGGCCCCGGAAGGCCGGGGCCACTGAATCTTTTCGGGCTCCGAATGGTCTGCGATCTCAGCGCCCACGATGTCGGGCCAGCGGGTGACGAGCTCGGTCGAGGCAAAACCCTGCTTGGCGAACGCCGCCTTGAGCGTTCGGTGGAGTACCTCCGCCAGTGGTCGGGCGAAAGATTTGCCGGGCTTGTTCATGCTGCAAGGCTCTGCCACATCGATCGGAGATGACGCTAGCGCGATTCTCGCTGACGCAGAACTATGCTCCCGGATGACGATTCATTCCAGTTCGCCGAAATCTGCACTTATAGTCGGAGCGGAGCGACAAAAGCGTGCCGCACAGCCTCGGGATGCGCGCGCCGTCGATCTGTTGGCCTGGTACGACCGCCATCGCCGCGCGCTCCCTTGGCGCGCAGCGCCGGGCGAGCGGCCCGACCCGTACCGGGTTTGGCTCTCCGAAGTCATGCTGCAGCAGACTACTACGAAGGCCGTCGCGCCGTATTTCGCGCGCTTTACGGCGCGCTGGTCGAATGTGCGCGCGCTCGCGGCGGCGCCGCTCGAGGACGTGCTCAAGCTGTGGGCCGGGCTCGGCTATTACGCGCGCGCGAGGCATCTGCACGCCTGCGCCAAGGCGGTGGTCGCGCGCCACGGCGGAGGTTTTCCACGGAGCGAGGCGGGAAGATTCGACGGCTTGCCGAAGGCCTCGTGCCGGTCGAGCGCGCGGGCGATTTCGCGCAAGCGCTGATGGACCTCGGCGCGACCATCTGCACGCCGAAGACGCCGGCCTGTGTGCTGTGTCCCTGGAGGAGCGCGTGCGCCGCGCGAGCGCGCGGCGACCCCGAGGCGTTTCCGGTGAAGGCGCCGAAGAAGGAGGGGCGGCTGCGCCGCGGCGCGGCGTTCGTCGTGCTTCGCAGCGACGGCTTCGTGCTCTTGCGCTCGCGCCCACCAAGGGGGCTGCTCGGCGGCATGACCGAGGTTCCGACGACGCAGTGGACGCACGATTTCGACGGCGGTCCGGAGCTCGCGCCGCATCTTCGACCCGCGCCGCCGAGCTGGCGGCGCATCGCCGGCGTCGTCACGCACGCCTTCACGCATTTCCCGCTGGAGCTCGTCGTCTATGTCGCGGAGGTTTCCCCCGACACGGCGGCGCCGCCCGGCGCGCGCTGGGTTGCCCGCGCCGATGTCGGCGACGAGGCGCTGCCCAACCTCATGCGCAAAGTGCTGGGGCATGCGCTAGGATAGGGCTACACGATCCGCGGAGATCGGAACGGGAGGGCCTGCCATGGAATTCACTCGACGCAATCTGACTGCGGGCGCAGGCGCAACGGCCGCGACCACGTTCACGCGCACCGCGCTGGGCGGCTGGGAGCCGAGCGAGCGCTACCCCGACCCGGCGATCCAGATTCTCGACCCGAGCTTTGCGAAATATCGGCTGGCGCTCGCCGGCGTCGAGCGGCTCGCCACCGGCATGCGCTGGTGCGAGGGGCCGGTCTATTTCGGCGATGCGCGCTGCCTCCTCTGGAGCGACATTCCCAACAACCGCATGATGCGCTGGGACGAGACGACGGGACGCATCAGCGCTTATCGCCAGCCATCGAATTACTCCAACGGCAATACCCGTGACCGGCAGGGCCGCCTCGTCACGTGCGAGCATGACACGCGGCGCGTGACGCGCACCGAGTACGACGGCAGCATCACCGTTCTGATCGACAAATTCGACGGCAAGCCGCTCAACGCGCCGAACGACATCGTGGTCAAATCCGACGATTCGGTCTGGTTCACCGATCCGCCGTTCGGCATCCTCGGCAATTACGAGGGCCACGTGGCCACGCCCGAGCTGCCGACCAACGTCTATCGGCTCGATCCGAAATCGGGCCGCGCGACGGTGGTGGCCGGCGACATCAACCGGCCGAACGGGCTCGCCTTCTCGCCCGACGAGAAGAAGCTCTACATCGTCGAGGCGGGGGTGACGCCGCGCGTGATCCGCGCCTACGACCTCAACGAGGACAAGCTCGCCAACAGCCGTCCCTTCGTCACCGCCGAGCCGGGCGGCACGCCGGACGGCTTCCGCTGCGACGTCTGCTTCGGCGGCGTCAAGCGCAACCGGCTGTTCATGGCCGCGAGCCATTCGGTCTATTCGCTCTACGTCAACACGCAAGGCGCGCCGGGCGGGTGAGCCTCGGGTGACTATGCCCGCATTTCCGCTCGGATCTGCGTCCGCAGCGCGTCGATCGAGAGCAGGCCCTTGGCCGTGTTGACATGCCAGAAGGCCCAGCCGTTGCACGCTTCCAAGCCTTGCGCCACCGCGCCGATGCGGTGGATGGAGCCGACCGTCTCACCCAACGCGATCGCGCCGTCGGCGCGCACCAGCGCCTCGATCTTGCGCTTGGCATCGCATAGGCGCGCGCCCGGCGTGATCAGTCCGGCCTCGATCAGTGCCGAGAAGGGCACGCGCGGCGCCTCGCGCGCGGTCATGAACGGTGCAAGCGCCGGCGCCGGCAGCGGCTCGACCGCTGCGATACGCGCCTGCGCGGCCGCCGCATAGGCGCTCTCGCGCTCGATGCCGATGAAGCGGCGCCGCAACCGCTTGGCGACGGCACCGGTGGTGCCGCTGCCGCAGAACGGGTCGAGCACAAGGTCGTCGGGCCGCGATGATGCGAGGATGATCCGCGCCAGCAGCGCCTCGGGTTTCTGGGTCGGATGCAGCTTCTTGCCGTCGCTGCCTTTGAGGCGCTCCTCGCCGGTGCACAGCGGAATGGTCCAGTCGGAGCGCACCTGCACGCCATCGTTGCCTGCCTTGAGCGCTTCGTAATTGAACGTGTAGCCCTTTGCGCGCGGATCGCGGGCCGCCCAGATCAGCGTCTCGTGCGCGTTGGTGAACCGCCGCCCGCGAAAATTCGGCATCGGATTCGACTTGCGCCACACCACATCGTTGAGAATCCAGAAGCGCAAATCCTGCAGGATCGCGCCGACGCGAAAAATGTTGTGATACGAGCCGATCACCCACAGCGTCGCCTCGCGCTTCATCACGCGCCGGCACGCGATGAGCCAAGCGCGCGTGAAGTCGTCGTAGGCGACAAAGCTCGAGAACTTGTCCCAGTCATCGTCGACCGCATCGACGCGCGAATCGTCGGGACGCACGCGGGGCGCCCGAGCGGACGCCCCGCGACGCGATACAACCATGACTCAGGACTCTGACTCAGGCGACGCGGCCGGTGACGCGGGACCTACAACCGACAGTGAGGCACTATGCCGGCGCGCGGTAAAAATCGGCTTAACCGGATCGCACGGCTATTGGGAAAGATTTGTCCGCGAATTATATTCGCGAAGGCGCGCGATCGGCGCGGTGGTAAACGAAAGTCAACCGCTGCGGCGGCCGTGTGACCGGCCGCGGGCAAGGAGGCTAACCATGCGCTTGGACGATCTCCCGGAAAGCGGCAATGTCGAAGATCGACGCGCGGAGGGCTACGGCGGTGGTGGCTTCGGCATTCCGATCGGCGGCGGCGGACTGGGCATCGGCGCGATCGTAGCGCTCGGCCTCATCGGTTGGGCGCTCGGCATCGATCCGAGCGTGCTCATCGGCGGCGCCGAGATCCTGACCGGCTCCGGCCGGCCGCAGGTGCAGGCGCCGCCCAGCGCGCGACGCACCAGCGCTCCGCAGGACCAGATGGGCCGCTTCGTGAGCAAGGTGCTCGGCAGCACCGACCTGCAGTGGAAGCAAGTCTTTGCGAGCGACGGCAAGATCTATCGGCCACCCGTGCTCGTTCTCTATCGCGGCGCGACGCACGCCAGTTGCGGCGGAGAAGCGCAAAGCGCCATGGGACCCTTCTACTGTCCCGCCGACCAGAAGGTCTATCTCGACACCTCGTTCTTCGACCAGATCGCGACGCGTTTCCACGGCTGCGACGTCGGCAGCAAGGCGTGCCAGTTTTCGCAGGCCTACGTCATCGCGCACGAGGTCGGACATCACGTGCAGAATCTGCTCGGCATTCTGCCCAAGGCGCAGCAGGCGCAACGCGCCGCCGGCAGCAGGGCGGCGGCGAACCACATCCAGGTGCAAGTCGAGCTGCAGGCCGATTGCTTCGCCGGGGTTTGGGCGAATCGGGAGAATGAGATGCTAAGGAGCGAGGGTCGGCCGCCGTTCATCGAACCGGGTGACGTGGAGGCCGCCTTGCGCACCGCGGCCGCGATCGGCGACGATACGCTGCAGAAGAGGGCGCGCGGCTACGCGGTTCCCGATTCCTTCACCCACGGGACTTCCGAGCAGCGCCAACACTGGTTCAACGCGGGCTTTCGCTCCGGCTCGGTCTCAAACTGCAACACCTTTGCCGCAGCCCAGCTTTGAGTGGACCGGCGCGCGTCGCGCGCGCAAACCGTGGAGAACGATTCATCTGTCCGCAGTCGTCCCCACGCATAGCGCGTCCTTAAGGGCGTTTACGCCCGTCTCCGACGGGCTATGGACGCGCGTAAACGCGCTTATGCTGGGGACCCATATCCCAGAGGCCGGTGGCCATGGATCTTCGCTGTCGCGGGGACGACACCAGCTGAGCTGACGAGTCAGCTTCGGTACGCACATGCCGGGAATCGACAACAGCAGGCAATTCGTACCGCTGAAAATCGCGGTGCTCACGATCTCTGACACGCGCGCGCTGGAAGACGACAAATCCGGCGCGACCTTGGTCGAGCGCATCGAAAAGGCGGGCCATTCGATCGCCGGGCGCGCCATCGTCACCGATGACGTCGGCAAGATTCGCGCGCAGGTCCAGCAATGGATGGCGGATCCTGCAATCGACGTGATCATCACCACCGGCGGGACCGGATTCACCGGACGGGACGTGACGCCGGAGGCGATCGAGCCGTTGTTCGAGAAGCGCATGGACGGTTTTGCGACGATGTTCTTGCTGGTGAGCCAAGCCAAGATCGGCACCTCGGCGATCCAGACCCGCGCGAGCGCAGGCGTTGGCGGCGGCACCTATGTGTTCTGTCTGCCGGGCTCGCCCGGCGCCTGCCGCGACGCCTGGGACGAGATCCTGGTGCACCAGCTCGACTACCGCTACCGGCCTTGCAATTTCGTCGAGATCATGCCGCGGCTTGACGAGCACTTGCGCCGAGGCAAGGCCAAGGGTGCAACCGCCTAGCGCAGATCAAGCTCCCATGTCTCGGCGTCAAGCGCTTTGCCGAACATGTCATGGGTCCATTGATGGGTGAGCCTGAAGCCCGCCCGCTCGTAGATGCGGCGGGCCGCGGTCAGCACGCTGTGGGTCCACAGCGTGACTTTGCGATAGTGCGCCTCGTGCGCAAAACGCGACGCCTCCTCGACCAGTCGGGCGCCGATGCCGAGCCCGCGAGTTTTGGGTTCGACTAGCAGAAGCCGCAGCCGCGCGATCTCGTCCGTTTCCCGCACCAGGAGGACCGATCCTACGTTCTCGCCTTCCTGCTCGGCGATCCAGCAACGCTCGCGCCTGGGATCATGGTTGCGGACGAAGGCTGCAACGATTTCCGCGATGAGCGCTTCGAGTCGCTCGTCCCAACCGTATTCCTCCGCGTAAAGCACGCCATGGCGAGCCACGATCCAGCCCATGTCGCCAGCGCGTGGAGCCCGCAGCAGGTATGGCACTTGCTGCGCGGGTGCTTCGTACAGCGAGATTTCGATGGTGCGCATCGCGGCGAGCACGCGTTCCTGATCCGCAACCGACAAGGCGCCGAGCATCGCGCCGACTTGTTTCTGTGAATGCTCCTCGAGCGGCGCGAACGCCATGCGGCCTTTTGTGGTGAGAGATAGCAGGCTTTGCCGTCGATCATTCGGCAAGGCCGTTTTGACGACATGGCCGCGCTCGTTGAAGTCGCGCAGAATCCGACTGAGATAGCCGTGATCGAGGCCTAGTTCGGCGGCGATCTCGGTGGCGGTTGATTTGGGACGGCGCGCGAGCTCGTAGAGCACGCGCGCCTGCGCAAGCGAGTAGGGGCTTCCCAGGAAACCATCCTCGAGCACCCCGATGCGCCGCGTGTAGAGGCGATTGAAACGGCGGACCGCGCCCACGCGGTCATCGAAGTCGCTGGCGGCTGTCTCTGCCATGGAGGGTGCCGGCTTTCATAACTTGACAGAGTCATGTCAAGTAATCTGAAATCGCGCCGGTTCGCAAGCGCGCGAGGCGGCGGCGGCCCAGGCGGCGCAGCAGATCGCGTTCCGGCTCCTTGACGTCGCGGTGGCCGCCGAGCGTGTCGTAAAGTGTGCGCGCGATCAGCAGCCCTTGGCGTGTATCGGGCCTTGCACCGAGAGCCGCGTATAGCAGCGCCATTGCTCCGAGCGCGCCGGGGCGGAAGGTCTCGGCGCGGAATACGGCCGCATCGTCGTGGCGGCGACGCTCAGCATCCTCCATGAAACCCCTGGTCTCCTCGACCCAACTCGGCTCGAGGACGACGCCGGGCCGCAGAAAAAGGAGCCAGGCCGCGCGCGCCGCTTCCGCCGCTGCCCTTAGGCGCGTCCCGCGTGCTTGCGTCGATTCCAATACACGGCAACCGGCGCCGTCGGCGATTGCAACGGTTGCGTCGCGCGAGCCAGCGTCCGCAACGATCACCTCGCGCACAAGCCCGGCAGCCGCGCCCGCAACCAGCGCCGACAGCGTCGGCAAGAGCGCGCGCTCGCTCTCGTGCGTGGCGATCACCACGCTGAGCATGAGCCCATGTTCCTGACGCGCTCCCGTAACCCCATCGCCGTCTGTTATCGCCCTGGCTACGCGAAGAAAAAGAAGGCCTTCCCGCTCCGTAGGAGAGCGATGGCTGATCCATGCGTCGCCACTCTTTTTATTGGGAAAGCCGTGGACTGAGACATCTTGCGCGCTGCCCCGGCGATGATTATGTTCTTGTTTTGTTCGAAGACCGCGCTAGGATCGCTCCCATGGCTCGCTCACATGCAGCCGTCAAACGCCCGCCGGCGCCCTCCTGGCCCCAGCCCTCCACGCCGGCGGGCGGCTTTGCACGCCGCGCGGGACATGGTGCTGGCCGTCCCTCCGCAGTCGAGCTTGCTGCGCCGACCGACGCCGAAGTCGCGGTTGAGGCCGAGCGCCGCCGCGGTCGCGGCGCGCAGTCGAACGCCTCCGGCCGTTACGAGCCGCTCGCGCGCGTTGCTTTTGATGACGGGTGGCAGAGCTTCGAGGAGCTGCCGCCGTTCAAGACCACGGTGACCCTCGATTCTACGCGCAAGATCATCACCCGCAACGATTCACCGGATATTTCGTTCGATCGATCGATCAATCCTTATCGCGGCTGCGAGCACGGCTGCATCTACTGCTTCGCGCGCCCGACCCACTCCTATCTCGGTCTGTCGCCGGGGCTCGATTTCGAAACCAAACTCTTCGCCAAGCCGGACGCACCGAAGCTGCTCGAACGCGAGTTGTCGGCCCCCGGCTACGTCCCGCGCACCATCGCGATCGGCACCAACACCGATCCCTACCAACCCATCGAGCGGGAGCATCAGATTATGCGGCGCATCCTCGAAGTGCTGGATCGCTGCGGGCATCCCGTCGGCATCGTGACGAAATCCGCCCTGGTGCTTCGCGATCTCGACATCCTCGCGCGCATGGCCCAGCGCCATCTCGTCAAGGTCGCATTGTCGGTGACGACGCTGGATGCGCGCCTCGCGCGCGTGATGGAGCCGCGCGCGGCGACGCCTCCGCGACGGCTCCAGGCGCTTCGCGAACTCACGGCGGCCGGCGTGCCGGCCTCTGTGATGGTGGCGCCGGTCATC